>Ga0315901_10005057_pt1 | contig 16198 bp, 19 predicted proteins | sample LakEriMetagenome_10_FD_203761 | JGI IMG/M metagenome (GOLD analysis project Ga0315901, IMG submission 203761) | Freshwater fungal communities from buoy surface, Lake Erie, Ohio, United States - Buoy 2 MA116 | ecosystem: Environmental > Aquatic > Freshwater > Lake | place: USA: Lake Erie, Ohio...
CGGCCGCGTCGATCCGGCCGACGCAGGGGGCCGAGCAACGCTTGATCTGATAGAGCAGGCAGGGCCGATCACGGCGACTGAAAAAGCTGTCTGTACATGATCTTAACAGGAACAGCTTCTGTAGCGCATTAATCGTGGTGTTGACCGACCCGGCACTGGCAAAGGGACCATAGTAGTTGCCTTTGGCCCGCCGGGCGCCGCGGTGCTTCATGATCCGGGGATAGTCATGATCGGCGCCCAGCAGGATGAACGGGAAGCTTTTGTCGTCACGCAGGAGCACATTATAGGGTGGACGATAGCGCTTGATCAGTTGCGCCTCGAGCAACAGCGCCTCGGCCTCGCTGTTGGTGGTGACGATCGTCATGCCCCGGGTCTGGGCGACCATCCGCTTGAGCCGCAATGGCAGCCGCTCGACCTGGATATAGTTGGCAACCCGATTCTTCAGCGCCCGCGCCTTGCCGACGTAGAGCACGTCACCGCGCGCATCGAGCATCCGATAGACCCCGGGCTTGGGCTTCAGCGTGCCATGAACCTCACGGATCGCGGCGATGCCGGCTTCAATGTCGGGCTGACTGCCCTTGACCGTATAGGTCGCGCGGTCCTCATTAAACCGGTCGGCGGCATTGGGTTGATCGGGGCGTCCGGCACGGGTCATTGCGGTCCTGATAAGCACGATGTGGGCAAGGCAAAAGGCCCATGTTGACGGACAGCGCCTGTCTGATAGGCTCTCCTTCAAGAACAGGCCTTTAAGCCGGATGCAGGAGAGGACGGGGTTTGCGCCAACTTCAGGGGATGGATGCGTCGTTTGTCGCGATGGAAACGCGCAATTCGCCGATGCACATCGGCTCGATCCTGATCTACAACCCTGCAACGGCCCCCGGCGGATTTGTTCGCTTCAAAGATATCCTGCGGTTCATGGAAAGCCGCATGCAGCTGTCCCGGACCATGCGGCAGCGGCTGGTGCGGGTCCCGTTCGATCTCGACTATCCCTACTGGATCGAGGATCCCGAATTCGATCTGGAATACCATGTGCGCCATCTCGCTCTGCCCAAGCCGGGGGACTGGCGCCAGCTGTGTATCCAGGCAGCGCGGATCTTCGCCCGCCCGCTCGATCTCAATCGCCCGCCCTGGGAATTCACCGTGATCGAGGGGCTGGACAATATCCCCGGTGTGCCGCCCGGCAGCTATGCCATGGTCACCAAGGTGCACCATGCCGCGATTGACGGGATGAGCGGAATCGACCTGATGGAAGCGCTCCATACGTTGATGCCGGACGCCCCGCCGCTCGACCAGCCGGATGATTGGGAGCCAGAGCCAGTGCCCAGCCCGCTGTCGCTGGTGGCCCGGTCGTGGCTCAATGCCGTGGCCAACCCGGTCCGCCAGATCGAGGTTGCAGCCAAGGCCATGCCGGGCCTGGCCCGCGCGGTGAAGGGCATCGCCACCAAGGATTTCCAGTTGCATGGGGAAATGTTGGCCCCGCGCACCCGCTTCAACGCGGTGATCTCGTCCAACCGGGTGGTTGAAGGCCGCTCGGTACCACTCGCCGACATCAAGGCGATCCGCGCTGCCTCACCCGGAGCCAAGGTCAATGATGTGTTCCTGGCGATCATCGGCGGGGCCATGCGCAAGTACCTGCTCGCCAAGGATGACTTGCCGGAGAAAACGCTGACGGCAATGGCCCCGATCTCGGTGCGGTCCAACAACGAAAAGGGCGACATGGGCAACCAGGTGGCGGCAATGATCGCGCCGCTGGGCACCCACATTGTCGATCCGCTTGACCGGCTGGATTACGTCTTTTCCCAGACCACCAATTCGAAGGCCATGTCCGACGCCATCGGCGCCCGCAACATGACCGAGATCAGCAAGGTCTCACCTGCCCTGTTCATGGCGCTGGGGGCGCAGCTCTATACCCGGCTGGGCCTGGCCAACCGGGTCGCCCTGCCCTTCACCACGGTGGTTACCAACGTGCCAGGCCCCCCAGTGCCGATCTATTCGGCCGGGGCACGACTGGAGAGCATGATGGGCCTGCTCTGCCTGACTGATGGCCTGGGTCTGGGCCACGTCGTGCAGAGCTACGTCAAGGAAGCGACCATCGCCTTTACCGCCTGTCGCAATCTTCTGCCCGATCCGGAGTTCTACGCGCAATGCATCGAAGACAGCTTCAACGAGCTGCGCGCGGCAGCAGCCTCCGCCTCGCCGGACCGGCCCAATCGCGTCGAGGAGTACGCCGCACAGGCCAAGGCAGCCCGGAAGGCGGCCAAGACCAAGCCGAAGGCACCCAAGCCAGCGGCGAAGCCCAAACCGGCAGCCAAGGCTCAGAAGACACCCAAATCCGCAGCGGCGAAGCCCGCACCGAAGAAATCCGCCGCGAAGAAGCCAGCGGCCAAGAAAGCCGGGGCCGCCAAGAAATGACATCCGCCACTTCCGCTTTCCCGCAGCCCAGCCATGCCCAGCCGCCATCGCGCCTGTTCGCGCTGACCGAGCCGCGCGCCCTGTTCGAACTGGCCGCCTTCTACATGGTGCGCCCCTATCTCTCCAACCTGCCCCAAGGTGATGGCCACCCGGTGCTGGTCTTGCCGGGGTTCCTCGCCTCAGATACGTCCACCGCGCCGCTGCGCGGCCTGCTCAAGCAACTTGGCTTTGATGCGCGCGGCTGGGGCATGGGCCGCAATGTCCGGATTGATGCACCGCGCGTCCACGAGATGGAATCGATGCTGCTTCGCCTCTACCGCGAGACGGGCCGCAAGGTATCGATCATCGGCTGGAGCCTGGGCGGTGTCTTCGCGCGGGAACTGGCCAAGATGCACCCCGATGCGGTGCGGCTGGTGATTTCGCTGGGCAGCCCGATTTCCGACGATCGCCGTCATTCCAATGCGGCGCGACTGTTCGAATACCTCAACGGGAAGGATCCGGAACCGATCCGTCAGGGCCGCTTTACCGATCTGCACCGCGCGCCGCCGGTACCGACCACCTCGATCCTGACCCGCAGTGATGGCGTTGTGCATTGGCGCGGCTCGGTCCAGCGGCGTGAAAACCATACGCCGACCGAAAACATCGAAGTTCTGGCCAGCCACATGGGCCTGGGCTTCAATCCCAGCGCGGTCATCGCGATCGTTGACCGGTTGCTGCAGCCCGAAGGCACGTGGAAGCCCTTCGTGCCGCGCATTTCCCAGCGCTGGATGTTCCCGCAAGGCAATCTGCACTGACGCCCGTGACCACCCGCCATCTCGTCGATCCCGAGCTGCTCCCGCTGCTGGAGCTGATGCCCGGCATCAATTTCGCTTCAGTCGATCTCAATGAACTGCGGGTGGCCAGCAACGCGCGTTATGCCTTCCTCGGCGCGCCGTCGGTGGCGCCGGTCAAGCACACCATTGCTGGCCCGGGCGGTCCGCTAGAGGTCTATCTTTATGATCCCACGCCTGGCCAGCCTGGGCGCGCGGCCCTGCTGCATGTTCACGGCGGCGGCATGATCATGGGATCTGCTGCGGCGATGCAGGCTGGTCCAGCGGGCATGGCGCAAAGCCTGGGCATACCGGTCGCTTCGGTCGAGTACCGGCTGGCGCCCGAACACCCCTTCCCGGCGCCGCAGGAGGATTGCCTCGCCGCGCTGCAATGGCTGGCTGACAAGGCCGAAGCGCTTGGCATTGACCCGTCCCGGATTGGCATCATCGGCGAAAGCGCCGGTGGTGGCCTGGCCACCGCCACGGCACTGATGGCGCGGGACACGGGCGGACCGCCGCTGGCGGCCCAGTTCCTGACCTATCCGATGCTCGATCACCGCACCGGCGGACCGGACTGCCCCTATGGCAACCCGGTCACTGGCGAATTCGTCTGGACCGCCGCCGCCAATCGTTTTGGCTGGGGGGCGCTGCGCGGCAATTATGCGGCAGACGATGCGCGCAAGGGCTGGTTTTCGCCCATCCTGGCGGATGACTTGTCCGGCTTGCCGCCAACCTGGATTGGCACCGGCAGCCTTGACCTGTTTCTTGATGAGGACCTGGCCTATGCCCGGCGCCTGATCGCTGCCGGCGTGCCAGTGGAGCTCCATTCCTATCCCGGCGCAATCCATGCCTTCAATGCGGTGGCTGGCAGCCGCCTGGCGCAGATGTTCAGTCGCGACCTGCTGAGCGCTGTGGCCAACTGGCTGAACATCCCTCGCTAATTGAGAGCCGCCCGGACTGGATGTCCGGACGGCTCCACATTCTTCAATAACGAAGCGTCAGATAGCCCGGCCATCCACGTTGACGTTGCGGATCCGCCCATCGCGGTCGATCGTGCAGCTGAAATTGCCGTTACCAGTGGTCGTACCGGCAATGCGCCAGCCATCGGCATCGCGGTTCACGCTATCGACTTCGCCGACGCGCTCCCGGCCGCGATTGACCTCGTCGATGCAGCGGTTAACGGCACTGTCGATCCCGCCACCGTCGCGCCATTCGGGACGATCATCATTCCCGGCATAGTTGCGTGAATCCTGACGGTAGTCCGGCGCTTCATCCCGATACTCGCGCTGTTCACGCTCCTTCTTGGACTTGCTGGCAGCGCTGGCGATGGCGGCAATGCCGCCGATGATCAGTATCCCGGCGAGAATGTCCCCGCCGTCAACTCCGCGGTCATGATGGCGATAGCCGCCACCCCACCCACCCCAGCCATGGCGCGCCATGGCCGGTGTGGCCATCATCGAGAACGAGGCCGCGAGTGCTAGGGCGGCGGCGCTCCGCTTGAACTTACCTGTCATGTCCTGGACCCCTTCCGGAACTCCCCACGAGTCCCATTCAAACCAAGGCTAGGCGGTTCAGGCTTTCATTGGCCTGAACCACACCGTGCGTTATTTCAGTTACTTAGAGTCCGCGAATGCCGCTGTAATCGACATCGACCACCCGTCCGCGCTCGACCCGGCACTTGAACGAGCCACTGTCATAGCCGCGCAGGTTATGGTTCCAGCCACGGTAGTCGCCACCCCAGCCCCGGCCGTAGTATTCATCGCCCCGGCGCCAGTCGCGACCCTGCGTATTGACCGCAATCCGCCCGCGCACCTCGAACCCGTAACGGGTATCGCGGACCTGGCGGATATCGGTCACATCGGCCCGGCCGTAGGAGTAGCGGCTGGCATCACGCTCCGCCGCCCAGACGCACTGTTCGACAGCGCGGCGCGGGCTGCCGCGCCAGCGATCGTTTTCATAACCCCATCCGCCGCGGTTGTAATCGCGGTCATAACCGTAGCCGGCGCGATCATAGCGATAGTCGCGGTCATTTTTGCTGGCGGCCGAGGCGACCGCGGCAATCCCGCCAATCACCAGTGCACCGGCAATGATGTCGCCCGCACTGATCCGATCGTCATGCCGGCGATCGGCAAGCGCCGGACTGGCTGAAGAGACCGCCAAGGCACCAGCCACAACAGTGGCCATCGCGCCCTTGGCCGTTGCTTTGGAAAGGGTCTTCATGATCGTAATCCTTCACTCTCGCCCGGCGGGAGCGCCCGGCATTGAGTGAAGGAGTACTGATTCGGCCGTGGCCCGAAGCTGAACTCGTCGGTTAGCAACCGTTAATGTAACAGGCCGCTTTACTGAACGATCAGTTACGGCGTCCTGAGGCCGCTCCAATGCGCCAGAAAGGCAAGGATGTCGGCATTTTCTGCCACCACCTTGTCTGTCGGCTTGCCTGATCCATGTCCGGCCCGCGTCTCGATCCGGATCAGATGGGGGCGGGTTCCGGCTTTCGCCGCCTGTAGTGCGGCGGTGTACTTGAAGCTGTGGCCCGGCACCACGCGGTCATCCGTGTCAGCCGTGGTCACCAGCATGGCCGGATAGTCCACGCCCACCTTGATGTTGTGGTAAGGCGAATAGGCCCGGAGCACGCGCCAATCGGCTTCCTTGCTGGGATAGCCATAGTCATCGACCCAATAGCGCCCGGCCGTGAAGCGATCGAACCGCAGCATGTCCATTACGCCCACCGCAGCATTGCCGGCCGCGAACAGATCTGGCCGCTGGTTGACCACTGCGCCGACCAGCAAGCCGCCATTCGAGCCGCCCTGCACGGTCAATCCGTCCTTGGGTGTAATGCCCTGGGCAATCAGGTACTCGCCCGCGGCGATGAAATCGTCGAAGACGTTCTGCTTGTTGCCAAGCCGCCCGGCATCGTGCCAGGCCTTGCCGTATTCCCCGCCGCCGCGCAGGTTAGCGAGCGCAAAGGCCCCACCCGCCTCCAGCCAGGCCATCCGCACCGCCGAGAAGCCCGGCGTCAGCGAGATGTCGAAGCCGCCATAGCCATAAAGCAGCGTCGGCACGGCCTTGCCCGCATCGGCCACCGCCTTCTTGCGAACAACGAACATCGGCACGCGGGTACCGTCCTTGGAGGTATAGAAGCGCTGCTCGATCGCATAGTCCGCAGGATTGAAGGTCAGCTTGGGCAGCGCGAAGGGCGTGGACTTGCCGGTGGCCGTGTCGAACCGGAAGATCCCGCTCGGCTGGTTGAAGCTGGAGAAGCTGTAGAACGTCTCTGGATCGCCCGGCTCGCCCGAAAAGCCAGAGGCCGTGCCGATCGCGTTAAGCGTGATCTGCTGCACCGGCTTGCCCTCAAGCGTCCGCACCTCGGCCACGGACTTGGCATCCTTGAGGTAGGAGAGCACCAGGCGGTTGCCGACGATCTGCGCCCGGTCCAGGGTTTCAGCGCGTTCCGCTACCACGTCGACCGGCTCGGGCCGCGGTTCCATGCAGACGGCATCGTCCTGGGCCGGGGCTGCGCAGGCAGCGCGATAAAGCGCGGTCTTCTTGCGCAGATCGAACTTCACCACCTTGAGCTTGGGCGCTTCCTTGTTGGTGACAAAGTACAGCGTATCACCGATGCCTTCGATCAGGTTCCAGGCATGGTCCAGTCCGCCGATCAGGGTCTGCGGCTGCCACTTGCGGTCCTTGCGGACCGGCAAAATGTGGACCGCATAGCGGCTGTCCGTGCCCTTCGCCGTGGTGATGACAACCCAGCGGCCATCATGCGTCACTTCCGCCGAATGACCCAGCTCCGGGTCGTTGGGGGTGGAATAGACCAGCACGTCCTGCGATTGCGGCGTACCAATGCGGTGGAAATAGACCGCCTGGTTCTTGTTGAGCGATTGGAACTCTGCGCCCGGCTTGGGTTCGGGGAAGCGGGAATAGAGGAAACCCTCATTACCGACCCAGGCGATATTGGTGAACTTGGCCCACTTTACCCCGTCGCCCAGGTCCTTGCCTGTGGCAACATCAAGCACCTTGATCGTCCGCCAGTCCGATCCGCCGTCCTGAATCGAATAGGCCAGCATCTTGCCATTCTTGGATGGCACCCAGGCATCCAGCGCAGTCGCGCCGTCCTTGGCCCAGGCATTGGGATCGATCAGCAAGCGCGGTTCACCATTCAGGCCCTTGCGGACAAACAGCTGCGACTGGTTCTGCAGCCCCGAATTGCGCATGTAGAAGTACCGGCCGCCCGCCTTGCGAGGCAGGCCGAACCGCTCGTAATTCATTAATCCGCGGATCCGCTGGGCGAACCAATCCCGCTGCGGGAGGGCCCCCAGGTAACGCTGCGTCACGGCATTCTGCCGCTCCACCCAATCCGCCACCTCCTTGTCGGTGCGCACGTCATTTTCGAGCCAGCGATAGGGATCCGCCACCTTCTCGCCGAAGCTTTCCTCAACCAGATCGAGCTTGCGGGTTTCCGGGTAAGTCAGGTTCACAGTCCCTCCAAGGACCGGGGTGGTAGCGAGGCTGAAGGCAACAGCGGCCAGCAGGGCCGGCAAACGACGCGACATGCGGTTCTCCGAAATGACAGGCGCCCCAACGCGAAAAGGCGAGGATGACCCTAGCAGTCACCCTCGCCTTTTCAACCAGACCTAAGGTCGGATGTGAGCTTATTCACCCAGATCTTCGTCCACCATCACCGGGCCCGAGTCCTGACCCTTGGCCGAAGTGTCGCGATCAACCAGCTCGATCACGGCCAGCGGAGCAGCGTCCGAGGCGCGGATGCCGGCCTTGAGCACGCGGGTGTAACCACCCTGGCGGTCAGCATAACGCGCGGCCAGCACTTCGAAGAGCTTCTTTTCCTGCGCATCATCGAGCAGGCGGGCATGGGCCAGACGACGGTTCGACAGGCCACCGCGCTTCGCCAGCGTGATCAGCTTTTCCAGATAGGGGCGCAGTTCGCGCGCCTTGGGCAGCGTGGTGGTGATCTGTTCGTGCTTGATCAGAGCCGCCGACATGTTGCGCAGCAGCGCCTTGCGGTGGCTGGAAGTACGGTTGAGCTTACGCCCGCCAAGCTTGTGACGCATGGGTCTTTCCTTCGTTCGTTAGGGGGCCGTACCAGGTACCCCATAGCAGGCGGCAATTCCGGTCGCCGCCAATCACCGTGGCGGGGACGCCCGTTGGAGCGTCCCCGAATTCGATCAGCCAAGCAGTTCCTGTTCGAGCTTCTTGGCCATTTCCTCGATGTTTTCCGGCGGCCAGCCAGGGATGTCCATGCCAAGGCGCAGGCCCATCGAGCTCAGGACTTCCTTGATCTCGTTGAGGCTCTTGCGGCCGAAGTTCGGCGTGCGGAGCATCTCGGCCTCGGTCTTCTGGACCAGGTCGCCGATGTAGATGATGTTGTCGTTCTTGAGGCAGTTGGCCGAACGCACCGACAGCTCCAGTTCGTCGACCTTCTTGAGCAGGTAACGGTTGAGCTGGTTGGTGTCGCTTTCCTCGGCCGGAGCAGCGGCCATGCCGATCATCGGCGACTGGCCCATCGGCACCGCATCGTCGAAGTGGACGAACAGCGAAAGCTGGTCCTGCAGGATGCGGGCGGCATAGGCCACGGCATCTTCAGGAGTCACCGTGCCATCGGTTTCAACGGTCAGGTTGAGCTTGTCATAGTCAAGCTCCTGCCCGATGCGGGCATTGTCGACCTTGTAGCTGACCTGGCGGACCGGCGAGTAGAGGCTGTCGACCGGGATCAGACCGATCGGCGCATCGACCGGGCGGTTCGACACGGCCGGGACATAGCCCTTGCCGGTGTCGGCGGTCAGTTCCATGTTGAGCGTGGCACCTTCGTCGAGGTGGCAGATCACGAGGTCCTTGTTCATCACCTCGATATCGCCCGACACGGCAATGTCGCCAGCCTTCACTTCGGCCGGGCCGGTGGCAGACAGCTGCAGGCGCTTCGGGCCTTCGCCCTGCATCTTCAGCGCGATCTGCTTCACGTTCAGAACGATGTCAGTCACGTCTTCACGCACGCCGGCCAGCGACGAGAATTCGTGGAGCACGTTCTCGATCTTGATCGAGGTGATCGCAGCACCCTGCAGCGAAGACAGCAGGACGCGGCGCAGCGCGTTGCCCAGCGTCAGACCAAAGCCGCGTTCAAGCGGCTCGGCGACGAAAGTGGCGCGGCGCTTGGGGTCGTTGCCCGGCTTCACCTCGAGGGCGTTGGGCTTCTTGAGTTCCTGCCAGTTCTTGATGTTGACAGTCATGTACTTCCCCTAGGGTCTTGTTATGGCGGGAACGGTCGCTGCGCCTTTCAGCACCGCCACCGATCCGGAACTGCGGCGATGGGGCCCCACCGCCGCGCAAGCTCGATCAGACGCGACGACGCTTCGAAGGCCGAACCCCGTTATGCGGGATCGGGGTAACGTCGCGGATCGAAGTGATGGTGAAGCCGACGGCCTGGAGGGCGCGCAGTGCGCTCTCGCGGCCCGAACCGGGACCCTTCACTTCGACTTCAAGAGTGCGCACGCCGTGTTCGGCGGCTTTCTTGCCGGCGTCGTCCGCTGCCACCTGAGCGGCATAGGGGGTCGACTTGCGGCTGCCCTTGAAGCCCATCATGCCGGCGCTGGACCAGGAAATCGCATTGCCCTGGGCGTCGGTGATGGTGATCATGGTGTTGTTGAAGCTGGCATTGACGTGGGCAATGCCGCTGGTGATGTTCTTACGCTCGCGGCGCTTAATGCGCTGGGGTTCGCGTGCCATTTTGGTGTCCTACTCGAATATCGGGAAGGGAAAGCTGCGGGCCGAAGGGCGCGCTGCTTACTTCTTCTTGCCGGCGATGGGCTTGGCCTTGCCCTTACGGGTGCGGGCGTTGGTGTGGGTACGCTGACCGCGCACCGGCAGGCCCTTGCGATGGCGCAGGCCGCGATAGCAGGCCAGGTCCATCAGGCGCTTGATGTTCATCGCGGTTTCGCGGCGAAGGTCACCCTCAACCGTGTGCTCGGCGTCGATCGTTTCGCGGATGTGCAAGACTTCCTGGTCGGACAGGTCCGAAACGCGGCGGGCATGATCGATACCCAGCTTGTCAACGATCTGGCGGGCCTTGAACGGGCCGATACCGTGAATGTAGGTAAGCGCGATCAGTACGCGCTTGTTGGTGGGGATATTGACCCCGGCAATACGAGCCACTTAATTCTCCATGCTCCACAGAAGGTTGCGGGCTAGCCGACCTTCCATCTCAACGCTGCATTCGGCAAAACGGCAAAAGGCCCGGTTGGCGCGCGCTGAGGCCCTCGCCTTCCGGACTGTTCCGTTATGTCGAATGAACCGGGCGCTTAGTGTGATTCGCCGCCGCTGTCAACGGCGCTATTCTGCGGGCTTAACCGGTTCGACTGCTGCCGGAGCCGGTGCGGCCTTGTCAGCCAGGCGCTTGACCTGCTCGCCCAGCACCTGATCGACCAGCGCGCCGATTTCCGCGACCTTGGCCTGCCAGACCCCACCCACCGCATAGCGCCAGTGCATGCGGGTGCCTTCCCCCTCACGATTGAGCGTAATGGTCAGCACGCCGTGCACCGCCTCACCCTGCAGCGGCCCAAGCCCACCCACCATTCGCAGCACCCCGCGCTGGGGATCGGCGTAAACCACGTGCATGTGCTCGACGCTGCCCATTCGCTGTCCCTCCGGCGCGCCGGCCGGCTTGGGCAGCTTCTCGCAAAAGCAGCCAGTGGCCTGAGCATCGAGGTAGAGATTGGCGGCATCGCCGGAATAGGTGTGGCTGGGGCTCCACCACTGATTGGGTGCGACCAACAGCTTCCAGACGGCCGGCAGGTCGGCGGCAATCACTGCGCTGTTGTCGCTGACGAAGCCGGCGTCCGACGTGGCGGCCAGCTCGGCCTGAGCCGGAACGGAAAGTAGAGCAGCAGCGGCCAGAGCCAGCAGATGGCGCATTAACGGGTCCCCCTTTGCAGGTCAGGACTGGATAACGCCTTCGATCGCTGCCGTCACCTGATCCATTTCCGCCATGCCGTCCACGCGCGAAACAATACCGCGGCGCTCGTAGATCGGCAGGATCGGCGCTGTCTTGGCGCGGTATTCGGCCATGCGGGTACGGACGGTTTCCTCGTTGTCGTCGGGACGACGCTTGAACTCGGTGCTGCCGCACTTGTCGCAGACGCCCGCAACCTTGGGCTGCTCGTACTTGTCGTGATAGCCCTTGCCGCAGTTGGCGCAGGTGAAGCGCCCCGTGATCCGTTCAACCAGCGCGTCCTCGTCAACGGCCAGCTCGATCACTGCATCAAGCGTCCGGCCGCGCTGGGCCAGAATTCCATCCAACGATTCCGCCTGGGCTGCCGTGCGCGGGTAGCCATCGAAAATGGCGCCCATGTCCGGCCCCATGGCGTCCAGTTCCTCGCCAATCAGGGCCGAGACGATCGCGTCCGAGACCAGTTCGCCACGCTCCATCACTGCCTTGGCCTGAAGCCCGACCGGGGTCCCAGCCTTGACCGCAGCGCGCAGCATGTCTCCGGTCGACAGCTGGCGCATGCCGTGACGTTCAACCAGTCGCTGGGCCTGGGTACCCTTGCCCGCACCAGGGGGGCCAAGAAGGATGATATTCACGTGTTACCCCCGCAAGATGGTCAGCGAATACGCCCTTTCAGCTTCGCCTTCTTGATAAGGTCACCATACTGGTGCGCCAGCAGGTGCGACTGGATCTGGGTGATCGTATCAACTGTCACGTTGACAACAATCAGCAGGCTGGTGCCGCCCAGGAACATCATGTTGAGGCCGGTCGTGCCGATCCACCATTCTGGGATCACGCAGACCACGGTCATGTAAAGCGCGCCGATCACGGTGATGCGCGTCAGCACATAGTCAAGGTAAGTGGCCGTGCTCTTGCCCGGACGAATGCCAGGGATGAAGCCGCCATTGCGCTTAAGGTTGTCTGCCGTTTCTTCCGGGTTGAACACCACGGCGGTGTAGAAGAAGCAGAAGAAGATGATCCCGATCGCATAGAGGATCATGTACAGCGGCTGGCCATGCGCCAGGTATTGGTTGACCTGCTGCAGGATCGAGCCACCGGTGGTCGATGGGTCGATCGAGTTGCCGGCAAACTGCGTGATCGTCAGCGGCAGGAGCAGCAGCGAGCTGGCAAAGATCGGGGGGATCACGCCCGCAGTGTTGATCTTCAGCGGCAGGTGGCTGCGATCGGCCTGCATCATGCCATGCTGGCTGGCGCGCTTGGGATACTGGATCAGCAGCCGCCGCGTGGCCCGCTCCATGAAGCAGATGAACAGCACGAGCACGATCAGAACCGTGATCGCCATGATGATGGTGAACCCGCTGATCGAGCCGGTGCGTCCACCTTCGAACAGGTTGGCGACAAAGGTCGGCATCTGTGCCACGATCCCGGCCATGATGATCAGCGAAGTGCCGTTGCCGATACCGCGACTGGTGATCTGCTCACCCAGCCACAACAGGAACATGGTGCCGCCAACGAGGCTGATGACCGCGCCGATCTTGAACATCAGGCCCGGATTGACCACGGCCTGCAGCCCGCTCGAGGCACCATAGGCCTCAAGGCCCGAAGCCACGAACCAACCCTGGACGATGGTCAGCAGGACCGTGCCATAGCGGGTGTACTGGTTAAGCTTCTTGCGACCGCTTTCGCCTTCCTTCTTCAGCGCCATCAGCGTGGGATGGAGCGAAGCGGCCAGCTGCACCACGATCGACGCCGTGATGTAAGGCATGATGCCCAGCGCGATGAGGCTCATGCGCTCAAGGCTGCCGCCCGAGAAGGTGTTGAAGATGTCGAGAATGCCGCCGCGCGTCTGGGCATAGAGCTGCTCAAGCACCAGCGGGTTGACCCCGGGGAGCGGCACGAAGCTCAGGAAACGGAAGATGATCAGGGCACCCAGCGTGAACCAGATGCGGTTCTTCAGCTCGGTGGCCTTAGAGAAGTTCGCGAGGTTGAGATTGCTCGCAATATTGTCGGCGCGTGAAGCCATGGATCGATCAAGCCTTGCTTGGAGGCCGGCACCCTGGCCAGCCATCCCCCTCTATTGGATCGTGTCCATATAGTGCGCGGGGCGGGATGCAATAACCCCTGCCCCGCGCAAATGGGGATTTATTCCGCCTCGCCGCCCTTGGCAGCCGGAACTTCAACCGAACCGCCGGCCTTTTCGACCGCGGCGACCGCGCCCTTCGAGGCACCGGCGACCACAAACTTGGCCTTGGCGGTGAATTCGCCCTTGCCCAGCAGGCGCACGCCATCCTTGCCACCACGGGCCAGGCCAGCAGCCTTCAGCGCGGCGTGATCAATCACGGCCTTGGCGTCAAGCTTGCCGGCATCGATGAACTTCTGGACCAGGCCCAGGTTCACTTCGGCATAGTCCTTGGCGAAGATGTTGTTGAAGCCGCGCTTCGGGATCCGCATGTGCAGCGGCATCTGGCCGCCTTCGAAGCCGTTCACCGAGACGCCCGAACGAGCCTTGGCACCCTTCTGGCCGCGGCCAGCAGTCTTGCCCTTGCCCGAACCGATACCACGGCCGACGCGCATGCGACCCTTGCGGGCGCCCTTGTTGTCAGAGATTTCGTTGAGTTTCATGTCGTTGCACTCGCTTTCGCTTTTGTCGCGCTAAAAGAAACATCCCGGCCGAAGCCGGGATGCTGGTTAGGTCAATCGACCACCGCCACCATGTGCGGCAGCTTGGCAATGGCGCCGCGCACTTCCGGGGTGTCTTCCACCTCAACCACGCGGTGCATCTTGCCCAGGCCTAGGCCAACCAGAATCTTCTTCTGGCTTTCCGGGCGACGGATCGGCGAGCCGATCTGCTTGATCTTGATCTTCGCCATGTCAGCTTACTCCGTGATCGCAGCGGCTTCGGCTTCCGCCTCAGCTGCGCTCGCACCGCCGCGACCCAGCAGGTCGGCAACCTTCTTGCCGCGGCGCTGAGCCACCGACTTCGGCGAAGTCTGGTCGGTCAGCGCGTCGAAGGTGGCGCGGATCATGTTGTAGGGGTTGCTGGTGCCGACCGACTTGGTCACCACGTCAGCGACGCCCAGGCTTTCGAAGACGGCGCGCATCGGGCCACCGGCGATGATGCCGGTCCCGGCCGGAGCCGAGCGGACATTCACCTTGCCCGCACCAAACCGGCCCTTGCCGTCATGATGCAGGGTGCGGCCTTCCTTGAGCGGAACGCGGACCATCTTCTTCTTGGCCGAAGCGGTTGCCTTGGTGATGGCTTCCGGCACTTCGCGGGCCTTGCCATGACCGAAGCCGACGCGGCCCTTGCCATCGCCAACCACGACCAGCGCGGCGAAACCGAAGCGCTTGCCGCCCTTCACGGTCTTGGAGACGCGGTTGATGTGGACGAGCTTTTCGATCAGCTCCTCGCCACCATCCTCGCCATCGCCACGACCGCGACGGTCGTCGCGGCGGCCACGGCCGCCACGCTCGCCACCGCGGTCATTGCCGCCACGGCCACGGCCGCGGCCGCGCCCTTCGCGGGCTTCCGGAGCAGCATCACCGCCCTGCACTTCGCCGGCAGCGATCGGAGCTTCGGCTTCGTTGGTGTTGATTTCGTCAGCCATCGTCAGAACTCCAGCCCGCCTTCACGGGCGGCATCAGCCAGCGCCTTGACGCGGCCATGGAACAGGTAGCCGCCGCGATCGAACACGACGGAGGTCACGCCAGCCTTCTTGGCAGCTTCGGCCAGCGTCGCGCCAACCTTGGCAGCGGCGTCGACGTTGGAGCCACCCTTGGCGCCCAGGGTCGAAGCAGCAGCCAGCGTGCGGCCGGCGGCATCGTCGATGATCTGGGCATAGATGTGACGGCCCGAGCGGTGCACCGACAGCCGCGGGCGGCCACCGGCACGCGCCTTGAGAGCGGTGCGAACGCGCCGACGACGGCGCTCGAAAAGGGACAGCTTGGCCATTACTTCTTCTTCCCTTCCTTGCGGAAGATGTACTCGCCGCGGTACTTGATGCCCTTGCCCTTGTAAGGCTCGGGCTTGCGCCAGCGACGGATCTCGGCCGCAACCTGGCCAACCTTCTGCTTGTCGATACCGGTGATCTCAACCGTGGTGTTGTCCGGCGTCTTGACTTCGATGCCTTCCGGCACGTCGAAATCGACGTCGTGGCTGTAACCCAGTTGAAGCTTCAGCTTGCGCGGGCCCTGAGCGTTGGCACGATAGCCGACACCGGTGATTTCGAGCACCTTGGTGTAGCCTTCGGTCACACCCGTCACCAGGTTCTGCACCAGGGTGCGCTGCATGCCCCAGAAGGCACGGGCGCGCTTGGTGTCATTGGCCGGACGCACCGAGATGCTGCCTTCGCCAACTTCATAGGTGACATCGTCTGCGAGGCTCAGCGTGAGGGTGCCCTTGGGGCCCTTCACGGTGAGGGTGCCGTCCGCGATGGCAGCAGTAACGCCGCCCGGAACAGCAACCGGCTTTTTGCCGATGCGGCTCATCAGAACACCTCCGCCAGCACTTCGCCGCCGACGTTCTGCGCGCGGGCTTCGGCATCCGAGAGCACGCCACGCGGGGTCGACACGATGGTGATGCCCAGACCGTTACGGACCACCGGGAGTTCCTTCGAACCCGAGTAGACCCGGCGACCGGGCTTGGAGACGCGGGCCACGTGCTTGATCGCGGGCTCGCCTTCGAAATACTTCAGCTCGATGCGCAGCTGCGGATGGACGCCGGTGGCGTCTTCCGAGTAGCCGCGAATATAGCCTTCGCGCTGCAGCACTTCGAGCACATTGGCGCGAAGCTTGGAGGCCGGGGAAAGGACGGAGTCCTTCTTGGCCCGCTGGCCGTTGCGGATGCGGGTGAGCATATCACCCAGGGGATCGGTCAGTGCCATCGCTTGATCCTTACCAGCTCGACTTCGTCACGCCCGGGATCATGCCCTTGTTGGCAAGATCACGCAGCTCAACGCGGCAAAGGCCGAACTTGCGATAGTAGCCGCGCGGGCGGCCGGTGGTGGCGCAGCGGTTG
>Ga0315901_10005063_pt1 | contig 16189 bp, 22 predicted proteins | sample LakEriMetagenome_10_FD_203761 | JGI IMG/M metagenome (GOLD analysis project Ga0315901, IMG submission 203761) | Freshwater fungal communities from buoy surface, Lake Erie, Ohio, United States - Buoy 2 MA116 | ecosystem: Environmental > Aquatic > Freshwater > Lake | place: USA: Lake Erie, Ohio...
AAGACGAAGAAGCAAATATCCAAGCAATGATATATTCGCTTGTTGCTAGAAAAATATGGAAAAATTATAAGAATTATAAAGCTAGCTTCTTCTTCATGAGATTTCCAGAAGATCCATATCAGCATAATGAATTTTCTGAAAAAGAATTAGACGGGTTAGAGCACTATTTAGAATACATCACCGAGATTCTTGAGAACATCAATCAAGATTCTGCTAAAGACAACCTAGCAATCAATGATAAAGATAAATCATGGCTATGCGGAAGGGGGAAGTGGGTGTGTCCCTATAAGAATGCTATTACTTTTTACAAAGTAAAAGACAAAACAAAGACCGGAAAAGAATCGGAGGTATCTTCTCATCTCAAGCTTGAGGACGCGCAATCCTCAGCATCAAGAAACGAAGACTGGCAAGTTCATACAGAAACATATGAAGGATGTCCCGCTTTTAAGAGCAAGCAATTTCTTGATTTTTAATAAAAAAAAATATATACATAATAATCAACCATGATTATTCCAGCCTTCAAGTCTCACTATTCTTTAAATAAAAGCATTCTTACGCTGGAAAAGGAAAGCGCTAAGATTGGAGCAAAATCTATTTTTTCATTGATCAAGGAAAACGAAATAGAAAATTCGTTTCTTATAGATGATAACATGAGCGGTTTTTTAGAAGCTTATTATAATTCTAAAGATTTAGGTGTCGATCTAAAATTTGGATTGAGGCTTACCTTTTGCGCTGATATGGAAGACAAAAGCGAAGCCTCTATAAAAACAGAGGCAAAGTATATTATTTTTCTAACTAAATCAGATGGATACGAAGCCTTGAGCAAGATTTTTTCTAAAGCATCGTCCGATGGGTTTTATTATATTCCAAGGTTAGACTTTAAAACTCTTAAAGAGCTTTGGCATGATTCGCTGGATATTGGCGTTCCATTTTATGATAGCTTTTTATTCAATAATCATTTAAAAATGTATAACTGCCTTCCTCCAGGCTTTTGGAGTTGTCCCGTTTTCTTTTGGGAAAACAATTCAATTCCCTTCGACGGGATTTATAAAAAAGCTCTGTTTGAACATTTAGACAAAGGGTATCCTACTTGTGAAAGAATACAAATGCAGTCCATCTATTATGAAATGAAAGACGATTTTTTAGCTTATCTCACGATGAGATGCATTGGTAAAAAATCTACTTTGCAAAAACCAAACCTCGATCATCTATGTAGCGATCAGTTCTGCCTAGAATCCTTTTTAGAAAAAAACGAAAAATAATATGGAAGAACACCTTATCAGGTTTGATAAAAAAATCAAATTGCTTTTTATAGATTTTGAAACAGCGAATCTGTGTCTAAATTTTAGATTCAACCTTCCGTGGCAGATGGCTTTAATTAAAACTGTTGGCGGCGAAATTGTCGAAGAAGGCAAAGATATATTGATTAACTGGGGAGATGACTTCAAGTTCTCAAAGGGCGCAGAAGCAATGGCTCATTCTTACTCTAAAGAAAGAATGGAAAAAGAAGGAGTAAAACCAATAGACGCGCTCAAGGTTTTGTCAGAGCATTTGAATTGGTGCGACGGCATTATCGGTCACAACATACTTGGATTCGATATTTATTTAATTAAATGTATCTACAATAAGCTCGGAAGAGATTGTCCCGACATCTTGACAAAGAAAGAGGTATTTGATACCTTCGCTTTAGCAAAAGGTTATTTTAATAATATACCATATCAAAAAGGAAACGATTTATACTTCTATCAATACAAAGTATTGAATCAAATAATAAAAGGTTCAAAAAATTCGCTTTCCAAGGTTGCGTCAAATTTCAATATATCTTATGATGAAACCAAGCTGCATGACGGCTTGTACGATCTTGGTCTCAACGTACAAGTTTGGAATAAATTAAAATACCAAATAGAAATCTAAAATGTTCCTAGAAAAGTTTGAAAAAATCAATCTTCCCCTTCACGGGGTAAGGTGTCCCTCCATTTCTCTTTCAAAAAAAGACATGGAGCTTTACAGTATAAGGGCTGGGGCTTCTAACCTAGAAATTCTACAAACGCTTTGCAATCAGGGTTTTAAAAAATTCCTTCCAGAATGGAAGGAGAAAGGCTATGATCTAGAGTCTTATAAAACAAGAGTTAAGCAAGAAGTTGAAACCCTTAACAAGTTGGACTTTGTTGACTATATTCTAATCATTTGGGACGTGTTTAATTTTTGCAACAAAAACAACATTCCCACGGGCTTAGGAAGAGGGAGTGCGGCTGGCAGCCTAGTTTTATACCTTCTAGGCGTTACCGGAATAGATCCGGTTAAATATGGACTTTTCTTTCAAAGGTTTGTTTCTGAGGTAAGAGCAAAAAAACAGGTCATCGATGGAATTACTTATCTAGACGGCAAGATGATTGCTGACATTGATAGCGATATTTGTTACTATCGCCGAAAAGAAGTAGTCAAATATCTCGAAGAAAAGTATCCGAATAGAATTTCTAAAATGCTTACGGTTTCTACTTTATCCGGAAAAGCTCTTATTAAAGATGCTGGAAAAATTATCGGAGAAAAAGAAGAAACAGAGATGAATAAAATCACTGCTCTTTTTACCTCTAAATATGGCAAGGTCGCAGAGCCGGAAGAAATGTATGAAACCAGTGAAGAGTTTAAAGACTGGTGCGACGAAAACAAGTTGATTTACGACACGTCCTTAAAGCTGAAGGATCTTATCAGAAACAAAGGCGTTCACGCTTCTGGCATCGTGGTAAGCTATGACGACCTTAACAAATCAACCCCAACCGAGCTAACCGCCGACAAGGAAACCGTTTCATCGTTCACAATGGATTGGGCTACAAAGATTAATATTAAGCTTGATCTTCTTGGTTTAAAGAGCGTATCCGTGATTCACGAAGTTTCAAAGCTTGTGGGTATAGATTATAAAAATATTGACCTGGAAAGCTACGAAAATATATATGCCCACCTTCAAGATCTAAAAAATCCCAAAGGATTGTTTCAAATCGAAGCTGATACAAACTACAAAGTATGTAAAAAGGTTCAGCCAAAAAACCTTGACCAATTGAGCGCGGTTGTCGCTCTTGCTAGACCTGGCGCGCTAGATTATGCAGATCAATATGCTACTTATGCGAACACTGGGGTAAAACCAGAAATTGATCCAGTGATTGAATCAGTGCTTGAAAAAACAGGCAATATCTGCCTATATCAAGAGCAAGTGATGGCTATGTTTAATAAAATTGGCTTTTCACTAACAGATTCAGAAGAAATCAGAAGAGCTATTGGCAAAAAACTTCCAGAGGAAATTGCAAAATGGAAGCCAAAAATTTACGAACAATGCGAAAAGCAAGGCTTAAAGAAGGAAACCGCTGACCAGATTTGGAAGGTTTGTGAAGATAGCGCTGGCTATCAGTTCAATTTATCACATTCTATTTCTTATTCCGCAATGTCAGCTTTGACTATTTATTTTAAATTTAATCATCCTAAAGAATTCTTTTTAGCTTTATTGAGAATGGCTAAAAACGAACAAGACAGCCTTGGAGAAATCTCCTGCATCAGCCAAGAAATGAAGCATTTCGGAATCAAACTTCTTCCTCCGGATCTAGCAAAAAGCAAAGAAGACTTTGAAATTGAGGGAAACAATATTAGATATGGGCTTTCTGCAATTAAAGGAATTAGCAAAAAAGTGATTGAAAAAATGATTAACTTTAGAGGGGTATATAGCTCTAAAATAGATTTATTTATTGCCGCTAAACAAGCTAAAATTTCAATAGGTGTTCTTTCTGCTCTTATACAAGCTGGAGCGCTTCAAAGCCTAAACACAAAGACTAGAAGCAGAATGGTTTTAGAAGCCCAAACATGGAACCTATTAAAAGATAAAGAAAAAATTATAATTAAGCAATTCATTGAAGCAGGAAAATATGATGACGTTCTTTCCAGCCTGAAAGCCTTAAATACAGAAATCAAAGATGACAAAGGAAAGCCAATGCTTAAAGATTCTAGGTTTTCCACAATCAAGAGAGATTATGATAAATTTAAAACTATTTATTTGTTAAATAGTAGAAACGAAAATCTAGCAAACTTTTTTTATGAAAAAGAACTACTTGGAATGCCTTACAGCGAAAGTCTCAGTGCTATTTTTAAACGTAAAAATGAAAATATCAAAAGCATAGAAGACTGTAATAATGCTAACGAAAAAGCTTCTTTGTTTTTTGCTGGAATTGTAACAGATATTACAAAAAGAACATCTAAAAATGGAAACCCGTATATTAAGTACGAGCTTTCGGACGAAAGCGGCAAAATAGAATGTTTTGTTTTTAGCAGCGACAAAAGAGATAAGCTTGAAGAATGTCGCCAAAATAATGGTGGCAAACTTCCAGAAGAAGGGGACATACTCGTTGTAAAAGCAAACAAGAAAGATGGAAACGCTTGTTATGCAGAAAAAATAGGCATACAAACTGCTAAAATTTATATGGCTCTTAGAGATTTAAAAGATCAAAAATTAATTGAAGAAGAAGTATAGGTTTTTATAATATTCAAACGAATATTATCCTATGCTTAACAATATACAATTTTATAAACCCAATTCTTCTAATAAGGGCGTTGCGGTATCAATGTCTTATAATCCAGCTGATTCCGGAATATATGTTTCTTTTATAAGACAATTTAGCTGGAATAGCGAAAAGAAAACCGGATCCTTTAAAGAAAATAAGGATAATGCTAAAGCAAAAAAGAATATAAAATTCAATGATACAGAAATTTCTGGTATTATCAGGGCAATAGAAAAAGAAGACAAGTGGTCAACTTTTCATAAGTTTAATAACGATACAGGAGTTTCAATTTCATTTGCCCCTTACATAAAGGATAACGTAATGTGCGGCTTCGGACTAAGGGTGTCTGACTCAAGAGATAAAGAAAATGTTTTCTCGATTGGATTTACAAATGACGAATCAGTAAAACTTAGAGAATGGCTGAAATCAGCTTTGCAAGAAAGCTTCTGTAAAGAAAAAGCTGTATCCGAAAATGTTGAACAATCTTTCTAATGAGAAAAAAAAGAATTTTATTTCACTCTGATTTTGCTTTAGTAAAAACAGGATTTGGAAGAGTAATGAAAACTCTTCTGTCTTATTTATACAAGACAAAAAAATACGAGATTCATCATGTTTGCTGTGGAATATCTGACAATGCTCCAGAGCTACAAGCTACACCATGGAAAAGCTATGGCGCCGTTTCGTCTAATCCTCAAAAAATTCAGCAGGCTAATGCGGACCCACATATTTCGAGAACAATAGGTTATGGATCTCAAACTATAGACGAGCACATTAAGGAAATCAAACCAGACATATACATCGGCGTACAAGATTTCTGGGGTTTAGATTTTTCAATAGATAAAAACTGGTTTAATAAGATAACTTCATGTATTTGGACTACCCTAGACTCTCTTCCTATCCTTCCTTCAGCTGTTAAAAGAGCAAATGATATTAAAAACTATTGGGTTTGGAGTAATTTTGCAGAAAAAGCGCTGCATAAACTTGGCTATAATCACGTTGAAACGGTACACGGACCATTAGAGTGTCAGTCTTTTTATAGACTAAGCGAAGACGAAAGAAAAGAAATAAGAAATAAAAACAATATTTCTCAAGACGCAATAGTAATTGGATTTGTTTTCAGAAACCAGTTAAGAAAACTTGTTCCTAATCTTATAGAAGGATACAAACTGTGGAAAAATAGACATCCTGAGATTAAAAATACGTATCTACTCTTGCATACGAGTTTTTCAGAAGGCTGGAATATTAAATCTCAATGTGATCAGCATGGGGTTGATACAAAAGAGATTCTTACGACTTATGTTTGTGCTCATTGTGGAGAATATGAGATCAAATCATTCGACGATAGAGAACAAAAATTTGAAATAGGCGAATCTGGCTTTTTTAAGCTAGATAAAGATGGACAAAAGATAGAAAAACCCCTGGTTGCAGAAAATAAGAATTGTCCATTTTGCAAATCAAAAGAGTCTCAAAAAACAACTTCAGTAGGATTGGGAGTTACCGAGTCGCAACTGAACGAAGTATATAACGCAATGGACGTTTATGTTCATCCATTTACAAGCGGAGGACAAGAGATCCCAATTCAGGAAGCAAAGCTAGCAGAACTAATTACCCTAGTAACTAATTATAGCTGCGGAGAAGAATGTTGCGAGGAGGAGGCTTATTCTTTAAAACTAGATTGGGATAAATATTTAGAACACGGAACAGAGTTTATCAAGGCTTCGACAAAGCCTTCTTCAATCGCTGACCAATTAGATGTTTTTTTAAAAATGTCAACCGAAGAAAGAAAAGGATGGGGCGAAAAGGCTAGAGAATGGGCCATCAAAAACTTTTCAATCGAAAATGTAGGTGAAAAAATCGAAAACTTTTTAGACTCATCTCCGTTTTTAGACGATGGTGATTTATCTAATTTTTCTCAGAAACAGCTAAGAAACCAAAACCCAAAAGCCGAGATAAATTCTAGTCTTCCAAATAAAGATTGGGTAAAATCCTTATACAAAGAAATACTCGACAGAGAGATTACTGATGATGATGAAGGACTTTTATACTGGATGAGCGTGTTATCTAAAAATGCGCCAAGAGACCAAGTAGAGAACTATTTTAGACAAGTTGCTCAAAAAGATATAGAAGAGGCTTCTAACAGCGCGGAAGGTAAAAATCTATTTGATAATTTTATTATAAAAAATTCAAAAAAGAAAATCTTATACGTGATCCCAAAGTCTATAGGAGACTGTTTTCTTTCGACCGCCGTTATAGCAAGTCTTAGAAAAATTTATGATGACAACGATTGGGATCTATATGTTTCTTCCGAGGATAAATATAAGCAAATATTTGATGGCAATACTAATATTACAAGCTGGATACCATACTCTCAAGAAATGGAAAACCATATGCTTATGGAAGGAACTGGAGATCACAATGGATGGTTTGATATTTGTTTCACTCCTCATATTTCTACGCAAAGGTCAATGAACTATATTCACAATGGTATAAATAAACTTCTTCTTTAATATGCACTTACTAGAAAAATATAGCCTAAACTGCGGGGTTAATCCTAATAAATTAGAAAAACCTTATATTTTCACGTCATACTACCCAGTTTCTTCCAAGAAGTATATAGTTATTCACCCAAGTAGCGGCATGCCGTCCAAAAATTATTCTTATTATCAAGAGATTATAGACTTTATACATGAAGCTACAACTAAAGCAAAATATGAAATTATCCAAATAGGAGATGCTAAGGATGCATCTTTATCAAAATGTACAAATTTGCAAGGAAAAACAAACATTCATCAAACTTGCTTTTTATTAAAAGGAGCCAGCCTGTTCATCGGCAATGATAGTTTTTCTACTCATGTAACATCATCTTATGGCAATCCATTAGTTAGCTTATATTCAACGATTCAGCCAGAAGTAGCCGGACCATACTGGACGAACGGAAAGCAATTTACAATAATGGCACCGCTAAACGGAAAAAAGCCAAAATACTCATTAGAGGATCCAGAAAAGATTATCGACAAAATAATGCCAGAAGAGATTATTTTAAATATTCAAAAAGCTCTTCCAGATCTTGATTTAAAAAAGATTAAAAAATTAAAATCAATTTATTTTGGTAAAAACTATAGCAAACCCTTACTAGATATTGTTCCAGATAGCAAAACTTCAGTAGCATTTGCTCCTCAAATGTCGTCGAATATTAGATTTGACTATTTAAAAAATGAAGCAACTGAATTTAACATTGTTTCTGCATGCAATAATATCTTAAAAAGAAAATCGGGAATAGTAGTATCTAAGCCAATTAATCTAGACAGGTTCACAATACCGGAAGTAAAGCAAAATATAGCATCATTTATTTTTCATATTGAAAAAGACGAATTAAAGAACCTAGATGATACTATAAAATTTATAGAAGAATCAAAGAAAAAGGGATTTAATATTAAAATCGCGCTTATAGGCAAAAACTTTACCGAAGAAGAATTAGGAGAAATAAAGTTTAAATTTTTAAATTTGCAACACATTAACATCATCCAAGAAACAAGCTGGGATGAAGAAATAAAAAAAGATCTAGCTTCTAAAATTAATAACTTGACAATTTTCAAAAGTTCTCGCATAATATTCTCTCAAAACAAAGCTTTTTTGAGCAAAGCGGCTTATATTGAAAATAAGCCATCTAACTCGTTAGAGCAACCTTTAAAAGAAATAAAAGACTTAACCCAGCTTGGAAAAGAGTTAGAAAGCTGTTATATTTATAACTTGTAAATTTATGCCAAAAACTAATAAAAAAGAAGAAGATCACAGTCAGATTATCGAATCTGGAGAAAAAAATATAAACTTCTCAAGAGACAATAACGGACTGCTCTTGGGTAAAACTTACGAGTTTACTGATGACGGCTTAGTTAATTGGCGCAAGATGATTAATTCTAAATATCTCGTCCCAAATCTTTCCAAGTTTCCTTCTGGAACCGAAAATAAAGATTTAAATGTTCAAGAATTAGATGATTCCCAGCTGCTTATCCTTTTGGGCGGAATTAAGGAGCTAGCAAATATTAGAGGCTATTCTAAAGTAGAATATAAAGTTTTTAACTGCACTCAGAATCATGTAGCTGTATCTTGCAAAATAACTTGGCTTCCTAATTTCGAAACCTCAAACAGCCAAGTCGAGTTTGAGTCTCTAGCTGATGCACATTTAGACAATACAAAAAGCTTTGCGAAAGATTTTTTAATGGCTATAGCTGAAAATAGAGCTTTTGTTAGAGCCGTGCGTAACTTTTTAAGAATTAATATTCTTGGTAGCGACGAACTTGGAGATACAAAAAATCAAACGGTTGTTCATACTGAGTCTGGAACCGAAAATGCTATTGCTGCAAGTCATCCAGCAAATGTCTTAAAAGAAGCCATGTCTAAAGCAAATATCTCATTTGATAAAATAAAAGAAACGATGGTAAAAGAGGGGGCTGAAAATGCAGAAACCTGGAATGGAATAAGCGATATTCCACATAAAATGATTTTTTCTCTTATTCAAAGAATTAAAAAGAAAATCAATAACTAATGAGACTGTTGGTCTATTGTTACGGTCCCTTCTCTGTTGAAAAAAATTTATTCTGCAAAAATTTCATTTCTGAGAATAAAAATTTTAAATTAATAGAGCTACATAAAATAAGAAAAAAAATTACAGGTTCAATCATTCCAAGAGATAAGGATCTTGAATTACAAGTAAAAAAAGAAATAGAAAGCAAATGTCTGCCTCTAATCGATAAAGGGGTTCCAGTATTAATAAATGGTCTCTTCTTAAACAAAGAGTCTAGATTGGCATTTCTTGAATCTATTCAAAAAAAATCACAAAATAAATTTAAAAAAATAGCCTTAGCGTTCCCAACTCAAAATCCTGTCGAATCCTTCGAAAAAAGCAAAAAGGACAAAGTGCTTAAAGAGCTTACTTTTGACTCTATTAGGTCGCAAGTTTCAATTTTCAATAAGGTGTTGACAAATGAAGAAGCAGACTTAGTTATAGATGAAATAAAAACTGATTCAAACCCTTTAAAGTTGAGCACTAAATTATGGGGCGAAGATAGAACTATTTCTTGCGACAATTTAAAAAATTAGCAGAATACTTTCGCTGCTCAAGCAGCTTTATATAAAACAATAAACACATAATAATATGAACTTAGGCGTATGGCACTCAAACAAGTCCCTCATCATGCAGGAAATGAGGGTTAATCTAAAAAAGAAGGCTGAAAAAGGTCAGCCAACTCCTTCAAGAAAGGAAGCCAATAGAACTTGGAGAGAGGAAATTCTTGGTATTCTTTCAGAAGATCAGAAAAAGCAAAGGAAAGCTGAAAGGCAACAAAAAACTAAAAAAGTAAAATATTCGTCCGACGAGTCTGATGAATAAAAATTCAGTAGAGCTAATTGGCTACTATGGATCAGATGAAATAATAGCCTGCTCGGCTTGGACGAGCACAAGTAGAGAAATAACAGAAGAAAAAAGGGCAAGGATTCCTTCTCTTATAGAAATGTTATGGTCTGATGGACATGAAACCCCCTTCGAAAAAGGGTCCGTTCACTTTCTTGTTAATTGCGACATAGCCAGTCATATTCACCTACTGAAGCATAGGGTTTCTAGTATTAATGCAGAATCCGCAAGGTATAAGGAGCTAAAAGAAAACAAAACCTACATTCCAAATGACTGGACGGGCGCTAGAGTTTTATCTCTACTTGGAGCCGATCCAAGCATGACCTGGGATCGACTGCTTAAAATTTATACAGATTTAGGCAATGCTTATTACCATGCTTGTATTAAAGATCTTGAACCATTGCTTGGAAGAAAAAGAGCAAAAGAATCTGCTAGATTTTTTAAGACATATAATTCTCAAATTCAAGCCGACATTTCTTTTAATATGAGATCTTTTGCAAACTTCTTAAAACTAAGAAGAAGCGAGTACGCTCAACTAGAAATAAGAGAAATTGCCGAAAAAATGCTAGAATGCGTTAAAAATATACATAATAATCCATTTCAAAACACAATAAACGCATGGGAAAAATCAAAAGTAATTTGATTAAATAATTTAAAACCTATTTTTTAATAATAAAATTAATTCATGACTCAAGAGCGTTTAAATTTTCAAGACCACGAACAAATAAAAAAAATTTGGGAAGAGGTAAAAAAGGATAGCTATACAAATAAACATCTCATAGTTAAAGATACTGATTTCAAAGGTCTCGGTGTCTTTGCAAAAAACGGAATTAAAGAAGGGCAGATAATAGAGTTTTGCCATTCGATAGTTTTAAGTTGGAAAAGAAGATATACAAATGATCCTTCTATTATAAAATATGCTTATTGGGCTCCCTGCAGCTGTAGCGATTGTAAAACACATGGAAATACCGGTATGTTGCTTTTAGGAAATGGATCAATATACAACTCGGCATCTATAGCAGAAGAGAGAAACGCGGATTTTTTTGTCTATCCGAAGCTCTCGCTTGCTATTTTTGTAGCAACAAAGCCAATTAAACCTGGTCAAGAAATATTAACTTGGTGGGGACAAGGCTATTATGATTCATGGTGCAAAAAACAAGAAACCAAAGAACCAGAAAAACAAGAAGCTAGGGTTCAGGCTGTTGCAGAAGAAAATGATAAATAATATATTTGCATTTCTTTGTCTTTTTCTGGTCTCTTGTGAGATGCTGCCTAAAAATCCTGAACCGTGGATGGAGATGAAAAAAAACGCATGCCTTCCAACGGCTATAGCTTTTAAAGAGGGTCTTAAAAAGTATGATATTTGGTCTGAGATTATCATTTATAGCTGGTATGATTCAAAATCTCAAAGCCTTAAGGGGCATGCTATAACAGCTTATATGTATCCAAAAGGCAAAAATCAACTTTGGACGTATGATCATTGGGGAAGTTATAGAGTTAGAGCTTACAAAGATGATCCTGTTGATATTGCTCAAAAAGCTACCAACGCAAGAAATGAAAACAGATATGTAACATCTGCTAATTTTTTGAATTGATTTTTAGGTAAAAAAGATTTATTCATACATAATGAGCGATTCATTTGAGATTCTAACTGAAATAGAAGAAATACTCGAAGTTGTTTCGTCTTTGAAAAATAAAACCTTGGACCACTATCACGAAGATAAAAACTTAGCAAATCAGTTAATGATTGATCTAGTTTCTCTAGAAAATGAAGCAAAAGATCTGCTAAATGATTTCTCTGTTTTGGTTTAAGTGTATATGTTAAATATTGTTCTTTGAAATTTGGGGGCGTACTGGTTTCGATTTAGAATTGAAATTAAAAGCGCATGCCGTGGTTAATCAGTTGGCCACGTAAAAAGCTGATTAAAAAACTAAATGCAGACACTGATGAGTCTGATCTTTTAGCCGAAGCTGAATACATCTTCAACAATGCTGACGAGTTTCTCGGCGGCATTGAGGAAGAGTCCTACGCGCTCGCCGCTTAAAGACCTAACGGTAATCCTCTAAATCCGTTTTGAATTGCAGAGGTTCTTACGTGAGGTGACTAACGTGGTAAAATTAGTCATAGGCAGTATGCGGTCTTTATTCGCGCATACAGGCAGACATAAAACTCGGTTGATACAACCAAATAGCCTATTGTCTACGTTATCGTATGGTAATTAAAATATTAATTATATCTAAGCATGTGAAGACCTTTTAATGTAAGTTTTAAAGACAGGGGTTCAATCAAAAGGTTGACCTATTCAGCAATGGATAGTGCTAAATTGGAAGAATTCAGTGAAACCTAAACAATGTTAAGTTGCATGGCAATACTGAGCCGAGCCTCATGAGAGGAAGGTGCAGAGACTACCTGAGTACAGGCAAGAGAATCCAACATCCTTAAAAGGATGAAGATATAGTCCACTCTCTAGTGAAAACTAGAGGCTACGTGTCCCCTCGCCTCCATTTTTTCAAATTGTTCATAATAATTTTTTGTTATTTCTTTCATAAATTCCATCATTTGTTCATGAGACATTTTATGCTTTGCATAGTTTATGTTTCTACTTACATACTGAATATTATCTACAGAATAAGGCTTTGAGGAATCTATCCTATCAACAGAGGCTATTTCATATGGTAATCCTGGATTATTATTTGAATGAGACGGAAGCTTAAGTTTTATTTTTGAATAAACGCATATGCCGCCCTGTCTATCCCAAACAGATTTTAAATCTTCCAGCGAAACTGCGCACTTTTTTCTTCCAGAATTTTTTAAGCATTTTAAAATGTATTTAAATTCTCTATATTCTTTAGAATGAAAATCTCCGCCTCTATTTAAAATACCAGAGTCAATCATCAAGCGGGCTCTTTCTTTAGCTGCTTTTCTTAATTCTAAAGTATTTTTCGCGCAGCCGCAGGCTTTAATTCTATTTCTTTTTATGTCGTATAAATTACATTTTTTTATATTACCACAGTCGCACAAGCATTCTACAGTTTTTGAATCGATCAATTTAATTATTTTTAGCTTATTGTATTTTTTATTTATTATTTCACTATTCATATATTGAATGTACACGCATCAACTCCCCGCGTCTCCATTTTGATTCAATTTATTTAGTGTAATAACTATTATGAGCGCCAACGAAAGCTTTAACATTCATGATCTTTTGCTCTGCAAAGATATTGTGTCTCAAAAAGAAGAAGTTATGCGTCATAAATGGCTTGAAAGTGAAAAAGCTGGTCGAGACATTGGCTACGATGCGGCTTTAATAGATTGGGTTATAAAGCACAAGTCAAAATGGAAAAAAGCCCAAAGATTCTTTAAAATAAGACTTGACTGACTAATCAAAAGACTGTTTCATAGTTTAAAATGAAACTAGCGTCCATTGAAGTTTTAAAAAACATAAGAAAACATCCAAACGCGGATGCCCTTGACCTATGCGATGTTTTAGGCTGGCAAACAGTAGTAAAAAAAGATGCGCATGTAGAAGGGGAAAAGGTTGTTTTTATTACCATTGACTCTCTTGTGCCAAGATATCCGTGGGTTGATTTTCTCGGCGACAAGAACGATGCAAAAAAGCCCGTTAGAATCAAAAATATTAAGTTGCGCGGAGAATACAGCTCTGGCTTAGTAGTACCCCTTTCTGAATTTCCACCTCAATTCCAAACTTTTGAAGTTGGGCAAGATATTACTGAGCTAATAGGAGTTCAAAAATATGTCAAAGAACTACCAGCAAATCTTTCTGGAGAGAACGAGGGCGACTTTCCTACTCATATTATATCTAAAACAGACGAAGACAACGGATTAAACGATCCAGATCTAGTTCAGGAGGTTATTACTTCAAGCTCAGAGCTTGTTATTACCCAAAAAATAGACGGAAGCAGCGTTACTCTTGTAATAGAAGACGGAGAACTCAAAAGTGTTTGCTCAAGAAATCTTGCGAAAAAAGAAACAGAAAACTCCGCCTTCTGGAAGGCGGCAAGAAAACTTAATATTCCAAAAGGATGGACTGGAACAATTCAGGGTGAGTTAGCCGGAAATGGAATTCAAAAAAACCCGCTAAAACTTTCTGATATAAGAATTTTTGTATTTCAAATCAAAGTTGATCATCACTATATGTCGTATGAGGTAATGAAAAACTTTTGCGAAACGGAGCTGAAGTGCGACGTAGTACCTCTTATTTTAAAGCTTAGCGTAGAAGAATCTGTAAAACTTTGGATTAATCCTCTGCAAAAATTACAGGAATTAGCTGATAAACAAAAATACAATAGCGGCTTACATGCTGAGGGCATTGTAGTTAGACCCTCTCACTACCCAAAATCTAAAGCTTCAAGACGACCGCTTGGATTTAAATTAATTAATAGAAATTATAATGATTAAACGACATAAGAAATTACTGTTTGTAATTTTATTGTTAGTAATCGATAAATCAAGCGCGCTGGAGTATAAAAGCATAAGCGGTGAAACGAATTATATAAAACAAAAAAACGAATCTTTGGTATCAACAATAAATTCAGAATATAGCATACCGTTTTATGTCAGCCCATGCGAAAGTTGGGCTTTGATAATTGGAGGAAAGCTATCTTTTGACTTTGATCACTTTAGCAACGAAATAAAAACAAATGCCTTTACAACCATAGGATTAGAGTTTTAAAATGAATAACGAAACACATACAGAATACAAATACGCAATTCGCCACAAACCTACTCAAAAATGGGTACAGTTTGGAAATGATGATTCGTTATTTATGACTATTATAGAACTAGTTGAATTCAAAGATTGCTTTATTAATGGAAATAAAGATTTTACGGAAAAGTTTTTAAAGAGAAGTGTCTTTAATAACACTCCGAATTATGGTAGTGACAATTTTTTAGAATTTGAATTTGTGAAAGTCAAAGTAACGTATACGATAGAAGAATGAGCGAATATATTCCAGAGAAATGGGTAGTGGTTAAGCTTAAAACAAAGAACGCCTTAACATATAAGGTATTTGCTAACTGGTATGGTGGTTATCTTAATGGAGATTCTTGGAAACTAAACAGCGGAATTAAAGCCGTATCAGAAAGCGAACATTATTATTTGTTCGAAGGATTCTCTGGTTCTATATATAAATGCTTTAAAAATAACTACGGAATGAATATGTACGGAACCGGCGTGATACAGGACATTATTAAAAAAGCCGAAGAATTCGACGGCAAAATAGAAATAATGCCAGAAGATACAAATTGGAAAGAATTAAAATATGAATAAAAAAGCATTCAGCCTTATTGAGGTAATCGCAGCGATAGGCATATTCTCTTCTGTTATAGTAAGTATTTTTGGTTTACTTTCTATTGCTTTATATTCAGTTCGTTCAGTAGAAAACGAAACGATAGCAAACAATTTTTGTGAAACGATTTTTAGTATATGGGACTCCTTTCCAAGAGAATCCAGAGATCAGTCTATTCCAATACCACATGTTGGAAATTTTACACTATCTCAAAATAGAACATTTTTTTTAAATGAAAATGGAGCAATAACGGATGATTCTGCTAAAGCTGTAATAAAGGTAGAATATATCGTAGACAAATCAAACAATTTTAATATGATCGATGCTACGTTTATATGGCCACCAAATGCTCCAGAAGATTCTTTAGTAAGGCGAGAGCTATGGTTCAAGACTGGTTATTTGTAACAATATGAGACAACTTAAATTCCGAGCTTGGGATAAACTAGAAAAACGATTCTTCTATCCAGACAAAGGATATCAAGAACATTATGTTCTTTATTTAAATGGCCATTTCCAAAACCTTCAGAATGGTTCTGGTGGTGATGAATATGTAGTTCAGCAATTTACTGGACTAAAAGACAAGAATGGAAGAGACATCTATGAAGGTGACCTAGTAAAATTTAGTGATCGTGAAATCGCAAAAGAACCAACTGAGGGTCTAGCAGAAGTAGTTTGGTGTGAGGATTTAACCCTAGTATTTGGACCCTCATTCGGATTATGGTTTCTGGAGCCTGTGCAAGGGTTCTCTCCTTTTATGTTAGGCGATATCGAAGTAATGGGTAATATATTCCAATTACCATGCAATCCAGATCATAATGGAGAATGTTTAGTTTGTGATAGTTGGTTGAGTGATTGTCCTTTTAATAAAAATGAACAAGAATAAATTCAGAATTTGGAGCAGAAGTGGAAAGAGTTTTCAAGACCTCGA
>Ga0315901_10005064_pt1 | contig 16185 bp, 9 predicted proteins | sample LakEriMetagenome_10_FD_203761 | JGI IMG/M metagenome (GOLD analysis project Ga0315901, IMG submission 203761) | Freshwater fungal communities from buoy surface, Lake Erie, Ohio, United States - Buoy 2 MA116 | ecosystem: Environmental > Aquatic > Freshwater > Lake | place: USA: Lake Erie, Ohio...
ATATTCGCGCCTTAAATCTAGAACCTAATAATCCTGATATTCACTATAATGTGGGAACAGCTTTTCAAGCCAAAAAAGATCTCACTCGTGCTCTAAAAGCCTATTCTAGGGCTATTGAGCTTAATCCCAATCACCAAGAGGCAAAAGATGCTATCGCTACTTTGAATAAAGAGGAGCAAGAGCGCTTGGTGACAGAAGCTTTTGCTAAGGCTGTAAGCCTCCAGCAGACTGGATCCTATAATGAGGCGCTGGCGATTTATAATCGCATCATAAAAGATCGCCCTCAAGATGATAGTCTTTATTATAATATCGGTGTTGCCTATCAGGCGCTTGGTCAGCATGAACTGGCTCTAGAAAACTATCTCAAGGCTTACGCACTGAAGGAAGATCCTAATTATCAAGTAGCTATTAAATCTGTCGAAGCATCTAAGGCTAATAAACTGCTTGAGCAAGCCATCTCCTTGCAAAGCGGCGCACAAAACCGCGAGGCGATCGCTAAGTATTTAGAGGTAGTTAGATTAGTTCCAGAAAATGCTAACGCTTGGTATAACCTTGGTACCGCTTATCAGGCTATTGGAGAAGATTTGGATGCTCTTGAAGCCTATAAAAAAGCTTATGGCATAGATGAGAAGAATCAGACCGAAGCTATATTCTTCGCGGCTTTAATCCTCGAAGAACAAAGAAAACTATTGGATGCAATTAATCTGTACGATAAATATCTAAAAATCAATCCTAATGGTGAATATAAAAACGAGGCGCGCGACCGCCAGGCTTATATTAAAGGCTTTTTATAAGGCTTCTTAAAATAATTTAAAGAAAAAATTCAATTTTGCTAAGCTGTGCTAGTATTTTATTTGGATATCTAAGGGTATCTTGCTCTGTGGGCCCGTAGCTTAGTTGGTAGAGCGCCTCGTTTGCACCGAGGAGGTCGGGTGTTCGAATCACCTCGGGTCCACCATTTTTATACAAGTTAAGATCTTTTAAATAATTTGCGACTTATTTTGCTAAAATAAACCATGGGATTATCTCGATGAAGATATTTGCTTATGGTTGTTAGTCGGAGAGGTTTTTTGGAAGCCGTTGGGGCATGTCTTGCTTTATCGCCTCGTTCAATTATTAATCAAAATTCTAATCCTAAAACCAGGTCACAACTAGAGCTTCAAAAAAACGACAAATCTTATTGTGATTGGTTGTTGCATTGTTCTCAAATCAATTTCGATAGGCGTTTTCCTCTAGCAAACATCGAAAAGCGTGATGAATATAATTATGATTTAAGTAAACTTTACTACACAATTGATGATTTAATTCGTTTAACAGCCTCTCAGTCTGAATATGGTTTCGTGCATTCACTTAAAGCGATAGAACAATTTGTAATCAATCACAATGTTATAAAAGACGAAGACAAAAAAAGAAAAACAATTTTTGATATTCCGATATCAAGTAATTTTAGTAATTTTCAGTTTTATGATGCTGAAATGATTAAATTAATCAATCTTAAAGTTAATCAATACTGCATTAGTATTCAATCGTGGATAACAAAAAAATGTAAACAAAGTTTTGCAAGGATTTTAAGCCCAGATGAATTTCAAAAAAAACTTTTTGAACAAATCTCTAAATAAAAGTGTTCAAACCCAGCCTAAAACCCCGTATCATGAAAAATAACTTCTTTAATATGAGATCCGGTGGTTTTAAATCTCCAGCCTCTTGGCAAGCTAATCCCAGAAAAGCCGCAGGCAGAGGTTCCACAGGTCCCGCGCAGTATATCAGCATCCATCAAAACATAGTACTCAGTATTAGCGGCAAGATCAGAGCTCGGATCGATAGTAAGTGTAGAACCTGAAATTGACACGTTTCCAGAGCCGATAGCTATAGTCGCAAAAGTAGAATTATCACTCACTTTTTTTATGGTTATATTGCCGGTGTTAGCACTAATTGTGCCATCAAAAACAATTTTCAGATTTGCTTTTCTTGGTATTTGGGTAGCTTGATTGCGAGGGTAAAGACTACTGATTTGTGGGCGATTATTATAATTAGTTTTAAATTTTAAACTTACGGTATAAAAAGTAGATGGAGAATTTTGGTTATTAAATTCTGTTTTGGCCCACTGAGAGCTTCTAACCTTGCTCGCTACGCGGATTTCATCCATATAGCCATCGCTAAAGCTAGCATCATAATGTCTTTTACCAATTAAAAATCTTGATGAATTGATTGGGAGCTTAGTTGGTAATGCTCCAGAGTAACTAAGGCTCTTACTAGTACCATCATGGAAACCAATAATTTTAGTTACACTCGATATGCCGCTTCCATTAAACACACTCATGACATGATGCCAGCTAGTATCGTTTGAGCTATAAGTAGCTTCGTTTTGGGCTCCTTTGCGCCACTGTAAATGTACATTACCGCTATTCCAAACATGAATACCAGTCACTTCTGTCATAGAGCTTGACGTACTTTTATCAATTAAAATTTTAGAACCAGAGTTTCTGCGTTTAAACCACATGGAATAAGTTAATTTAGTTGCGTTATCTATTTCGCTAATATCGTCTGTTTCATAATAATCATCTGTGCCATCAAAATCAGTCCCATTGCCCATTTGACCCGCTACTCTATCAGCACTTGTCATAGAGCCGTATGGTTTGCCGTAGTATTTATTGCGGGCACTGTTATAAATTGAGTTAGATGGATCACCGTTAGGGTTTTCCTGCATGTGATAAACAGCGACAAAGCCATTAGACCATACATCATGCTTGCCAAGCGGATCAGAGGCGTTTATGGGTCTTGCGTTAGCATTATCATAGTACATATAAAAATCCATATTGGCGGTGTTGCTTAAATGAGGAGCTTTAAAATGTAACTCACCAAGATTAGCGACGGCATTATACTGAACTAATTCACTTGCCAAAACCGATAAACCATCACCCTGAGTGATTCTTATGTCAGCTCCATCGGTGCGAGTGTTATTAAATAGATTCACAGAAGAAAAATCGCTAAGCTTTAGATATACAGGGAAATCAGTCACAGAGCCGTTTACCTTGCTATCATCAATAGTAAACTTTACTCTTTTAAGCCAATTGTGGTCCATCCAGCCTGATAAGATTAGATTAGTAGTAAAATTCCACGTCGTAGTGTCGCTAATACCAGCGTAACTATTACCAAATAAATCATCTACGGCTGTTGCGTCGATTTGGACATAATAGCTGGTGTTATTAGCAAAATCATTAGGAATAAAAGTCAATGACGATGTACCATTGCCAGTAGCGCTTGTGATGCTAATGGTCTGGAAGGTGGAATTATCAGAAGATTTTTTGATGACAAGATTACCGGTCTGAGTATCGACGTTTTCACTAAAGTTAATTATTAAGTTAGCATCAATAGCGACATTGGTAGAGTTATCAGCCGGTGAAAACGAGCTGACAGTAGGGTTGGTGGTATCAGAACTTTCTTGACTACCTACGGTATAAAACGTAGAAGGAGAAAATTGATTTAAGTATTCTGTCTTGATCCAAGGTGCTGTGTGCGCAGAAGTAGATACCCTAAGCTCGTCTAAATCACCGTTTCCGTAGTAGGCATAATTAGTAGAGTTCTGACGACCCGCAAACAAGTTAGCGCCATCACCACCAGAAAGGGTTTCGATGGTGCTAAATGTCATACCCGTAAGCACATTACCATTGACATAAATTTTAAATCTATCATTGCCACTAAGACTACTGTCATAGACCATAACTGAATAAATCCAGTTGGTGTTTCGAGCTAGATTTTTTGTGTGATAGCTACCATCATTACCATTAGAGTTAGAAGTCCCTCTCCAATTGGTTCCATCATGCATGAGGGAGATAACTGAAGTTGTACCTTTTGCAAAAATTGGTAAATATCCTGAAGTGCCTATTGGCTTTAACCAAGCTGATAACGTAAAAGAATTAGCTTGAGAAATTGATGTAATATTTCCAAAATCTAAATAGTCATCAGTACCATCTAGATCAGTCCCGTTGCCGATTTGACCAGCGACCTTATCACCAGAGCCCATGGTTCCTTGGCTTTTTACATCAATGTTATTAGAGGTACTATCTTGAAACTCAGTGTCTGTATTGCTTGCAGTCGGGGTTTCTTGAAGGTGAGCTACGGTCTTATAGCTAGATTTCCAGGTGCTAGTGCTATTGGTCTCTGCTGCTGAAGCGAAACCATAGTACATATAAAAATCGGTGTTAGAGGTGTTGTATAAATTACCAGCCTTAAACCAGAGAGCACCTGTGTTAGCTGTGGTATTTATAAACTCCAGTTCCCGAGAGAGTTTGGTGACTTTATCGCTGGAGGTAATCACGATATCAGAGCCGTCATTTTTAACGGTATTAAAAAAACTATCTCCAAAATCATTAAGCTTAAGGTAGACAGGAAAATCAGTTAGATCCCCATTAACTTTGCTATGCTGAACTGTAAATTTTTTGCGGTATAGCCAATTGCCGTTATACCAAGTAGAACCTCCACTACAAGAGCCACTGCCAGTTGTAAAGGACCAGGATTCACCGCTAATGACGAGATAGTCTACGCCATCTCCCATATATTCACAAGGTGAGCCAAATACCATGGCATCTTTGTTAATGACAGAACAGGTGTTTACTATAACTTTATAACATCTATTGGTAACAAGATTATTGGTGGGGTTAATAGTTAGAGTGTCGGTATTTTTGCCACTAATATTACCTGAATTTACTCCATAGCTCTCAACTAGACTCCAGGTGCCAGAGCCATTTTCAAAATATAAACCTATAGTTCCTGTCGAACCATTAGTCCAATTAACTACCTCTGGTGGACTTGAGAAATTTATTACTAAATTATTACCAAGGTTACCGCTAGAGACATTACCATTATCACCAGGGTCAAGAGAGTCAATAGTCATTAAAGAATGACTATTCTGGGCTGATATAATCCAGATCACTAAAATTAGTAAAAGAGCTTTTGTGGATTTAGGAATTTTAGAAAAAAATCTTTTCATGTAAACTAAATTTCTAACATCTATATAATACTATTAATCGGTATTCTAGTCTGCCACATAAGGCAGGGGCAAGAAGATTTTTTCGCCTCTCCGGTAAAAGCTTGTTATCCTGATATCCCCAGCATCTGAGCCAATAACATCGGGAGAGCCATATTGAGGGTTTTCTAGCAAAATGGGTATATAAGGATTGAGAGCCGTAGCTTTTGACATATGTTTTTCATATATGTCTTTTTTGTTTTGGGCCAAATTAATAAAGGCCATAATTACATGCCAGTAAGCGTTTTCACCACTGCTTTTGAGGGCTTTTTTGATGGCGGCTTCGGCTGGGAGAATTTTATTATTGGCAAGCAGGCTCGCTGAGAGATATCCATAAAAATATCCGACATTAGGCGAGAGCCTGACAGCTTCTGTAAAATATTTTTCGCTAAGAATAGTATTTTTATTAAGGTAATAACTACCTTGCATAAAATGATAAAGAGAGTTGTAGCGATCCCAAAAAATAGCGCGCTCATAATTAGCTTTATCGTAGTAATAGTGACCGATTACGCTTATCCCAAAAACCACACCGGCAATTATAGTAATAAGAATTTTAGTTATCTTCTTGCAGGGTATCTCCCCAAGTTTAAAAGAGTTTTTGAGTGCAGGATAAAAAATCAATCCAGCGAGTAAAAACTGCTGAGGGTAGACCAGGGGACAATCAAAACAGCTAATGATGAGCAAAGGCAAAAATGCTGGTTTAGCGTGCCGGTAAACTAAGATAAAAATCCAAGCCAAAATCCCTAGTCCAATTAAGCCCAGCTCAAAACCATAATGTCCAAACAAACTGTGTCCGTGGGCGAGCTGTTGGGTGGCGCGCGAACCCCAGAGATCTCTAATGATTCGAAAAACTGGAATATCAATAGCAAAAGTCCCGAACCCATGCCCCCAAATTACTGAGTGGATAAAACCCTTTAGGCATGAGGCTCCTATATAAATTCGCGAGCCAAGAGACTTAGATAAAAAATGCTTATAAGATTCAAAAAAAGAAAAATAAATCAAGGGGCATAAAATTAAAAGTGTCCAAAAAATAGCTCGAGATTTTATTTTAGTGAAAATTACACTAGCCAAACTCACTAGAGATGAGGCTTTTGGCTGAGCTAGTAGAAGCGCTAAAGACGAGAAATAAACTAAGCGAGCATTAAAAAAACTATTTAGAGGATCTGAAAAATACAAACTCAAAAATACCGGTAACCACATTAATAATCCACCGCGCTCCCCAAAACACAGTCCCAGAGCCTCAACCAGACCAAGCACCAAAAACATCCAGTAGAATTTTTTGGAGCATTCTTGGCGCTGACTAATGGAGATGGCTAATCCTAAAAAACCAATTTTTAGTAAAAAATACTCAAGGCTAAATCTAGGTTCGCTTGCAAAAAAAACACAGATTAATAATAAAAACCAAAAAATATAATAGTGGCTGATTTGTCTTAAGCCTCTTAGCGCAAGCAAGCTAGCCAGCCCGTGCGCCCACCAGATACTCAGTCCCTGTGCGGTCCCCAAAAAAAACAGAGTTAAAAAAGTGATTAGCACAGTTTAATCATAACAATTAACTCCCAGCTTCCTGGTTATTAAGGATCCACTGAAAAATGCGACTTTGTCGATTTTTCCACCCTGAGCCAAGATTTTCTCTTGGCTCAGGGAGTGGATCCTTAATATTTTTGTTAGGCGGATTCCGCTTCAAAACTTCGTTTTTCAGCGAATCCTTAAGTCAATTTCTTTTGTAATCCATCTGGCAGCTGACCTGGATAGGGGCAGTCTGCCGGATTACGTTTGTAGTAATTTACAAGAAGTTTTTTGATATTATCATCCAAGCAATCGCTGAGTATAGTAAAACCATTTATACCAGTTGGAGAGTGCTCATATGTTTTTATTAGATTATATACACCATCTTTGAACTGAGTTGCTTGGAAAATTGCTTTTAGTTTTTGGATGTTTAGTTTTGGGGCTTTTGTAGGGTCAGAAAAATCTATGCCCTCTATGCGGCTAGTATTTAAACCGCCTGATGAAAATTTTAAATAATAAGAACTTATATCTAGTAATATTAATAAAGTTAGTCCTGCAATTTTATAGGTTTTTGACGAAGAACTTAGAATATATTTATTGTTATTTAGTGATTCTATAACTTCTGTAAATCGCTTTGGGTCTAGGTTATTCAGCATGAAAGTTCTTAATTCATAATTTAAAAAAGTTCGTTTCTCATCTGTAATCTCTGACTGGAAGATACTTAATAAAAACTGCTGGAAACCTTCTGGGTCATGTTTTTTATAGACTTGACTGCAGAGCCTAAAACAGTCTCGAAATTTAGGAATATTCTGTAATGAGCTGAGTATATGCTTCATAAGAAATTCAAGATTGCGTTTTAAAACTTCTTTGGTGTCATTAGATAAATTCATTTCTATAAGACTTTCTATAGTACCGAAACTAAGCTTAAGGCTTATATCATCGTCCTTGAGCCTATCTCCAATATCAAAACAAAAAGAATCAAATAATGCGTTGTAGAGTTTTTTACAATTAGGATTTTTATCTATTAAAACAGCAATTAAGTTTTGATAATGTCCAAGCTTTCTCCGATCAGGTTTTTCTTCGAGGCTTATTTCAGGATTGTCTAAGACTGCAGTATTTGTGTAGTATGATCCATCAAGATTGATTGAGGAATCTCTCAAGCGTTCTTCTAACTCTGCTTTCAATTGATAGGTCCTCTTGATAATCAAAGCTATAAACTTGTCCATATTAAAATCAGAAATTGATCTAAATTCATCAATTAATTCTGGCAATGGGGCATCCTTGTATGCTTCAATAGTTGTTTCTAAAAGATTAATTAGATTGTTATCTTTTTGATCTGATTGAACGTTCATTAAATCAAATAATTTACTTCTTGTTTCTAGATTTAAGGAGAGTTTTTTGAGAAGATCTTGAGTTAGTGGGAATCCATAAGTAAATATAAACTCATAAACGGCCTTCCAGAATTTTTGTTCTTCGAGATTACAACTAGAATATGTTTTTTGGGATTTAAAAATTTCAATAATAAAATTATCAATAGCTGTTTTAAGTTTTTTATCTTCTACCCAAGCCTCAAGATTAGAAAGCCTCCATTGATTAAGTTTTTTTTGAAATTCATTAGGATTAGAGTAATTAATCTCTAAAACTCTTTTTAAATTTAAAAGGATTTTATTTATTTCTATATCATCCAACTCTTCATGTAATTTTCTTAACTCTTCTTCATTGCGTATTCTTATAGGTTGTTTGTTTAAAACTTCTATGTCTTTGCGAATCATCATAGCTAAAACTGGAAGATGAAATTGCACGCATTCTGGAGATTCTTTTGGTTTAGATTTGAAGTCCATTGTCAGGCTCCTGTGTTAGTTATTCTAGGCTCCTAACAAAATCAGAAATATTTATCCACAACCTAGCTTTACCAGCCAGGTTCTTATCTTAGCATCTGACCTATGTAATATCCTAAAAATAATATGACGACAATCGTGAATCTAGATAATAAGAATATTATTTCATCTTACTATTCTTAAAACCATAGCAAAAATAAATAACTAAGCCTATAAGCAGCCAGAGCCCGAATCTTTGCCAATTAGCGATACCCAGCTCAGTCATTAAATAAGAGCAAGATATTAAGCCCATAACCGGGATTAAAGATAACTTTTTCCAGGCGGATAATATCATCATTAAGACTAATAAACCAAAAAACGTAAAATAAGGGAATTTATGCAGGAATTGATCCCAGCTAGAGCCAGCAGACGAATCCAGGCTGAAAAAATTCACAAAAAAGCTCTGGTCATAAACAAACAATAAAAGCGCGCCGATAAGAATGATGATCGGGAATATAAAACGCGAGTTTACGTAAGGAACCACGAATTTACCTTGGTGTTCGTTTTTTGGGAGCATTAAAATGCCCGCGCAGACTGAAACAAACGCAAACAAAGTGCCGATACTATTCATATCAGTTGCGATTTCAGAATCCAAAAACAAAGCTGGAATCCCCACCATAAAACCCATCACGATAGTAGCAAAAGTAGGTGTTTGAAAAACCGGGTGGATAAAAGAGAATTTTTTAGGCAGTAACCCATCTCTACTCATCGCCATCCAGATTCTAGGCTGAGCGAGCTGGAATACCAAGAGCACGCTGGTAGTGGCGATTACAGCGCTTAGCGCCAAAATCCCACCAAGCCAATTCAGACCCACAGACTCAAAAGCCACCACCAAAAAATCACCTACATTAAGCTTAGAATAATGCACCATGCCTGTAAGCACGACAGAGATTGCGATATAAAGACCAGTACAAATTAGTAAAGAATTGATCATACCTTGAGGAAGATCTTTTTGGGGATTTTTACATTCTTCTGCTGTCGTAGAAACCGCATCAAAACCGACATAGGCAAAAAACACAGCCGAAACGCCCTTCATAACGCCCTCAAGACCGTTAGGCGCAAAAGGCACCCAATTCTCAGGATTTACATAAAACATACCTACCAAAATCACCATAACTACCACGATAACTTTAAAAGCCACCATAAAAATAGTAGTGTTTCTCGATTCTTTAACACCGACATAAACAAGAGCAGTAATTCCCACCACTACCAAAAATGCTGGCAGATTAATAATTAGCGGCATGCCTGCGATGCGCGGAGCGCTCTCCCAGAGAGCGTTTAGCTGAGCGATGTAAGGGGAGATCGGCTCGCCACTAGCGCTAAGCTCGAGGAATTTTTCGTGAGCTTTGAGCGCGCCAGTAAAACTAGTCGCCAAAAACTCAGGTATATGAATCCCTAAATTAGTAATAAAACTGGTAAAATTCGCTGACCAAGCGACAGCCACGGTAATATTTCCGATAGCGTATTCTAGGATTAGGTTCCAGCCTATAATCCAAGCCACCAGCTCGCCAAAACTTACATAAGCATAGGTGTAGGCACTGCCCGCAATAGGCACTCTGGAAGCGAATTCTGCATAACAAAGAGCGCAAAAAGCGCAAGTGATCGCCGTAAACACAAACAGCAAGGACACAGCAGGTCCGCCATTGAAACACGCGCGCCCAATAGTCGAAAACACTCCAGCCCCGATAATCGCCGCCACACCTAGCGCTGTTAAATCGCGGGTGGTCAGAATTTTATTCAGGGAAATATGCGCGCCGCTATCAAGAGAGCCTTCCGGGGCCTCGTCGATAGATTTGCGTCTAAAGAGATCTTTAATGTTAAGCATAAATTTAGATTATACAGGGTCGCGCCAGCATGCCGCACGCTTAAAAAGTTTCGCGGGGTTTTATCTGAAGCCCATGAATTTTCTTTCTTTTTTGTTAAAGAGATCTAATCTCGGTATATCAGATTTTTTGACATTAAAGCTCATTATCTCTTTACCGCGAAGAACTTCCAGCTTGACTTGCGCGTATTTACTAAGCTCTACTAGCGCAGAAATTTCAGTCAAGTTACGAGTCACTAAATCATTTATTTTAGTAATTGTGTCCCCTTCCAGCAAACCCAATTGGGCAGCCGAACTTAACGGGTGCACGTTTTTTACTTTTAGACCTTTTGAGCTGTTTTTAAGTTTTAGACCATAGGTTTTATCGATTATGCCGGGAAGATCTCTAAGGTATTGGCGGTTTAAGTTGGCTCTAGTAGCGTAAGCTAGACAATTATTGCCAGTGTAATTCCAGTTTTTTACCAGATCATTGGAGTCCACAGTAAATCTAAGATTACATTCTTTGCGTGAGTAGGCGCCTTGTAGTTCACCATATCTAAAACTCACATCGCCTCTGCCGTTAGATCTAATGCCGCCGTTCACTATAGAGTTATTAAGATTCGGATTAGCCAGAGGGGAGTTAACGCCAGGATTGTTAAAACGCGGATCGTTAGCGGGATTCAGAGGATCTTTTGGATCGAAGGGGCTGAGATTAAAGAAGTGCTCCACAAACCTAAACTCCAAAACCTTTTCAGGTCCTATATAGGTTATATCTTTTGGTTTTCCGAAGCTTTCGATCAGATTGCTTTGTTTGTAGCCGACATAAGAATCGCCTAGAAGCTTTAATCTATCAAGTCCATCACAAGAACTCAATAAAACTAAACAAATAACAAAGGATAATATTTGCATAGTTTAATTTTACAGCTTTAGCTTGGGGCTGGGATAAAAATAGATGATGTTATACTAGTTATCTAATCCTGCAAAAAGTTTCCCAGAATTATTTGCTGCTCTAGCTTCCTCAGGACTGGTATCATTAGGTAGGGGTATGTTTAATTCGCCTACGGGGTGGTCAAGATCTCCACAAGTATCAGGTTTATAGAAAGTTAATTTTCCATGCCCGTCAGATCTTATTACTATGCTATTTATTAGGTATCTTTGATGGTAACGAGAAATATGTGGTGAACGGTTAGGGGCTAAAATTATAGTACACTCATCTCGTAAATCTAGATTTACCGGGTTTTCGATATTTATGGAGAACTGACGAGTTGTACTTTCATCTTTTACAAATCTTCTTGAATCGGATTTATCTAGACTCATGTTATTTGATTCATCTAAAAAAGTTTTAGTTTTCTCATTAATCTGAAGATCAACATCACCTCCTCCACCTGGAGTTAATAGCATTTTACCAGTTGTATGGTTTACTTTAAAGGTTAAATGTCCAGGGCTAATATTGCAATGATCTATATGAGAATTAATTTTTATTGCATCATAATTACCTTTGCCAACACTAAACATCTGATAACCACTGTAACGGGTAACTCTATTAGGATCATAACTAACAATTTCATGATCTCTTTTTGCAGTAATATACGGGTGTGGTGTACCTGGAGTAAAAGATACTGTTTTTTTTAAGGTCATATTAGTACAACGGTAATTATAAATTTATTTTTACAATAATTTTTTGTTATTTTGTATTAACCTATGGATCGATTGTAACATTATTACAATTAACCCTAGTAATCACAAGGGTTTTGGCTAATTGTAAAAATATCTAATTGTAACATTATTACAATTAGCCTAACACAAGCAAAAGATAATTTCACGCCCGAATTTATAACTTGCGAGCTTTAGTAGCTCCCACAGGGCTTTTAGGACCAGTTACCGCCGCCTCAGTACCGTTAGCTGGCTCAGGCAGAGCGCTTGGCTGGGGAGCCGAGTGCTGGGTCCCGGTGAGGGTCTTGAGGAATTTTACGATAAGTGTAGTTTCTTCATCGCTGAGTTTTTTGCCGACCTGGTATTCAGCCATGATTCTCACTGCTTCTTGGAGGCTTTTTACGTTACCGTCGTGCATATACGGGTAGGTCAGCTCGACATTTCTGAGGCATGGCACTTTGAATTTGTGTTTATCACTGTTTTTGCGGGTTACATTGAATCTACCGTTATCTTCGTTTTTGTGAGGCATGGTCTTAAGCCCGTTAAGCCCGCCAGCTCTATCGCCGAAATAATCTTTTTGCTTGCCCATTAGCTCAAAGCTCTGCCCGCCAATGGCAATCCCTGAGTGGCATGTAGCGCACTGGTGTTTTTTAAATAGTTCGTAGCCTTTTCTTTCTTCGGCACTAAGAGCAGTCTCTTGGCCGCGCAGATAATTATCGAAGGGCGAATCTGGCGTAATTAAGGTTTGTTCGTATTCAGCTATAGCATTAGCGATCATATCGCCAGTGATTTCTTCTGGGGAATTGATGGCGTAAGCCGATTTAAACATCGACATCAATTCAGCATCCTGACTGAGTTTGGTGATTACTTCTTGCCAGTTAGAACCCATTTCGCCGGGGTTGTGCACCGGTCCGTGAGCTTGAGCCTCAAGCGTATCAGCGCGCCCATCCCAAAATTGTTTTAGGTTATAAACCGAATTATAAACAGTAGGAGAATTTATTCCACCCTTAGCGCCGTTAATCCCGGTCGAGAATTGCTTTTGGTCGGTCCCGCCCTTAGCTAAATCGTGGCAAGACGCGCAAGAGAGACTATTGTCGCCCGATAAGCGAGTATCGTGATAAAGCTTCTCCCCCAGAGCGATTTTCTCCTCGCTAAGCGATCTTTCGACTTTTAGCTCATCGATACTCGGAAGCGGCACTATGCCCTTGCCTTCCAGTCTATCTACCCAAGCAGAGATTACTTCTTTATCGTCATTATTTATAATTTTGTCCCAATGCATGATTCTATAAGGGATTGGTGGCATCCAATTATCAACAATCGCGCTTTTGATTTTTAGTAATGTAGGTTTTGGAATTTCTTTATCATCATTAATGCTAAATACACTATCTTCCAAATCGAGCATGGCTCTACCTTTGGCGACATCAGCGTCAATCAGGTCTTTTATAATCGGGAAATTGTAATACCAAGGATAAACCGTCTGCATAGAGTGGCAGTCCATACATTTTTTCTTAAGTAATGCCTCGGCTTTGACTCGATCGAGGGGTTTTTTGGCGCAGTTTGCAGGGTTAAAAAATAAATTAGCTAATACTAAAAAGGCTATGAATAACTTCATAAACTAGAGTTTAGCAAATCTTTCAATTATCAAGTCTTTTTTTTGTTACAATCGAGTTATATGGCAATAAGACCTGATGAGATTACTAGAATTTTAAAAGAGCAAATCGCTCAGTACAAAGATGAGATTCAAATCACCGAAGAAGGAAGTGTTCTGAGTGTAGGTGATGGAATTGCTCGTATATATGGCTTGCAGTCAGCAATTAGCGGTGAGCTAGTGGAGTTTGATGATCCAGAAAAAACTCAAGGTATGGTAATTAACCTCGAGGAAGATAATGTAGGTGTGGTTTTGCTGGGTACTGGTCTTAAGATCCAAGAAGGTACGGCAGTTAAGTCTACTGGCCGTATCGCTTCAATCCCTGTCAGCGGCGAGATCCTAGGCAGGATAGTAGATCCTACTGGCGCGGCACTAGATTCTAAGCCAGCTATAAATCCTGACAAATTTATGCCGCTTGAAAAAATCGCTCCTGGTATCGTTAAGCGTAAATCCGTACACGAACCGCTCCAGACCGGCATTACAGCTATCGACTCGATGATTCCTATCGGTCGCGGTCAGAGAGAATTAATTATCGGAGATCGCCAAACCGGCAAGACTGCTATTGCGATCGATACTATTCTTAACCAACGCAACGAGCCTGCTGAAACAAGACCAATCTGCGTCTATGTTTCGATCGGTCAAAAAAACGGTACTGTCGCTCAGATCGCTAAAAAACTTAGCGCTGAAGGTGCGATGGATTATTCAGTTATCGTGCACGCTGGTTCTACAGACACAGCCGCTAAGCAGTTTTTAGCGCCTTTTGCTGGAGTAGCTATCGCTGAATACTTCTTAGAGCAAGGCAAGCATGTACTTATTATTTATGATGATTTGACTAAGCACGCTTGGGCTTACCGCGCGATGTCACTTTTGCTTCGTCGCCCACCGGGTCGTGAAGCGTATCCTGGAGATGTTTTTTATTTACACTCAAGATTGCTTGAGCGCGCTTGTAAACTTTCTGATGATATGGGAGCTGGCTCTATCACTGCTCTTCCTATTATCGAGACTCAAGCTGGAGACGTTTCTGCTTATATCCCGACTAACGTAATTTCGATTACTGATGGTCAAATCTTCTTAGAGTCAAGCTTGTTTAACGCAGGCGTAAGACCAGCTATTAACGTAGGTCTTTCTGTTTCGCGTGTGGGCGGAGCCGCTCAAACCAAGTGTATGAAGAAGGTTGCTGGTCCTCTAAGACTAGGTCTAGCTCAGTTCCGTGAGCTTGAGGCGTTCGTACAATTCGCTTCTGACTTGGATGAAGCTACCCAAGCACAAATCCGTAGAGGTCAAAAACTCGTCGAGCTTCTCAAACAGCCTCAATACTCACCTTTGACTGTAGGTCAGATGGTATCTGCTATCTACGCAGGTGACCAAGGGCTTTTGGATGATATAGCCACTAGCGATATTTCTAAGTTTAAAGATGAATGGTTTAAGTATTTTGAAACTAATCATGCTGACGTTAAGTTAGAACTCGATCGCGGTGCGAAGTTTGAAGGCGAGCTTGTAGATAAACTAAGATCAGCGATTGTAAAATTCAAGACTAGTTTTTTTAGTTAGTTTGAATTTTATAATGGGTTATTTTTTATTAATTTCATAACCAGATCTAAAATTTTAGGATTATTGCTCATTCCTTCTTTACTTCCAAGCAGGGTGCTAACTTCATTTAAATTAGAATTTAATTTCTTTTTATTGAAGACATCTGTTTTGCTTTGTTTAGGATTGCTTGCAATATTTTCAAACTTAGCTTCTGCGCTTACCATATATTCTCTTATATAATCTATTTTGTCTTTTCTAGGGTCATTAGATGATAGCTCCGATCTATATTGCTCATTATTCCAAGCTTTAGATCTCCCTCCAAAAAACGAAGACAATTCTTTTTGCGAATCCAATTGGTTTTTTAATCGAGCTTTTAATTTTGGATTAGTTGTTTGGCTTAATTTTTTAGCAGTATCAGCGCTTGCTTGCTTATAATCACTACTTTTTGCAGCTGATTGCTTTATAAGTCCTTCAGGTTCAGGAACTGTTCCAGCATCAAAAGCTAGTGGCTTTATATCTGTAAGATCTTTAGGATTTGCAGAGAGAAACTTCATAGCATCTTTTAGATTTCCATTACTAAAATTTGACGAAACGAGATCTAATTGATGTTTTTCTATCTCAGCATATGGATTACCATTAAATAAACTATCTCCTACTTTAATTTCAAGCTTAGCAATCCCTTCTCTAAGCTCGTTAGTTAGTTTAAATTCAGGACTATCTTTTGGCGGAGTTGCCATTTTTGTCTCTTGCCACCAGAAATCTTCTCTCCCTTGCCAATATTGGATTTGCTCTTCTCCTTGTTTTATTTGTTTATCAAGAGCTGCAAATACAGCTGGGTCTTGGGTGGTTTTTGATAAAACTTCTTTTTTCTTCACGGCTGCATCGTAGTAGCTCTCTCCGGAGTAAGTATTTTCAGATGCTCTCATTAAAAGATCTACAGGGTTAAGAGGTTTGCTGACTTTTGAATCAGTACGTTCGGCTTTTAAATTGCTTGCAAGATTAGCTATTTTTGCTAAAGATGCTTTTGTATCAACGGGGCTATTTGATTGGATTGGTGATTGTTTGGCAGCTTGTTGTCTTGCTTGCAGGGCATTAATTCTAGGATTCATGGCTGGTATATAGCATATTTGAATTAAGGTTTTAT
>Ga0315901_10005066_pt1 | contig 16183 bp, 9 predicted proteins | sample LakEriMetagenome_10_FD_203761 | JGI IMG/M metagenome (GOLD analysis project Ga0315901, IMG submission 203761) | Freshwater fungal communities from buoy surface, Lake Erie, Ohio, United States - Buoy 2 MA116 | ecosystem: Environmental > Aquatic > Freshwater > Lake | place: USA: Lake Erie, Ohio...
GTCAGCCAGTTGCACCGGTCCCCTGGAGTCGATTTCGTCGAGGAGTCCGAAGGGACCTCGGATCGGAAACTGCCATCGTGCCGAGTGATTCCCGAACGTGGCAGCTGGATCGAGATCAATGTCACCAAGAAGGACTCGTTGTCGGTTCGGATTGACCAAAGCGGCAAATTTTCGGTCGTGACTTTGCTGCGTGCGATGTCCCCGAAGCTGAGTACGGACACCGATATCCTGGGTGCGTTCTACCCCAGCAAGGTGGAAAAGATCAGCGACGGTCGGAGCGTCCCAAAGATTGAGAACAAGGTCGCGTGCGACGACGTCGTGTTTCCTCCCGAACACGAACGGGCCGGCGAAATCGTCATCGAAGCCGGTGGGAAAATCGTCAAGTCGGTCGCTGAGATAATCTGCTCGAGCGGCGTCAAGTCGGTGCAGGTCATGGATCCACCGAAGTTCCCGTACATCCTCAATTCGCTCGCTGAGGACAACACCAGCAGCCATGAAGAGGCCTTGTTGCGGATTTACCAGCGGCTGCGTCCTGGCAATCCGCCGCAACTGGAAAAAGCCAAGAGCTTGTTTCACGAGAAGTTCTTCGACGTCAACCGCTACCGACTCGGGCGAGTGGGTCGTTTCCGGGTCAATCGCAAGCTGGGGCTGACAGTGCCCGAGGACGAAATGGCTTTGCGGCCCGAGGATTTGGTCGCATCGATCACGTATCTGATCAATTTGTTCGATCAGGATTCCGACGCTCGTTTCGACGACATCGACCATTTGGGGAATCGACGCCTCCGGACCATCGATGAGTTGGCCTGCGAAGAGCTTCGGAAAGGCTTTCTGAAACTCCGCCGGACGGTTCAGGAACGGATGAGTTTGAAGGAAGTTGAGGACATGACTCCTCGCTCGTTGGTGAACCCCAAGAGCATCAGCGCCGCGATCGAGTATTTCTTCGGTCGGGGCGAACTGTCGCAGGTGGTCGACCAGACCAACCCGCTCTCCCAACTCACGCACGAGCGTCGCCTGTCCGCGCTCGGACCTGGGGGTTTGAACCGAAAACGAGCGGGCTTTGAAGTTCGGGACGTTCACATCTCGCACTACGGCCGAATCTGTCCGATCGAAACCCCGGAAGGGACGAACATCGGTCTGATCAGTTCGTTGTCGATGTATGCCGGCGTTGATGAGTATGGGTTCTTGGTGACTCCTTACCGAAAAGTAGCGGGTGGCAGGGTTTCCGATGAAGTGGTTTGGCTGCGAGCGGACGAAGAGTCGGACGCCTACATCGGTCCCGCCGACTTGGCGGTGAAAGACTCGGCGCTCGTTCCTGGGCCCGGTTTGATCGCTCGGCACCGCAGCGACTTCGAAATCGTCGCCCCAGACGCGGTCGAGTACATGGATATTTCGCCAAGCCAGATGATCGGCGTGTCGGCTGGTCTGATCCCGTTCTTGGAGCACGACGACGCCAACCGCGCTTTGATGGGATCCAACATGCAGCGGCAAGCGGTTCCATTGTTGGTCGCCGAACCGCCGATCGTTGCGACCGGCTTGGAAAAAGAAGTCGCTGCCAACAGTTCGATGGTGGTCCGTGCTCGTCGGGCGGGTAAGGTGACGTTTGTCGATACGACGCGCATCGAAATCGGCAACGACATCTACCACCTCAAAAAGTACCAAGGTCTCAACGAGCGAACTTGCTTGAACCAAAGGCCGATCGTCGCGATCGGAGACAAGGTTGAGAAAGGGCAGATCATCGCCGATGGTGCAGCGACCCACATGGGCGAATTGGCCCTAGGGCGCAATGTGCTGGTCGGATTTATGTCCTTCGATGGTTACAACTACGAAGACGCGATCATCATCAGCGAGGAGTTGGTCAAGCAAGACGTCTACACATCGATCCACATTGAGGAATTCGATGTCGAGATTCGAGAGACGAAGCTCGGACGCGAAGAATTCACCCGCGACATCCCCAACGTCAGCGAGAAAGCGCTCCGCAATCTCGACGAAACGGGAATCGTCAAAGTCGGGACTTACGTGCGTCCCGGCGATATCTTGGTCGGCAAGGTTTCTCCCAAGAGCAAAACCGAACTGACCCCTGAAGAAAAATTGCTCCACGCGATTTTCGGACGCGCAGGCGAAGATGTGAAAAATGATTCGCTCGATGTCAGTTCCGGCGTCGAAGGGATCGTCATCGACACCCAGAAATTTTCTCGCCGCATGAGCTTGTCGGAAGACGAGCGGAAAGAGTTTGAGAAAGAACTCAAGCGCGTGGAGTCGGAAGGGAACAAAGAAATCTCCACCGCGTTCGCGGCTTTCGCTGAGGAACTGGAAAAAGCGATCGGAGGCAAGCTGACCGATGAGGATGGAACGCCTCTGACGGGTGGCCAAGATCCCAAGTACATCGCCGAGAAAGCGCAGACCTTCAACCTTTCCAGACTGCTCAACCGCCTCGATGCCGGTTTGCATGGCGAAGTCAAGAAGGTTTACAAGAACCTTTGGCCTGCGGTCGAAGAAGCCCTCGACATTCGCGATCGGCGTTTGAATAGCATGAAACGAGGCGACGAACTGCGAAGCGGCGTTCTGCAGATGGTCAAGGTCTACATCGCCACCAAACGAGTGATCAGCGTCGGCGACAAGATGGCTGGCCGTCACGGAAACAAGGGGGTTATCTCCAAGATCCTCCCGATCGAAGACATGCCGTTTCTCCCCGATGGGACTCCGATCCAGATCATGCTCAACCCTCTCGGCGTTCCGAGCCGTATGAATGTTGGGCAGATTCTCGAAACCCACTTGGGCTGGGCCGGCGCGGTCTCGGGCTTCCAAGCCGTCACTCCGGTTTTCGATGGCGCCAGCGAGACTGACATCAACGATGCGCTGCAAGCAGCGGGGTTGCCTCGTCACGGAAAGATTCGGCTCTACGACGGTCGCACCGGAGAGCGGATGGAGCAAGAGACCACGGTCGGCTACATCTACATGCTCAAACTGCACCACCTGGTCGACGACAAGGTCCATGCGAGAAGCACAGGCCCCTACTCGTTGATCACCCAACAGCCTCTCGGCGGCAAGGCTCGCTTCGGCGGACAACGCTTCGGGGAAATGGAGGTCTGGGCGCTGGAAGCGTACGGAGCTGCCTACATTCTTCAGGAACTGTTGACTGTCAAGAGCGACGACGTCGAAGGGCGAACCAAGATCTACGAATCGATGGTCAAGGGAGAAAACACTCTCGAGGCCGGCACCCCCGCCAGCTTTGACGTTTTGACCAACGAAATCCGAGGCTTGGCCCTCAACATGCGGCTCGAAAAACGACGCTTGTAATCGACTCAGCACACCGCCTCGGGCATCGCGTCCTGAGGCACCCGCGAATTCATACTCACCCATCCATCCGCATTCCACATATCGTTCCCAGGAGCAACTCGTAATGGCAACAGCCACCGAAGCCACCTACGATCGAGTCAACGATTACACCTCCGTGAAGATCTCTTTGGCTCGCCCGCAAGACATCCGTTCTTGGTCGTTCGGCGAAGTCAAAAAGCCGGAGACCATCAACTACCGAACCTATCGTCCGGAAAAGGATGGCTTGTTCTGCGAACGGATTTTTGGCCCGGAGAAGGACTGGGAATGCGCCTGCGGCAAATATCGCGGGATGAAATACAAGGGAATGATTTGCGACCGCTGCGGGGTGAAAGTGACCCACTCGCGTGTCCGCCGCAAACGGATGGGGCACATCGAATTGGCCGCCCCGGTAGCCCACATCTGGTTTTTCAAAGCGATGCCTAGCCGATTGGGCAACCTGCTCGAAATGAAGACCACGAGCCTGGAAAAAGTGATTTACTTCCAGGATTACGTCGTGATCAATCCTGGTACCACCGATCTGCAGGCCCAGCAACTGCTGACCGAGGAAGAGTATCGAGCCGCCCGCGCTCAGTACGGTGACGCATTTGAAGCGGACATGGGAGCGGAAGCCGTTCGTAAATTGCTTCAGAATCTGGACCTCGTCAAACTCTCCGAAACCCTTCGGACCGAATTGCATGAAACCAGCAGCAAGCAGCGAAAGAAGGAGCTGATCAATCGCCTCAAACTGGTCGAGTCGATTCGAGACAGCGAGAATCATCCCGCATGGATGATCCTAGACGTCATCCCCGTCATCCCGCCCGATCTGCGTCCTCTGGTCCTCCTGGACAGCGGGAACTTTGCGACTTCAGACCTCAATGATCTGTATCGCCGTATCATCAACCGAAACAATCGACTCCGCAAGCTTGTCGACTTGAACGCGCCCGAAGTCATCATTCGGAACGAAAAACGAATGCTGCAGCAGTCTGTCGATGCGTTGTTTGACAACGGTCGCTGCAAACGACCGGTTCTCGGCAGCAGCAACCGACCGCTGAAATCGTTGACCGACATGATCAAAGGCAAGCAAGGGCGATTCCGCGAGAACCTGCTCGGGAAGCGAGTCGACTACTCCGCGCGAAGCGTGATCGTTGTCGGTCCACGCCTCCGCCTGCACCAGTGCGGGCTCCCCAAGAAGATCGCTCTCGAACTGTACCAGCCGTTCATCATTCGCAAACTGAAGGAACTGGGACACGCCGATACGATCAAGTCGGCCAAGAAGATGCTCGAGCGCAAGGACGAAGAGGTTTGGGATATCCTGGAACAGGCGATCCGCAACCACCCCGTGCTGCTCAACCGAGCACCCACGCTTCACCGAATGGGGATCCAAGCCTTTGAACCTACCTTGGTCGAAGGAAACGCCATCCACCTCCACCCGCTCGTCTGCAAAGGCTTCAACGCAGACTTCGACGGCGACCAAATGGCCGTCCACTTGCCCCTGTCGATCGAAGCCCAAGTGGAAGCCCATACGTTGATGATGAGCACCCACAACATCTTCGCTCCGAGCAACGGCAAGCCAATCATGAGTCCGTCCCAGGACACGGTCATGGGTTGCAACTACATCTCGATCATGTTGCCAGACCAGCCCGGCGAGGGAATGATCTTCTCGTCTCCTACCGAAGCGGATTACGCCTACAGCCTCGGCAAGATTGCGTTGCACGCCAAAATCAAAGTCAGGCTCCCCAAGGGTCGCAAACTCAAGAATGAGGAATCGGCCTCCAAGAAGAACATTATCGTCGAAACGACCTATGGGCGAATTTTGTTCAACTCGATTCTGCCCGAGGGAATGGATTTCTACAACCAATCGTTCAAGTCCGGGGATCTCGCGATGGTGATCAGCGACTGCTATCAGTTGCTCGGTCGCCGAGCCACCATCAAACTCCTCGACGACATGAACCAACTCGGGTTCCGGGAGTCGACCCATAGCGGACTGTCCTTCGGTGCCGATGACCTCGTCACTCCGGAATCAAAGTCCAAGCACATCACTGAAGCGGACAAGAAGGTGATGAACTTCCAGAAGAATTACCTCAAAGGGGTAATGACAGCCCAGGAGCGTTACAACCAGGTGCTCGACGCGTGGACCGCCGCCCGGGAATTGATCACCAAAGACATGCTCCAAGCCATGGAGACCGACCAGCACCGTGGCCCTTGGTACGTCAATCCTGTTTACCTCATGGCGTCTTCCGGTGCTCGAGGGGGGATCGAACAGATTCGCCAGCTGGCAGGAATGCGAGGTTTGATGGCCAAGCCAACCGGTGAAATCATCGAAACCCCCATCAAGTCGAATTTCCGAGAGGGCCTGTCGGTTCTCGAGTATTTCAGTTCCACCCACGGTGCCCGCAAAGGTTTGGCCGATACGGCCCTCAAAACCGCCGACTCGGGATACCTGACCCGAAAACTGGCTGACGTCGCCCAAAACGTTGTCATCACCATGTTCGACTGCGGGACCTCCAAAGGGATCACCAAAGGGGTCATCTATCGGGGCGAGAAAGTCGAAGTTCGGCTCACGGAATCGATCACCGGTCGCGTCAGCCGACAAAACATTGTCAACCTCATCACCTCGGAAACGATTGTTGAAGAGAACCAGATGATCACCCGAAACATCGCTCGAAAAATCGAGGAGATGGGACTGGAGAAAATCCAAGTTCGCTCCCCGATGACCTGCGATGCTCCCCTCGGCGTCTGCCGGCTTTGCTACGGGATGGATATGAGCACCGGCTCCCTCGTCGAAGAGGGAATGGCCGTCGGAATCATCGCCGCCCAGAGCATCGGCGAACCGGGTACTCAGTTGACCATGCGTACCTTCCACATCGGTGGTGCTGCAGGCACAACCATGGAAGAAAGCGATATCAAAGCCAAGAAGGCTGGGATCGTCAAACACATCAAGATGCGTTTCGTTCGCAATGACGATGGCCAAGACGTCGTTTTGACTCGAAACTGCGAAATTGCTGTCGTCGACGCACGCGGCCGCGAATTGGAACGCTACGAAGTTCCCGTCGGGGCACTCCTGCGAATTGCCGAAAATCAGGAAATCGCCAAAGGCCAAGTCCTTTGCGAATGGAACCCCCACAAGATTCCGATCCTCTCGACCGTCGGCGGCAAGGTATCCTTCGTCGATATCGTCGAAGGGGAAACCCTCAAAGTCGAGAAGGATCCCAGCGGCAACATCCGACGCCGAATCATGGACTCTCGCGGCAAGTATCATCCGCAGATCGTCATCGAAGACGCAGACGGCCGGGCCGTCGACGTCCACTACCTGCCTGACAAAGCGATCATCAGCGTTCAGGAAGGCAAGAAAGTGAACGCCGGTACCGAACTCGCGGAAATGCCTCGCGAGGCAACAGGCGTCAAGGACATCACGGGTGGTCTCCCTCGAGTCACCGAAATTTTTGAAGCTCGCAAACCCAAGGACCCAGCGGTCGTCGCCGAGCTCGACGGGATCGTCGAAATCTCCAAGGATCGGAAACGAGGCAAACGCTCTATCCTCGTCAAGAGTGAAAGCGGTGAAGAGGTCGAGCATTTGGTACCACCGGGTAAACGATTCCTCGTTCACTCCGGGGATTCCGTCAAAGCTGGTCAAGCGCTCGTCGAAGGTCCATTGGTCCCACACGATATCCTCCGGGTCAGCGGCGAAGAAGCTGTGCAACAGTACTTGTTGCACGAGATTCAGCAGGTCTACCGATCCCAGCGCGTGGAAATCAACGACAAACACGTCGAGATCATCATCGCTCGCATGCTTCGCAAAGTAAAAATCACCAACCCGGGCGAAACTAGCCTCCTGGCAGGTTTGGTCATGGACCGCTTCGAATTCAAGAAGCACAACGACCACATCGCAAAGTCGATCAAGGTCACCGATCCAGGCGATACCGAATTCGCTGTCAGTTCCGTGGTCGCCAAAGAAGCATTCGACACGTCCAACGCCCAGAGCGAAGGACTCGGAGGAAAACCGGCCAAAGGAAAGAAACCGAAACCTGCCCACGCGGAAGTGCAACTCTTGGGAATCACCAAGGCAGCCGTTCAAAGCAATAGCTTCATCTCGGCAGCCAGCTTCCAGGAAACAACCAAGGTGCTCACGGAAGCCGCGCTTGCAGGCAAGGTGGACCGTCTCGTTGGTCTGAAGGAAAATGTGATTCTCGGTCACCTGATTCCCGCAGGAACTGGGTTCCGCGTGTTCCAGGATTCCGAGGTCAGCTACCGGAAGGAAGCGCTCGAGGATCTGGTCAATCGAGGGACAGCGGCCGCCGAGCAATCCTTCCCATTGCTCAACGAAGCCCCGCGAACTCAATCGAGTCAGGAACCAGCCGAAGAGCCCACTCCGGGATCTGACGCTGCGATCCCGGAAGAGTGATCCCGGAAGAGTAATCCATCACGCAGCGATGGATTCGCTCCATCGCGATCGACCCTATGGTTTCGCTAGATGATTATGCCTGGTTGTGCACCCCGCGCGGCCAGTCTGCTTGGCGAGCCATCCTGGATCGGGGATTGGAACCCAACAGTTCGAGGATTCGGACCGCAACCGGCGCCCAACCCGGACAAGCGGCATTGCTGCTCGAGCAACTCCTCTTCGCCCAGGGCAAAGCGCGTTCCAAAGTCGAGTTGCCGCAACAATGGTTTTGGACCCAAAAGTTGTTGGAACAAGCATCGGATGAATGGACCGCGCACGAAGCTGCGCTCGATGCACCGCTCGATTCGCCACGATGGTTCGATATCTGCTGCGGAGCGGGGGTCGATACCATCGCCCTGGCCAAACGGCACGGCGGACTCGTCAGCGTCGATCTCGATCCCGTGGCGGTCCTGTTGACGCGAGCGAACTGTTTGATGCACCGCATGGACGTTCAAGTCATGCCATCCCAGGCCGAGTCCCTCACACTCGACCAGGATATGTTTCTTCACATCGACCCCGATCGTCGCCCCGACGGTTCGAGGACCATCGATCCCACCCGATCGCAGCCTGCCTGGTCATGGATCTCCGAGGCAGTTGTCCGATGCCGTGCGGTATCGCTTAAACTGGCTCCGGGCCTTCGGATTGACGATGCATTGCAATCGATACAAGACGCGAGACCCCACGCGATGCGATGGCTGTCGTGGGATGGTTCGGTGCGCCAGCAGCGATGGTATTGGGGTATCGATCGATGGCCGGAAAACTCGAAAATCGTAAGTTGCGGAAACAAACGCAAGGGATGGAGTCACGAGATCTTTGGTAGGAACGAATTTTCAGATGTGGAATCGGCCGCAAACCTCATCGATGACGCATCGCAATTGAAATCCGGATTCATCGCGGATCAAGATCCTGGTGTTCGAGCTGCGGGGGTATCGCGTTTGTTGGCCCAGCGACTACAGGCTAGTTGCATCGGCGATAGGAATGGCTACTTTTGGGGAGCAAACCCAGCACCGCATCCCATGGTGCATTGGTTTCGAATTCTCGATGTTGTTCCCATGGACTCAAAAAGAGTTCGTGCCGCCGCGCGAGATTGCAAGGCGTGTCAATGGGAATTGAAAAGTCGGGGGGTGGATATCGATCTGGTCGCGATGCAACGTCAACTGCACGTGGATCCTGCGTCCGATCAACGGAGAACGTTTCTATTCACGCGTCTTGGAAAACAGCGAGTTGCAATTCTCGCGCAGCGGTTGGAAGGGGAAGTCGAATGAAGAAGCCCGAGCGTGGATGGTTCATCACCGGCACTGATACCGACGTTGGAAAAACATTCGTGGCTTGTCGCATGCTCGAGCAGATGCGTGCGCAGGGCGAGCGAGTGGGGGCTTACAAGCCTGCCGCGAGCGGTGCGCGTTTCCGAGAGGAGGGCGACGCGTACCGCTTGTGGATTGCTCTTGGTGCGGGTGTGCCCGAGGAGTGGGTCAATGCACAGGCGTTTGCAGCACCGCTAGCTCCTCCCATCGCCGCCGAGCAAGAGCACCGGCAGGTGGACGAAGGATTGCTACTTTCGGGCGTGGAGCGTTGGTTCGGGGAGTGCGATGTGCTGCTCGTCGAGGGGGCTGGGGGATTGATGTCCCCTCTGAGTTGGACTTTGACCAATGCCGACCTGGCGAGCCGCATCGGGTATCCCTTGATCGTCGTGGCGCGAAATCGTTTGGGGGTGGTGCATCAAATACTCGCCACGTGCGAGGCTGCGGATGCGCACGGATTGGAGATCGCGGAGGTGGTGCTCAACGATGTCGATCCAGGAGAGAGTGACCCAGCGCGGGACTCGAACGAGAGGTTGCTCCGCCCATTCCTGAGCCAACGGTTTCCCAATGCCGCGGTCCGCAGAGAGCGGACCGCGAAATGATCGACCGATGATGCTTGGAAACTAACGCTTGGAGAATTGGGTACCGCGACGAGCACCGCGGAGACCGTACTTCTTGCGTTCTTTCATACGAGAATCGCGGGTCAGGAATCCATCGTCGCGAAGGGGAGGAAAGTTTTCCTCGCTCATGCTCACCAGAGCGCGGGCCAAACCCATTCGAACCGCTCCCGCTTGGCTCATCGGGCCGCCGCCACTGACCCGGATCAGGACGTCCACCTTCTCTCGGTGGCCGACGTGATCCAGCGTTTCGACCACTTGGCGTCGTTCGGCGTCGGTCCTGAAATACTCTTCGAAATCGCGGTCGTTGACCAGGATCTTTCCAGAACCCGGCCGAATCCGTACTCGTGCCACCGACGTTTTGCGACGTCCCGTGCCGAGGCTATCACCACTGATCTTGTCTTTCTTTACAAACATCGTACGTCAACTCGCTATCGATAGGGTGATTCTATTTCTCTGCTTGATAGCCAAAGGAGGCTGGGATTGGCTTTTGTGCCTGGTGCGGGTGATCGCTTCCGGCGTAGACCTTCAATTTCCCGAGCATATGCCGGGCCAATGTGTTTTTCTTGGGAAGCATCCTCTTAACGGCCTGATGAACCAAATCGGTCGGTTTGCGTTCCAACCGTTCGGCGTAGCTTTCCACTTTTTGGCGGTGGTAGCCGTTGTACCAGGTGTAGTGCCGCTGCTGCAGTTTCCTGCCGGACATCACCACCTTGTCGGCGTTGATCACCACGACAAAATCGCCGGTGTCGACGTGGGGGGTGTACTGCGGGCGGTGCTTGCCCATGAGAACCATCGCGATTTGGCTAGCTAATCTTCCGAGAGTACAATCTGTCGCATCGACCACGTACCATTTTTGGTCGACGTGGCCGACCTTAGCGACCGTGGTTTTTTGTTGTGCTAGCATGGCAAAATCCAATTCAAATGGGCATGGAGCCCTGAAAATGCGAACTTGGGACGACGCATCCGAGTGGTAAGGGCCGTCCTGCGAGGGAGAAGAGTATAGCCGTCGCCTGGGAGTGCAACAAGGGGTTTTTCCAGGCTTCGGAGGGGGATGGAAGCCGAGAAATGCTGGGAATCCTGGACTTTACCTAGGTTTCGGAGGGTGTGGAATCCAGAATCGTTACCGAGTTTCACGAATTGGCGGTATAACGGAATTCCGATACTGATCGTAAAGATTGTTTTTTAGTTTACGAATGCGAGCAAAATGTCCATTGTTTCCAAGCCACCGGGCCTCGGCGGAGCCCAATACAGAGGGTCGCGGGCACTCGATTTAGCAGCTGTCCATGCTCCATTCAGTCCTCCGAAAGACTCGCTGGTGGATGCCATGCGTTTCTGGTCGAACACGTGTCCGAACAAGGTCGCGCTGTATTTGACTGACGGCGAGAGCGAAGAGGACTCGTCGATGACCTATGCCGAGTTGGATCACGGCGCGCGAGCAACTGCGGTGCGAATCTTGGAGAATCATCCGACGGGATCTCGCTGCCTTCTGTTGTATCCACCGGGCACGATGGAGTTTGTGGTCGGTTTTTTCGGATGTTTGTACGCGGGGTGCATCGCGGTACCAGCGTTCCCGCCTCGCCGCAACCGCAAGGGGGCGCGGATTCAAAATATTGCGGAGGACTGTCAGTCGACCGTCGCTTTGACGACCTCGGATGCGATTGCGCAGTTGCTGCGTGACGAGGGGATCCGCGAGGAGATGAAGAACATCGATTTGATCGGTACCGATGCGGTGGATCGTTCGATTGCGATTCAATTCGCGGACATTCCGATCGATCCCTCGCAGCTAGCCGTTCTCCAATACACTTCGGGATCGACTGGGCAAGCCAAGGGGGTCATGCTGACGCATGAGAATTTGATTCGCAACTGCGAGATCATTTCGCTCCTTTTCGAAGAGCAGCACAAGAATACCGGCGTCACTTGGCTTCCGACGTACCACGACATGGGGCTGGTGGGAGGGCTTCTCTCTCCGTTGTTCTTCGGTGCATCGATGGTTTTGATGAGTCCGATGACTTTCCTGCAACGTCCAGTTCGGTGGCTTCGCGCGATCACGCGTTACAAAGCCCGAACCAGCGGCGGTCCGAATTTCGCCTACCAACTTTGCGTGGACAAGGTGACGGACGAGGAGATGCATGGCTTGGACTTGAGCAGTTGGGAAGTTGCATTCAACGGCGCGGAACCAGTTCGCGCGGCGACGTTGAGGCAATTCTCCCGTCGCTTCGGCGATGTTGGTTTTCGGCATTCCTCCCACTTCCCGTGCTACGGCATGGCGGAAACCACATTGATTGTGACGGGCGGGCCTCCCCACACTCCTCCGTTGATTCGGAGTTTTGATGCGAGAAAGCTTGATGCGAGAATTGTTTCTCCGGTCGAGTCCACCCAAGAAGGAGTACGCGACCTGGTGGGTTGCGGAATCTGCACGAACAATGAGCGGGTTTTGATTGTGGACTCCGAAACGCTCTCGGTATTACCGGAGAACGAGATTGGGGAAATCTGGGTCGACAGTCCCAGTATCGGGCAAGGCTATTGGGGCAAGCCGGACGTATCCGAGGATGTTTTTCGCGCTCACACACGGGAAGGGGAAGGTCCTTTTCTACGTACGGGAGACCTAGGTTTCGTCAGTGACGGACAATTGTTCGTCGCAGGGCGAGTCAAGGATTTGATCATTGTCCGGGGGGTCAATCGCTATCCTCAGGACATCGAACAGACGGTCGAGGATTGCCACGAATCGATTCAATCGTCTGCCGCTGCGGCGTTTGCCGATGATCAAGGTCCTCGTGAGCGATTGATCATCACGGTCGAGGTTCAACGTTCGCTCGAGGATGATTGGAATCCAGTGATTCAGGCGATTCGTCGCGCTGTCACGGCAGTCCATGAAATCCCTCCCGATGCGGTCGTCCTCGTTCGGCACAGCTCGTTGCCGCGGACCTCCAGCGGCAAGATACAGCGCCATGCTTGCTTGAAGGCATTTCGCGAAGGAAGCTTGCGAATAGTGCATCGATGGCTGAGTTGGGAAGAAGGGCTCTTCGACGCGCCGCCGATGATAGCGGCCGCGACGGTCCAAGACCTCAGAGACGGTTTTTCGTCCGGCGCAAGCCAGCATAAGAAAACGCGCGATCCCGATCCCGAGGTGGTCGAACTGGTCAAACGCGCGGTGAAGAATGTCGCGCAGGAGCGAGCCAAGCTGCTGGACCTCGACACCAACGTGATTGTGGATCTGGGGTTGGACAGCCTCGAACGGCTTCAAATCGCCCACGCATTGGAAAACTCGGTCGGAGGCCGATTCCCCGAAGAAGTTCTTCAGGAGATTGAAACGATCCGTGAGATCGCCGAAGCGATCGAGAAACTCTTCGGCAAGGATCGTATTCGAGACGATCTGGTTAGCCCGGAAATGACGCAACCCGAAGAGCGGGTCGTTGCGCCCGAGGATTATCGCTTCGATCTGATGCCCGAGTATCGTCGATTGAAGCAAACCAAGGCCCAGTTCGCGCTGACCGGTTTGCCCGATCCCTATTTCTCCGTGCATCAAGGGCTGACTCGCGATACGACGACAGTCGATCACCGGTCGCTGATCAGTTTCGCCAGCTACAACTACCTCGGCATGAGTGGTGATCCGGTCGTCACCGAAGCGGTGATTGCTGCGGTGAAGAAATACGGCACGAGCGTCTCGGCGTCGCGTCTGGTATCCGGCGAGAAAGATATCCACCGCGAGCTCGAACGCGAGATCGCTGATTGGGTTCGTGTTGAAGAAGCCGTTGTTTTCGTCGGTGGACACTCGACCAATGAATCGGTGATCGGGCACATCGTCGGACAGCAAGATTTGATCCTGCACGATTCCTTGTCGCACAACAGTATCGTCCAGGGGGCTATTTTGTCGGGAAGTCGTCGCCGCGCGTTTCCCCACAACAGCTACGAAGCGCTCGACGAAGCTCTCCGGGAGATGCGGAAGCGTTACCGCAGAACGCTGGTGATCGTCGAGGGTGTTTACAGCATGGACGGCGATTATCCCGACCTTCCTAAATTCATCGAGGTCTGCAAGCGGCATCAATGTTGGCTGATGGTCGACGAAGCTCATTCGATCGGTACGATGGGGATGCACGGGCGTGGTATCGCGGAGCATTTCGGCGTCGCTTCGGAAGATGTCGATATTTGGATGGGAACGCTCAGCAAATCGTTCGGTTCGTGCGGCGGGTACATCGCCGGCAAGGCAGCGCTGATCGAATACCTGAAATACACGACGCCTGGTTTCGTTTTCAGCGTCGGCCTTTCACCCCCGAACACCGCGGCAGCGCTCGCCTCGATCCGGGCCCTCAAGAGCGATCCGGGGCGTGTCGCACGCCTCAAAGAGGCATCCCGATTGTTCTTGACCGAAGCCAAAAAGCGAGGACTCAACACAGGCAACAGCCAGGATACCCCCGTCGTACCGGTGATAACGGGCAACTCCCTGTTGGCTCTCCAACTGTCGCGACGGATGATCGATTCCGGGGTCAACGTGCAGCCGATCCTGTATCCTGCGGTGGAAGAGTCCGCAGCGCGACTGCGGTTCTTCATCAATTCGACCCACTCGAACCAGCAGATCCTGTACGCCGTGGAGAAGTGCGCTGAACACATGAGGATCCTTGCGCCGGAAATCTTCCGTCCTCATCGGACATAGCCATGGCCAAGCCCCGCTCGGAGATACCCAGCGCCACCGTATCCCGGTTGGCGCTCTACCTCCGCGAATTGCAGCAGAGTGAACGAAGTGGCTCCTCGAGCGTCCGCAGCGGTTGGCTCGCCGAGCGATTGGGTCTCAAGGATTCGCAGGTGCGACGGGATTTGTCATGCCTGGGCCAAGTCGGGCAACGCGGCGTCGGCTATCGAGTGCACGACCTGGTGGCGTCGATTCAACATGTGCTGGGTACCGATCGGTCTTGGAACGTGATCCTGGTGGGCGTTGGAAACCTGGGGCGAGCCCTCGTTGGTTATCGAGGATTTGATCAACTTGGATTTCGTCTGGTTGCGGCCTTTGACAGCGATCCAGAAAAAATCGGACACAGTCTCGGCTTGCTACCAGTCCAGGACCTAGACCAGCTCGAAAGCTTCACGTCCAGCGAACCGGTTGATTTGGCAATTCTCGCGGTTCCTGCCGCTGCCGCGGCTGCAGTCGCAAATCGTTTGCAACGATCGGGTGTCTCAGGCATTCTCAATTTCGCGCCGGTGGTTATCCCCTCCAGCTCGTCCATTACGGTGCAGCCGGTCGACCTAGCGCTGGAGCTGCAGCGGCTGGCATTTTCCGTAGTTCGCAGAAAGCAAGAGGGTTTGCAGCTCCCGACCGACGGCGACGAGAACCCCTGAGTTCTTTCCCGAAAAAATGCTTGACGATCGCTGCATCGAATTGCAACACTAAAAAGATGTGGTTGAGCGGTTCTGTTCTCGGTACGACTGCACGGCGAGGAGATTATGGATTTTTCACATCGACAATTCAACGACCTAAAAATGTGCCTCAATCATAGCCAATCCGGGATTGAGGAGTCGCTCGCCGAGTTGGATGGGGACTTCCGAACCTGGGCAGAGCATCCGCAACAACATATCGCACGGAAGAAAGTTCTCGAGCATCTCGTTAGCTTCCGTTGGGTCTTGGACCAGCATTTCACGCGAGTGGCCGGCGAAGGCTACTTGGAAAATGCAGTCGCGATGCGTCCGGGGATGTACCGCGAGCTTCGCGAAATTGAGTGCCGGCAAGACGAGGTTCTCGACGATTTGGATGCGCTCGTTCGTCGCGTGCGAAATTGCGACGCTCAGCAGGATTCTGTTGCCGAGCTTTTCTGCGATTTCCAGCGATTGCACTCTGCGATCCTGGACGAAGAAAGCCTCGAGAGATCGCTGGTAGAAAAGGGATTGGCGTGATTGAAATCACCACCACGGTTCCTTCGATGCAAATTGGAGAAACTTTGGCAACGGAAATCATCGCTCGGCGTCTCGGTGCCTGCGTACAGCTTTCGGGGCCGGTTTCGAGCACCTATCGCTGGCAAGGAAATATCGAAACCAGCCAGGAATGGCGTGTAATCATCAAGACGGTTTCCGCCCGCCGCGATGCGTTGGTGGAGTTTCTCCACCAGCATCATCCTTACGAAATCCCGGAGATTTCCGAACATACGATTCCCTGGACCGAGCCGAAGTTCTTGGAGTGGGTGCACAAAGAATCTTCGCAAGCCTGACGAAGATCAGGCTCTACACACCCTCCAGTGTCGGGCTATCCTCCTGCCGCATCTCTCTGGCCCGCTCAACGCGGGGATCCATGATCGCGAACCAGACAGGCGGAACGAGAGCCAAAAGAATCATCCCGGGGTACCCCGAAGGTAATTCTGTCCCCGCATCGGGGCTGCGCAGAATCTGGTAGGGACGAGTCGCCACCCGATGATGGTCAGAATGACGCGTCAATTCGAACAGCAAGGCTCGACTAACCCGATGGTCGCTGTTCCATGAGTGATGATCTCGCACCGCTTCGTAGCGGCCGTTTGGCAGTTGGGTTC
>Ga0315901_10005070_pt1 | contig 16168 bp, 13 predicted proteins | sample LakEriMetagenome_10_FD_203761 | JGI IMG/M metagenome (GOLD analysis project Ga0315901, IMG submission 203761) | Freshwater fungal communities from buoy surface, Lake Erie, Ohio, United States - Buoy 2 MA116 | ecosystem: Environmental > Aquatic > Freshwater > Lake | place: USA: Lake Erie, Ohio...
ATCTCGGGGACGAAATCAACGAAATTGAAATCGTGTTTTCTCGCCCCGTGACCGGCGTGGACACCGGTGATTTCCGGCTGACAGCCCAAAGCTATGGCCTCGCGAATGTGCCGCTCAACGACAAGCGAATTCGGGATGCCGTCGGCGGGATCGTGGTCAGGCCCGTGGCGAATTCAGGGGGCACTCGGTATCGGCTGGCGATGGTCCGGCCGGAAATCATGGGCGGCGTGTTCCAGATCCGCCTCGTCGCCAGCCAATCGGGTATAGTTGATTCCTCATCGGGTAACCTGCTGTTGCTCGATGGAACCGTCAGCGCCACCTTCTGATCGAGGGCCCCGAACGATTCGCGGGCTCAGGCATGATCCTCGTCCAGCAGCGCTATCAGTCGCCAAATGCCGAGCGGCAGGCGGAGCTCGATCGCTGCCGGGAGATCAATGGCGGCCTGAAGGCGTTTGCCGAAGTGATCTGGGCGGATGGCGCCGCCAAGCGGTGGACGTTCGGCGACTTTTTCCGTCTCGCAGCCGAGCGGTATCCAGGCGAGATCTGCGTCATCGCCAATAGCGACATCGCGTTTGACGCGTCGATCGCTTTGGCCGGACCGCTGGCTGAGCAGGGCGCGCTTGTGGCCCTGTCCCGTTGGGACGATCCTTCGGCGCCTTCGATGGAGGGCCGCGTGGCCGGCGCTCACTGGCACTTTTTCTCTCACTCGCAGGATGTGTGGGTCTTCAAGGCCGGCTCGGTGCCCCCGTTCCCGGCCGACATTCAATTGGGGATTCCCCAGTGCGAGAGCCGGCTGGCCTATGAGGCTGCGGCGGCGGGCATGGTCGTGGTGAATCCGGCGCTTTCAATCCGGTCGTTTCACCACCATGCGTCGGCCGTGCGAAGTTGGCGGCGGAAGGACGGCTACCGAGGGCCACTGTTGTTTCCGCGGCTCACCACGGTCGAGGCGATCGAGCCGGAGGCCCTGGTGGTCGAGCGGCTGGGACGCTTTCGGAAGCGGGAGGCGGTGGTTCGGCTTTCAGACCGTCCGGGGGCCCTGGCGACCGCATTAGCGGAAAACGCAGCCGAACGGCAGAAAAAGTCCCACAAAATCGGGCTGCGGTCACCGCTTTATTTTCGGGAGCGGCTTCCGTAACGGGTTCGAGCGATAAGTCTCGTCAGGAAAGCCACTTGCGATCAATGGCATCCGGACTTCCCGGGTTCAACGCCTCTTGTGCGTAACCCCACACAATTGGTAATTGCCGGAGAGGATTCAAAAAATCAGGCTGTCGGTTGACAGCCGTTAATCCCTGCGTAGATTGCGTATCCCCAAGCCCCCATTTGGGTGGTCTGCCCGCCGGTAAGGGAGATTTGGAGACTTGGAGCGACGTTGCGGCTAAGAGTGGTTCGTTGTTTCCTTCGAACCCCCTGTTAGTCTGGTTGCTGCCGCGGAAATTTCCGAAATCCCGATGAATGTTCAGTGCCTCATGACGCCGCTCAATCCAAATTCAAGACGACCGCTAGCCGCCGCCGGCTTCACGGCCTCCGCCGGCTTCACGCTCGTGGAGCTGTTGGTCGTGATCGCGATCATCGGCACGCTCATCGGCATGCTGCTCCCCGCCGTGCAGCGGGTGCGCGAAGCCGGCCGCCGGGCCAGCTGCATGAACAACATGAAGCAGATGGGGCTCGGGCTGACGAACTATGAATCGGCCCGCCGGAAGTTTCCGCCGGGGGCGGATGCGTTTCCGACTCCCAACCTTCGTTGGGGCCGGAATCACGCCTGGTCGTCCTTCATCCTGCCGTATCTCGAAGGCTCCGAGATTTCCGCCTCGATCGATTACACGCGGTGGTGGAATGCGACGGGTGGCAACGACATCGCATCCGACATCGTCCTGCCGATGTATGTCTGCCCGAGCGCGGTTGAGCGGTTTCCCGGCAAGCAGGATTACGGCGGCGTGTTCGGCTGGAGCATTCCGGAGCTCGACGAAGGAAAGGCCGACCAAAATCTCAAGAGCGGTGTGCTGGTGCGGACCGCAGAGGTGGTCGATGAGAAAAACGTGTTCCTGCCGCCGGTTCAGCCTAGGTCGATCACCGACGGCATGAGCAAGACGCTGCTTGTGGTCGAGGCCTCCGATCGGAAGTATGAAGACCCGCAGGAGACCGACGGCAACACCAATTCGTCGATCGGCGCTGCTCGTTGGGCCTGCGGTTTCAACGCGGTCAACCTCGGCTCGCGATCGATCAACGATCCCGGCGTGGATGGCTTCCGCAGCCTTCACCCCGGTGGCATCCAGGCCGTCTTCGCCGACGGCCACGTCTCGTTCATTTCGGAGTCGGTCGACATCAAGGCGCTGATCGCCCTCGTCACGAAGGCGGGAGGCGAAGCGGTGCCGAGCGACCTCTGATAGGTGTTTCGCATTTAGGTTTCTCAGGAGTGGGTTCGTCCAAAGGATTGGCTGGTTGATTTCTTTCTATAGAAAGGTTTTTCATGATTCGTAAGACGTTTATCGCCCTGGCGGTCGCCGCCATGGTGGTCTCGGTTTCGGCTCCGGCGTTCGCCGGTGGCCGCAGCGGTGGCGGTGGTGGCAAGTCGAACTACACGGTCCGCGTCAAGAACAACGGCGCTGTGTCCGAAGTGGTGAGCGTGACCCAAGGCACGTCGCCCACGCTCGTCGGCAGCAAGACCCTCGGCCCCAACGCCGTCGGTCAGTGGTCGGTGAAGAAGGGCCAGTTCGTGGTCGGTGCGTGGAATCCGGCTGAAACGTCGGCGGCGCTCGGCCAGCAGCTCTTCAACGCCGGTCCGGCGAAGTTGATCTACGCCTTGGCGGCGATCGACACGACCGAAGGCGTGGCCACGGTTTCGGGCAGCAAGGGCCAGAAGTTTTAGTTGACTGCCGGCGGAAGTCGGCTTTCACGACGACAAGCCGGATTGGACGAGCGAGGGCTTTGCCTTCCCCGTCCTTTCCGGCTTGTTCGTTTGATTGCCGTGTCGGTCGTGGATAAAACCGATCCATGTCCTTTCTCGCCGCTCTGGCCGTAGCCGTTCCGATCGTGCTCTTGATCGCGGCGCCCTGGCTCTGGCAGGAGCTTGTCTACCTCGAGTGGCTGGGGGTCGCGGCCGGGCTCTTGCTCGTACACCACCTCCGCGGCTGGCGCGGGGAGATCACGGCCCTCTGTGCGGCGGCGGCAGCCCTCGGGATCGCCTTCCACTGGTCGCCGAAGGTGCTCGCCTATTCGATGCAGACGAGCGACGAGATCGGCCTGCTCTTCACGATCCCGATCGTCTTCTGGGATGCGGCCCGGCTGGCCCTTCCCTTCTGGTGCATCGGCCGGCTGGTTCGCGATCCGCGAAATGCCTGGCTTCCGGCGGGGCTTGCGGCCGTCGTGGCTGAAGCGATCGTGCCCGGCGTGTTTCCTTGGAAACTCGGCTACAGCCAGATCGGCTGGGCCGTGACGGTGCAAGGGGCAGACCTTTTCGGCCCGGAGTGGCCCACGTTCATGCTCTATGCCCACGCGGGCGTGATCGTGAGCCTCGTCATCGCGGCCGTGCATGCGTATCGCGGCGAATCGTGGCGAACCGCTTGGACACCCCTCGGCATCGCGGCGGTGGGGCTCACGGTGGCAAACACGGCCTACGGTGCCTGGGCGATCAGGCACTACGCGGCGGCGATGGAGGCAGCGCCCAAAGTGAGCGTGGCCCTCGTCCAAGTCGATCCGAGCAATGACGACTCGGTGGCCGAACTGCAGCGGCTCACGAAGGCGGCCTGTGCCGGCCGGGAAAAGCCATTCGACTTCGTCTGCTGGCCGGAGTGCAGCGGTGGCTCGTATGAAGACTGCCTGCAATCGTTCGCCGATCCCGCATTGATCCTGAAGCATTCCCGCGACCCGGGCCGGGGCTTGAGGCCATTGGAAGCTCCCGTCTGCCCACTCCTCTTCGGTGGCAAGATCTACTGCGGCTATCCCGAGAAGCCGCGCGAGCTCTACCAATCGGCCCTGTTGATCGATTGCGAGGAGTCGATGATCGGCCGCTATGACAAGCGGCACCTGATGCCGTTCGGGGAGTATGTGCCCGGCGGCGACCAGTTTCCGCAGTTGCGGCTCTATTTTCCGATGCAGGATGAATTCGACGTCGGCCGGGAGGCCACGGTGATGACCTGCGGCGAGAAGGCCCGGCTCGGCGTCATGCTCTGCTATGAAGACATGGTGCCGGGGGCGGCGATGTCGCTTGTGCGCAATTCGGCCAACGTGCTCGTGTCGCTGATCAACGGGGCCGCCTTCACCGAGCCGCTCACGCTCGCACAGCACCGGTTGCTCGCCCAGCTCCGCACGGTGGAGTCCCGCCGCTGCCTCCTGCGGTGCGCGGCCACGGGCGAGACATGCGTGATCTCGCCCGTCGGCACGATCCTCGCCCGGCTGCCGCTCCACACGAAGGAAGTGCTCACGGCCGAGGTGCCGCTCCTCGAGGGCCACACGCTCTATCGGCGTATCGGCCCGGCCTTCCCGGTTCTCTGCGGCCTCGCGCTCGCCGCGATCGCCATTGCCAGAAACCGCCCCCGTTAGGGTAGGCTTCAGCCTGTCACTTCCCCCATCCCCCTACATCCCCTCATGAATCGCAAAGGCATCGTCCTCGCCGGCGGCTCCGGCACCCGTCTCCATCCGGCGACGCTCAGCATCTCGAAGCAGATGCTGCCGGTCTACGACAAGCCGATGGTCTATTACCCGTTGAGTGTGCTCATGCTCGCCGGCATCCGGGAGGTGCTCATCATCTCCACGCCGCACGACACGCCGCGGTTTCGCGACCTGCTCGGCGACGGCTCTGCCTGGGGCATGTCGATCGAATACGCCGTGCAGCCGAAGCCCGAGGGCCTCGCGCAGGCCTTCATCATCGGGGCGGATTTCGTGGGCAGCGGCCCCTCGGCCCTCGTGCTCGGCGACAACATCTTCTATGGCCATGCCCTGGCCGACCGGCTGCGGGTAGCGAGCGAGCGGATGGCCGGCGCCACGGTTTTCGCGTATCCCGTCGTCGACCCCGAGCGGTATGGCGTCGTTGAATTCGATGCCTCCGGCAAGGCAAAGTCGCTCGAAGAGAAGCCGAAGCAGCCAAAGAGCCGGTATGCGGTGACGGGGCTGTATTTCTACGACCAGCAGGTTGTGGAGATCGCGAAGACGATGAAGCCGTCGGCCCGCGGCGAGCTCGAGATCACCGACGTCAATCGCACGTATCTTGACCGCGATCAATTGAGCGTGGAGATCCTCGGCCGCGGCGACGCCTGGCTCGATACGGGCACGCACGACAGCCTGATCGAGGCGGGGCAATTCATCCAGTCGCTCGAGAAGCGGCAGGGGCTCAAGATCTGCTGCCCGGAGGAGATCGCCTGGCGGAATCGCTGGATCGACGACGGCCAGTTGGAAAAGCTTGCGGGCGTGCTCAACAAGAGCGGCTACGGCCAATACCTGCTCGGCATCATGAAGGAGAGCGTGTTCTGATGAACGTCGTGCGCACCGAGATCGCCGACGTTCTGATCCTCGAGCCGAAGGTCTTCGCGGACGACCGTGGGTTCTTCTTCGAGAGTTTCAACCAGCGGGTGTTCGAGGCGGCGGTCGGCAGCCCCGTCACGTTCGTGCAAGACAATCACAGCAAGAGCAAGAAAAACGTCCTGCGCGGGCTGCACTACCAGGTTGAGCAGCCGCAGGGAAAGCTCGTGCGGGCGGTGAGCGGCACGATCTACGACGTGGCCGTGGACATCCGGGAGAAGTCACCGACGTGGGGCCGCTGGGTGGGTGTGGAGCTGTCGGCCGACAACAAGCGGCAGCTCTGGATCCCGCCGGGCCTGGCCCATGGGTTTCTGGTGGTTTCGGAAACGGCCGAGGTGCTCTACAAGGCGACCGATTACTACGCCCCGGCCCACGAGCGGACGATCCTTTGGAACGACCCGACGCTCGCGATCGACTGGCCGCTCTCGGGCGAGCCGCAGGTCTCGGGGAAGGATGCGGCGGGTGTTCCATTCCTGCCGTTTCGCCTGCGAGAGAAGTGATTTTCCCGCAAAAGTACTGAACGGCGGTAACCCCCAGAAAAGGGGACAATTTACCCCCGAACAGCATTTTCGGGTTTAGCTTGACGAAGCGGGGCATCGAATTAGCCTCGAACAGGTTTTCATGCTTGTTTTTTTGCCGCTTTGCGGAGCGAGGCGGCCCGGCAACTCGAGAAAGCGTTTCGATCATGAAGCGGCTCGCCATTATCAGTTCATACAACGAGTCCTGTGGAAACGCGACCTATACGCACGCGCTCCAAAAGCAATTCTCAAAGTATTACGAAGTGGAAGTTTTGCCACTCGATCTTTTCGTGCTGCAGTCGCCAGGAAAGCTGTTCGTTGAAGCTGGTGATCGTCATATTCATGACATCTGCAAAAAACTGAAGACCTTTGATTTCGTGAACATTCAGTTTGAGGCTGGGCTTTTCGGGATCCAGCCCGCCGCCATTGTTCGTCGCGTTAAGGCGCTCATCGACGCTTCAAAAAACCTAGTATTCACATTTCATCGAATCGACCTTCCGGTGAATGCGCCGTGGCTCCAGTATCTTCGTGCAGCGAAGCGACTAGATCCCCGCATGTTTCTCTTGACGAGAAAAAAAATTCTCGATGCGGACATCTATTCACAATTGCTGCATTACCTTAGGAAACAGTCTCGCCAGCGCAACATATGGCTGTTGGTTCATACGAAACGGGAATCGCGTATTCTGCGCGATGTTTTCGGCTTTCGGAAGGTAAAAGATTTCCCGATCACCTTTCTGACAGCTGAGGAAAGGGCACGATATGTCGCGGCTGCCGATCGAGCAGCTTTTCTAAAAAAACTATCGTTACCACCCGATGCCAAGACGCTCAGCGCGTTTGGATTTATCTCCGCGTATAAGGGCCTGGAGACGATGATTCGGACGCTGCGCGAGCTGCCGGCGAATTATCGATTGCTCATCTTTGGTTCGCAGCATCCCCAGTCGATTAAGTTGAACGAAGAGATCGATCCATACTTGGAATCCCTGCTCGAAGAAATTGATCTCGGGCCCCACAAGCCTGACCTGACCAATAACTTCTTTCGCGACAAGGAAGAGCTTCTGAAGCTGACATCACTCATGCTCAAGAAGCGATTGCAGCGGGAGCAGGGTTGCATTCGAGACAGAGTCATCTTCTTCGGAAATCTTCCCGACGACGATTTTATTAATGCCATGGTGTGCAGTGATGCGATCGTGTTGCCTTACGTGGAGACAGGCCAGAGCATGTCCGGAGTCGCCTCGTTAGCGCTGGAAACAAAAGCACGTTCGTTTTTTAGCAACAACTATTCTTTCCGGGAGTTGACTAGGTACTACGGCCGTAGCTTTCACACATTCGACATCGGTAACTACAAGGAACTGGCGTGGAAGATTGAAAACGCGGCGCGCCGCTTCGACGCGGAGTTGGATGACAGGTTTCAGGTCTACAACATCGAGAACAACGTCGCAGTCCACCGAGAGTGCTGGGAAGGGAGCGGTGAGTAGACGTGAAACGCAGTGCGACGAACTCGGGAGACTGGGGCCGCGAGCGCGACCGTACGGCAAAGAACGGGCTCATGGTGGGCAGTGCGCCGGTATCGACGGATCGCCCTGCAAGCAACCGGACTCCCGAGTCGGCCGTGTTCAATTCGGACGCGGCAGTTCTTTTGCAAGACGTCAACGTGACAGTTAACACGCACATGGTGGCCGGGTCGCTGAAGTCGTGGTTGCTGAAAGGATCAACCGGACCGGGAGATCATTTGCCCTTGTTGCGGAACATTAATCTGAGTCTTCAGCCAGGTGACAGGCTTGGAATCGTAGGCCGAAACGGCCAGGGCAAAACGGTCCTTTCCAAGGTAATCGCGGGCATTTATCCGCCTACAACCGGCACTCGCGAAGTGCGGGGCCGAATTGCTGCCGTGTTGGCGACTGGGATGGGGCTCGATGGCGAGTTGACCGTTCGAGAAAACGTGAAGTTAGGGATGGCCTACCTCGGCGAACTGAGGCTATGGAGCATGGCCAAGGAGGCTGCCATCCTCGAGTTTGCCGAACTCGACCAGCACGCGAACCGGCTCTACAAGCACCTGAGTTCGGGGCAAAAGTCGCGATTGGCGTTTTCGATCGTCGTTCAGCAGCGCCCCGACATTCTGCTCTTGGATGAAGTGTTCGCCGCCGGTGACGAAGGTTTCATTGAGAAAGCGACCGCTGCCATGCGGTCTAACTTTCAAAGCACACCGATCAGCGTTTTGGTCAGCCACGCACGGCTGCAGGTGACCCAGTTGTGTAACCGTGCGGTGCTCGTGGACAAGGGTCGAATTATCGCTGACGGAACGGTCGCTGAAGTGCTCCGGGAATACGACAAAGTGTTGGAGAAGTCATCGTGACAGTAGCCGCGATATCAGGCAGACGCCTGAGTGATTACGAGACAGCCCTGTTTCTTGCCTGGCAACAACTCAAGCGCCGACACGTGAACTCTGTCATGGGCGTGTTGTGGGCGTTCGGCCAGTCCTTCACACAAGCTTTTGTTTTCATGCTTGTCTTCACGATTATTTTCCCGAATCCAACGGACCGTTTTTTTCGGTTCTTGATTGCCGGGTTGATGCCCTGGAACTTTCTTTCTGCCACGCTGAATGCTGCGGCCTATTCACTCGTGGCTCGTCGCGACATGCTGGAATGCACGTCGATTTCAGGATTTGTTTTCATTTTGGTTGATGTGCTGACAGAGTCATTTCTTTTCCTGACCGTGTTTTTTACGACGCTGTGCATCGGAGCGTTGTTTCTTCGAATAACACCTGCGACCTTTCTTGCGCTGCCGCTCGCGCTGCTTCCCGTCTTCATTTTCGTACTCGGCTTCGCGTACGCGATGGCTCACCTGAACGCCCGCATGCGAGATGTCGGCCACCTCTTTTCAGTCGCCTTTCCGATTCTGTTTTGGCTGACACCAATCGCTTATCACTGGGACCAAGTGCCGCAACGACTCGCCCCGTATCTGAGGCTGAATCCGTTTGTCTACCTGCTGGAACCCATTCAGATCGCCGTACACCAAGCTCGGCTTGATCTGCCAAGCGTCGGTCGCGCGCTGTGTGTCGCGGCCGCCGCGGTATGCGTCGCGTTCGTTGTGAAGCGAACGATGGCGAAAGAAACCGTGTATTACCTGTGACGCGAAAGGCCGCTGACACCCGGCGGATAAGACCCACATCATGAACGCTGACGATCGAATAGTCATTACGGGCGGTGGTGGTCTCGTTGGGCACGCCCTGAACGCGTTTCTCAACGAGCAGGGTTACACGAACGTCGTCTCTCTTCGGAGCAGTGACGGTGACCTCACGGAATGGGCTACCGCGAGGGATATCTTTGCAAGACTCGCCCCCGCCTACGTGTTTCATCTGGCCGCCCGTGTGTATGGCATCCGCGGCAATATGGAAAACAAGGGCGTCTCGTTTCGTGACAATGTTTTGATCAATACGAATGTCATCGAAGCGTGCCGGGTGAGTGGAGTACGGAAAATCGTGGCCATGGGGTCCGGTTGTGTCTATCCCTATCCATCGCCGGGGCTGCCATTAAAGGAAGACATGGTGTGGCAAGGAAGGCCACACGAATCAGAGGACTCGTATGCGCACGCGAAGCGCGCCATGCTCGCGCAGTTGATCGCTTACAACGAGCAGTATGGTCTGCCATACGCTTTCGTAATCAGTGCAAATCTGTATGGGCCGCACGACAAATTCGACGTCGAGCACGGGCACGTCACACCGTCGCTCGTGAGAAAGTTTGTCGAGGCCAAACAATCGGGCGGTCGGGTGTCAGTGTGGGGAAACGGGTCGGCGCGGCGCGATTTTATCTATTCGTCGGATGTAGCCGGAGCGCTTGTAGCCATCATGGAGCAGGTGGAAGGTCCCGTGAACATGGGGAGTGGCAATGTGCACTCCATTCGCGAGATCGTCGACGCGCTGTGCGAAATCTCTGGGCTTCACGATCGTGTGGAATGGGATGCCCTGAAGCCGAACGGCCAAGATTATCGCGAGTACGATCTGACAGCCCTGAAAAACACCGGGTTCCGGCCGCGCGTGCCGCTGTATGAAGGGCTGGCTCGCACATACGCGTGGTATCAGACAAGCCGAGAAGTTGCTCGGCATTAACTTCATGTATTCCCGTTGCACCCGTCTGCCAGCGTAGGCAGGCCATGAAAGCACGATCAAAGGAAAATCCCATGAGTAACTCACTTATGCAGTTGGCTGTTCAAAAAAAACCGCGGAACACTGCCGCTGGCCTTGAATTTATCGGACCGCGGCGGCGGCTGATTGCCGAACGGTGCGACGTGAACCCCAACAAATACGGATTGGAGATTTCGCCCAACTGGGCCCCGCTCGTGCTCAGAGGTGAAGCGCAGATGGTCTACTGTGATCGTCTCAGTACGGCGGAACTCGAGTCCCGTGAAAAAGAAAACAAAGGCCGGATCGATTTGCATGCAGTGGTCGAGGAGATGGATTTTATCTGGAAGGACGGCACGTCTCTACCGACATATTTCAGTGCGAATGAAAAATTTGACTTCGTCGTGTCGTCCCATGTGATGGAGCACGTTCCCAATCTCCTCGGTTTTCTGCAGCAGCAAAGGCAGGTCTGTAAGGACGAAGGAATTATCAGCTTCGTGGTACCAGATGTGCGGTTATCAGGAGAGTACTTTCGTCCTCTCACCACTCCGGCGCAGCTCATCGAAGCGTACTTGCTGAACCGGGATAAGCCGTCGCCGGGCATGGTATACGAGGCCTCGTATCACATTTTTGACTGGCCCGGCCTGTCCAATCTCAAAGCGAGGCACGTGCTGGAAACGAAGAGAGGCTATACCACGGAGCAAGCCATGGAGTTTGCAAGGTATGCCGTGAACAATTACGTCGATGTGCATTGTTGGTCATTTACGCATGCAACGATGGCGGACGTTCTTCGCGAACTCAAGGAGTCTGGGTGTTTTGACTTTGACGTCGTCGCCATCGATCAAATAGCAGAGGAAATCGTGTGCACGCTCAGGCCGAGTAGGCCAGGGAGTGGCGGACTCGAAGACGAAAGCATCTCCCGCGAAATCCGACAACTCGAGGCGCGTGTGGCGGAACTCAAGTCACGGATGCAGGGCGTCATGAATTAATCGACCCTTGATCAACGTGTGCGGGTAAATAGGAAGCATGTGTGAAGTGACCGCGTTCATGGACTGCACTGCCGAGTCACTGTGCTACCCGCCTATTCAGCATGTTCATGTCCCCAAGTGTGGGGGCACGTCAGTGCAAACTTTTTTTTGCAGGGCTTTTCCGCTCGATGCCATGTTATGGATGGACCGTGTGAGAGATGCACCCCAGCGAACCCGGATTGCGATGTTGGCTCAATGTCAAGGGAATGAGATCAGTGCAAACCGATTGCTTATTCATTCGATGAACACGCAGTATGGCCCTCTGCGAAGACGATGGATGCGGAAGGGGTTTGAGCAGGAAGTACGCAAACGCGCGCAGAAATCACGGCTTGTGTACGTCCATAACCCGTATGGATATCGATGCCTGATCGGCGGGAAAGCAACACGTCCGGTGGTGGTTGTTCGTGACCCTTGGGAACGATACGTGTCTTGCCTCAAGCACATGGAGCGACTCACTGAGGCGGATATGACCGTTGCACAACCTTATGAGCAACAGTTGTGGAAGCAGGTACTGACATGGGATGTCGAGGACTTGGCGTTGCGACAAGACTCGCTTTTGCCGCTGGCAGGAGAGACGGCCATATACGGTCGAATCGTCGAAACGATTGCTCGCAGTGGCGCGCTCGCCATCAAGCGGCTCCCATCTGGTGTGCGACGAGAAGTGATCGCGAGGACGTGCTTGCCGTTACCCATGCTGGGTGAATGGTTAACCAGCATTGCCATAACGTATGGCGTTGATCCAGGTCTCGCCAGACTTCGGGAAAACACCGCCCATTCAGATAGCCGATTTGACGGCTTCAGTTGGGAAAGCGCGGGCGCGAAACTCAGGGCGCAGGTGTGTGCGAGCCAAGACTATCAAGTGTATTCGGACGCCCTAGAACATAGTCGAGTTGTCGAGGAAACCCTCGTGTAAAGGGCTGTGAACGATTGAGGTACTGCGGCCTGCTAGACGATGATGGTGCCCTTCACAATGCCAAGCGACTGGGCGGCGACATTGGTGGCCGTACCAAAGTTCCAATTGAACTTACTGTTGAAACTGGCCAGGGACATGGAGTAATCCGCCCCGTCGGTGTCTTTGTAAAAGATCGTTTGGCTGCTCCAATTGATGCCCGTTACGGCGATCCAATGCAAGGCGGGCACGCGATACTTCAGTGGGCCGGCGGAAAGGAGCTCCGTCCCGGGTACTTGGATCATGGCCACGACCGGCCGGCCCGCCTGGAGCCCGGTGACGATCGCATCGATGCTCGACTTGGTCTTCAGGCTAAACGCAGGGCCGATGGAAGGAGTCCGGGTGGCATTCATCGCCCGGACGAGACTGCTGCCAATCGATCCAAGATTCCACCTCGCGACGACCGATCTCTCGCTCACTGCATCGGTGACTTGCTGCAGGGTCGCGGTATGGCCGAGGGAATTCATCACCCGCCATGCGGAGTTCGGGCCGCACTTGTTTTTTGCCTGAGGGCTTCCGGAGGGCACGTTGGTGAATCGGATGCTTTCGCATCGGGGCAGCAACGCTCCCGCCGTGGCGGTGCCGCTGTCCGAGCCATTCCCTCCGTCAAGGGAGTCTTTGCCGCCAAAGCCGACCAGCGTGTCGTTGCCTTCGTCGCCGAAGAACGTGTCTACGGCGCTCGTGCCCTCGAGATAATCGTCCCCAGAACCGCCAAAGGCCGTCGCTGGCAGCACGACATTGTTGACGAATTTATCGTTGCCGGCTCGGCCATTGAAACGGATGCTGGAGACTGCGGCCGCGTCGAACGACCGTTCCGTTGTCACAGTGGGATCGGTGAGAAACAAGCCCTCGGGCGTCGATCGCATCTTTACACGAATCTGCGATCCGATTCGATCGACTACCGCGTCGTCGGCTGCTGGCCCGACGGTAGCTGTCGACGAATCGCCTTCGATAACGAGCACGCGACCATCCAACCTGACGGGTGTCACGGGGGCCGACCGTTCCACCTTGAATGAGAGCGAGTCGAAATACCCGTCGTTATCTCTGCCAGACTTCCGCTCAGCCAGCAACCGGACGGTCGTCGAGCGGGTACCGGCGGGAAGCCAGCCAGTGCGCGTGATAGAGACCCACGACGAGGGGTTCGCGATAGCGCTGCTGTCGAACGACCCGACCAATGCACCCGAAGCGTTGCGGTGCTCCAGGATGATCCAACTGGTGTCGCGAGGGTTTTGGTTCCAACACCGGACCACCCCGGTGAATTCGAACCGCTGCCCGGCACCATCGATCTCCGGAGCAAACATCGAAACATCGACTGTCTGGGCAAGCTCAGCCGATGCGACGCGGCCGGCGAAGAAGTGCCCGGTGCCGGCATGCGGCGTGATTGCGGGCCCCCGCGTCCACGAGGAGCCGCGAACCTCCCTCCAGCCCGGAATTTCACCATTGACGAGGGGGGCATCGGCGCCACCGTTCACGAGGAGCTCCTGCGTGGCAAGCATCGCCCGGGGTTCAAGCCGCTCCACGCTGAGCTGCGACTGTCTTCCTGAGCGAGATCGGCGAAAGGGAACTGGCTTGCGCATCAGTGAATCTCCAGTGGTATTCCGCAGTCCGTCGGGGCTGGCGGTTGGGAAGAGTGTCTTACGGCGGTGACTCGCCACGGATTGGCATTAGCACTCAATCGGAAGGGCGTATTTGGTGGCCAGAGCGGACACCGCATTTTTCATCTCCCGACTTTCGAGTGTTTGTCGAAAAAAGGCCTGGTGGCAAGCCGCGTCCTGCGGTGCCCTTGCCGCTGCCCGTCACACGCCCTGCTCGTCACCGCCTCGCCGGCTAGATCTTCAGTTCGATCGAGTACATCCCGTGCTCGATCCGCTGCGATCGGATGCCCGGAACGAGATTGGACTCGTACCAGTAATCCACCTTCGACCAGCGGATGGCGAACCGCGGGTCTTCGATGTTGCCGCGGTTGGCCAGAGCCTCGACGATCTTGGCGGCGATGGATTTGGCCGTCGTCGCGTTCTTCACCTTCGCCACGAGCCAGTTGCGGATGAAATCCGTCTCGCCCCGGAGCTTGAGGGCGACCTCGTTGGGAATGTTCGAAAGCGAGGCGCCGCCGCTGAGGACGGCCTCGCTTCCCCACCGCAACAGCGTCTCAGGCCCCATCCAATCGACGAACGCCTTCGACGCGACCAGCACGTTGGCCGCCCCGTACTTCGCCCGGATGTCCGCCACGCGGCCGTCGTAGTTCGATCGCTGCTTCAGCGTCGCCGCCGCCGTCCAGAGCGGCGTCAGGTCGCCTTCGGAGAGTTTTCTGAGATCCTCGAGGTTGACCTTGACTCCGCGGCCGAGATCCAATCGGCCGCGTAGCTCCTTCGTGAAGATGTTGAAGGTGAATTCACCGCTCTGCGTAAGGTCATAGACGATGTTTGGTACGCGTTTTTTGGTAAAAGGGTTATATGTGGTCCCAGCCACTTGGCGGTGACGAACCTGGAAGCCCCCCTTCACTTCCCCGCTGGCCCGATCAACGCTGATTTTCTCGACCTTCGCCGAACGCTCGTTGCCCTGCGCCAGATTCCTGAGTTTTTCCTCCAGTTTCTTGGCGACCGTCGTATTGGCGAAGTCGAGCGTTCGCTCGAGGTTCAACTGCGGGTCAGTCCGTGTGGGTGTGACGTCCGGGATCCTGATGTCGAAGCCGATCGCACCGACCACACTTGAATTGCCGGCCGGATCGACCTGTATCGCCGAAATACCCGCGCCGCCGTCTCCGAGCGTGCTGGCCTCTCCGGCCGTGAGCACGATCGGCTGCGGACTGCCCGTCCCTGTCAACGTCTTCACCACGCTGTTGGGTCCGCTGAAGACCGTCACCGTGACCACGGCTCCCGGCTCGGCTGTCACCGCTGCGACGCCGTCAGCATGGAGGGCGTCTGATGCGGCGCCCGGCCCGAGAACGAGCGTCGGCTGGGCCGGATTCGCGGTGTCGATCGTGAACGTCTGCGTTCCGAACGGGCTGACGTTTCCGGCGCCGTCGGTCTGTACCGCAGACACACCGATGCCGCCGTTGCCGAGCGTCGAAACATCGCCGGACGTCAGCACTACCGGCTGCGGCAAACCCGTGGCAGTCAGCCTCTTGATCACCGTCTTCGCGCCGGCGAAGAACGTGACCGTGATCGGAGAGCCCGCCTCGCCCGCCACCGTCACCACGCCGCCTGCCTGGGTCGCCTCAGACTGAGTGGCACCTCTAGCGACGCCGGACCCCAGCGCGAGGGCCGGAGCCGACGGGGCCACCGCATCGATCGTGAAGACACTGGTGCCGACCGGACTCGCGTTCCCCGCCGCGTCTGTCTGGATGGCCGAAACGCCGATGCCGCCCGAGCCGAGCGCGGCGACATCGGCCTCGGTCAGCGCGATGCCCTGCGGACTGCCCGAAGACGCCATCGTCTTGAGGATCGATCGGGGGCCATTGAAGAAGGTGATGGCCAGGTTCGCGCCGGCGGCCCCCCGCACCCTGACGACCCCGGACGGCTCGGTCGCCTTCGCAAGATTCAAGACTGCACTGCCGCTCGTCGCGAGCGAGACAACCGGCGCTGCCGGCGCCGCGGTATCGATGACGATCGAGTTGGTCGCGAAGGTTCCGGGGTTGCCTGCTTGATCGGTCTGGATTGCCGAGACACCGATTCCGCCGTTGCCGAGCGTTGCGACGTCGCCGGCCGTCAGCACGACTGGCTGCGCCGCCCCCGTTCCCGTGAGTGTCTTCACGACGCTCTTTCCGCCGGTGAAAAACGTGACTCTGATCGTCGAGCCCGCCTCACCCGCCACCGTCACCACGCCCGAGCCTTGCGTCGCCTCCGCCTGCGTCGCGCCGCCCCAGATGCCGGTGCCGAGCGACATCGCCGGCGCTGCCGGCGCCGCGGTATCGATGACGATCGAGTTGGTCGCGAAGGTTCCGGGGTTGCCTGCTTGATCGGTCTGAATTGCCGAGACGCCGATTCCGCCGTTGCCGAGCGTTGCGACGTCGCCGGCCGTCAGAACGACTGGCTGCGCCGCC
>Ga0315901_10005071_pt1 | contig 16163 bp, 11 predicted proteins | sample LakEriMetagenome_10_FD_203761 | JGI IMG/M metagenome (GOLD analysis project Ga0315901, IMG submission 203761) | Freshwater fungal communities from buoy surface, Lake Erie, Ohio, United States - Buoy 2 MA116 | ecosystem: Environmental > Aquatic > Freshwater > Lake | place: USA: Lake Erie, Ohio...
TTATTAGCTAAGGCATTTCTACCTACTGCTGTATTTTTAAAGCCAGTAGTATTGGTTAATAAAGCACCGCAACCAATTCCTGTATTACATCCACCAGTAGTATTATCTCTTAATGATAAATGACCTACAGCTGTGTTGTATATACCTATAGTATTATTCCTTAATGAACAGAAACCTATAGCGGTATTATTCGTACCAGTAGTATTTTCTCTCAAAGCACAGAAACCAACTGCTGTGTTGTTGGATGCTGTATTAGCAAGTAATGCACAAGTACCTATAGCAGTATTATTACCTCCTACTGTATTACACAATAAAGAATTAATACCAAGACCTACGTTATTAGCACCTGTTGTATTACATAAGGCTGATTGGAATCCTATAGCAATGTTATTATTTCCTCCTGTATTACTGTTTAGTGCATTTCTACCAACTGCTGTATTAGAGCCTCCTGTGGTATTAGCGGCAAGTGTACCAGCACCAAGGGCTGTATTACTGCCAGCAGTATTCAACCTTAGAGCATTGATACCTACAGCCGTATTATATCTTGATGTTGAATTAGATGTTAGGGCACAATATCCAACTGCGGTATTGTCATTACCTGTTGTATTACTTCTTAATGCACAAAATCCTACTGCTGTGTTATTAGAAGCAGTGCTATAACGTAAAGAACAGAAACCAACAGCAGTGTTATTGCTACCCTGTACGTTTGATCCTAATGCTCTGTGACCAACAGCCGTGTTGTTGTTACCTGTACTATTTAAACAAAGTGAGAAAGATCCTAAGGCTGTATTATATCCTGCAGTGGTGTTATTAAACATTGAATAGTAACCCACAGCAGTGTTTTGTCTACCTGTAGTGTTACATTGCATTGATGCTCCACCTATAGCAACGTTTCTTTCTCCTGTGGTGTTTGCAAACAATGAACCACCACCTACAGCTGTATTATTTCCTCCAATTGTATTTCTATACATGGAGTTAATACCAATAGCCGTATTATTTAAGCCACTAGTATTACAATATAAGGCTTTGCTACCTACACCCGTATTATTTGCACCAGTAGTGTTAGAGCATAGTGAATTGTATCCAAATGCTGAATTTCTGGCTCCAGTTGTGTTAGATTTTAATGTATTAAGACCTAAAGCAGCATTACAAGCACCAGTAGTATTACTAATCAAAGCACCACTACCTACTCTAGTATTAGTTGCTATGTTTCCCCCACCTTCACCTACGCAAACTCCATTAAATATGGAATCACATGTTGTTGATAATGAACCAGTTACTTGGGAATCCTGGAGCGCTATCAGGCCTAAACGGGCCACAAATTCTTGGGGCATATTACTCTACCTTAGTTCACTGTCCCTAAGGTGGGGGTTTTATTTTTTATATTTCCAAATATATCCTAAACTATTTTCCTTATGACCATTTAAACATCTAATGATGTTTGTATCACAAGCATTAAATTGTTTAGCTATATCTTTAGGCAACATTTGCCATTCTTTTACTATATTTCCTTCTAAATCAATCTGTAAAATAGCTTCATGTTGTTCTACTAAACGATTTAATCTAGTTTGTTTACGTCTAAATATTTCACCTTCTGATGGGATTCTTCCAAGACTAGATTCTCTAGCTCTTTGTAGGAAATACTCAGATTTTGGATTTTTAGTACAAGCAGGTGCTTTACCTTTTTTTAATTCACTCATTAATTTTTTAGTAGCCTCGGAACGTTTTGATCCAGTTCTTTTAGCTACCATTAAAGCAATAGTTTCCTTGCTATGTTTTCTTCCTAATAATCCTTCACCCCCTCTAGTTAAATTCATTCCATTTGGATTATCGTAATGAAATGTATTGAATTCTTTTATACACTTAATTTCTAATTCATTTAACTGGTCAATGGGGGCTTCAGTTACAACTTCAAATTTATGTTGATCCCAGCCATATTTTTTAATACTTCTTTCTAGTAATTTTTGGCCACCTTTATTATTATTTCTATAATAAGATATCCTGTCGTTTAATCTAGTAGTTTTACCTATATAGACACGACCCGTTGGTGAAATAATTTTATATATGTAGCCTAAATGCATCACATATAAATATTTTATCCTATTAAAGCAGCGCGATATTTTCGACCAGTTGGATCAGATGCCTGAAGCTCATCTGCTTTAGCTTGGCATTCAGGTTCATTGTCATATTCATAAATTGGGTCAGTTGGGTTTAAATGTGCTACCCAAATTGAATCATTACCTGGTATAAATTGCATTTGTACTTGCCACATAAGTTATTGTTTTTATATGAATGTTGCTTGTGATTTAATTGTCCATCCACTAGTGTTGGTTTGGAAGTTTAATTGTGCCTGTGCTGTAACAATTGTTACAGAAGCAGTTACTGCTGTTGTTGAACCAATATCTAATGTTGATACATCAGTAAATTGGGCTGTACCTCCGTTCCATACTGCAAATACCTCACCTACTCTAGCGTTTGATCCACTAGATACTGTATATAAGTATTTAGCACCTGTAAATGAACTTGTTGGTGTTGTAAATAAATTATTTGCACCAACAATAGATGATGCTACTGTTGCTGTTTGGAATTGTGAAATACCAATTGTAAATCCACTACTTGCATGTGATGCAGTAGCTGCATATGATGCACTAGTAGCATTTAAAGCATATGATGCTGATGTTACTGAAAGTGAACTAGTGGATTGATAGAATAATTGGCCAGTAGTTGTATTGTATCCTACTACATTGTTTTGATTAACATTAGTTAAACTAGCGGCTAGCGATCCTGTTATACTTACACTACCAGTAAATTGGTGTGTATTGGAGAGTAAAGAACCAAATCTAGTAGAGCCAGTTACAAAGTCTGTACTAGAGGTAATAGTTTGTGCTACTATTGTTTGAGCAGTTAATGTACCTCTAACTGTAAAGTTATCTGCTGAGGAGGCGGTTGCTGCAAATGAGGATGATACTGCATTTAGTACATAAGAGGCAGTCGAGGCAAATGAAGCTGAAACTGCATTTAGTACATATGATGCTGTTTGAGCATTTGAAGCTGAAGTTGCAAATGATGCAGATACAGCTTGTAATACATAAGATGCACTTTGTGCATTTTGAACAAATGATGCTGTAGATGCAAATGAAGAACTAATAGCATTTAAAACATATGATGCTGTAGATGCAAATGAAGCACTAGTTGCACTAGCTGCACTAGTAACAAATGAAGCTGTTGTTGCAAACGATGCTGAAGGTATTAAATTACTTGTAAGTAAAACACCATTAGTATCAACAGCTAAAAAGGCAGCTGTTGTTCCTACAAATGCACCTGATCCAGTATATCGATTAAATTGAACTAAACCAGTATGCATATTGAAATTAGCTATTTCAGCATCACTTCCAGCATTACTACCTCTTAATATTCTAAATCTATCTTGATAGTTATCAAGCATTGAGGCTGAAGTAAAGCCTGCTCCTGGTGCTTGTAATAATAATTGTCCACCTTCACCTGCACCTCTAGGTCCTAATGTTAATGTATTTTCAGCAGCACCTAATGCATTAGCACCTACTGTTAAGCTACCTGTTATTAATACATTTTGGTTAAGTGTATTAACAGAAGAGGCAGTTGATGCAAATGAGGCAGATACTGCTTGTAAAACATATGAGGCAGTTGTTGCATTTGCTGCTTGTGTTGCAAACGAAGCACTTACTGCTGTTGATGCAAATGAAGCAGATACTGCTTGAAGTACATATGAAGCTGTTGTAGCAAATGAAGCAGATACTGCTTGAAGTACATATGAAGCAGTAATAACATTATTAGCCCAGCTTGAAGTTCCAAATAATGAACCTGTAAAATTAGTTGCAGTAACACTTCCACTAACATTGAGGGAACCTGTTACTGTGTGTGTATCAGTAATAGCGTTTCCTATTTTAACTCCAGTATTAGTAACTTGAAGTTCAATAGCACTACCTGTAATAACTGTAAATGAACCTGTTACTTGAGCTCCATTATTATCTACTCTAAATCTTCTAACCCAAGTAGATCCATCAAAAGATGCTACATTAAATCCACTTCCTCCACCATTTCTTGTATCGTAAACAATTTCAGATGAACCTCTTTGGGTTAAATCAGCATATTGATTACCAAATATTTGGAAGTAAGGGCCATATATAGATCCACCATCAAAGAATCCAAATAATAAGCTACTAGAAACATTATTATTATAAATAAGTCTATTTGAACCACTTAAGAATAAATTACCATCTATTGTTTGAGAGGCTCTAAATGTATTTGAACCTGTTGTGGCAAATACAGATGAACCAGTATTATTTAATAAAGCAGCATTTGAAGCAAATGAAGCACTAACTGCATTCAATACGTAAGATGCTGTTGATGCAAACGAAGCACTTACAGCATTTAATACGTAAGATGCACTTTGTGCATTTTGTACAAACGACGCTGTAGATGCAAATGATGCGCTTGTAGCATTTAATATAGATCCACTCCAATAAGAAGCACTTGTTGCAAATGAAGCACTAACAGCATTCAATACATAAGACGCTGTAGTAGCAAATGAAGCACTAGTAGCATTATTTGCAAACGATGATGTTCCAAATAAACTACCAGTTAAATTATTTAGTGTTGCTGGTCCATTTACATTTAAGCTACCGCTTATAGTTACTGAACCAGTAAACTGATGTGTATTAGAAGATAATGTTCCAAACTTAGTAGATCCAGTTACAACTTCAGTAGATGCAGTTATAGTTTGTACAACTATTGTTTGTGCTGTAAGTGTACCTGCTACTGTAAAGTTATCTGCATAAGATGCAGTTACTGCTTTAGTAGCAAACGAAGATGAAACTGCATTTAGTACATAAGAGGCAGTAGATGCAAACGATGCAGACACAGCATTTTGAACAAATGAGGCAGTAGAAGCATATGAAGCACTTGTTGCTGTAGCAGCATTTCCTGAGATAGAAGCACTAATAAATGATTTATTCTCCCACTTAGCAGATGTAGTATTATATACTAATGCTTGACCATCTGTAGGACCTGATATTAATACATCAGATAAACCTGATAATGTTTGTGTTACGATAGATCCTCCCCCACCAGATCCTCCTACTTGTCTAAATAGTCCTCCTGGATAAATTGTAAAAGTAGCAGGGCTTGTAAATAGACCGTTACCACTAATTACAATAGCACCAAGATATATTGCGGTAGCAGCTGTACTTGGAGCTTCAGTAAATGGTTCAAACGGTACATTTGCAATTGCTTCTGCTTCAGTAGGATATATTGCATTACCATAATAAACAATTATTGGTTTTGGTGAAAGTGGGGATGTTGGGAAGAAGAATACTCTTTGAATAGACCAGTTACCAGCTCCTACTGAAGTTAAAGTACCATTGTTTGAATATTTACTAGGATCTATTGCTCCATATCCTACTCCACCATTTGTATCATATGTCCAACCAGATCCTGATTCATAGTATCTGAATATTCTAGATACATTGGTTCCTGTAGCTGTTACATAAGAAGGGTTATTAGGATCAGTCTGATAGTTACCTCCATCTAAAAAAGCTGTACCGCTTCCTACAATTAGGCTTCCGGTTGAAGAACCACTAACTGCTAAATTAAACCCAGATAGTTTTAATGGTCCAAATGCATTAATGAATATATTACTTCTTTGCTTCCATCCATAACCTAAACTAGGTTCAGTAACTGTACCATTGATTGTGGAATTATTTTGGTGTAATACTGATCCAACTGGTATTTGTGTGTCTATTTGCCCATTTAAAAAAGCTGAGGATTGTGATATAAGTGTTCCTGCAGAACTAATAGCGACAAATGTTTGGTCATAAGATGCACTAAACTGATTAATATTACCTGTTAGATTAGGCCAGTTAACATAAGTTACTGTCGGATAAGGATTATCATTTAAACTAGCATTTAAATTAACTACAATACCACTACCACTTGCTACTTGATAAACAGTAGATGATTGTGAAGTAATTAAACCACCATTTAATAAACCAGTATATAAATTACCTTCTAACCAACGTAAACGAGTTGTGTTATTATATCCATTACCATTTTGAGAAAAATATAAGTCATTTGTAGATCCACTTACATAAATGTAAGAGGCGGATATTGATTGATCTATATTTGTTAATACAGGATCAAATCTATGATAACCAGATTGTCTAATATCACCATATATTTGAACAGAAGCTGTAGTAGCACCTGGTCCACTAGATCCTGAAATTGTGATACTACCTGATAATAAAGTATTACCTAATAATGTATTATTACCAACTTGAGTAGTAGATCCTGTTATATTTAAACTACCTGTTAATGTGGTAGTTCCTATTAATGTATTTGAACCAGTAGTAAATAAACTACCAGTTACTATTTGATTACCAATAAAGGTATTTGAACCGCTTGTATTTAATGAACCTGTTAATCCATAAGAACCAGTAAGTTGTTTTGAATTAATCCAAATACTTCCACTTTTTACAAGTAAATCACCATATGATCCTGTTGTAGTAGTATCTCTTACATCATGTAGTTCTCCTAATTCATATCCATTATCTATACGAACGTAAATTGAACCATTATTTACTTGTACACGTAATACTTCACCTAAACGTACAGCATGAAGTGGTGCTACAGGAGCAGATCCTGTGATACTACCAGTAGCTCCTAAATAAATTAATTGACCAGCTATATAAGCACTAGTATCAACTCCAAGTAATTTACCTTCAGTCATTACATAACCAAAATCATCATTTGGAATGTCTTGATTAGTAATACCTAAAGTATTAGCTGAGTTATTATCATCAGTATAAGAAGCGGTTGCAATTAAAGGATTATCACCTACTGCTCCTACAATTCTTACAACTTTACCTTTATCAATCTGAGCACCTGAAGAGTTTTTAACATATACTAATATATCAGAAGCATTTAATGCTGAGGAAGCTGTAGCGGCATATGATGCACTTGTAGCATTAAAAGCATAAGATGCTGTAATAGCATTTAAAGCCCAACTAGCTGTTCCTTGTAATGAACCAGTAAATGAACCTGTAAATGAGCCTGTATTATAAGATCCACTAAATATTAAGAATGAAGCTGATAAAGCAGCAATACTAGCACTATTATTAGTAATTCTTGTATCGAATGAGGCACTAGCGTTTAAGAAACTGCTACTTAAAGCAGCAATACTAGAACTATTGTTAGTAATACGAGTATCAAACGAGGCACTAGCGTTTAAGAAACTACTTGATAAAGTAGATATGCTAGCACTATTGTTAGTAATTCTTGTATCGAATGAGGCTGAAGTAGTAGCATAATCAACTCCATTTATGCCTAAACTACCTGTTATAGTTACTGAACCTGTAAATTGGTGAGTATTTGATAATAAAGTACCAAATTTAGTAGATCCAGTTACAACTTCAGTAGAGGCAGTTATAGTCTGTGCTACAATTGTTTGAGCTGTAAGTGTACCTCTAACAGTAAAATTATCTGCTGAAGAGGCGGTTGCTGCAAATGATGAACTAACAGCATTTAAAACATATGATGCTGTAGAAGCAAATGATGCTGAAACTGCATTTAGTACATAAGAGGCACTTTGTGCATTTTGTACAAACGAAGCAGTAGAAGCAAACGATGCACTCATTGCATATGAGGCACTAGTAGCATTATTTGCAAATGATGAGGTTCCAAATAACGAACCTGTAAAGTTAGTAGCACTAACACTACCAGTTACAACAATAGAGCCAGATTGGAATAATGAGCCTGTAAACACCATTGTGTCTACATTAGCTGAAAATACATTTCCTGTTCCTCCAAATAAATTAGTTGAACCTGTTACTGTTAAAGATCCACTTATTACAGTAGATCCAGTAATAGTAGTATTTGTATTTACAACAAATCCAGCAGTTGGACTAATAGAGGCAGTTGCACTACCGCTTGATATTTGGGATAAGTTTAATCCAACAACGCTAGAGGCAGAAATATTAGTTAACCCACTACCATTACCTTGGAATGAACCACTAAATGATCCACTAAAAGTTCCAGCACCACTAGAGGCAAAGGAGGCAGTAGTTGTAAATGAAGCTGAAACTGCATTTTGGACAAACGATGCTGTAGATGCAAATGAAGAACTTAAAGCATAAGAGGCACTTGTTGCATTATTTGCAAATGAAGCTGTTCCAAGTAATGAGCCTGTAAATCCACTTGTAGAAATAGTAGACCCAGTTACAGTTAAATTTCCTATTATAGTAGCATCACCAACATATGGAAATACTATTGCATTCGGAAGATAGGATGCTGTTAAAGCATAACTAGCGCTTGTAGAATTATTAGAATAGGATGCTGTTAAAGCATAAGAGGCACTTGTTGAATAATCAGCAAATGAAGCTGTTCCAAATAATGAACCTGTAAAACTAAATGCCTTAATACTTCCACTTACATCTAATGAACCAGACATTAAATGTTGGTTATTAGGATTTAACTGCAATTTATTTACTTGATTAACATCAGAGCCTCCTACAAAGAATATCAAGCCAGTACCATTAGTAGCAGCATTACCAATATGTAAATCATTGGCTATAGAATATAAGTAAGCATCATTAGCAGCACCAATAAAGTTTTGAGAATAAAGTTCACTATTGATACCCATATTAATATAGTTACTAAATTCATCACCGTTATTAGCTGTAGCAACTATATCTGAAGAAGCACTAACACCTTGATTAGTATTGAATATATTTAATTGTAAATAGTTGTTTAAGTTACCTTTACCACTAATTACATTTATCGAAGTTGGATGAGTTTGAGAAACAAATAATGCCTCTGGATTGGCAGTTGTAATATTTGTTTGATTAATAGCAATACTAGCTGATCCAATCTGATACATTGAACTATTAGATAGTATCTGGGAGGAACTAAAGAATGGAATATAAGTTGGTGAACCTTGTAAATTATTTAATGATCCACTAAATGATCCTGTAAATTGACCAATAAATGAACCTGTATTATATGAAGCAGTAAATGCTGAAAAACTTTGTGATAATGCTGATATACTTGCACTGTTGTTTGTGATACGAGTATCAAATGATGCACTAGAGACAAGATAACTACTGCTTAAGTAAGAAATACTTGCACTATTATTTGTGATACGAGTATCAAACGAAGCACTTGAAACAAGATAACTACTGCTTAAATAAGATATACTAGAGCTATTATTAGTAATTCTAGTATCGAACGAAGCACTTGATGCTAAATAGCTACTTGATAAGTAGGATATACTAGCACTATTGTTTGTAATTCTAGTATCAAATGAGGAAGAAGATGCTAAGTAACTACTACTTAAATAAGAAATACTAGAGCTATTGTTTGTAATACGTGTGTCAAATGAGGCACTACTAACTAAATAGCTGCTTGATAAATAAGATATTGAAGCACTATTATTAGTAATACGAGTATCGAATGATGCACTTGAGGCTAAGTAACTGCTACTTAAGTAGGAAATACTAGCACTGTTATTAAGAATTCTTGTATCGAATGATGCACTGCTAGCTAAATAACTACTAGATAAGTAAGATATACTAGCACTGTTGTTTGTAATACGAGTATCAAACGATGCACTTGAGGCAAGATAACTACCTGATAAGTAGGATATACTTGCACTATTATTAGTGATACGAGTATCAAAAGAGGCACTAGCACTTAAAAAGCTTCCGCTTAGATAAGAAATACTAGAACTGTTATTTAAAATACGAGTATTAAATGAAGCTGATGTAGTAGTATAATCACTACCATTTACAGCTAATGAACCAGTAATAGTAACACTACCTGTAAACTGATGTGTATCAGTTAGTTGAGTACCAAATCTAGTAGATCCAGTTACAAAATCAGTAGATGATGTAATGGTTTGGGCAACAATTGTTTGAGCAGTTAAAGTACCTCTAACTAGAAAATCATCAGCAGAGGATGCTGTAGCAGCATATGATGCGCTAGTAGCAAATAGTGCATAACTAGCACTAGTTGTATTAGAGGCATAGCTAGCAGATAATGCATAGCTAGCTGATGTTGATGTGTTGGAGTAAGAGGCTGTAGTGGCAAATGAAGCACTAGTAGCATAAGAGGCGCTAAGAATGGATCCAGAAGTAGATGCTAGTTCTATGATGGATTGTACACCATCATCTTTTTTAAAATATACTTTACCATCGTAAGTATTGATGGCAAGTTCTCCCAAGTTTATGGAACCCGTGGTAGGGACCTTACCGGGAACCGCACTACGTTTCAGTTCAATATTAACAGCCATATGTATGGATCCAGTTTAAACGGTATATACCTCTGATACTCTAGCTTATATAAGCCGCGTATAAATATCAGTTAGTATGTTCCTCCGTCAATTGCGTTTCCATTATATGAACCACTTGCTACACCAGGAGAATCAACTACATAGAATGAGCCGGAAGTAACTAAGGCAGGGTAAGCAGAATTTGTTTGTGTTATATCAAGAGAACCAGATACAGACAATACGTTTGATCCTGTATCATAACTTAAATTTGATCTTAATTGTTCTAACCTAATTAGTGCCATTTTTATTGGAATTTACCAGTAGCTGTAACCTCATCAGCTGGGATTAAGGTATAACCCATACTAGTAGTATTAAATACTAATGTTACATTTCCACCAGCCTCTACTATGGTTACATATGCAGAATCAACATTTACTCCATTTACAAAGAATGTAAAATTATCATTATTTGTTGGAGGTAATGATGATCCAACTGGTGGTTGAAGCAATGCTGCACCGCTAAATATAGCTATGTTTGGAGAAGTAACTACATCTGCTATTTTTGTTATATTTGTATTTAAATAATCTAAATCACCAGCATCAGCAGCAGATATATTGTAAGAGGCATTTGTTACATTTAATCCTCCACCTATAAATGAAGAGGCATCCATTGCATTAAATGGACTTGGTTCATTGGCAAATGTAACCTGGTCAATAGAGGTTTCATTAGTAGTAGCTATATTTCCTGTTCTAAGAGCATTACTATTAATTAATTGAGTATTAGATGTAATCACCTCTAAGTCAAATACTACTTGTGATTTGGTATAGAATTTATTACGAGCAGCAGCTAAGTCTTTATTTACTACATCAGGAATTAAATATCCGTTTAATTTAATATTAAATGTTGATTTAGCTGCTCTATCTGCTCCGTTTTCTACATTTACTGTAGTAGCGAAACTGTCAATAGATGCTTTAAATTTCCATCTGTTTGGATCACCCCAATATGAATCAGAGGCATACTCTATTGCCTCAACTATTTTATTGTTTTGCTCAATAAAGTTTGTAAATACAATACAGCTATATGTTATGGTAACATAGTCAGGTACTGCTGTTACATAAAATTGTTCAGAAGGTATTCTATTAGTTAAAACACTGAATTTATCGTATTGGTTTCTAGGATTATATTTTGATCCTACAACCTGATATAATGCAGCAAAGTTACCATCTAATTTATTACCTAATGATCTAACTTTTTCAATATTATCACGTCTGATTACAATAATAGGAATAATAATTTGACCATTAGCATCTCTATGAAATCCATCTTGTTGAATTGATTTCCAGCGTTCAGGAGAGGCATATACTGTTTCTACAGTCATTTTATTACTATCTTGTATAACTGTAGGTTTAATAACCTTATTAAAGTAATACATTACAGCCTCATCTATATCTTGTAATCCAACACTAATAGTTTTTACCTCATCTTTTTTCATAGAGAGGTCTTCACCTCTATTTCTAGAAAATACAGTTTCACTAATAGGTTTACCTTCGTTTGCTATAAGAGGTACACCTATTGCTTCCTGAGTAATCTCAGATTGGTTTTTAGGTATTGGTTTACGGATACGAGCCATTATTCTCCTTTCTGTTGTAATTCAACCATTTTGTCTAAGGCAAATATCAATTGAGATAATTTACCAATTGCTTTATCAGCCTCAGATGCTACTTTAGCAATATCTGGATTTGCTGAAAATTTAAATGGTTTTATCTCGTTTCTTTTTTGTATAAGTTCAATACGCATTTGTTTAAACTTAGGTAAATATGTTACACTAGTTGATATTTTACCAGTTGCAGGATCTACTTCTGGTTCACCCATTTTAAATCCTTTTTGGATTAGCTCTTCAGCCCCATCATTTTTAGGAGGCATCTCAACATATACCTCTTGTAATAATTTTTCTAATTTAATCATTGTATTAATATTTACCTTTTGCTTGTATTGTTTTGTATCTTACTATAAATTGACGTAATCCAGGAATTTTACCACTAATCATTGCATTTTTCTTAATTTGGTCTATTGATTCTTTTGGCTCACCAGATGCTAAGAATTTTAAATGAAGCATTTCATAGTCAAATTGGTCTGTAGATTTACTTTGTAAAAAGTCGTTTTGCTCAACAGTAACAACTACAACATTTTCAATTGCTCTAATTTGGTTGTATACCTCTACCTTGTTGACATCTTTATCTGTTTTGATTAAGATATCTACTAGATATAAGGTAAGACCCTCAAGTAATATGTTAGATATTTTCATCACTGGTAATATGGAATTATATTAAGTTTTGTTATTCTTGTTAAGTAACATGTTAAACCATATAATACAATTTCTCCTGCATTTCCACTTCCAACATTATTTTGTGATCCTCCTGCTCCTGGTATTGTAATAATACTAGTGTTTAACACTTTTACTTCATAATATTTTTCTTGGTCAGTTAAAATATCTCCTACCTCAGGCATAAAATTAAGAGATTCAGCTGTATCTCTAATAATTTTAACTGTCAATGTTTGAGATACTTCAACACCAAATTCATCTTCTGGGTTGTCATAGTCTCCTCTTTCAATTAAACATGGCACTTGACGTGGAGGATAATACCATTTTTCTAATGCCTCACCATACATGTTTGTTTTAGTAGCCTCAAGATTAATCTTAAAATATCCAACACTCATGTTAGTAAAACTAATCATGCCTGTTAGAATAGGAGTAATCTCTCCACCACCACCTCCTTGTCCTCCGCCACCACCACTTCCTGTAATAGGAGGATCTGGTAAAACTGGAGGGTCAAATACTGGAGGGGTATCTATTGGGCTACCACCACCACCTATACCTGTTGGAGGCCATGCCATAATTACATTATATAAATTGTCATAGGAATGTTTTGCATAGTATCACGAGCAAATTGAGCCTCTTGTTGTTTGCGCTCAAGTTGACCTCTACGTGATACTTCGTTTAACATTTCCTTTAACTCAGTTAATAAATTTTCTTTCTCAGTTCTAGCATCATTAATTAATTCACTACCTTGAAGTGGTCCTACACCTTGAATATTCAAGTTTGAATATTGAATACGGATGTGGGCTTCAATCTCACGACATAATGCTAAAGTATATTTAAAGATCCAAGTTCTACCTACAGCATTAATATTAGAATAAATTGGATTCCTATAAGGAACATTCATTACATCTGTTACAATGTTTGGTCTATTATTACTTACTGGGTTACTCTTTTCACTTAATTTTACGTATTCAAAGAATAATTTTCTATCTATATTTGGGATAGGGAATATTCTTAATTGATTATTTATAATATCAAATGAAAAATCCGCTCTTCTAATTTCATCATTTAATTCAATTGCTTGGATTCTTTGTACGTCAAAGTTAATTGGCATTAATAAGAAGTTAATACCAGGAGAGAACTGACCAAATCCAAATGATTCAAGTAATGATTGAATACCAGTACCTGTACCAGCATATGGATCAAAATAACGAGCAATAGCTGGAGGTTGTTGATAGAATATTCTTTTAATTTCTATACTATCACCTGGGGTTAGTGATGCAGAAGCAGCAGCCCAAGCATTTAAATCATAATCTTGAACTCCTGCTGTCATATCAAGAGCACCAGTATACCAAGTAACATAACCACCTACTCCAGCCTCAGCACCATAGTTTTGGGCAATAGTAGTAGTAATAGTAGTTAAATTACCATTAATTAACTTGTTATTTAAAGCAGGATTAATATTAGATTGTATATATACTGTTGGTATAGGTTGTTGTACTGATGCTGAAAGGAAAAATTGAGATCCACCTGCAATTGTAGGTGTTGTAGTATAGAAATATATATGTGAATTTCCCTCTGGTACAATAGGAACACTAGCTGAGGATGTAGTAGCGGATGCTATTTTATTAAATTGGTTATATACAAATGTACTTAAATTATAAAGAGTACCTGTTGATCCACCATTGTAACTAGTATAGTTATCAGCTAAGTTAAATGATTTAATTAAATCAGTATTAGGAGCAATATAATTTGATATTGATGAAGATATAGCCCAAATTTCACCATCTACTACAGATTGTGAATAAGCAGGATCATAATCTAATTCAGCCCATGTTGCTAAACGAGCAGCAGACCAAGTTACAGGTGATTGAACATCATTACTGTTAACATATGAAATTAAATTATGAAAGAATGGTAAAGTATCTGATCCTTCTAAATTGATGTAATTATCTCTAACTTTAAATTGGTAAACCATGTTACCATAAGTGGTAACGGCTTCTTCAAATGCAGCGTATACAGTTAAGTCAGTAATGTTTAATGTAGCGGCGCTAGCATTAAATCTTCTAGTAGAGAAATTATATTGAGGACCAGTAACACCTAAACGCTGTGCAACGAAACGAGCAACACTTAACGCATCAGTGGTAAATTCTGGGTCATTTGTATAATACTCAAATGGAGTATTACCTTTTACAGGTGATAATTTATTTGGATTACCATTATACTGATCGTATAAATCTCTTAGATTAATTGCCATTACTAACTAGTATTTAACACGTATAAATATTGCTATTTTCCGTATTCGTACTCAAGTATTTTACCTACTAGATCAGAGCGATGGTTTTCTTTTAATTTAATCCACTTGATTTCTTCGATTTTTTTAGATAATTCGATTGCGTAAGAGAGCCCGTTTATTTCGCCTGTTTTGGAGTTGATATCGGTTTGTTCGTTGTCACCGTTAATAACAATCTTACCCGTTTTGCCCAATCGTGTTAATATGGCTAACATTTCACCTTTGGTTAGGTTTTGTGCTTCCTCAACGATTAATATATCATCGATAGTTTTACCTCTGATGAATTGAACTGGTAGTGCTTTAACCTTACCATCCTCAATTAATCCAGGCACTTCATTTTTATTAGTACAGCATTTATTAAGATTTTCAATAAGTGCCTCCATATATGGATCGAACTTATCATTTAATGCTCCTGGTAAGAATCCTAATGATTTGCCTACTTCCACAGCGGCGCGTGTATTGTAAATACAACTGATTTGTTTTTTCTTAAGAAAATCTAAGGCTGCTTGAGCACATACTAAACTTTTACCACTACCTGCTCTACCTGTTATAATTACTACTTGGTTTTCTACTATTAATCTTTTTGCTTCTTTTTGCTCGTCGTTTAACTGAATAGCATTAATAAGTTTAATGTCATTCTTTCTCTCACGATTTGGTTCCTTCATGCATTAACTATTTGTTATAAATATAAATAAAAAACCCGAACTTGCGTTCGGGTCTTTCAGTTTATTTCTTAATAAACTTAGAAACTAAATTTTTGATGTATGGTCCTACCACTACACCAACTACTACTCCTACCCAAAAAGGTACTTGTAGTAAAATTCCAAGAATTTCCATGTTTCAAAATGGGTTTTGGTTAAAAAATACAACAACCCGCGCTTTTGACAACTATTGGTACCGTCGTATAAATATAACAAAAGAACCCGAGCTTACGGGCTCGGGTTCTAATTATTAATAGCCTTACGGGGCTATATTATGTTTGGATTAAAGAGTATTTAAACCAGAAACATATACTTTACCGTAGTAGTCAGGACGGATCATCTTCTTAGCGTAACGAGTCATCAATCCTTTACGTGGAGTGAAGGTTGATGGATCGTAAAGAAGTGGAGTCATGATTAACGGAACATATGGAGCAAATACAGCACCACACTCAAGGAATTGAGCACCTTTGTAACCCATTAAGATTACGTTCTCAGTCATATAAGGGTTTTTGTAAACCTTATAACGGCTGTTTAATGAACCAACCTTCT
>Ga0315901_10005072_pt1 | contig 16157 bp, 22 predicted proteins | sample LakEriMetagenome_10_FD_203761 | JGI IMG/M metagenome (GOLD analysis project Ga0315901, IMG submission 203761) | Freshwater fungal communities from buoy surface, Lake Erie, Ohio, United States - Buoy 2 MA116 | ecosystem: Environmental > Aquatic > Freshwater > Lake | place: USA: Lake Erie, Ohio...
CATACTCACCTCTCGTGGTTCGGAAGCCGATTGTGTGGGGATCGATCGTGGGGCACTTTATCAGACCGGCGACAGCCAGTCGCGCGGAGTCGGCCGCGACAGCGGTTCGCATGCTTCGTTGGCGAGCGTATCTGCGATCGCATCGATCAATTCACGTCGTTCGGCAGCGGGCAACCGTGCTGCGGCGGCAACCATTGCTGCAATTTCATCGTTCATAGTGCGACCCTCAGCCGGCTCGACTTCGTCTTTACGGGTGATCGTGGCGGCTGGCATTGGATTCGCCCGCCAGCGGCGGTGTAGGCCCGAACGAGCTGGTCCAGGGAGACATCCGGAGCCCCGACCTCGATCTTGGCGACCCGCGGCTGCGTGGTGCCGATCCGCTCGCCGAGCTGCTTCTGGGAGAGACCGCTGGCTTGGCGTTGACGCCGAATGGCGAGAGCGAGAGTCAGCCGCAGATGGACGAGCTGCCGCTCTTCAGCGGTGAGCCCGAGACAATCGGCCGCGTCGCCCACCCGCCAGCCGGCGGCGGTGAGTGCCTTTCGCTTCTTGCTCGTCATGGTCATAGCGTCCCCGTTCAGCGCCTTCGCGCGACCGTGCAGCCAGACGACCGGCTTTCGCTGCTCGGTTTCGGGCACCGGAAGCATATATCGGATCCGATATGTTGGCAACTTGTGGCGTGTCGTTCAGCAGGCACTCCCGCGCGGCCATGATGTGAGGTTCGACCCAGTCGTCCCGCCCGTCATAGGCAATCACGGTTATCCGAAACCGCAGCGTCTGGTCAAACTGGTCGGCGGCCGCGTCACCATTGGCATAGACCCAGTAGGCCGTTGGCGACACCTGGAATCCGTTCTGCCGCAGCAGCCACTGGTAGATCTCGAGTTGCCGCTTGTAGCCGGCGTGCCAATAGCGGCAGTAAACTGCAATAATTGGTTCGGGGGGAAACACGGCGCTACGATCCGTTGCGGTGTCGCCAGTAGCCAGGCCGGCGACTGTGGTGTGCGACTGCAACAACCGCAATCATGTTGCCGTCGACCAGAAAAATGAGCCGATAGGGGAATCGCTTCACCCGGGCCTGCCGATGGATTCCGTCGATCAGTGCAAACCGTCCAGGCTCGCGGGAGACGCGTTGCACCGCGTCCGCCACGGCAGCGGCAAAATGAAGAGCCGCTGATTCACTTCTCGGAGCGTACCAATCGAGGGCGGCATCGAAATCCGCTCTGGCACCATCGAGAAGTGAGACATCCGCCATCACCCACCCTGGCTGCTATGAGTCTTCTTTTGAAGTCGCTCGAGAGCTTCGGCGTGGACAGTCTCCCACGGAGTCGTTTTTGCAATCCCCGCCTTGAACTCAGCAGACCGCCGCTCGATCTCTGCCATCCACTCTTCGGACAACGGCGGCAGAGCCTCTTCGGGCACCGTCTCCCATAGCGCCTCGATCAACTCGATCCGCTCTGCGAGCGGCAGTTGGGTGGCATCTGTCAGCAGCGAATTGAGAGTCGTCATATGGTCACCCTTGTTCTTGGTGAGTGTACGCAGGTTCACTTTTTGTGTCAACAGCTCTCCTTCGACGCAGTCTACCCAGGACCAAGGTTGTCCCGCGGGGTCGTACACTGCCGGGCATGACGCCCGCCGCCCCCTCGCCGTTTCTGGAAGTCCCCGAGGCGGAGTGGGTCTGCGCGAATACGCTTGCGTTCGCGATCTACGACCGGTTCCCGGTGTCACCGGGGCATGTGCTCGTGATTACGCGGCGGGTCGTGCCGACGTTTTTCGAGTGCACGGCCGCGGAGCAGGCAGCGCTCATGGAGCTCGTGGGCGAGGTGAAGCGGCTGCTCGATGAGCGGCTCGACCCGAAGCCCGATGGATACAACGTCGGCTATAGATGGTTCCTAGGCTGTCGCCCCCGTGTCGCCTTCGCCCTCCGCCGCCCCCGTGGCGTACGCCTCTGGCGTGCGAATCCGCGACCGCGAACCGAAAACCTCGCCGCTCGAATTGATCCTCTCGCCGCCCCCCGCCGCCCGTTACACCACCCACGTCCCGGTCTACGACCTCACCGCCGCGGCGGGCTTTTGGGGCCCGGAGAGCGTGCCGGAGGAGATCGGCTGGACGGAGGTGCCGGGCGTGTCGCTCAAGCCCGGCATGTTCGTAGCGCGGGTGACGGGCAAATCGATGGAGCCGCTGATCCCGGACGGCTCATGGTGCCTGTTCCGCCCGTGTCCGGCGGGCTCACGCGAGGGCCGGATCGTGCTCGTGCAGCTGGGCACTGACGGCGCGGGTGAGAACGGCGGCCGGTTCACCGTCAAGAAGTACCACTCGGAGAAGACCGTCACCGCCGACGGCTGGCGGCACACTTCGCTTCAGCTGCTACCGGTGAATCCGGCATTTGAGCCGATCGAGATCGAGCCGGAGCAGGCCGCAGATATCGTGATTGTTGGTGAATTTATGACGATCGCACCGCAAGTATGACGGCCTCGTCGAATCGTGCCGGGCGCACGGTTGCTGTGCTCAGATTCTGGACGCGGCAAGCCTCGCTTCCTCGCGGCCTTCGAATGCGGCGAGTTCTTCGTTGATCTTGGCGATCATCTTCCGCACACCTGCCTTGGTGAATCCCTTTTCACCGATCGGATGCTCACGCTCGAGGTCCGCAATGCGCTGCTCGAGGATTCGTAGGTCACCATGGGCCTTCTCGTATTCCGCGGCGTTCGAAATCACAGCGTCACCTCCACGAGTCCTTTGCGGACCGTCGGATCGATCGTCCGACTAAAAAAGTCTATCCAGTCGTCCCAGTCCCGGCGATCTTCCGCAGCGAACAAGTGCTCATTCGGTCGTGAATCGAGGATTTCGGCCAGTAGAATTGCGTCGACATTGCCGCGCGCGATCCGAGTGGCGAAATCCGGCCCGAGCAAAACGACCACGTCGGCATCGTTCGGTACCTCCTTCGCGGTCACGAAACTGCCATCGACGCACAGTCGCGTCGCTCCTGCCGATCGGCAAAGCCGAATCCAGTGGCTTATCGTTCGGCCCAAGAGACTTCGCTGGGGCGAGCCTGTGGCAAACCGGCTGAGCATTTCGCCCTCAGAGGCGACATGGAGGCCTTCCGGGAGCCGACCGTCTGGCACGAAGGGGGGAATCACTGGACACCGAAACGTCTGGGGCTGGGCTGATTGCTTGATGCTGTACGCCCGTGTAGTTTCTTGTCAATGGCCGGCCAGCGGGGTTTCTGGCTCGGACCAACGTTGTCCCTCCGCCCCGTACACTCCTAGGGATGGTCTGCCTTGTCTCGCTCGCCCCCGCGGCCACTGCCGCCGACGCCACGGGGTTTGCCCTCTTGAAGCGGTATCTCGACGGCCGGGAGCCGGCGCTTCCGGAGGGCTGCGTGCATGCTCACTATCTGCCTCACACGTTGCGAGCGGCGCACGGCAGTTGGTTCGGGTTTTGCCGGGCCGAGGGGGATCTCGATGCGAGCGAGGAGGGTGTCGTCGAGCGGTTCGGGGCGTGGCTCGGGATGCTCGAGACGACGAGCCTCAACAAGTCGTACAAGATGGTCGTGCTCCGGGTGCTGCTCGACCACGATGCGCTCTGGGGCGGCATGGAGATCAGCGCGTTGGCCACCGCCTGCCGCCAGTTCCTGGAATCCCACCCCGCCCTCCGCGCCGACCTCACCTCCCCAAAAAGCCCCGGGCGGGAGCCCGGGGACTCCGGGTCTGAACCGCCACCCAGTTCGTCCATGTCAGCCGAGGCCTTCACCGCCTACTGGCTCAAATGGCCGCTCTCGCGGTGGATGGACGACCAGGCCGGCAAGCGGTGGTTCACCCGCCGGGGCGACAGATTCGTGGCGGATTTCACGTGCCCGCCCGAGTTCCGCGCGGCCTTCGAATCGCTCACGGGCGAACTCGTCGATCTCCGTCTCGCGCACTACTCCCAGTCACGCCTCCGCGCGCCCGCTGCCTTGGAAGCCCGTAGCGCAAGCGAGGGAAACGGCCCCAATACCACCTTCCGCGCGAAGGTCTCCCACTCCGGCGGTAAACCGATCCTGTTCCTCCCCACCGTGGAATCGGTCCCGTCCCGCCCCACGGGCCCCACGCGCGTCCGCCTCCCCGACGGGCGGGAGTGGGTCTTCCGGTTCGTGAAGGTGGCGTGCAATGTCGCCCATCCGGCTGACGCCGCGAGTGCCCCTGGCAACAACGCTCTGCCCGCGCTGCTCCGCGACTGGTTCGGCCCCGACGCGGGTCTCCCGGGCACCAACTTCGAATTCGAGTTCGCGGCTATAGATGGATCATGGACCCTGGCTCCCACTAAAAGCCCCGGGTGGCAACCCGGGGACTCCGGGTCTGAATTACCGCCCAATCATCAGCGCTCTTCAGGCTCCGCCCCGCCATTCGACCTCCTCACGTCCCCGCCCCCCACCGCCCGTTACACCACCCGCGTCCCGGTCTACGACCTCACCGCCGCGGCGGGCTTTTGGGGACCGGAGAGCGTGCCGGAGGAGATCGGCTGGACGGAGGTGCCGGGCGTCTCGCTCAAGCCCGGCATGTTCGTGGCACGGGTGACGGGCACGTCGATGGAGCCGCTGATCCCGGACGGCTCATGGTGCCTGTTCCGCCCGTGTCCGGCGGGCTCGCGCGAGGGCCGGATCGTGCTCGTGCAGCTGGGCACGGACGGCGCGGGCGAGAACGGCGGCCGGTTCACCGTCAAGAAGTACCACTCGGAGAAGACCGTCACCGCCGACGGTTGGCGGCACGACCGCATTCAGCTGCTGCCGGTGAATCCGGCGTTTGAACCGATCGAGATTGAGCCGGGCGAGGCGGGGGACCTTCTCATCGTCGGGGAGTACGTTTGCCGCGTCAGTTTGCTGCCGTCTACCAACCGTGGACCAGGAGAACAATGACGATGCCCAGCCAAAGGGAACCGCGACCGAAAGTACCACACGGTCTTTATGACCACCTAGTCGACGTCGCCCTAAAAACAAAAGTCGAGGGCATTGGTGACGCGCGGCTTGTCGAGTTGGCCGATGTCGATGCCGAGGACGGCCACACCGCAATCGCCCAGTACCTTGAGCGTATCCTCGCCGAGTCCCTCTCTACTCTTCGCGGGCGCGAGGCGGCCGAGCGGCAACGCCGGCTCGTTGACCGCGTGATCGCCGCCCTCGTCGCCGAGCTCGGCGACGAGTGGGCCGATCGATTCAATCTGGCCAGCCCGCTTCGTCGGTTGCTCGCCGTGCACGCCGACCCAAGGGAAACGGCTACGCTCCGCCCCGACACCCCGCTCGCTCGCTCAGCCTTGCTCACCGGTGCCCGCCTCGACCCCTCACTCGCGTCGCAGCTCTCTAAGGAGTTCGCTGCCGCTGATCGTGTCGACATCCTCTGCTCGTTCATCAAATGGAGCGGCATTCGCCTACTGATGGACGCACTCCGCGTACTTACCGCAACGCCACATCCGGACGGACCGCGGCTTCGAGTCATCTCGACGAGCTACATGGGCGCCACCGATGCGAACGCGATCGAAGCGTTGCGCGATCTGCCCAACACCCAAGTCAAAGTGTCCTACGACACAGAGCGCACCCGACTGCACGCCAAGGCTTATTTAGTCCACCGTACGACTGGCTTTGGCAGCGCCTACATCGGCTCTGCAAATGTCTCCCGAGCAGCGCTCTCCGAAGGGCTCGAATGGACGAGCAAGATCAGCCAGTACGAGCTCCCGCACCTCTGGCAAAAGATCGTCGCAACCTTCGAAACGTATTGGAACGACGACGAGTTCGAGGCCTTCGACGGTAACGCACTGCCAAGGCTTCGAGAAGCGATTAGCCGTGAGCGCACGCGGGGAACAGTCGAGAACAGCGAACTGCCCACGTTCGACCTGCGGCCTTACCCATTTCAGGAAGAGATTCTCGACGCGATGGCAGCCGAGCGCGAGGTGCAGGGCAAGAACCGCCATTTGGTTGTCGCTGCCACCGGAACCGGCAAAACTATGATCGCTGCGTTTGACTACAAGCGATGGGCCGGCACCCGAAAGCCCTCGCTGCTCTTTATCGCGCATCGCGAGGAGATTCTCCGTCAGGCCCTCGGTACATATCGGGCGGTCCTCCGCGATCAGAACTTTGGTGACATCCTCGTCGGAGGCAAAACACCCGAGCAGTACGACCACTTGTTCTGCTCGATACATAGCTACAACAGTCGCGATCTGCACAATCTGCCTGCAGACCGGTTTGACTACATCGTGGTCGACGAGTTTCATCACGCCGCAGCACCGAGCTACCGGCGACTGCTCGATACCACCAGGCCCAAGGTCTTGCTTGGGCTGACTGCTACGCCGGAGCGGGCCGATGGTCTTGATGTACTGACGCCATTTGGCGGGGAACCGACCGCTGAGGTCCGACTACCCGACGCAATCAGCCGACGTCTACTCTGCCCCTTCCAGTACTTCGGAATCGCCGACAGCGTCGATCTTGACGCCATGACATGGCAGCGCGGCGGGTACCGTATCGAAGACCTCGACGCGGTGTACACAGGCAACGACGTACGCGCTGGGCTCGTGTTCGACAAGGTACGCGAGATTCTGCTCGATCCGCGTCAATCCCGAGGGCTGGGGTTCTGTGTCAGCGTCGCTCACGCCAACTTCATGGCGCACTTCTTTTCCGAGCACAACATCCCTGCGATCGCTCTTTCGGCTGATACGCTGACTGACGAAAGACTCGCTGCTAAGGAACGGCTCGTCCGCCGCGAGATTAACTTTATTTTTGTCGTCGACCTCTACAACGAGGGCGTCGACATCCCTGAGGTCGATACGGTTCTCTTCCTACGGCCGACTGAGAGCCTTACCGTCTACCTGCAGCAACTCGGCCGCGGGCTCCGCTTGCATGACGATAAAGACTGCCTGACTGTCCTCGACTTCATCGGCGCACAGCACCGGCAGTTCCGCTTTGCCTCTCGGTTTCGCGCGCTCAGTACCGATCCGACCGGCCGACTTGAAAGCGAGATCGAGTCCGGATTCCCTCATCTGCCCGCTGGCTGCTTTATCCGGCTGGAGAGGGTGGCGCAGCAACGAGTGCTGGAGAATGTGCGTCAGTCACTTACCCTGCGGCGACCGCAGATGGTCGGTGATATCCGGGAGCTTGGCCGCCATCTCGGCCGCGCCCCGACGATCCGCGAGACGCTGGAATACCTTGACACCACTCTCAGTGAGGTGCTCAAGCGGGGTCTATGGAGCCAGCTACTCAACGACGCGGGGCTCGCCGATGCACCCGTCGCCGCCGACGAAGTCCGCCTTGCCAAGGGCATCCACCGCCTGATTCACATCGATGACCCACAGCAAATTCGGTTCCTGCTCGCCCACCTTGATGGGCAGACGCCGTCGGATCGTCTCGCCGAACGACGCCGGGCGATGCTGCACGTCACCCTCTGGGGGGTCGACGGCATCTCCATGTCAATCGACGAAGCAGATGAGCGACTTCGCGCGAATCCAAGCGCTCTCGCCGACGTCAAAGCTGTGCTTGAGTACCGCTTGCATCACACTCGTACCCGGCCGACCGAGCTGCTCCCCGATCTCACCGGCCCGCTCGCGCTCCATGCCGAATACACTCGAGACGAAGCCCTGATCGGCCTCGGCCACTGGAACCTAGATCGTCGCCCAGACTTCCGCGAGGGCGTGCTGCACATACCCGACCGGAAAATCGACGCCTTTTTCATCACGCTGCAGAAAACGGAGGAAGCCTACTCACCGACCACGATGTACGAGGACTACGCGATCAGCGAGGAACTTTTTCACTGGCAATCCCAGAGTACGACTTCGGCGGACTCGCCCACGGGCCAGCGATACATCCGTCACCACGAGCACGGCTACACCCCGTTACTGTTTGTCCGAGAGCGGAAGCTACTCACCGGCGGTCTTGCCTCCCCGTACGCCTTCCTCGGTCCAGGCCATTATGTCTCCCACGAGGGCAGTCGGCCTCTCAGCATTGTCTGGCGCCTGCGGACGCCCATGCCAACGCGACTTGCTCGGGTTGCAGTTGGGTAGCGCCCGACCAGAGACGTCGGGGCTGTTACGCAGAGGCTGAGGCGTTCTTCAGATACTGCCGCCGCTCGGGCTTCTTCACGTCTGTCCACTTCGCCCCGCGGAAACTGTGGTAGCTCCAGTCGTCGCCCGACCAGCGTAAGTCGGCGTCCCACGTGACGATCGTCCAGTCGGGCTCCAGCCCCTGCACCTGAAACTCCGTCGCCGCGTCTTCGAGATAGAGCGACGAGCGGGTGTCTTTCGCGGGACTCAGAAACCAGTGCACCGGGTCGATGTTCACCCGAATGTCGATCGCGTGGGGCTTGAGCCGCTCTCGCCGAAGAGGAGGCCACCAGCCCCGCCCGCTCCGTGCCCCGCCGCTGCCGGCGGATCCACCGTCGGGCCGCCCGCATGCTCCGCGTGAGCACGATGGCGCAAGAGGCACCAAAGGCTGGCTCGAACGTGGCGATAGGCAGGGCGGCAACCATGGGAAGCAGGATACCAATCCGAGGGACAACCTTGGTCCCCCGCGGGGGACTTGACGCAGGACGGGACGCATGTCCACTTCCTGCCAACGCGGCGCGATGCCGCTAAAAGCCCCGCCAATCGGGTTGCCCGATGCCAACGATTCTGCGAAGTGGACCCTACCGCGTTTATTTCTATTCGCACGAGATGAACGAACCGGCTCACGTGCACGTCGATCGAGATGCGGCGTCCTGCAAGTTCTGGTTGTCCCCGGTGGCCCTCGCCAGTAATCTTGGATTTCGGGCTCACGAGCTGCGAACGATCGAACGGTTGATCGAGAATTCCATCGCCGAGCTTTTGGACGAGTGGGAGGCTATCCATGGCGACGCAGGGTGAACGCGTGACGAACATGCATTGCACCGATGATTGCCTGGTCGTCGACTTGGCCGATGGCCGGACCATTTCCGCCCCGCTCGCCTGGTATCCGCGGCTGTTGCACGCGACGCCCGAACAGCGGGCCAACTGGCAGGTTGCAGGCGCTGGGTACGGCATCCATTGGCCGGAGATCGATGAGGATATTTCAGTCGAGGGTCTGCTTCGTGGGGCTCCCGCACCGAGGCCGTCAGCCAAGGCCAGTTGACCAGCTCGGTCTGCCTAGACCTGCGGCACGCCCAGGGCGTTGAGGTACTGGCTCACGCCTTGATAGAACCCTGGGTTCCGCGTCTTGTCGCGTTTCGCCCCCGGCGGGACGAAGATCACCATCCCCTGCCGGGCCCGCGTGAGTAACACAAGGGAGGCGTTCTTCAGATCCTTTGCCGCTCGGGCTTCTTAAACACATTCGTAGTTCAGATTTCAGCAGTCGGAGGCCGTACCGGCAGCTAAACCGCGTTGCCGGAACAGATACCCGATGACTTTACGGAAGCCGACGATCTCCTTGCCTTCCTTCACCCGAATAAACGTAACGCCAAATCGCTCCTCGATATAGGCTTGGCGACGCCTGTCCCTGTCCTGTGTCTTGGCGTGCGATTCTTCGTCATACTCGACTACGAGCATTGCATCAGGGAAGTAGAAGTCGACACGGAATCGACCGAACGGATGCTGCGTCCGCATCGCAAACGCCGCAGTAAGGCAGGACATCAATTCGCCAAAGTGAATCTCCGGCCGGAGCACAACGACATCCGGTATTAGGCTGTCGTCAGTAACGGCTAGTGTCCCACACTGTCTTGTTGCGACTGCGCGGAGCGTTGCTGCCGGATACTTCATTATCATTCGAACGACGTCACGGCGGCCCTCCTTTTGCGATACGCGCACCTGAGTCTCGCCCACATCGAATCCGCGACTCTTGAGCTTCTTGATTTTAAGCCCGACAGCGTCACTGGTTACGCCTAGTATTGTGGCCATCTCTAGCTGGCTATAGAGAACCTGCGTCATGTGATTGCAACGGCGTGAGAAGTTCTATTCCAGCAATGTAGGCGCTCGTGCGCGCGGTTCATGCCAGTCGGCCATCAACAACGGTTTGTTTGAGCGGCCCCATGAGGGCGCTTGTTGCTTACTGGATTGATCGGCTTCGTGTCCCCCATTATGCGATAGCTGCAACAGCGGGCGAACGGTTTCGGAGCTTTTGTCGGTCGGCATATTGGCTTCAATACCGAATCCCGCGACACCACCAAGACAGGGACCTTGCGAGCTGGCTTGACGGCGGAAAGAGAACAGATGTATAGTATTTGATCGCGACGGCGACAAGAACCGCCCGAATGGTTTCGCATTTGTGCGCAAAGCTGGAGATACAACGATGGACAGCAGATCGGAGCCGGAAATGATTGGAGAACACGTCTACCAGGGAACGCGCACTTTCCTGCAGGTGGTTGGCGAATACAGCTTCGCACTGGACGTTCTCGATGACTACGACCACGAGCGACTTCCCCCGACGCTCCCCGCTACTGGGCCCGCGAAGGGCATCGACTACGACGAGGCACTGCGGATCGTTCGGCAACTCCGATCTCGGTTCAACGCATCTGATCTTTTTGGCCATGAGAAAGATGCCGGACTCGCGGGTGCTCTGGGCGCCGTCATGCAGACCTTCGAGGGCAGGGATCTCTACCCAAGCCTCGAAGACAAGGCCGCCCACTTGTTGTATTTCCTGACGAAGAGCCATCCCTTCGTGGACGGGAACAAGCGTATCGCCGCGGCACTTTTCCTCTGGTTCCTGGAGAAAAATGGCGCGTTGTATGCCGGAGCAGGCGAACGACGAATCTCCGACACCGCGTTGGTCGCGCTCACGCTCCTGACCGCATCCAGCCATCCCGAGGATAAGTCGCTGATCACGGCAGTGATCGCCCAGTTGCTATACGGCAAGCAGGCGGCGCCGGTCGCAATGAAGTCGAATGCGTCGCCGGCCTAAACCTGCGGCACGCCGAGGTCGGTGAGGTACTGGCACACCCCCTCGTAGAGCCCCGGGCTCCGCGTCTTGTCGCGTTTCGCCCCGGGCGGGACGAGGTTCACCATCCCCTGCCGGGCCCGAGTGAGCAACACGCGGTAGGCGTTCTTCAGATACTGCCGCCGCTCGGGCTTCTTTACGTCCGTCCACTTCGCCCCGCGAAAACTGTGATAGATGGGGGGGCGATAGAGCGACGAGCGGGTGTCTTTCGCGGGGCTCAGAAACCAGTGCACCGGGTCGATGTTCACCCGGATGTCGATCGCGTGGGGCTTGACGAAGGACGGTACGCATGTACACTCCTCGCGGGCCAACGAGAAAATGCCGCTGTGATCACGAACGCGAAGCAAGGCGACGATGAACCATCTGGGGCGAGGTCGAGGAACGGGGTGTGGGTGCGGCTTTCGGCGGAGCGATGGCAGCACATCTCGGAAGGGCATCCGGAGTTGGCCCGCCTCCGGCCGACTGTGCTCGAGGCGATCACCAACGCCGAATATGTGCTCGAAGGCACCGCCGGCGAACTGCTGGCCGTGCATCGGTTGGATTCCGGGAAAGCGCTGGTGGTAGCCTATAGGGAAGTCGATGCGCAGGACGGCTTTGTGATCACGGCATTCGTGACCTCGCGAGTCGCGGCGATCTTCAAGCGGAGACGACAGGTATGGCCCCCGTCCAATTGAGCGATTTTCTCGACGCGATCCCGGCCGTTCTCCAGGCTCCGCATCGATCGATGCAGTGCACCTATGACGAGCCGGCGGACGTGATCTACATGAACTTCGAACCGGGGGCAGAGGCGACCGACAGCGAGCTCGGGCCCGACGACATCATCGTGCGTTACCGGGGTGAAGAGATCATCGGGCTCACGATCTTGCATGCCAGCAGGCGGAGCCGCATCAACGGCAAATAGGTCGATCGCAGTCAGGCGGCTTACCTCGGCAAGGCGGCCTAGATCTGCGGCACGCCCAAGTCGGTGAGGTACTGGCTCACCCCCTCGTAGAACCCCGGGCTTCGCGTCTTGTCGCGTTTCGCCCCCGGCGGGACGAAGATCACCATCCCCTGCCGGGCCCGCGTGAGCAACACACGGTAGGCGTTCTTCAGATACTGCCGCCGCTCGGGCTTCTTCACGTCCGTCCACTTCGCCCCCCGGAAACTGTGGTAGCTCCAGTCGTCGCCTGACCAGCGTAAGTCGGCGTCCCACGTGACGATCGTCCAGTCGAGTTCCAGCCCCTGCACCTGAAACTCCGTCGCCGCGTCTTCGAGATAGAGCGACGAGCGGGTGTCTTTCGCGGGGCTCAGAAACCAATGCACCGGGTCGATGTTCACCCGAATGTCGATCGCGTGGGGCTTGAGCCGCTCTCGCTCGAGTGCGGCCATAGGTAGGAGGGCAACCATCGGAGGCAGGATACCAATCCGAGGGACAACCTTGGTCCCCCGCGGGGGGCTCGACGAAGAACGGTACGCATGTACACTCCATGGCATGAATCGCCGCCTCGCCGCGGAAACCAATCGTGCCAAGCGTCTACCTCGAGACCACGATCCCGTCGTACCTGGTTGCCCGCCTCTCGCCGGACGGCGAACTGGCCGCCAAGCAGGCGATCACCAGGTCGTGGTGGGAAAACCGTCGGCACCGATACGAGTTGGTGACGTCTGCCAGCGTTTTGGACGAGGTGCGGAGCGGCGACCAGAGCCAAAGCGGTTTGCGAACCGCGGCCCTGAAAGGGATTCACGTTCTCACGTTGAGCCCCGAGGTAGAATTCATTGGTTCGGAACTTCTGCGGAAGGGCTGGATTCCTCCGGGAGCGAGCGTCGATGCGTTTCACGTCGCGTTTGCCTCGGCATACCAAGTAGACTTCTTGTTGACGTGGAACTGCTCTCATCTCGCAAATGAATCCAGTCGCCGGCCGATCGAACGATGGTTGCGAAGACTTGACAAGCACATTCCGAATATCTGCACGCCTACAGACCTGATGGAGCACGACCATGGCCACTAAACCCGTCATCGATGAGCAAGACGATCCGATCGTGGCGGAGATACATGCGATCCGCCAGCAGCTGCTCGAGAAGTACGGGGGCGTGGAGGGCTACCTCCGCCATATCCGTGAACTTGATGCGGAAAGGCTGACGAACGAGCGAGAAGAAGCCGAACGACGCGAGGCGGCTGAACTCGGCCAGTCGGCCTAAACCTGCGGCACGCCCAAGTCGGTGAGGTACTGGCTCACCCCCTCGTAGAACCCCGGGCTTCGCGTCTTGTCGCGTTTCGCCCCCGGCGGGACGAAGATCACCATCCCCTGCCGGGCCCGCGTGAGCAACACACGGTAGGCGTTCTTCAGATACTGCCGCCGCTCGGGCTTCTTCACGTCCGTCCACTTCGCCCCCCGGAAACTGTGGTAGCTCCAGTCGTCGCCTGACCAGCGTAAGTCGGCGTCCCACGTGACGATCGTCCAGTCGAGTTCCAGCCCCTGCACCTGAAACTCCGTCGCCGCGTCTTCGAGATAGAGCGACGAGCGGGTGTCTTTCGCAGGGCTCAGAAACCAGTGCACCGGGTCGATGTTCACCCGAATGTCGATCGCGTGGGGCTTGAGCCGCTGGGCCGACGAGGAGGCCACCAGCCCCGCCCGCTCCGTGCCCCGCCGCTGCTGGCGGATCCACCGCCGGGCCGCCCGCATGCTCCGCGTGAGCACGATCGGATACTGCTCGCGAAAGGCGGCCAGGAGCTCGCGGCACGAGTCCACCTCGCCGTCGAGCAACGCCTTCACGAAGCGGGAGAGCGATTCGGCGCGGAAGGAACGCATCGATGTGGCCAGGTGCAAGGCCGGCTCGAACGTGGCGGCCGCCGCACCGGCCCGCGATTCCGTGAGCCGAGCGAGGGCACCGGTGGCCGCATACTCGGAGTCGGTCAGATGCGGCGAAATGAAGACGTCCCAGCCGGGGAACGCCGTGCGGACGCTCTCGAGCCACGCGCCGATCCCCGCCTCGCCCGTGTTGATCTCCTGGCCGCCCCCCACGAGACAGACCACCACGGCCCAGTCGTCATGCCGGTCGAGCGCCGAAAGCAACAGCTCCGACTCCGACTGCGTGAACCCCGGCCGCCCCTTCTTCCGCTTCATGAAGCTCGCGAGCTGCCGGGCATCCCACGCCCGCTGGGCCTCGTCGAACACCACGACATGGTCGTCGGGCGGAGCGGGGTCGCGGAGCGTGTCGTCGCGGAAGTGGTGGACGTTTTGAATGAAGGCTTTGACGGCGCTTCTGGAGGTGCCGATGCGGGCCTTCGGGTCGGTGCGCCTCGCGCGGTCGAGGTCGTCGCGGGCCAGGGCCTCCCGCAGCACCGCCACCAGCGGGCCGTTGCCCGAGAGGAACACCGCGTGGGCCGCGTCGGACCGCTCGCCATGCCGCGTGGCCACGTTCAGGCCCACGAGCGTTTTGCCCACTCGGGGAACGCCGGTGACAAACACGATCGCCTTCCGCCGCCCGGCCTTCGCCGCGGTGATGATCCACTCGATGCACCCGCTCGTGGCCGCGAGGTTCACGGCCCCCGCGTCGCTGCGGGTGATGTCGTGGACCGTGTGGCGGGCGTAGAGCGACCGGGCCGCCTCGATGATCGTGGGCGTGGGGGAATAGGAGCCGGTGCCCCAGGTGGCGGGGTTGATGGTGGCAGGGTCGAGACGCGGGGCGGCCGAGGCACCCTCACCCCGGCCCTCTCCCAGAGGGAGAGGGAGGGAGGCATCGATAGCCAGGCGGATCGCACGGCCGAGCCCGGCGCCCGAGCCAGGAATCCCGGGCCGAAGGCCTGATGCTGCCGTGTACGGGCGTATGCTTTGTGCCGGCGGCAGGAAAACCATCGGCACCGATACGAGCTTGTGACGTTGGAAACCGTCCTCGAAGAAGCAAACGTAGGAGACGCCAACCAAAGCAGGCTCAGTCGCCCGCGGGGGGGCTTGACGAAAGACGGTACGCCTGTACACGCCTTGCGTGTTGCCCGAAGGAACGGTCGCATGCCCCGAAAAATCCGCGAACTCGTCAGGGATCTCGTGAAGGCTGGATTCGAGGAGCGATCAGGCAAGGGAAGCCATCGGAACTACAGTCACCCGCTCGTTGCCAAAGTGGTTACGATTCGGGTAGGGATGGCGATGATGCTCGGCGGCATCTCGAGAAAACGGTTCAAGAGGCCATCAACGAGGTGAACCAATGGCGAAAGGCGACCGATACGTGAAGGTTGTCGAGTGGTCAGACGAAGACAATTGCTTCGTCGGCACCTGTCCACAGCTGATGTACGGCGGATCCTATGGCGACGACGCCACGAAGGTGTTCGTCGAACTCTGCGAAATGGTCGAAGAGGCGATTGAAACGCTGGAGGAGGCCGGTAAGCCGTTGCCGCAACCGCTAGCCCTACAAGCGCTTGGAAGCGTGCTGCAGCGGAGCGCGTGATTAGCGATCAAACCTGCGGCACGCCGAGGTCGGTGAGGTACTCGCTCACGTCTTGATAGAACCCCGGGCTCCGCTTCTTGTCGTGTTTGGCCCTCGGCGGGACGAAGATCACCATCCCCTGCCCCGCGCGGAAAAAGTTCGCGACCGGCGCGGCGGAGAGCTTGTCGGGTCGGGTGGACAACCGGGCAGTTCAGCCGCGTGTGCGGAAACGCACTACCCCCGACAGGGATCACGCACAATTGCGTTTTCGTTCGGAAAAGCGGGGGTTGTCGCGGGAAAGCGACGCAGAATCCGACGCAGTTGGAAGTCTGCAGGAAGGAGCAGTAGGTCGCACCGGGCGCTGGGGTGCATGCCGAGAACGTGTTGCTCCCCGTCGCGATTCACTGCCGCCCTTCGATGCAGAAGGACTTGAAACTCACTGGCACGTCAGTGGCACCGCCCGGGCATCAAGCCGTCGCTGGTGGGCCGCCATCAGTGCCGTCATGTTGAACCACAGGCCGACATCTTCTTTGACCGCCTGCACGTCTTCATTTGGTTCCACTGCGGGAGTTTGCGGTGACGCCCGGCCTTGGCTCACCTGCGGGTGCCACCTGCCAAAAGGTCTTGGCGCAACCGCCGATGATGCAGCCCAGGAGGCTCGCCCCGCGTCCCCTACTTCTTGGTCCCAGGCGGATTCGGCCCTTCGGTGACCGAGCCGTCCTCCCACTCGAAGAACCGGAGTGAGCTCCCAGGCTGCGGTTCCTCGCGCGGGCCGGACTTCGGTCGCCTCGGCTCGCCATACCACCGGGTGCACAGGTCGACGCTCCGATCCGTCGCCGGGTCGAGCGCCACCCATGCCCAGAACGGCGAC
>Ga0315901_10005079_pt1 | contig 16143 bp, 12 predicted proteins | sample LakEriMetagenome_10_FD_203761 | JGI IMG/M metagenome (GOLD analysis project Ga0315901, IMG submission 203761) | Freshwater fungal communities from buoy surface, Lake Erie, Ohio, United States - Buoy 2 MA116 | ecosystem: Environmental > Aquatic > Freshwater > Lake | place: USA: Lake Erie, Ohio...
GCCGCGCTCTGGACAATGTCTGGATAGAACGGTTCTGGAAGTCCTTGAAATATGATTATATCTACCTCAACCCGGCAGATGATGGTCTTGAACTCTATAGAGGAGTTCAAGACCACATCGCCTACTATCATCAGAAAACACACCACACCACATTGCAAACCCCAGATGACAGGTATCATCAGTCCATAAAAAACGCAGCATGATAACAATGAAACCACCAAGAATCTTAACTTAACAAAGCACCCTTTTGGTCTCGAAAATGGGGAGTATTATATTCCTTGTCCTGCTTTTTTCTATAAACTCTGCTTATTTGAATGGGAATTCTTGTGAGGTACTCTCTTAACAGGTTCTTTCGTTTGTATGTCGTCAGCAGTGCCTCTGAAGTTTTGAGATCGTCAATTGCCAAATCAAATTTTTTCAACTCCTCGTTGCCAAGTCCTCGGTAATAAAAAGCTAAATAGTCAGTCGGGTTTTTGGTTAACATTAGATTGCAAATTGAAATTAGATCGTCATACTTCTTTGCTGTCCACAGTTTATGAAGTCGTCCCATTGCAGTCCAATGAAACGTCAAGTATGAAATCAATTTTGGAATCTTTGTCAGTTTACTCATATGTCGGTTGTGTCCCGAAACGGCTTGCCGCTAACACCTGGATAGCCGCACATTCAGCCGGCACAAGCACGGGAGAAAGGCATTTCGATATGTTCATCAACGAAAGGCACGCCCTCACCTTTACCACAAGGGCCAGGCAGTGGCCCTCCTATTGGACCTTTGGCGGCGCCGACAGCACGAGGATCGTCTTTGAATTCAAGACCAAAGACGGCGCGCAGGACGCCCACGGCATGGCTTATCTCAGGGTGCCTTTGTCTGCCTATCCGGCAGGACAGGCATTGAAGATAAAAGTAGTGGGCAGGGAACAGCAGAGCAACGACTGGTACATGACGTTCAAATATTCATTCACTGAAAAGATAGATGCCAAGGCACTTCCCTTTGTGTTGAATGACGGGAAGCAGCCCATAAGGTTCACTGTGCTTCATTTTGGCAAACCCGATTCTGTGAAACTGCATGTCAACAATAGGATCTCAGCGAGTTATCCGGTAGTGAATGGTTTTAATGTGTTCGATATTCCCATCCCAACGACAGCAGTACCTGTGGCCATTCCATTTACGGCCTCTATTGGCAGCGTACTATCGGCGGATAGTGTGGTGGTCCAGCGCCCGGTCGTGAACCGGGAGATCGGCCTGATTCATCATTCCCACACTGACATTGGCTACTCACACATTCAGGAAGAAGTGATCGGTATTCACAGCAATAACATCCGCCGGTCAATGGAACTGGTGGACAGAACAAAACATTATCCGCAAGGCAGCAGGTACATCTGGAACATCGAAAGCGCATGGGCAGTTGAAAATTTCTTTGATTCCTCCACCGAGCAGGAACGGCAGCGGTTCATCGACCAGGTAAAAAATGGGAGCATCGTGATAGCTGGAACTTATGCCAATGTGCTGACAGGACTTGCGCTTCCTGAAGAGCAGCACTGGAATTACGAGTATGCATCCAAATTACGCGACAGCCTTGGCCTGCCCATCAAAACCGGTATGATGAGTGATATACCAGGAATGAGCTGGAGCACTGTGGACGCCATGGTGAAGAACGGAATCAGGTATTTCTCCAATGCGCCAAACTATATTGGTACACCACCTTATATGGGCGACCGGATCGGGACAACTTTGATGAAGCAGGGCAACAAGGCCTTCTGGTGGAAGACCACTTCGGGGAAAGACAGTGTTTTGTTCTGGACCTGTGGTAAAGGTTATTCTTCGTGGCATGGCGTTCCTGAAGGCGGCATCAATGAAAGGGGTGAAGACAAGATAGCTGACTATATGGACGAACTGGATTCCATTCAATACCCCTACTCAATGGTTCAGTGGAGGTATAACATTGTAGCCGACAATGCCGGCACAGACAGTTCGGTGGCCGACTATGTGAGAAACTGGAACGAAAAATACCAGCGACCAAAACTGTCGCTGGCCAATGTGACGGAGTTCTTTGAACGGTTTGAAAAGAAGTACGGCGATCAGGTCCCCGTATTACTGGGCGAGTTCTCGCCCTATTGGGAAGACGGTGCCTATTCAACCGCCAAAGAAGAAGCCAATGCGCGGATGGCTTCAGCGAGGATCATCCAGTTGGTAAAGCTGGCGGAGCAGCAGAAAATACCGCTTGATCCTGCGTTGCTGTATCGTGCCAAAAGGGGTATTGTGATGTTCCATGAACATACCTGGGGCGCTTTCAACAGTGTCGGTGAGCCAGATAATCCTTTTGTCATCCACCAGTGGAATTATAAAAAAGCCTTCCTGGATTCCGCATTATACTTTACCGGCATCCTGGACGATCAATTGAGAAAACAGCTTGCGGTAGCAGGACGTATCGTTGTGTACAACACCACAGGCATCTCCCGAAGCGGCGTTGCTGAAGCCAGAAAGCCCGATGGCTGGAAGGGCAATGTACTCAAGGATGAGCGTGGTAAAAACATAGTGGTGCAAAGTCTTTCCTCGGATAACATTTGTTTTTCTGCCACGGATATTCCTGCTAACGGCTACAGGATGTACAGATTCAGTTCGCGTAAGCGGACTGCAAGTACCGTGGAAAATAAATTGGCGTTCTCATTCGACAGCACCACGGGCAGCATCAGCAAACTGCGGATAATGGACAAGGACTGGGTTGATGGAAAAACATTCAAAGGTCTGCTGCAGGCATTATATGTAAAAGGGCTTACGCCTAACTACGCGGTCAGTTGTGCAACAGCATTGGAAACTATGGACGATGGTCCATGGAAAAAATATTCAAGGCAAAGGCAACACTCGATGGTACCAGCGGGGTTGTGTACGAGCTCTCGCACACAACAGGATCGGATATGGTGCAACTATCAGTAACCATCGACAAGAAGCCTGTTCGCAAAAAAGAGGCCACGCACATCGCTTTCCCATTTAGCATCCCAAATCCGGAAGTCAAGTTTGGTGTCGGCAGCAGCTATTACACGCCTGAAAAGTTTACCCTCCCCGGATCCAACAAGGACTTCTATTCAGTTCAGCGTTGGCTCGACATTTCGAACTCGGAAGGCGGGGTAACCATTGTATCGCCACAGGGTGCACTATGGGAAGTGGGCCGGCTGATCAATGAAGAGAAAACAGAAAACGGATTCAAAAAATGGGAAACAGAAGGCAGGTCATCATCGGATGTATTCTGCTATTTTATGAACAACTACTGGCATACCAATTACAAGGCGGACCAGGAAGGAAGGGTGAGATTTGACTTCTACCTGCAGTTCCATGGCCCTTTCGATCTGAAGAAGGCCAATGAGCTGAGTTACCTTGTTACTGAACCGTTACTGGTAGTTGAGGGAAGGTAGTCAGGCATGTCCTTAAAAAGAGGCCGTCTCCAATCAATGAAACAGCCTCTTTATTTACATTGATTTGCCGATTACTAATCCATATCCAGCGCGTTCTCGATCAGGAACTGCAGATTCGAACGGTGTGCTTTTGTTTCTGCATCTCCCCCGCCGGCGCTGTTCAGTTTTGACCTGACGCCTTTTAACGTCTGCAACGCTCCCGCACGGGCCACATCATCAAATCCCAAAGTTTTTGGATCGATGATACTCGCTGCGCCTTTAACAAATGCTGTCTGTAAATATTGCCGCTGCACATTGACGCTTCCACTAAGGTCAGCATCAAAAATGGCAGCCGACAGGTCGTTCATCACTTCAGCCACGCTGTAGCTATTTCCATACAGCCTGCTGTTACTGATGCGTTGCAAAGTAGTCGGATGCAGGATATGCGCCAGCGCGCTGGTTTGTAAACTAAGGCTTGACCCAGTGATCTTAAAATCTTCAGAACCGGTCATGAAATTAAAGCCCCTTCTCTGCATTTGCAGATAGGGATAAACCTGGGCATCTTTGCTGAACGCATCCGGCGAAAACACATATTTCTTCAATGCATCCATGGCTTTTTTCTGGGTCGCTTCCGGAACCGGGGTGAACGGCATGTTTCCTGAATGCTGATCGGGGAAACTACGGTCAACATACACGCCCCCTACATAGCGGCTCACGGCAGCGATCATGCCACTCCGCTGTCCCATGAGCGCGTTATATCGTGAACGCAACTCAGCATATGATTGCCCCGGCTTACTGTATCTCTGCACCAGGTTACCCATCAGGTTGTTGACGAGTTTGAAGCGGTCTACAGCATAGGCAATGGCGTCACTGCTGAGGTCATTCACCTGCACTCGTGGATCAATAGCCTTGCCGGGTGACCTCATATCGTCCGCATCATTGCCAAAGATCAGCTTGGGGTCTGTGCTCCTGGAAAGTATATTCTTCAACGAAGTTTCTTCCTGAGCGTCAGCAAAGGGTGTGTAGCCGAATTCGATCGCCCAGAGGTCATAAGGACCCGCCTTAGTGGTATAAAAATCTCCCTGTTTACTCCTGTCGCTTGGAATATTAATGGCGGGATAATCCATCACGGAACCAATGAGCCCGATCTTCCGGGTGATCTCTTTATTGTTAACCTCAGCAGGACTCAGCATCTGGCTGGCCTTCATGTTGTGGTTCAATCCCAGGGTATGCCCCATCTCATGCATGATCAGATATGTCAGGAATTGCCGGTGCATTTCCTTTACCTCTGCAACGGGAGCTCCTGCCACCTCAAGAACGGTAAGACCGGCATTATACTGGGCCTTCAGGGCCTCGCCGATAGCGCAGTACAGATGATTGCCCGGTATTGACTGATGCGACATATGCTCGGCGTTACCCATGGTCTTAGTGTTCAGCAACTCGTCCAAAATGGGTGTTGCACTTCCGGAAAACCATTCCACAGTAATATCTGAACCCAGGATCTGTCCCGTCCTCGGATTTACGAAGCTGGGTCCGATTGCTCCATAAGATGGATACGGGGAGGATACCCATCGGATCACATTATACCTGATGTCGGCGGGATCCCAGGTGGCCGTATCCGGCATGATCTTCATCTGCACCGCATTCCTGAATCCTGCTTTTTCAAATGCCTCATTCCATTTCAGCCCGGTTTCCACGATCAAATCCCGGTACTCGACCGGTGTTGTGTTTTCCACCCAAAATACGATAGGCTCTACCGGCTCGCTGATCGCCGCCGTGGGGTCTTTCTTCACCAGCTTCCACCGGTGGATCATGTCTCTATAAGGAACAGGACTTGTGCTGGTGAGATCATTCACTTCTGTTGTAAAATAACCCACCCTTGGATCATCCCTTCTTGGTTTGTAGTCGTCCTTGGGCATCGCCAGGAAGCTATGCTGCATGCGGATCCTGTTGTACCTGGCATCAGTGATATCAATACCGCCACCATTCAGGGGTGCTGGATTGTCGTAAGCCATGTCCACGATCACATCGGTATTATCGGGATACGACCTTACACTGGCCACTCTAGATTTCGACGGGTTAAGCATGCCGAGGTTGAACATCATCATAGAGCCCAGGCCGGGCGGAACTACGGGCCTGATGGCATCGAGCTTTTCACTGATGAACAATCCGTCCGCGGCGATCAGGTAGCCGGTAGAATCCTCAGCTACTACTTTCTCAGACAAGAAAACCGCTTCGGTCTTATCCACATCCTTGGCCTTACTTACGGGATTCTGCTGGTCGTAATAAAAATTGGTATTGCTGATGGCGAGTTCAATTTTATCGAACGACTTCCTCGGCGAAAAAATGAAATTGGAGCGATGCATGCTCTGGTTAAGGAACAAGGAAGTTGGCCCGCTCAGCGAAAAACTCTGGTAAATAAACTCTTTATTGAGCTGATCCTTTAGGATGTAGAGTTGCACAGAACCCGTTGCCGTATCCTGGTACACCGTAAACAATCCGGACGACTTCCTGCTGCTCTTCACCTTGTCCGTAATACCTGCGGGCGGGGCAGGTTTCTTTGCTTTTACCGAATCCAATGCCGCCGCTGGTACAGGAGGGCTCAGTTTGGCAACTTCTTTTGCGGATTTTTTTGATGAGGCACAACCCGCAAGCATGCCGCCTGCAATCACCACCGCTAGGAATAAAGGCTTATTTACCATAATTCAATCAGTTTGAACCTACAAGATAGGGAGATATTCGAGCCAACCATGCCGCTTATGTAAAACCCGGAAATACTTCATTGCCTAACTGCCTCATCCTCAATCTCCGATAATTATTTCACTTTTCCATAAGATTTCCCCCTGCAGCTTCGGGCTTTGGTTTTGTCCCTTGCAAGTATACTTTTCGCAACCAAAATTCGTTATCCTTCTAAAGTTGTCGTGCCCTGATGGAATTATGGATCACATTACTATTGATCACGGGATTGATTTGGCTGATTTATAGGCAATCAAGGACGATACGTTACCCCCGATCGGACGAATCCACGGGGGAACTGGAAATGAATAAAGAGGCAGATGCCATCTCCTCTCCTTTGGTTTACAGGGGCGAAAACCTGGAATTCTCTGAAGAAGTATTGCGAAAGGTGCTGCTCAAACATTTCCCCTATTTCGGTCAACTTATTCACCCCGACCAGGACAAATTCATCGCCCGCATCAAAAAATTCATCCGCTCCAAGATCTTCGTTATACACGATGTAAAAGGCTATCGGGAAATGCCGATCATGCTCAGCGCAGCTGCTGTTCAGTTGACCTTCGGCCTCAACAAATTCCTGATGCCACATTTCACCATCATCCAGATCTATCCGCAGGAGTTCATCGGGATGGAGCCCATGCGGATACTGATCGGCAACGTCAGCGGCAACACCATCAACATCGCCTGGAAACAATTCCTCGAAGGATACAAGAATAAATACGACCGCAATAACCTGGGCCTGCACGAAATGGCGCATGCGCTTTACTACCAAAACTTTGAAGCGGAAGAGAACCGGGACCAGAACTTCCAGCATTCCTTCAATCATTTTACCGCGCTGGGTGACAAGGTGTTTGAAAGGGAAAAGATCCTCACCGTGGGACTCTATTCAGATTATGCGATGAAGAACTTCCAGGAGTTCTGGGCGGAAAGCATTGAGATCTTCTTCCAGTCGCCACAAAGGTTGAACGACCACTACCCTGATCTGTATAAGATCCTGTGCGACCTGCTCTGCCAGGACCCGCTCAATTATCCGAACCACAATTACGCCGTGTGATCACTGATCACCCAGCTCAGGCAAACCTCATCAAATAAACGGTACTGCAGATCGAGCTCGGCAGCAGGCTGCCCCGAAAATGTACAAGCCAGGAACGGCTGGTCAGTACCTTCAGCATAGCGGAGCGACCGGATATGGATATGCTCCCGGAAATCCACTCCGCCCAGCCCATGCCATTTGAATACCGATTCTTTCGCACTCCACAACAGCGTCTCACGCACGTAAGGCGAGGAGTCATGCTTCAGCATCAGTTCCATTTCGGGCGGCGAGAGGAACTTATGCAGCACCTTCATGACTTTATCGGAATACGATTCCACATCGATCCCTACCCTGCGGTCCGCACTTACGATCGCCGCCGCATAATCCCCGGAATGGGAAATGGAAAAATGATATTGCTCGTTATGCAGGAAAGGCTTTCTGGTGTCGGCAATGCGGATCAGCTCATATGGAAAATCAGGGAAAAACAGCTTCAACAGGTAACGCCCCGCCAGATGCTGGAGCTTTTTGTGCGGATGCGTGATCGCCCGATGGATCGGAACCTCGCGGAGAAAAAAATCTTCCTCTTCCTCGATCTTCCAAACCCCCAGGCGAGTGGTCTCGTTAATATCTTGTTGATAAAACAGCGGCATATACAGGTCCTAAATGCGAATTTCGCTTTCTTTAAAAGGCTAAAAAAAACAATCTTTATACATGATCCTCTCTGATAAACGTATCCTCGAAGAAATGGCCAGTGGCTCGATCGTGATAAAGCCTTATGATCGCGAGGCATTGGGCAGTAATTCCTACGATGTTCATCTTGGAAAATGGCTGGCCACATACAGGGAGCATATCCTGGATGCGAAAAAGCACAATGAAATTGAGTACTTCGAGATCCCGGAGGAGGGATTTGTTTTATATCCACACGTCTTCTACCTGGGCGTAACCCTTGAATATACGGAGACCCATGCCCATGTTCCATTCCTGGAAGGGAAATCGTCCACCGGAAGGCTGGGTATCGATATCCACGCTACGGCAGGAAAAGGCGATGTGGGCTTCTGCGGCAACTGGACCCTGGAGATCTCTGTAAAGCAACCCGTGAAGGTGTATAAGGGCATGCCCATAGGCCAGCTCATCTACTTCCCGGTGGATGGAGATATCGAAGTCAAATACAACCAGAAGAAGAATGCGAAATACAGCGGGCAGATCGATAAGCCCGTGGAGAGCATGATGTGGAAGAACAAATTCTAAAGATCCCCTTCTTTCCGGTAATAGGCCATTAGCCAGATGACTACCTGGTTGTAGGACCGCTGCCCTGCGGGTTGTTCATTCAGTTTAAGATACTGGTTGTACAGAACGTCTACTGCTGAACCCAATGGAGAGTCATATTTACGCAGGTAAGCCCTGTAATTCTTGATATCAGCCCTGACTGCGAGCGTCAACGCCTTGAAATTATCGGCTGCCGCGGAGGAGTCGAGGTAGCTGAGTTCCCGGTTGGCGTAGAGGAACATATTGAAATAAGTGGAATAGCGGGTTGCACTGTCCCGGGATTCCCGGGCGGCCAGGAAGCCAACAAAATTCGCTTCATTTTCTTTGGCATACCCCATCTGGTGGGCCATCTCGTGACAAGCCACGAAGGGCACAAGGTAACCCGGTACCCGCATATTCACCTGGCCCTCCCCAGAAAATGGATTATAGTAGCCGGAGTATCCCAAATAATTACCAATTACCCCAAACAGGGAGGATTTCAAAGATGGGGGCGCCGGATCCAGAAAGGGGTATTTTGCCTGCACGGCCGCATAAGCCTGTTCCGCTGAAGCGGCCGAACGCTTATAACCCGCGTTGGGATCAATGGGGCGCCATTGGTTGGTTTTGTCAATGAGGATGCGAGAAAGGCTATGTAACTCGGCATAGGAACTATCTTTTAACTCCAGTCCCAACTGCCCGGCAATGCCGGTCCTATTATAATTCAATCCCCATAAAGCATTGAATACCACATAAATCCATAAGAAAACCTGAATATAAACTGAAATCAATTTTTGGGCCTGGGGCCAGTTCATTTCTTTACGTCTGATTTTACTTACCCATACCAGGATCTGCCTGATCACCCACACCCCGGCAGATATATACAGCAAATCGCCCAAGCTAAAAGGCAACCAGCCCGTCAGGGTCCTCAACACCCTGGCGATCAGGGGATAGACAGCTCCGGAATAATAACGCTCAACCCACTGGGGTTCAAGGGTAGAGAGCCGGATGAGCACCACGGCCGCAAGCAGCAGGATCCAGGAGCGGCTAAGCCATTTTCCACGGGGCATAATTGGTAATTTAGACAAAAGATAATACCTTTGCATCCCTTTAAATCGGGTTGTTATGTCCGGACGCAGGGAATTTGATATTGCATTTGTAGGTTTGAAGCCCGGGGTCCATGAGTACAACTATGAAATAGGTGAAAAGTTCTTTGCATCGTATCCGTCACAGGATTTCTCCAACACCCATGCTAATGTACGGTTGCGGTTGGAAAAAAACACAAATTTCATGTTGTTGAAATTTGAAGTGGGCGGAACGGCAAATGTTCAGTGCGATCGTTGCGGTAATCCACTGCAGCAGCAGTTGTGGGATGATTTTGAAGTGCTGGTGAAACTGGTGGACGACCCCGAGAAGATGAACAATGAGGAAGAGAATCCGGATGTCCATTACATCTCCAGGGGCGAAAGCCTGCTGAATGTGGAAGGATGGATCTACGAATTCATCACCCTCAGCGTACCCACGCACCGCATGTGTGCCGAAGACCAGATCGGAGGCCCCCAGTGCAATAAGGAGGTGCTGGAGATGCTGAAGAAAATGAACGAAACAGGTAATCAATCCCAGAACCCTATTTGGAAGGGGCTGGATAAATTCAGGAATATATAAAGTTATAATATGCCAAATCCCAAAAGAAGGCACTCCCAGCAACGCAGTGCTAAACGCAGGACACATTACAAAGCGTCTAAAATAACCCTTAGCAAAGACAGCACCACTGGAGAGATCCATGTACGCCACCGCGCTCATGAAAGCGAAGGCAAGCTGTACTATAAGGGCAAACTGGTAGCCGAGAAGTCTCCTATCTAAGGATAGTTCATACAATATTCACAAAAAAGTAAAGATCGAAAGCAGCTCCATTGGGGAAGCTTTCTGATTTTTACTTTTTTTTATTTTTCAATCGCTTTAGAGCAACTTTGCGAATATGAAGATAGGACTCGACATGATGGGGGGCGATTTTGCCCCACTCCAGGCCATTAAGGGTGTTCATATCTACCTTAAGGAACATCCCGCACCCGGGCACCTCGTAATGATCGGAGATCAGGAACAGATCCTGCCCCTGGCGAATGAACATGGCATCGACCCATCTTCATATACCATCGTTCATGCCAGCCAGGTGATCGATATGAACGAGCACCCTACCAAAGCACTGAAGGAGAAGACAAATTCTTCCATTGCCGTTGGGTTTCATATGCTGGCTACTGGCAAAGTGGATGCATTTATCAGCGCCGGCAACACCGGGGCCATGATGGTGGGTTCGCTCTTCAGCATCAAACCGATCGAAGGCGTGCTTCGTCCTACTATTGGCGCTTACCTTCCCCGTGAGAACGGGCGCATGGGCTGGTTGGTTGATGTGGGCATCAATGCCGACTGCAAGCCGGAGAACCTCATGCAGTTTGGCATCCTGGGTTCCCTGTTTGTTAAATACGTCTGGAACATCGAAAACCCAAGGGTGGCCTTGCTGAACCTCGGCGAGGAAGAAGGCAAAGGTAACATCCTCACACAGGCCGCCTATCCCCTGCTCAAGAACTGCGATAAGATCAACTTCGTAGGCAATGTGGAAGGTCGTGATATCTTCCTCGACAAATCCGATGTGATCGTCTGCGAAGGGTTTACAGGCAACGTGATCCTCAAACTCGCCGAAAGCATTTACGACATCACCCAGCGCAGGAATATCCAGGATGAATACTTCGACAAGTTCCACTTCGAACAATATGGCGGAGTACCCGTCCTCGGCGTTGCCAAACCCGTCATTATCGGACACGGCATCTCCGAAGGAGCTGCCTTCAACAACATGATCCATATGGCGGAAAAGATGATCGCCACCGGCTTGCTTGAAAAGATCAAGGACAGTTTCAGCGTTCAATAAACGGCCAGCTCCATTCCCTGACGCCGGGCATACGAATGCCCCTGCGCAATCGCTATTTTTTAGCCGTCAGCTTCTTGTAGCGAAGCAGCGCTTCCAGGTAATAGTAGTCGGCATAAATGATCGGGGTATTTACCTCCGACTTACCCGGCTTGTGGCCTACCGAATGCTTCAGGATAAAATCATTGTTGCCCTCTTTCGCCAGGTATTCATCAGATGATAAACTCTGGAGGATCGATTCGGCAAAAGAGAAATATTTGCTTTTCATCGGCTTGGAATAGGTGCTCAGCTCCAACAACGCAGAGGCTGTTATGGCAGCTGCGGAAGCGTCTCTTTCCTCATTTGGAATCAGCGGCGCGTTGTAGTCCCAGTAAGGAATCTTATCTGCGGGCAGGTTAGGATGATTCATTAAGAACTTAGCGATCTCTTCGGCCTGCTTCAGGTATTTTTTGTCCTTCGTTTCCCGATACATCAACACATATCCATAGAGGCCCCAGGCCTGGCCACGCGCCCATGCGGAGGTATCATGCGCACCTTGCGCAGTCTTCTTACGATATATTTTTCCTCCGGGATCATAACAAACCACATGGTAACTGCTGAAATCCGGACGATAGTGATTCTTCATGGTATTGTCGCCATGGGTAATGGCGATATTATACAAACGTTTATCGTTGCTCTGTTTGGCTGCCCAGAACAATAGTTCCAGGTTCATCATGTTGTCGATGATCACCGTGAACGAACAATCGGCATGCTTATCCCATGATTTGATTACCCCGCGATCAGGATCAAATCTTGTGGCAAGGGAGTTTGCGCCAGTAACAAGGGGCTCGATATAAGCCGTGTTCCCGGTAAGCCGGAGACCATTCCCAAAAGGACAATAAAGCATAAAGCCAAGGTCATGCGTCCCCTTATTGAATTTCTCCTGTTCCACGGCCCAGGTCCATTTTTCGGCAGCGGTTTTCCATTTTGGATCCTTGGTATATTCGAACAGGTACCATAATGAACCTCCAAAAAAACCACTGCACCACCAGTTCGACTTACGATCGTCGCGAGAACCATCCGGCTTGGACGACTGCGGAAACCTTGTGGCATCCGGATGCGAAGCAAGCATGCCTTCATATTGTTTTGCGGCAATGGAAAACTGTTTGTCCACGTCTATTTTCTGCTGGGAGAAGGCATCCGCGCTAAAGATGGCAAGCAAGGTGAATAGGACGGCTATTCTACGCATAAAATCCCTGGTTATGAACTTCAACTTAATGAAACTATTTGAAGAACACGGTTATTTTCTGTTGGGTCTGGCTTCTTATGATGATCAGTTCGGACTGGCCCATCCACTTAACGCTTTGATAGGTTTTCATGAGGTCTTGCGTTGACCTGATCTCCTGGTCACCCATCCTGACGATCACGTCGCCTTTGCGCAAGCCAGTTTTCTCAGCCATTGATCCGGGACTATACGCGAGTACCAGTGCCCCGTTCTGATCGTGTAACCCTGCCGCAGACCTTTCACCCAGCGTCTCAATATTTTTCAGGGTTGCGCCCAGCCAATCTGTAATGGCAGCGCTTCCCGCCTTTTCCTCTGTCATCAATGGCCTGATGGTTGGTTTTGCTGCTAAGGCCTTTAGCGCCGGTTTGTCCACACCGAAATTCATGTCGAAGTTCTTAAACCCTGCAGCCAGGGCTGGCGAACCTTCCCTCACGCGGTAGTCCCCACCAGAAGGATCAACAAAACCTGCCGGACCAAACAGACCGTTCTTATCGAGGCCCAGGGCCTGAGCTGCCAACAGCCCATCTTTCGAAAGAAAATAATTCGAATCGATCATCCTTCCCCAATGACTCATCAGGATCGGCGCATATTTAGTGGTAACGATATTATGCTCAAATACATCCCCACTATTCTTCAGCCATACATGGGGATGAAATCCGTTATTGACCAGGATATTATTGGTGACCGTTCGATGATACCCTTCACGCAGTTTTAGCCCCCCATTTAGGCATACATTGTTAAAGATCTGGTAGTTCGTGCTTCCATCATCCAAATCAATATCCCAGCCATGGTCGCACTGGAACCTGTTATTGCGGATCACCACGGGATCCATGGCATCAAGCAATTCAATACCAGGTTTCGCGGCCACGATACTATCCATGATCTGCAACTGTGGCCGCCAGAAACGGTCGCGCCCCCAGGAGTTGAAAGCACCATGATCACCGGTTTCCAGCACAGTGTTGAACACATCGTTATACTCAATGACATGTCCACCCCATGTGCCTTCACTGATGTTGATGCCGGCCCTGGGTAGTTGGTAAATGGTATTGTGGGCGGCCGTGATCTTTGATGCCATAGAGATCTGGATCCCGGCCACTTGCTTCTCGATAGTTCCAATATGATGGATGAGGTTACCGGATGCGGTGCAGTGCTGCGGGTACGCGTTACTGCGAGGCCCTTTCGCATAATCCATACTATCCCAGGGCACAAATTTCTCGTAACGGAACGATGGTGACCGGACGGCTTCGGGCATGCCTGCAAAAGCGATGGCGTTGGCGCCAATGTCATGGATATGATTGTTGGCAATGCTAATATTCCTGCTATAGCCACTGACAAAAATGGCGTTACCACCCAGCTCGTAAAAATCACAATCGCTGACGCTGACCTGCGCCGCGCCTTCGATCAGGATGGCCCCACCACGGTAGATCGTCCAGTCACTGCGAAGCAGCGGCTCGTCCACCAACATGAAACTCCTGGCGGTTTGTGTGAATTGGATGTTTTGTATTGAAATACGACTGACGGGTTTTTGCTCGCTGCCTTTGAGGTGGATGAGGTCCGTCACCATGCTGACCGTGAATACCGCATTCTTCTGGGCGGCCTCAGCAGTTGGGTAATAATAAAGCGTGCCGGATGGTGTATCGTAATACCACTCTCCCGGGCTGTCCAGCTCTTCAAAAATATTTTCCACAAATCGATGGTCCTTATGCATCCGTGCGGGCCTGTTGTTCTGCCAGCCTCCCTCATAGGTCAATTCATCGTTCCGTTTACCGGTGATGCGATAATGAAAAGCACCCCACTCGCCCTGGTGCAGCGCATGTATATATCCACCGGTTGGATTTTTCCAGCCCGCCGTTTTAGCAGGACTGATCGCATCTGCGGCCGTGCCGTTGAATACCCGGGCCCCGGGACTGAAATTTGGATAACGGGCCATTGGCTGCGCCTTACCATTCAGAAAAAACTGGTCGGGCGAAACGGCCCATGACATCGTCGCTTTTTTTATTCCCCCTTTGTAGGTTTCCCATTTGGGGGAGACGCTTTTTGACCCGGTGAATACCACTTTCTCACTCGCATGGGGCTGGATCAACAGTGAGTCAAAATGGTTATCGCTTGCGTTGATGGTGACCGTTCGGCTGAATTCGTACACACCGCCACGCAACGATATGATCACCGGGCCTTTCATGCGCTTTGCTTTATCTGCAGCTGCCTGAAGTGTTTTTAGGGGCTTTGCCATGGTTCCGGGCTGCAGGTCACTGCCCTGGGTAGATACATATACCGTTTGCTGCGCATACAGGCATAAAAGGCAATGCGATAGTAGAATGGACAGAAATAGTTTTTGCATGTATGGGGATGACTAATAATAAAAATAGACATACCGGTAACCCGACTATAGCACGGTTCCGCCGATCTTCAGCCCGTAAGCGAACTGCCCGGGTTTGGTTTGCGGCATTGTTATTTCCAGACCGGCTTCTGTTTGATTCCAGGATAGCTTTGATTTGCTGCCAAGCAATGTAACCGATTTGACCTTCCCTGCTGATCTGGACAGCGATTTAACAATGAGCTTGCCATCTGCCGGCCATGCCATCAGCCAGGCATATAAAAATCCATTGTTGACGGTGAAACGAATATCAGCAGCCGTATAAGGTGTGGCTGCCTGCGTGGGCCCCAGGTTGCCATGCTTCATGATCACGGAGCCTTCACCCCAGCGGGTCCATGCCGATGAGTTGTAGATCCCCTCGCCATTGATCTCCATCCAGTCGCCCATATCTTTCAGGGTCTGCTCCCCGCCGGGATCCAGGGCTCCCTGCGGTGTCAGCGGAATATTGATCACGTAGTTGCCATCGCGCGAAATCGCTTCAAGCATCTGGTGGATCACCATGCCGCTCTCATAAAATGTGCCCTTGAAATAAAACCATTCGCCAAGGCCCACTTCTGTTTGCCAGGGCTGGTCTTTCTTGATGCCATCGGGAAAGCTGGACTCCACATTCACCGCGATGGCGCGGGGATCTTCATTGCCCTTGGTGAAGGCCATGGCTTCGAGCTTTCCGCCATGCTTGGCCATACTTTTATTATAGAGGTGCGCAATCACCCGTGGGGTGGCATCAGCGCGGTAGCCGCGGCCGGTGAACCAACCTCCGAAAGGATAGCTGTTGCCTCCATCGAAGTAGATGAAATCGGGATTGAACTGGTCGATGGCATCTACCACCCGATTGGTCCATTTGGTGGCGTACCACCTGGCGAAATCGATGTTCTTTTTCAGGTTGCCATCCGGGATACCATGTGATAAGGGATCTGTCATCCTGTATTCTACGGTATCCCCTTTAAAGCCATCAGGATAAACCACATCATCTTTCAGGTCTATGCCATACAGGTCTTTGAGATCAAGGCCCATTTGCTGCCACCATGTGCTGTTGGGTGAATACGCCTGCGCTCCATCATAAGGCACGCCTTTCATCGGACCTTCCAGGTCACTCAGGAATGCGGGTTGAAACCAGAACAGGGAATAATCGCCATGAAAGGCAATGCCGAACTTCATGCCTTCCTGATCGGCAGCTTTTTTCCAGCCCCC
>Ga0315901_10005082_pt1 | contig 16131 bp, 16 predicted proteins | sample LakEriMetagenome_10_FD_203761 | JGI IMG/M metagenome (GOLD analysis project Ga0315901, IMG submission 203761) | Freshwater fungal communities from buoy surface, Lake Erie, Ohio, United States - Buoy 2 MA116 | ecosystem: Environmental > Aquatic > Freshwater > Lake | place: USA: Lake Erie, Ohio...
GCGGTAGTGCCATGCAGGCGAGCGTCAATCCACCTGCGAAAAGAGAAAAACCAAGTCCGAGATATTGGCTAAAAAAGGCGTTGCCAAATAAACCAAAAACAATTGAGGGCACTCCGGAGAGAGCGTCAAGGCCAACGTGGGAGAGACGTGCCAAAGGGTGCTTTTTTTCAACAAACTCACTCAGCCAAACTGAGCAGGCAAGCCCCAATGGAATTGTGAAGGCTAGAGCAATGAGCAGAATGGAAAAGGTTGACACCAAGATCGGCCAAATGCCGCCACTACGTCCCGAGTTTTCAGGGGGCTGTGTCAGGAAGTTTAAGTTTAGCCCTTGTAGCCCCAAACGAAACACATCAAAAAAAACAGCTCCCAATGCAAAAAAAACGAGCACGGCAATGCACCAGATTATCCCTCTGAAGACAAGCTCATTCATGGCTGCTTTGCCCCCGGTAAGCCTCTGAAACCAAGACCAGCAACAGAACCACAATAGCCAGCAACAGCCCCGTCATAAAAAGCGCAGCCCTATGGACGCCTGTTGCATAGGCCATCTCCAACGCGATATTCGCGGTGAGCGCTCGCACAGGATCAAAAATTGACGATGGCATTGCTGCCACGTTACCCGACACCATCAACACAGCCATGGTTTCCCCTGCGGCACGCGCGAGCGCGAGAATAATTCCAGCCACGACCCCGCGCCGAGCGGCAGGCAGTGCCACAGAGAGGACGTGTCCCTTGATTCCAACTCCAAGAGCAATGCTGGCCTGTCGGAGCGACGCTGGTAGAGTTTGAACTGCTGAAAAACTGGTGAGAGCCACGGTCGGAAGGATCATCAATCCCAGAATTAATACGGAGGCCAAAAGGCTGGAGCCCGGTGGCCATCGGGAGGCAATCCAGGGGATAAGCACGGTGGTGCCCCACAAGCCAAAGACAACCGACGGAGTACCGGTGATAAGCCCTAAGATGAGTTTCATGGCTGTTAAGAGCGCACGAGGAGCAAAGAACTCCATGAACACGGCACATCCAATGCCCAATGGCGTTGCTAGCAAAACCGCGCCCAGTGTGATGCACAACGATGCGAGGAGCATACCTGCCATTCCGAATTGGAGCGAAGCGGGATACCAATCTGCGTTTATGAACAATTCCTTCCACTGCAGGTGATCCACAAAGGGAAGAGATTCGCGCGCAAGATAAAAAAGGATCAGGGCAACCAGCCCTACCACCAAGGCAGTGGCTAATCCAAAGATCAGCGCCAAGGCGCGGTCAGCGTTGTGGTGCAACCAAGAACTGCGCATCGACAAGATCCTGTACTTCTTTGGACTGGCTGAATTGAATAAAGCGACTTGCGAGATCGGAAATCTTTCCCTTGGTCACAAGATTCAGTGGCCGTGACAATGGAAACTTTCCAAAACGAAGATTCTCCACCGAAGCAACAACACCTGACATGGGCAGCAAACGAATGCTTGTTCCGTTTCGTTCCTCAAACTCCGCAGCCCCAATAGAAACGTAACCAATTGCACCTGGATTTCCTGCAACAGACTTTATCCCTTGCTGATTCTCGCCAATAACCATCTGCGCCTTGACGTCCTTGTTAAGCAATTTGAAGTGGGAGAGAAACAACTCGAGAGTCGAGCGACCCTCAGCTTTATTGACAACCGTAATTCTGCGATCGTCGCCACCTACAGCCTTCCAGTTAACAATTTTTCCAGAGTAAATACCGACAATCTGCTCATTGCTCAGCGCCTCGATTCGGTTTGCTTTATGGATGATTATGCCGATCCCATCAATTGCGATGGTGTGAGATTTGAAATCGGTTTCTTCCGCTTTGAGCGCGCGTGAAATCATTCCGATGTCGGCCATACCTGCACGAACATCGTTGACTCCCCGTAAGGATCCACCGGTTTGAACATCAATACGAACGCCGGGATTGTTCTTCTCAAAACGCTTGCCAATTTCATTGACTAAAGGAGCAACCGAGCTCGAACCAGTGAGAACCAATTTTACCTGTGAAGCGAAGACGGCGCCTTTGGGCGTAAGGATGTGAGCCAGCAATAGAGCAGCGAAAAAAAATCTAAAATCAGTTTTTCTGTGCATATAAAACCCTAAATAATGACGACAGAATGTCTGCATCTACTTAAAACTAACAGCAGCCTGCGTTTCCCGTTGTCGACACTGCTTGCTGCGTATGGAATGGGATCTGCGCGCCGCACCCCTCAAAAATTCCAAAATGCTGGTCGAAGCTGCCCAAGAAATCGAAATGGTTCGCAAAACGTGTATTATGCAGCATTTGCCAGGTATTTCCGCACACAGGAAAAACCTTTCCTGCTGCGATAGTATGGTGCTTGTCGAGAACAAAGTTTCTCTCGGATTGAGAAATTGTCCCTTTGTAGACGACCGCCTGTCCGTAATCTTCGCAGGCGCTTTCCAAGTTGGGAAGCTTAAAGAGGCGGTAGGTTGCTGAAAAAAAGCGGATGTTTCCAGTTCTTGCCTTCAGTTTAGGGTCTGTCACTTCCAATGGACGATCTTCTACGAGTCGAGGATCAGCGAACCCGGCGGCCTTGGCGAGTGTAATAAAGTCGTTCCAATAGAGAGCTCCTCCAAGGCATTCGCCATACAAAACCGGATCGTTTCGCACCTCTTCCGGCACCCGGCGATCCGCATAAACGTCGGAGAAGTAAAATTCTCCGCCTTCCTTTAAAAGAGTGTATATGCCTTTCAAAACTGAGGCTTTGTCGGGCGAAAGATTGATAACGCAATTGGAAACAATCACATCGAAAGTCGCGGGCTGAAGGTCGAGCTCGTTGAGTTTCTCAATGTACCCCTGAATAAAGCGGAGGTTGTCGAATCCAAAGGCTTGTGCATGATGTGCTTTGTACTTCTGCGCAACGGCCAGCTGCTCTTCAGTCATGTCGACGCCCACAACAGATCCAGAGGGGCCAACCATTTGAGCTAAAGCATATACATCGCGTCCCGTGCCGCAGCCCAGATCAAGAACGCGGCGCCCTTCGAGTTCCGTGGGGCAGACAAGACCGCATCCATAATAGCGAGCAAGTACATCAGGGTGAATTTTCGCGAGCATTGGCTTGAGCCAAGAGGGCACCGAACTCGCATCACAACATGCACTGGTTTTTAGATCTTCGGTTTTTGTAAGCTTCTTGCCGTAGTAGTCTTTGACAATGTCATGCATCAGAAAAGTTCTCCATTCGTTGGGGAGTTTATTCAGATCAGCAGGTTCATCGATATCGCTGAGCGGAGATAGGCTTGCGAGCTTCCATTGCAGCGAGTCAATTCGCTTGAAAGTTTCCTTCGTTACTTTGTTCGTGCTCCACGGAATACCTTCAAATACCGACGCGCTGAATTTGCACATCCCGAGCAGAACATAGCCGCCGTCGGTGCTCGGAATAATAACTGCGTCATGATGAGTAAGTCGCTCGGCCGCCCGCATAAGTACATATCGGTCGAGTTCAGGACAGTCAGTTCCGACAAAAATCGGGGCAAACCCCTCTGCAATCACTCTCTCTGCTGCGCGAATCAGCCGTTCACCAAGGTCTCCCTCACCTTGCGAACTCCACAGAACTTTCCAACTCGTGTCTGCAAAGGGCTGCCAATCGCTTGTGTCGTATGCTGGATACGCGCAAATCTCCACCGAGCCAACCTTTGCCGCAAGTGCCTCGATGACCGTGTGATGAAGCATTTTTTCTGCTAGTTTCGCAGCGTTTTCAGCGCCGATCGCCGGGATAAGACGTGTTTTGGCATAGCCCGCCCTGGGTGCCTTGGCAAAGATCACAATTCTGCAACGTGTCACTGCGCAGCTCCTTCACTGTGAACATCATCTTTCGATGGATTCTTCCTCATGTGGAGGAACCCGTGCTCAGGGCACCACCGCAGCTGCTCCCTGATCCTGCAGTGCAAGCGAAACAATGGCGGGCGACTCGGATACTGAGGTCTGCGTGATCTTGGTACAACAAGTCACGAAGATGCGATTTTTCATTCATAAGAGGCAAACCCAGCTGCTGGTTGAAGTCGCAGTCATAGAGGCGACCTTGCCAGTCGACACTGATGAGCGTTCGACACATGACCGTTTTAAGGTTTGAGTCTTTGTGGTTTGCCTCGAGCAACTCCATGTAAGAGTCGTGTTTTTTATTTCTTTTCAGCCATGCAGCAAAGCGCTTGATGGGCATATTCGTGATGGTGAAAAGGTTATTAAAATCAACATCGAAATGCTTTTTCAATTCGCGTTTGTAATCTGCCTCAAGCTCGTTCTGACGTGGTGGCAAACTGGGGCCCTGGGGGTTGAAAACAAGATTTAAGACAAGGCCAGAATTGGGCTTGCCATAACCCAATGCGTTGAGCTTCTGCAGCGCTGCAATACTTTTATCAAAGACGCCGTCACCCCGTTGCTGATTCACATTCTCGGCGCTGTAACAAGGTAAAGACGCAACGACCTCCACCTGATGCTCAGCAAGGAATTCCGCCAAGTCATCCTGCCCCCGTTCAAAGAGAATTGTGAGATTGCAGCGGTCAATTACCTTGACGCTCAATGCACGAGCTTCGCGCACAATACGTCGAAAGTCTTCGTGCAGCTCGGGCGCGCCGCCGGTGAGATCGAGGGTTTCGATATTTCGAGCCTTAAGCACCTGGGCAATGAGTGCAACGTCCTCCGAATTCATCATTTCTTTACGCGTGGGTCCGGCATTCACATGGCAATGAACACACGTTTGATTGCATTTATAGCCCAAATTAACCTGCAAAGTTTTTATTGGGCCGCGATTTATTGCAGGAAATGATTTACGGTTTGAGTTCGCGTCAAGAGCTGTAGCTGAAAGTATTTGGGAATTCATTTTGTGCTCCGTCTTACAGTTGGCTCGAACAGAAATACGATCCAAAGGCCCTCAAAGTTACATGCTCGCGCAAAGTTTGACATTCGCCCTCAATCTTTTGCGAATATAAACTGTTAGTCTCGTTGAGATAGAGGCAAGCACTATCGCAGAGGATCTGGACCGTGCACAACCCCACAGCAGCATCGCATGGCGACGAGTGGAAACTTGTTCAGCAATTGTTCTTGGCCTATCTTTCTGGCGATACCTCTGTCATTAATGAACTATTTTTATCATTAGGACGAAATGTTAAGGGCTTTTTTTTGGTCCGCACCCGCTCTGAAACCGACAGCGACGACCTAACTCAGGCCACGCTCCTGAAGATACACTTGTCACGCCAGTCATATGATTCTCGCCTCTCTCTGAAGACTTGGGTCTTCACCATCGCACACCGCACTCTGATAGATCACTGGCGCAAAAGGAGTCGTGTAGATGCATTCGAGGCCTCAGACAATTCTGACAATTTGGCCGATTATGCTGATACTTCTGCGTCGGTTGAACTTTCCAGCTTGATTGCCCTGCGTGCTGTTCTTGAAAAAGCTCTCGATACCCTGAAACCTTTGGATCGCTCCATCGTATACCTCGGTGTGGTGGAAGGATTGTCAATGGCCGAACTGGCTGTCGTTATGCATTCCACCGAGGGAGCCATCAAGGTCCGTCTGCATCGGTTGTTGAAAAGCCTGCGCGGCATTTTGAATGACGCTGATGCACAGGAGGTAAAGCCATGAATACTGAACATAACCAGCTGTTGAGCTTTATTGCGAAAGACCTTGCCGCGGGCAAAAATCTTGGTCCATTGCGTTGGAGTGTCCTTGCACTTGTTTTTTTTATTCCGCTGATTTTCAACCTAACCTTCGGCTTCAATCCTGATTTGAATTGGCGTGATTCGTGGATGCCTTGGGCCATGCTTGCTTTGTTTTTTGGCCTTGCATTTGTATTTTCGCGAACTTTGGAGCGCGCCACAAATATTTTTGTCTTTTCGTTAATAAGTATAGCTGTCTTGTTCGCGACCTTCGCGTTTCCTCAATTCGGATCTGGATTCTCGATGATGTCCGGATATGTTGGTTACTGGGCCGATACGTTAAAGTGCTTTATTTTTGGAATGATGGTCGGTGGACTGACCGCGCTTACTCTCGCTTTCTTTGTGTTCCGTTGGGGTTCGGTTCCCAGTGCTGGTTCACGCCTGGCGATGAGTCAGATTGCGGGTCTCGCCGGAGCTTTCGGCTTGTTCTTTAAATGCCCAAACTCAGACTTTATTCATTTGCTGACAGGCCATGGCTCGCAAATGGCTGCGGTGTTCTTTGGCACATATCTTTTATCAAAGATGCTCTTTATACGAATTGTCAGAAAGCAGCTAGGAAAAGCAGCAGCGCAGTTTGAGCACATCGAAAAATTCGACAAGAGCTAAAGACATCGGACAAGAGGAGGCGCTCAATCAACGCCCGGCGGGCGTGGCGGTCGGTGCGAGAGTGGGCTTAATATTTGGATCTCGCCGAGTCTCTGCGAATGCGCAGTCAAACAAAGGTGTTCCTTTGGCAACCCATGGCGCATCCACGTCTGATGCAACGACCCCAAAACTTTCAAATTTAAAATTGTTATCGTGTTTGACCCAGTAGTTGATGTAATAGAGGGAATTTTTTCCCACCCTTTTTTCGGACTCACGATCGGGCTCGAGCATTGCGACCGGATGCGACCACCACTTATTATCCTTATCACCATCAATTCTTAGTTTGAGAAATAAGCGGGCTCCGTTCAAAATTCCAAAAGCATCCGATTGGCCGTAAGTGATTTGCATTTCACAGGTGGCTCCTTCTTTCAGCTCGGGATTAGAACCTTTAAGAAACTTGGGCTCAAGAAGACGGAGTTTACCGGCATAAATAGTGCTAAATCCGCCTCCGACTGCATAGGCTTTGCAAAAGCTATTTTTGCCTCGTTCGCTCATACACGCATCGTAGAACTTCTTCTGCTCGGGTGAAAACTTAGTCGTGTTGAACAAAAGCCCTTGAGCTTCGGAAGCATCGTCCGCAACGTTATACTCTCTATCCTTGCAGGCTGTGCCAATGGCTAGAAGTGCCAAAAACGAAATGGAAATTTTATTCATGAGAACCTCAAGTAAAACTGCATTTTAATTCGAGCCTTGACTGTAAAATTTTGCACAACCAAAAAACCAATCTGTCTCGGAGACCTACTATAGTTTACTAGAGTCCAGCAGGCGTGTTGGGCTGCAAATTTATTCCAACGTCAAACGTTCGATGAACTCATTGTATGATGACCAAGCGTTCGTGTCTTGTCGGTCTGTTGCTGCTTCAACTTTGAATGCTGACTATCCTAATGACGCAGTTCGGTGTTGTGGTTAAACTCGATATTTAAAAATCTTTTTCTTTTAAAAAGATTAGATATTTTAATTCTGGCGAAAAATATTAATGTGGAATTAGCCTCTCGTTCGCACTCTTGAAGAGAGTAAGAAAAACACAGACTGATCATCACGAAATTGGATGACCGGGCGAAAAAGTGACGCCGTCCAGCACGGGAGAGCTTTTCATGAGCATCGAAGATCAAAATTTAAAAAATGTCGATTCATCTCGGAAACTTAAACCATTGAATGAGAACCAAAAAAATAATAAAAAAAACGATAAAATAAATATATTACAAGAACGCTCAAATAAGAAAATAGATTTAAAAAAAAGAAGAAAACAGACCCTCATGACAGTCAATCCTCACCGCCATGTGTTACCAATGGATGAACTCCCGCTCGACCACGGTGTCGAACTCGAACGCAGGATGGACACACGAACCAACGCTCTTTTGCTTGGTCTCAACGGTGGCGTGGGTCCGGGTATCGACTCCGGCAGCGACCTCAATACAATTCAGCCGGGCGAAGATGACGACACTGAATACGAGCCAATAACGGACAATAATTTACTGACGCAAACGAGCTTCATTAACGGAATTTTTCAAGATCCTTCTGTCCTCCACGAAGATGAGGTCACAGCACGGCAGCACCGGCATCAATCTCGCACCGTCACAAATCGATTGGACACCGACCAGATCGAGCGTATCCCAGCGCAGCGCCGAGAAGGGGAGCCCGCTCCGACCGCAAAAGAAAAAACCACGCGAGAAGAAAAAAGCTAGAGCTTGGTTTTCCGTCAATTCAAATAGCCTGTCCGGAGGCCGATGAGACTTCCGGACCATCCGAAGACGGTTGACTGTGTGGCGCTGAGAGCGGAGATTTGCCACGCGCTTCCGCTTCCAAGTCATAGACTTTCTCTGGACCAATATGCTTGTAGCGAAAGCTCTTTATTTCACAATATGCAAGCTTTTGAATCAACGGAATTGCATCATAAAAAGCGGTTTCAGGGACACTCGGTGACACCTGCTCCTGCCGTCCAATGGCCATCACTAAATGCGGCGAGCTGACAATACGTGAGACGCTGACAAGCTGTTTGCTCGCCTTCAACATATCGATTGCCCTTTTTTTATCTGCACTTTCAGCCACTCGTTTTTTTTCACTGACCGTCGACAACAGTGCATGACGGCGAGTGAGCTCAGCTCGCCAGTCAGCGGTGTGCTGAGCATTGCAGTGAACACCACTCGCCAAAAATTGTTTGACGTATTTTTCGATGCGATAGCGAACATCTTCAGGATGAATAATAAAAGCACCGGTAAAATAATCATGACCATTGAAAGTTAAAGCACGACCTTCAAAAACAAGACCAGGCTCAAAACCGGCAAACATGAACTCCGAGAGCGGATAGACCACCATGCGTTGCCGTGCGACGAGGTCCATCACCAGCATGCGCTGCTGCTGAATTTTCTCCACGAGAAAAAGCGAATGACGAAAACTGCGCAGCTGTTCAAACTGATTCAATTCTTCCAGACTTAGCTGTGTTTGAGCCTGCAAAAGGTAGAGCTCAAAGACAGTCGAGCCGGAAAACACATCCGAGAGCCTGTAATCAAATAAAAAATATTCCTGAAAGGCGCACATACGCACGTCATAAAAGGGATCATCGTCGTTCACTTTTCCCGTTGCAATCGAAAACAATTCACGGGCAATACGCATCTGGTCGGCGAATTCGGGAGAACACGAATAATCAAGTAAAGCGTTCAACAATTCCTGACATTTTTCTGCGCTCATGTGGACTCCCTGTCACCTGACCGTCGTAGAAAAACTCTCCGAGGGCCACCTCAGTGAGTCTCCGTCAGCAGCTCAACGTGCCGCTTTATCGGATCCCGCAATGTCGAATGAGCGCTGCGCAACAAGAGGCAGCGAGCGGATTCCCCGAAAATCAACTACGACAGAGAGAGTGTAGCCGATGTGGGTGGGAACACCAAAGGCTCCTGGATTGTCCAAATAGTCAATCTCAACGTCACCTTCCGACAAATTCAGCCTGTGATAGCGCGCCAGCTTCACGAGGTAGGAACGCACGTCGTTGTCAGGTGTCAGAAAAATTCCACTGGTCTGCGAATACTTGCGCACAGATTCAGCAAGCATGCGCTCATGATACAAAAACTGCACAGCCGGCCAGAGCAGCCATGCAAAGGCGAGCAGTGCCGCGATAAACACCAGAGCGACAGCACGAACCAACAGATTCCGACCCGTTGAATGTGTCTTGCGCAAACTCATACACCCCATGCCCCGCGTTTATTCAACATCCGACAGGTCAAGAATTGCCATGAATGCCTCCTGCGGGATTTCAACAGAACCCACCTGCTTCATGCGCTTTTTACCTTCTTTCTGCTTCTCCAAGAGCTTTCTTTTACGGGAAATGTCTCCCCCGTAACATTTTGCCGTGACGTCCTTGCGCAATGCGCTCAGCGTTTCGCGCGCAATGATTTTTGAACCCACGGCTGCCTGCAATGGTACCTCGAATTGCTGACGAGGGATCACCTTCCGCAATTTTTTGACAAGCAACTTGCCACGTTCAAACGACGTCGAGCGATGCACAATACATGAAAGCGCATCAACGGGTTCTGCATTCACCAGAATATCAAGTTTAACCAAATCAGATTCACGATACTCGAGAAACTCATAATCCATGCTCGCATATCCGCGAGATACACTTTTCAGTCGGTCAAAAAAGTCAAAGACCATTTCATTAAGCGGGAGTTCGTACTGCAGCATCACCCGGCTTTGGGACAGATAATCCATCCTCTTTTGGATTCCTCGGCGTTCCGACAGCAATCCCATCACAGCACCGAGGTATTCCTGCGGCAGATGAAAAGTGGCCGTCACAAGAGGTTCGAGAAACTTTTCGATGCTTGTGGCAGGAGGAAGCATGGCCGGATTGTCGACGCGCATGTGCTCGCCTTTGGTCGTTATGACTTCATAAACGCAGGTCGGAGCAGTAAAAATCAGATTCATTCCATATTCGCGCTCAAGTCGCTCTTGAATAATCTCCATGTGCAGAAGGCCCAAAAACCCGCAGCGAAAACCAAAGCCAAGTGCAACCGATGTTTCGGGTTCATAACTCAATGAGCTGTCATTGAGTGTTAGCTTAGCAAGCGCATCTTTCAACGCTTCATACTGGTTGGATTCAACCGGAAAGACACCGGCAAAAACCATCTGCTTTGCCTTTTTGAAGCCGGGCAGTGCTTCAACTTGGGAGCCTTCGGAACAAATCGTATCACCCACCCGCGTATCACGGACATCTTTGACGTTGGCAATAATGTAACCCACCTCACCCGCACTCAAAACCTCGCGCGGAAAGGCACGCACACACATGACTCCGACCTTCTGGACTTCAAAACTCTTTCCGCAGCTCATCATTGTGATGCGGTCGCCAATGCGCACAGCACCATCCACAACCCTGACAAGAACAATGACCCCTTGGTAGCTGTCGAACCAGCTGTCAAAAATCAAAGCCCGCAAAGGACGATTGCGATGATCAGGCGGGGGAGGAATCCTCTGAACGACATTCTCGAGAATATTTTCAACGCCCATGCCGGTTTTGGCACTGCAAGGCACCGCGTGAGAAGTGTCTATTGCCAACTCTTCTTCGATTTGTAGACAAACTTTCTCATAATCGGCGCTTGGAAGATCAACTTTATTGATGACAGGAAAAATCTCAACATTGTTGTCCATCGCCAAATAAACGTTGGCCACCGTTTGGGCCTCAACGCCCTGTGTTGCATCAACAACAAGCAAAGCCCCTTCACAGGCGGTCAAGCTCCGGCTCACCTCGTAGGTGAAGTCAACATGCCCCGGTGTGTCAATCAAGTTGAGCGTGTAGGTTTTTCCATCCTTCGCTTTGTAGGCCAGCGTCGCCGTTTGGGCTTTAATGGTAATGCCTCGTTCGCGTTCAAGCTCCATACTATCAAGGATTTGGTTCTGCTTTTCACGGTCCGCTATCGCACCGGTCTTTTCGAGAATCCGATCGGCCAAGGTCGACTTGCCATGATCGATATGGGCAATAATACAAAAATTTCGAATGAGTTCAGGATCTACACCGTATTGGGTCATGCTGTGAAGAACTCCGCCAAATCTGCCACCACGCCCCGCTGCAGTCTTTGCAGCGAGTGCCGATACTAGCATCTGACACGCCTGACAGAGGTTGGTCAAACACTGCAGCAAAGGAGAGTCGGGCTCGTGAACACGGACCAACGGTTGAAGCAATGCCCTCAACGGAGACAAACACGTCAGCAGCTCGCCTTTACCGCTGCATTGGCCGGCTCTTTGGCTCTTGCTCTGAGTTTTGATTTAGCATTTGCCGACGATACACCCGCCGCCCCCGGAGCCCTCTCATCGCCAGGTCAGCCGTCAGTGCCGGCTCCTGTGCAGCAAACCCTGAAGATAGTCAGTCGGGACTTTGAATCACGACGGGCAAACGATTCCACCATGACATGGGTGGTGCAACGAACGTCTTACGAAGATGGATTGACAGTTCTCACTCTCGCTGGAGTCCAATTTGAAGAAGCGCTCGGATTAACTGTCGCAATTGTCGATGACGTTGTGCCACAGAGCCGACTGGTCAAGCGACAGACAGCAGCAGCTTCCGAACCCGTATCAGGTGACAAGAGCGCGCCAATCGCCCAATCAGCAGCACCTGTTGTCATCGATATCAGCAAAACATCAAGCGACATGCCTGCTTTGAGCAACCTTGAACCACACAAAGTGATGCTGACTGTGCGCAATCAACTCATCCCTCTCGATGAACTCAGCCAGCAACCATCGCTTCGCCACAGCCTGCCTTTTTGCACATCGGGAGCGCGAAGGGCCGTTGTGTTTTTGAGACCAGCTCAATTGCAACGACAATTACAACTCACGCATCAACAAGCCGCTGAATGGAGTCGTTATGGACTAGCTGCCTGTGTGCAATGGACGGGATTTCCTGATAACGTCACATCTTCCAATCTCAGTGGAAGGTAAATAATGAGAAAAATACAGACTAGAATCCAACTCTTCTTTTGCGCTGGAGTTGTTGTTTTTCAGGGCAATTCATGCGTCTCAAAGCCATTGCTGGAAGAAATACCCACTCCATTTGGCAAAGACGGATGCCTCGAATCACCGATGGTTGGGTCATGGAAATCGACATTTCCAGCTGACGATACGCTCACTTTTAGCGCCGACTGTTCCGCCGTTTCAGTGGTCTGCCGCAGTCGTTTTCTTTTTCCACCCAATCTTGCCAAGGCGGGTGTAATCGATATTCAAGTCCTTGAAAGCGATGGACCCGAGGGATGTTTGCCCAAGGGAACACACCGTTGTTCTTTTTCAGTTCTGTCAAATTCAGCAAGCATGAATTGCGGCAAGCAAACAATGCAATTGACGCGTCTGTAAGAAAAGCGAATCGAAAGCAAAAAAATCTGAACAACAGACGGGCTTAAAAGTTCGCACCAAACGACCGTTCCATCTCGACAATGTGGGCCTGCCCCAATGCGCTCAACTGACGACCCCGCGGTGTTCTGTTCACATAACCAATAGACACCAAATAAGGTTCGTACACATCTTCCAGCGTTGTCCGCTCCTCATTTAGAGCGGCAGCAATCGCCTCCAATCCCACTGGTCCACCCTCATGGCGATCCCTCATCACCCGCAAAAATTCACGATCCATGCGCGCCAATCCGCGTGTATCGACACCGAGCCGCAACAAAGAATCTGATGCCGAGGCGGCGTCAATCCCCGCTTTACCATTCACCAGTGTAAAATCCATCACCCGTCGGAGAAGCATATTGGCAATGCGAGGAGTCCCACGACATCGACCGGCAATGACAAGAGCACCATCAGGATCAATCGGAATATTCAAGATGCGTGCACTACGGGCGATGATTATTGCCAAACTCTCCTGCGAATAATAGTCAAGATGCTCTACAATACCAAAGCGATCCCTTAATGGAGCACTCAGGGCACCAGCGCGTGTTGTGGCGCCGATTAACGTAAACGGCTTTAACTCAAAGCTAATCGAACGTGCCGTTGGACCTTGTCCAATCATCACATCAAGACGACCATCTTCCATCGCAGAATAGAGGACTTCTTCCACATGGGAGGGCAAACGATGAATTTCATCGATAAACAAAACAGTCTGCGCTTCTAGATTTGCAAGAATACCCATGAGGTCTGCGGGTCGCTCAATAACAGGACCGGCAGTAATTTTGAGCGAGCAGTTCATTGTATGAGCAATAATGCCAGCCAGAGTCGTTTTTCCGAGTCCCGGCGGACCATGAAGCAACACATGATCCAGCATTTTTCCACGTAGTTTTGCAGCTTGGGTGTAGATTTTTAAATTCTCAACCACCCGTTCCTGACCGGGATATTCATCAAATGAGCGCGGACGCAAATCGGTGCGCTCAATTTCGACCGCATCAGGCGCTCGCGCCATTTCTGCGAAAATGACATTGTCCTGTTCATTCATGGCATCAACGTCCTAACAGATGACCCGAAAGCTGGCGCAGCGCATCTTTTAAGGCTGCTTCAAGAACAATCTGTTCACCCGCCGACTGGCGCTTTTCATAAACATTGACAACATCACCAATCTGCTTGTCTTTATACCCAAGATTTTGAAGGGCACTGCGCAAATCATCAAGCACAGAAGACTCGGCTGACCAGCGATCCGCAGATAAAACAGTCATTGCAGACGACGCGGCCGTCTGCCGTGCGGGTCGTCCCGATTCGGAGCCGCTGAGTGTGCCTGCTAATTTTTGTGCTTTGTTGCGCAGCTCAACAATGAGTCGCTCTGCAGTGCGGGCACCGACCCCCGGGACAGAGGTCAACGCCGCGATGTTCTCATCCAAAATCACACGACAAAGCTCACGGCCTTCAAAAGGCCCGAGCAATGCCAACGCCAGTTTTGGTCCAACATTGCTCACACTCAACAACATTTCAAAGACACTGCGGTCGGCTTTAGACAAAAATCCAAAAAGCCGCAGAGAATCTTCGCGCACATGGGTGTGGATCGACAAAATCAAAGATTCACCCAACGCAGGAAGCTGACAGAGCGTTGAGGCAGGAACCGAAATCTCATAACCAACACCATTTACATCCAATACAACAGAATCGCTTGATTTTTCTACAAGCGTTCCGACAAGTCGTCCTATCATTGGAAGGGCCTCCCTCCCTTCATGGGTACCGGATGGGCTGCAGGGCGTCAATTTTGCGACTCAATGCAGGACTTACCTTTCCGCACGTTCGGCCGATACAGATGAGAGACGTGAAGGAAAAGCTTCAATGGTCGACGGGAGATTGAATTATGGCTTTTTGGGTCAGAAAAAAGGCAGACAATGAGTCTGAAAAAAAAGAGGCAGGAGCAAGTCATCTTCTGAAGAAAAAAGAGGAGAAAAAGAATCTCCCGCCCAAGCGTATCGACAATCTTCGCATCGCCCAAAAACTGCACGTCAGCCTAAAGAGTTTGGGCACATCCAACGAGTATCACTTTCTGACAAAAGATCTTTCAGCCACGGGGATGTTCGTCTTATGCGCTGATCACAAACGTTATCCATTTCAAATGCAGAGCACCCTGATTGAGACTCGGGTCTTGCTGAAAGCGGATGGCGAACCCGAAACCCACGAGCTCCATTGCTTGTGCAAAATCGCACGGCTTGTCGATGGGCAGGTCAAAGGATTTGGTGTTCGCATCATTCAAATCACATCGGAACAAAGGCATCTTCTTGAACAGTTCATTGCCAAGCATGGCTCCCCGGACAATTTCGTTCCCTACACCGCAGCCAGCAACCCACATGAAGAGCGAATGAGCGACTTTTCTCAGCATCCGGCATCTGAAGCACCGGCGGCAGACGCTGCGTCGGGAGAAATTGGCCAAGACACTCCCCCGCGATCGCTCGCAACGAGCGCATAAGCAATTGCCCAACCGGCCAAATTCGTGTACGAGCCCCTTTTAGCGTTAAACGCAGAAACACCTTGTTCGTGGCCATGGGGGATTACACATGTTCAATGCAATGAAATTGGGCGCACTCGTTCTCACGATTGCGACCGCCGGCTTTGCCGGTCCTTCAGCAAGTGCGCAGCAGAGCACTCAGGCAGATCGCAGAAATAAACAGGAAGTCTTTCTGAATCTTGGAGATGAACCTCCAAGCATGGATCCCAACAAACAAGTCGACGCTGTCTCGTACTTTTGGCTCGGTCATCTTTATGAAGGGCTCATGAGCACCGACAAGAGCGGCAACATCGTCCCAGGCACAGCCAGCCACGTCGCAGTCAGCGACGGGGGAAAGACCTACACTTTTACGATCCGTCCGACCGCCAAATGGCAGGATGGAAAGAAAGTGACAGCCAAAGACTTTGAATATGCCTTTCAGCGTTTGGTTGATCCGGCGTTTGCAAGCGAATACTCTTTCATTGCCGAGACTGCACAAATTCTCAACGCAAAAGATGTCATCAAAAAGAAGAAGCCCGTCAGCGAATTGGGTGTCAAGGCGGTCAACGACTCGACGCTGGTGATCAAGCTGGAAAATCCCGTCGCATTTTTTAAATCCATGATGTCCTTTCAGGCATTTTTCCCTGTCCGAAAAGATATTGTTGAAAAATACGGTGATAAATTTTCAACCAACGTTGAAAGCGTGATCGGCAATGGTCCATTCAAGCTGGTGTCATGGAAAAAAGAAAGCTCGATGCGGATGGAAAAATCATCGACCTACTGGAATGCAGCGGCGGTCAAGCTCCGCGCTATTGAAGCACCGGTCATGCTCAAAGACACAGGGGCGGCGTTTAATAACTTCCGCACAGGCGGCATTGATATTACCGGTCTCGACAAAGAACGCTTGGAAACAGCTCAGCGCGAGCGTCTGCAGGTTAAGAATTTTGCTGACGGCA
>Ga0315901_10005083_pt1 | contig 16129 bp, 3 predicted proteins | sample LakEriMetagenome_10_FD_203761 | JGI IMG/M metagenome (GOLD analysis project Ga0315901, IMG submission 203761) | Freshwater fungal communities from buoy surface, Lake Erie, Ohio, United States - Buoy 2 MA116 | ecosystem: Environmental > Aquatic > Freshwater > Lake | place: USA: Lake Erie, Ohio...
AACCATTTGAATTTACAGTGCCACCTAACTGTTGCACCGTTTGAACTATGACATCGTTAACATACAACCTCATAATAGATTTAGTAATATCCTTGTCAAAAGACAATGTTATATTTGCATTGTAAAACCCTTGACGATTTACAAAAATAAACGGCGTTCCGTCTTGCCATGAAATGGGAATTTCAATACCGTTATCACGGTCTGAATTAATTAATGAATATCCCCATGATAAAAAAAGCCACGAATTTCCAAACACTTCTTGATTTTCTGAATAAGTAAGTGTGGTATACGATAGTTCGTTTGTAAACGATAGTGCTTGCGCCGATTGAATTCTATTAACACTGCGGGTTAACGCTAAAAGTTGACGTGCAGATTGGTCAATCATTGCGTATATGCCTCCGACACTCGCATTTGAGTAACTATTTGTTCAGCCTTATTTGTAATAGTAATAGATATACCATTAATGCGCACATCAACAATAGAGCCAAATGCGTTGATTGTTACAAAATCTCCATATCCCCAGTCAACACCAAACAAAAAACCTGGTGAGTCTTGCACGGTGGCATATACAGAGTACACAGGATAATTAATAGGCTCTTTCAAATATTTAGTTGCTTCTCCAATTAAATCAGATGTTTTCGATTGCAATAATACTTCTCGATATGCAAACGGAGAATTGGCAATGCGTGTTTTATCAATCACAGGAGCACTTGCTGAAATAGTTGGAGTTGTACCAGAAAGCCCTTGATACACAGAAATAACTGATGTTTTTTCTTCTTGCCAATCAATTATCAAACGAATATCCTGCAATTGACTAGACGTATCACTTAATAATACTGCTTTATTGTTTGCGTTTACAAAACGCCTGTCTAATCCTCTTTGATTAGCAAATTGCGTAAATACATATTGATTTGTACTTGTAGCAATAGTATCAAAATAGACAGGATACAATGTTTCATTAACATCTACAGGAAACTGTGTCATTTGAGATAATTCTTGTAACGCAGTTAAAAGATTTGCATATGCAAATGCAATGCCTTTACTGCTGTAATGAGTAATTAAATAACCGTAATTACTTAATTGTTTGCCTTCGCTAAAATTTGGTAAACGACGAATGCTAGAATTTGAACCTATGTTATTTTGCACTAAATCGTACATAATTGCAGAGTTTGTAACATTTTTATATGCAGTTTGTGGACTGTTGCCAAATTGCGCACTAGTAATTCTACTTGCAAGCAAATAGTTTGTGTCATATGCGGTCATTTTAACAACAAACGAACCAGTTGATTCACGAAATTGTTCAATAGACCGAACAAACCATATTGTGTCTAGCAATAGTGTGCGTTGATTGCCTATAGTGCGATAAATAGCAAGAATGGTGTCTTTTTTTAACATTCCGTATCGTGACATAAATGTTAAAACCGCCGCACTATTTGAGCCACCGCTTAATCGAATGTAACATGCACCAATTTCGCCAACAGCACGAGTAATAGACAACTCAATAAATAAATTAAAATCCACAATATTAAACGGTGCAATAATATTTCCTGAACTATCACACACAAAAATTTCATATTTTGCATTTGGAAATATCATAATCCTGCCTTTGTCGTACCAAAAAACATGTTATTAGCGTCAAACGACCAAAACCGTGGATTGTAGTTGATAGTAATATTCATTCCTGCTTGCGCATGTATTCCAATAATGTTAATGCGATAATCGTCATACGATTGCGTATATTTTCCTGCAGAATTGTTTGCACCAAGCAATATCCAATCTACAAAATTTGATGTTGGGCTAATGAAAGAAATCATATTTCCTCGAATATTTGATGTAATAGAACGTTGCCCTGGCAATAAATTAATGATAATTTCCTCATATGCTAAAACTAACAACCCAGAATTGTCAAAACGAACTCGTGCGCCTGTTTCTGTTTGATACAATTCGTAAATAGTTTTATTTGATGCGCCATTTCTAATGCGAATAATTGGGTAAACCGATGCGTTTCCTCGTATACGTAGTGAAAAATATTGCATCTTGCTGGAAATTGTATTTACATTTACTGCATTGTTTAAAAACCCATGATGAACAATAGCAATATTCGAACCTGAAATTCCGTCCAATACATTTGTAATTGGATTAACCGCATATTTACGCATGCGATTTGTAGACGCAATTGCAGTTGTCTGAGAGCGAATAATGTTTGAACTATTACGATTAACTGGAAAAATAACATCTGCATTTACGATAGTTTGAAGATTTCCTGATATGGTTGAACCTTCCGCATATGCTAAACTGTGTGTGACAGATTCATTATTTAGTGTTCCAGTAAAAACACCGCCAATCAACAATTTATCACCACTGCCCACATATCCATTAATAGGATTAATGTCAGTAATATCTCGCACCAAATTAACTGTGTTGTTAAATCCATTGTTTGCATACGATGTGCCGACAATGGGTGAAGCATACGAATCAAATACTTTTCCGTTTGCTATTAATGGCGTCACTCTAGCAACACGTCCAACGTTTCGTTTTACAGAATCATACGATGTTGTAGTTCCAACATATGATGCGTCAACCCAATGAGTAAAATTACCACTAATAATAAGAGTTCCATTTTGCGTAGTAGTTATATCGTAAATTGGTCCATCAGTTAACCCCATAGGTTGCCAATCGGTGTTCACAAATGATGGTAAACCTGTATCAAGCAGTGGGTATTCATCATACACGTATTCAATGTTAAAATATCTTCCGTTTTTTAAACCGTTTGTATATGGGCTTCCATCAATACTTGCCAATTGCATAATTGCATTAGAAAATGTGTCAATTACTCGGTATTGACCATCAACAATTGTATTGCCATTTATATCAATACTAAAAACAGTAATGACACAACCTGAGTATAATTGTTCAGCAAACTTTGTGGCAGTGCCAAAAGGTCGAACAATTCCTGTTTCTGTAATAGTAATTTGACCAATGCCTGGCATTGAACGTATGCAATATCCACCAACAAATGATTCGTTAGAAAAATCTGAAATTGTAGTTGCCGATAATGTTACAACCATTGTTGTACTATCAACAATATTATTAATTGTGCCAATTTTAGACCAAGAACCATCAGTATCATTTTGCACGTAAAAACCCGTACCATTCATGTTATTTCTATTTAAATAGTCATACACTAGATAGTCAAATCGGGTTCCTGAGCCACTAATAAACGCTTGCGTTCCACCTATTCCTCCAATGGTTACCTTTTGTACAATGCGACCTTCCATTCTTCCAATGAATTCCGAAAATACGTGTTTACGGTGTACACGAACTTTTTGCGTAGTTAGTGTTCTGTCAATTGGCAAAACCGTGTACATTCTTGAAATGGTAAAATTCATTTCTACAATTTGACCAATAATATCGTTGTTTTCAATGTTGAATGCGTTATTGTCTGAAGCATCTCGAGAACGCATTACATCACCAGGTATAATGTGGTATCTTAAAACGTTTTCAGTATATGCATATATTGTTGGATAAGAACGCCCTTGTGCGTTACTTACACCCAATAGGCTTCCAATTAAGTTAGGAGATGTAGCAACTCCAACTGCACCGCTAGAAGAGTTAATAGTAATTTGAAGATTTGTATTATTTACAAGTGAAATGTTACGCCCTTCATTGTTTGCAGGTGTGTTTGCCCCATTAAATACGTACAAATTAGGATTAGGAGCATAAAAATATGATGACAACGATGTGCGTTGCGCTGGTTGCACAAGAGTAAATGTTTTTGTTGTTGTGTTTACTGTTGCAATTTTTCCAATTAACGAACTATTTACGTTATAAACAGAATTTCCAACATTAATTAAATTATCACCAGCGTATGAACCAGCAACTTCTCCTTCGTTTATATATAATTCGTTATTTATACCAGAACCATATGACAACATGTGAACCATATCTACGTTAGATACATTTGATGCATCTGCCCATATAAAATAACTGTCTACATTGTTTGTGTTGGCATATGGCATATTGGAAAAGTTTAATTGCGTATTGTTAATAGCACTTCCCAAAATGCCCATATATGCTCCATTAGTTCGCCACAACGCAGTGGTATTTGCAAACTGCGATACTGGCGCATTTGTCATTGTTACTAACGGGGAAATAGAATCTGATGAAATGTATTGATATGTTCCTGAGTAAGTAACAGTAGAATTTGATGCTAATACAGCTTGTATAGGAGAATTAGCACTATTAACCACACCAATACTTGTTACGCCATCAGATTGAAATAATGTTTTTCCCACAAGTGTATACGCATCAGGTTGACCGTTAACAGATACTAAATTACTTCCGTTTGTTACCGATATACGATTAAACAAATCTGTTGATTGCCTGTTTGAAGTACGTAATTGCATAGCAATTGTTGATGGTGCGTATATAATAACTTCGCCTAATGGGTCGTTAATATTTATTGTGGCGTTTGATGCAAGAATTAATTGATTTGTTCCCACGTCTACTACTGTGCCAATGTAAACGTAATTCCAATCAGTGCCTGATGTCGGTGTTCCCAACGTAAATATTGCTTGACCAATAAACGTGTTTAAACTTATGCCAGTACCAATAGTTGTGACAATGTTTGATGACGTACTTGTATTGGTAATAGCAACAGTGGAAAATGTGTAACTATATGTAGATGCGCTCATTGCAGTGACTGCGCCAGACTCAAGCGTAGCAGATGTTGCACTTGATGCACTTTGTACTACGCCAATGTACGCACCTGCAATTGTGTATAGTGCACTGCCAACCAAATCAGTTGCAGTAGGCGTTCCTGCAACCGTGACTGAGCGAGAGCCCAATGCAACAGTAATCGTATTGCCAGCCGTTGTATTTGCACCAGTTTGTGTTGTATTGGCATAAATATATGTTGATGCAGTTGTGTTAATAAATCGTGGGTGCCGACTAAAATTTGCTTGAACATTACCTCGTCGTATTCCCATAAACTCACCTGTGTTGCGAAAAATGGCAACATTGGCTGGTGTGTTTGTTCCTGCTAATGTAAAAGATGGAGTTGACGCATGTCGGTAAAGTGCGTTTGTAGTGGTTGTGGCAGCCCCTTCTTCGAACGTTCCTGCTGTTGCGCTTGATGCACTTCGCACAATACCAATAAACAAACCTCCTACATTTGTATACAACGCACTTCCCACCAGTGATGTGGCTGTGGGCGTACCTGCAACTGTGAATGCTGTATTACCTGCAACTGTAGAAATAATATTACCAGTAGTTGTTAGCGTGGCATTGTTTACAATAGTGTTACCAGTTCCAGAAAAAGGCATGTGAATAAACGGCTCATTTGTGACATTACCTCGTGAGTTTGCTGTCAATGTAGCAGTATTAGTGGTTGCATTTTGTGTAACACTCGTTACATTTCCAAAAAACAAATCAAATGGATTATTGATATTGGTTGCGGCAAAGTACCTAAACAGTGACCGATTTAATAACGAGAATTGCGTAACTGATGTTGCACTGCCATATGAATATCCTCCACCTACTACCGTTACTGATGTACTTGATGTACTTGTAGTAATTGTATTGAGCTTGGACGCATTTGCATACGCAAACGTGCCATTTGATACGGTTGCTAATGCATTTGCAGTAAGTCGAATGCCATTAGTTGAGTACGTGTAGTTGACAATACCAATAAATGCGCCATCAGATGCACGGAACAACGCTTTACCGTCTAACACCGATAATGCAATGCCTCCATTTTGCGTGTATGTTCCAATGTCGCTAGACGTGCTATTAAATGTAATAGTTCCAAGACTTGAATATTCTGTGTATGCAAAAATAGATGATGTGTTTCCATTACCTGTATTACCAAAAACTAATGAACCAGTAGTTCCTGCTGTGGTTGACGAACCCATGTATTGTCCATCACCTCGAAACACTGATTTATTTTGAATAGTGGTCACCCCGTTTTCTAACGTGTATGTAAAAGTAGGTGTTACACGTATAGATGAACCAGTTGTTGTCGGAGTGAACGCATAACTTATTTCGTTAGAGTTTGCAGTTGTATTTACTGTTAATCCAAAAACTGGTTCAACTTGACTAATGCTTGGCAATGTATCGTTAAACACATCTGCTGCTCCGTCAAAACTAACGGTTGCTGTTTGAGATTTGTTATACGGATTAGGTGTAACAGCACTTACAACTCCTAAAGCATCTGCAAAATAATTTGCAAATACGGAATTTTTTAACGATTTAGTTGCTTTTAAAATAGTTGCAGAACCATTTGTATTTTCAATAACATTACCAAGTAAATCTGATGACAACCCTGAAATATATTCATTACTGGAATCGAGTAAAGTTTTTGGTGTTGCCCAGTAAGGCATATACGTAACATCAACAAACCCTGCACCTGTTGCTAATATTGCTTGAATAGTTCCTAGATATTGCAAAGGAGGCGACGAGTTTATAGTTGATGCACTTGCATATGTGTACAATTCATCATTTTGTTGATACGTTGTTGGAACGTTTGTTTGAATACGTACTCGACGCACAATACTTAACGGTGTTCCTATATTCCCAACAGTTCTGTATGGAAATGACACAGCAAAATAAAATGCAACGTTTGTAGCGTTTGCAGATGCATTTGCACGAAATTGCAACGATGTGTTAGACAACGCTTTTTCAACCACTCCAATACGTGTTCCGTTAGTGAGGTACACGTGATACCCAACAAGTTGAAATGCATTGATTGTGATTGTTCCACTGAGTGTTGCAGTTAAACTAGTAGTATTTGCACTAATAAGAGTTGTTCCACTTGAATTTACAGGAATTGCTATGTCATTCACACGTGTTCGTTTAATAGTTCCTAGTAAATACCATTGACCTGTGACATTTGGCGCAAAATCGTTACTTTTACTTGGTGTAACCCCTTGTAAATACGCATACAACTCATATGTGTCAGGGTTTAAACTTACTGGTACTGGACTTGTTCTAGACGATAATGCTTGCACAGGAATAACAACACATACAGTGGGAATTCCATTTACTGTAATAGTTTCAATAGTTGGTGCATTAGAAGATGCCTCAATCCCAACTGCGTTTTTAGATAGGTATTCATAATCTTCTGTTCCACCTTGTGGAAATGCAAATTGATATGGATACCATGCCACATTTCTATTTGATGAAACAGGGGAACCTCCACTTAGCCAATAATCAAAATCTCCTTGACCTGTACTCTGTGCGGTAGTCGTAGTGACATTTGCTCCAGAAACCGCAGTAATGACACACATAAAAAACCATGTATTAGTAGTTGAATCATATCTATATATACTTCGCCCTACATCGAATGCGGTTAAATTGTTCCCAAATGTAGTAAAACTTGTTCCTGACCCTTTAATTGTACCAACGCCCTTGACGAGTTTTGTAGAATTTGCATCAGGTAGCGTTGTTCCATTGGTGGGTAATGACCACCATGTTGTTGAAATATTAGATACATTTCCAAAATAGTTTGTTAATAAAGTATTTGTATTTGATGTTTTACCAAAATACACTACACGATTTTCAACTATTGCATAAAAATGTCTATTATTTACAATGCTTCCAGAGCTAACAGTAATTGATGTGCCATTGACTGTCAATGTACCAGATGTTCCACCGTCATTAAACACTGGAACCATTGTGCCGAATGAATATGATGCAAATACATTTCCAAATCCTGTAACTGCGTCAGTACTAATAGTTGGGTCGTATGCAGTTGCCTTGACACTTGAAGACGCATCAAATTGTCTTCGTACCACAGAGTTTAAAACAGTGCTTGAAATAAGAGAATCAAAATTTACAATTGAAGTATTTGAACCTCTTGACGTGTACAGTGCATACGCATTGTAATTTGTTCCTAAATATTGTGTAGTACTTGATGTAAATAATGTAGGAGTGCGCAACCGAGCAATGCCAGATGGTAATGTTGTTGAATCGTTTTGAATTACTTGAACTTGTCCTGCTCTAAGTAGATACCCATCGCCGTCAGTAACATTTTTGGTGCTAATAATTTCGAATGATTCGTATATTTCAGCAGTAGTAACAAACCATCGAGTAAACGAACTCCCTCCAACACTCCATGATGTATTTACAGTGGATAAGCTGTTTGTAGTAAGTGTTACTGTTCTAGGAGATGAACTGTTATTGAAGCTACTAACTACGCCACATAATTCTGCAACAGTATTTTGCGCATTAACGTTGTTTGGATAGTACAAATAAAAATATTTTGTTCCTGCAGGAAGTTTACTGAAATCAGGTCTGATACCTGCAGTTGTAGAACCATTAATAGTCGCAGTTGTAACTCCTCCACTAGTAGTAGGAACGGTCACTTGTCCGATATAGTCCTTGACAGTTTCACTAACTACTGGCTTGCCTACGTCTGTAAATGCATTTCTAGTAAGAAGTAATTTTGTAGATGTGACAACCGATTGAACAATACCAATAAACGTGCCATTTGACGTAGTTAAAATATTGCCAACCATAGATGGTGTAAATAACGTTTTATCGCCTAGTACAATATTGCTTGCAATGGAACATTGAATTTTACCTGTTTTGTTAATACCAAGTGCATTACCAAATGTATCTCCAACTGTAGCAATAGATGTAGAGCCACTTACAAATGACATTTTTCCCGCACTTGTAGTACTGGGGACGTATGCGTATAATGACGCACGAAAATCAAGTTCAGATTCGTCTTGTGAATCTACTACCGCAAAAACAGTTGAACCTTTTGCCTTTTTGTCAGTAGTTAATGTTTTAATATCACCCAAAATACTAAAACCAGCATTAAGCACTCGGACTTGTGCAGGTGAAGACAAAATAGCTACAGTTGAAGATGAACTACCACCTGCTAGTGCGTAAATTTGTCCAATATAAATACCTGTATCAGTAAAAATAAGCTTGCCAATATCCGTGGTAGTAAATTTTTGCGCAGCATATGTTTTGCCAGAACTGTCGGTAACATTTGAAACTTCTACAAGATTACTGCCAATTAAACTTTGTGGATTAGTTGTAATTAACCCTAATCGACTTACTCCCAATTGATACCCAACTGAACCTAAAAATTCTAATGAGTTAATATTGTTTTGTATTGCAATGTTTGGGTTAATAGTGTACACATTTGATTGCGAAGCGGTTCGAGCAAACGAACTTGGACCTCGATATGCTGGATACGGAGCAAATGTATTTGTCAATGTGTTGTCAAGCGGTTGCACACTAGTATTTACATCACCGCCAACAAATGTGTATCCAGATGGAGATTGCGCAATTGCATTTAATCCTTGATTTCCTATTTGATTAAACAACAGCGACCGATATGTGTTTGACGCTGAATCATATTCAAACTGACTATCAACAGGATATGCAACAATACGACCGTTGTCGTTCATAACAAAACGTGCAACTCGAAAGTATGGATATTGTGTTGATATATCATTGTTGCCAAATCGAACAGTTGTATTAACTTTTCCGTCATTTGTAAAATAGTCAGATGTGTTTAAATTAGTGTTAGGAGTGCGGTCACCAAAGTCTATGATTTGATAAAACGTACCAACAACCAAAATGCTATTAGCACTTTCTTGATAAATTGCATTTACCGATGCGTTTTCTGTTGCACTGCCGCCTGTAAGTTGAAATAATTGCTTTCCGTATACTTGTGTGGGATTTGTGTTTACATCAACGGTGGACAACGTTACTTTTTGATACGGTTGCGATGCATAAGCGGTAACTGCGTTCTCTGTTAAAGTGCATTGCGTTGACGATTGCACGCTTGCAATTTTTCCTAAATAATCACCACCAACAAACAAAAACTTTCCGACATCTGAATCTTGCAATGCTTCAAAGTCGGTAAAAGTAACAATGGCACTGCCAATGTTTGATGTCAATGTTCCCAAACCCGTATTGAAACTTACTTTATTTGACGGGGATTTTGTATCAGGCGCAAATCCTGACACGTAAAAAAATGCAATAGTAGAAAATGGGTACGCAAAATTGCCACCAACAACAAGTGTTGATACGTTACCACTTGGCGATTGTAACCATCCAATTGATTTAGGTATAGATGTACTAAAATTTAAATCCCAAAATGCACTTTTAGATTGTAATTGAGGTGTACTTGTGCTGTTTTCCAATAACTCATCCGCAGCAAGTACCATTTCATTTGAATGAAAACTTAATGGCGTCCATTCCGATGTGTTTCCTAATTTGTAATACACGGTCGATGACTCATTCGTCACTGCGGAAGGACTAACATCTTGTGTAAATGGTGTTTCAGTATAAAAATATGGGTCAGCACTTAAAAAACGCAAACCGAGAACTTCGGTAAAACTTTGTGTTTGCACGCCACTAAATTCTAAACCGCCGACATAAGTAATGCGAGTCACTACAGGTGTGTCAGCACCTGTATATCGAAGCATTCTCTCACCCTGTTGCGCAAGTTGGTCAAACTTAAGCAAGTTAATTAATGAACGACGATTTGCGTGCAATCCAACCCATGATTTTGCCGATATTGTGACATTGAACTGCATGTTTCGCATTCGTGCAACTTGTCGTTGCACAAATCCACCGTCAGTGATGCCATATTCCAATGCGGTTGTTGCTATTTCAGGCATACCCGTACCAGAAATTGTCGGCTCTACTACGACATTGATGTTATCGGTGTCTAATGAAGCCCAAAATCCAGTGGTAAATGTTTGTGTCAACAACGAACTTTGCGATAAACCTGGTACTGATACGCCATATACAGGTTTGGCTTCGTTTCGCCATTGATACTGTTGCCGAAACCGAGGCGTTCCCATACCATGACCAGATTGAGATGAATCATATTCATCAAAGTTTGCATGCCACGCACCGTCATTTGTAAAATACGGAAACGTGTTGCTGTATGTGCCACTTTGCGTAGGCATGGTGTCTGCCCATATTGCGCCAGGAATGTCACCGTCTACATACGAAAAATCGACATCATCCCAATTCCAGTCACTAAATTGCGGAGGATTGACATACGTGTTTAATGAGTTACCGTAATAATCGTATGACCGCCAAATCATCCCTGAATCAACAAATTGTATGCCATCAATATACAAGTCTGCATCACTTGTTGTGCCTGTATATTGAAATCGCAATTGCATGCGTGATGTGTCACCCGACGGTGGCGTTACCAAAAACTTTGTGCGCAATCCCATGCGTTTTGCGTTTAATTGTGTTGCGTTGCTGGCATCTAATGTACCTAACGATGTACCTGCATTAAATGCAAGTTTTCGGAACGCACTTGCAGTAAGAGAAATAAATGCCAAGTTATAAAATGTTATAGAGTTTCCATTGATTGTTTTAATTTCTCCTACAAACTCATAATTTGTAGTGTAAATACAATCACCTTGCGCAAAGCCAGAAGCGTTTGATATAGTTGCCGATGTATTACCTCGCTGAGTGGTAATAGTCAACCCTACTGGCTGTATTGCATCTGATGTAATGTTGACCAGCATCACTTTCCATCTTGCACCAGTGTCAGTGTATGTGGCATTTGGATTGATAAGATTAGGTGATGACAAATACCAATCAAGATACAAATGATGCTTATATGTATTATTTGCAAATGTGTTATTGGTAATACCGAAATATGGCGCACTACAATTAATTCCCATTGACGCTGGTAAGAAATTTGTATTTGATGAGGGATTACAACTAAATGCACTAATTGCACCTATTGGATTGTCTGGATATGATTGCACATTAGTAGATACCATACGATAAAAATCAAATCCAATTGGCGTTGTAGTGGCTTTTTGTTGAATGCGTATTTCTGTTTGTGTTGCGACAGAGTATTGATAACTTTCATTTGTTACAGCAATAAGAGCGTTACTTGCTAACGTTGCAGTTGTATTGTTTGATGAATTTACAACAGTACCAATTTCTTCACCTTTCATAGTAAACAACTTTCTACCCACCAAAAATGGCGCAGTAGGAAATCCACTTACTGTGATTGATGTGCTATTGATATTTGTAGTAATTTTATTGTCACCATCATACAAATACGCAACATTGTTTACGGTTACAGTTGAATTGTTAACAAGAGTTGCTGATGTTGCGCTTGAGGCACTTAGAACCTTGCCTATAAATTGTTTATTGGTTGTGTATAAATTTTTTCCTACCAATGCAGTTGCAGTTGGCACGCCACTAATTGTGATTGACGTACTTCCTGATGTTGCAGTAATGCGACCAGTTCCGCTATTTGCAGCATTATCAGCAATACCTTGGTCTGCAACTCTTCCCAAAAATTGCTTTTCACCATTTGGCTGGTTAATGTCGGTAAGAACATACAAATCTGTACCTGCTGGACATTCAGTCAAAAACGATGTGTTAACACCTTTGACAATGTATTCACCATCGACCGCAAACGGATACATGTAAATTTTACCCGTGCACAATGTTGGAGTTAATACAGTATCAACATTTACTTGATTAATTACTTTGTGAATAAACACTGTTGTGCTTGTTCCAGAGTTAGCAGATGCAGGAACAATTGATGCAAGAACGTACCGTTTAACAGACGTGGTGTCCATACTGTACCACACAGCCCACCCACGAATAGTTGCATTTGCAGTTGCGTCTTGACCTCCGCTAATAACCACCTTTATGGATTTACTAGGATTACTTGTGATACCTGGAAGGCTAGAAAAATACGGTGTGGTATGACCTCTTTTAGCATCCATTGTCGGATAGGCGACAATGTCTTGGCTATTAGTGTTGTAATAAAATTGCGTATCACTAATACCATTAGCCAATGCCATACCTGTATCAGTTAAACCAAATACTGCAACGTGAAATTGTCGAGATACTGGAATGTTTGACCACGCAGATGGTATGTTGTCCGATGGAACAACTTGCGATACAGATACGCCTACACTTGGAGATGGCGATGATAATCGTGGGTCGTACACAGTGCCACCATTGGTAGATGTCCCTGCATTGATTTTTAAACTGTATGAGCCACGAGATGCCCATGATAATGAGCGAGCAACTCCTGCTCCTTTTAATGCAGTCCAATATGTAATACCTGTGTTCGCTGGAAGTGTGCGGAATGATGCAATCTCAGCAACCGTTGACCCGCCACTTGGAGGGTTTAATCGAGCAACATCAATCTCATTGTTGTCATACTCAAATGAGGGGTTTGCAATTAAATTGTGAAGTACCCCTGGCTCTGTTGGTACAAGTATGTCCCACAATCCCATAATTGTTACTCCTAAAAGTTTAACGATTTCCGAAGATTTAAATATTGCGCCATAGACTGCAAGTCGTTTGAATTGTTTTGCGACGATGTGATGTTAATATTCACCACGCTATTATTGTTTATCGTACCAGATTTTCCGCTTGCACGAGCAGGTACATAATTGTCGTTACTAGTTATATATGTTGCGTTACTCGTTTGTCCACTCGTTTGTCCACTTGTTACTGTGGCACTTCGTTGCAAACTTTCTAACACATATACTCGTGAATTAAGCGAATTAATTTCAGCAATACTATCTCCAATTTGACGATTGATTTCTGGAATACCAATTGATGTTTGTATGTCTTGTGTAAGTTCTGAAAATCCTGATTGATACCCACGACTTACAGAAATTGCCATGTTTCGACCGACACTTTCCCACGCCGAACTAACTGCACCTGATGATGCTAACGAGTTTGCGGTTGAAATAATAGATGACGATGTTTCATCACCAATAGACTGCGATATTGTTGATGATGAAGCACGAACACCTGACAACAATTGTGACAATAGTTCTTGTCCCGTTGCTTGTGCAATTGGCGCAGTTTCTTGTTGAATACTTTGAAACTGATTTACAAGAGATGACGTATCGCCAAGTCCTTGAAAATACTCATTTAATCTTGGAAGACTATTAAGTTGTTGTTGAAGTTCACTATTTCCTTGAGCCATTACTTGATTGCGACGAGCAATTTCCTGTGCAATTCTTGAGTTTTCTTTTTCCATATAATCGGAAAAGAATTGTGAACCTGCAAGATTTGGCATTAACCAGTCAGCAAGCCCTTGTTTGGTAAGTTGACCAAGTTGTTGTATCCAGTTCTGAAACGACGTAGTTGCCGTATTAAATGCTATTTGAAATGTCGGAGGTAATCGGTCACTCATTGTTTGGCCTACACCATCAACAATGATACTAAATTGCGATTGCAACCACGAACCAAGTGCATTTAGTCTTGGTGAAAGCATTGGAAATAGTTCTTCTCCAAAACTATTTGCAAATGCATTTCCTAATTGACCTAAAATTCCTGCTCCCTTATTCATGATTTCGCTAAGTTTTGACAAAAACGGGCTATCATCAAAATTGCCACTAAACAAACTATTCATTGTATTAACCAATGAATCAAGTGAACGTGCACCCCACTGGTCAATCCATGTCCAAAGTTTTGATAATGAGCCAGTAATAGTGCCCATTAATTGCTCTGTATCACCTGTATTAATTGCAGTGGCAATGCTTTTTCCTAAATTGCCAATAGTTGACAAGATTGCATTAAAACTATTTTGAATAGATGGCGAAGATTGTTGCACAATAGATGCTAATGTACTTACTCCCTCACGAACAGCACTCAATGTTTGATTTACAAATGGAGATGCAATAGACTGAACTTCTTCAAATGCTCGACCAAGACTTATTAATCCTTGCGCAAGCATTCCAACAAATTGACCAGCAGTGGAGTCTTGCCCAACTTTGCTGATTCTATCAAACACTTCATATATATTACGACCCTCGGTAAGTGATATGATACCTTCCGAAAGTTGATTAATCAATCCCATAAAATTTCGTACTACTGATGCGCCAGTGCCTCCAAAATACTGGTTAATAAGTTGCATCATGATACCTTCAAGATTTTGCATTAATCCCACAATGGCTGGACGTGGATTACTCGTGTCCAACACATTCATAAACTGTTGCACAGCTTCAATAGCAGGGAATACTGCTACTTCGTTAAATCGTCGATATGCATCGCCAATTCTTCCGCCAAGTTCTGTAGCAATTTTCATAAACACAGGACTACCGACAATCTGCGTTAGTTCTTGCAGTCGTCGTTTGTTTGTTTCAAAAATGCCAGACCCAAGTGCTTGTTGTGCTTGGTCAACAAAGTCGCCAAAGTTGGAGGTCATTACCTCAAAACTTCCTGACAATGCTTCTGTTTGTGAACCGTACAATGTGCGTATTTGACCAAGCAATCCGCTGATAGCCGCCTCGACAGGTACAGTTCCATTCTTAATCATGTTGCTCATTTCCGCTGTGGTTGTGCCAAATGCATCGGCAAGCATTTTCAATGCTGGCAAACCGACTTCGGATAATTGATTCAACTCTTCACGAGATACACGACCTTGCGCTTTCATTTGACCAAGCGCACGAATGATGCGTTCCATACCGCCCATGTTTTGCGCACCAAGCGCATACACCGCAGCACCAATGTCTTTGGTGATTTGCACTACATCTTTTGCGTCAAATTGAAAACCAAGCAAGTATTTTGATGCGTTACGAAATTCCTCAAAACTAAGCACGGTTTCACGAGCCGCTGTTTTCATGTCGGTCAACAGTTTACTGGCTGTTTCACCGCTACCTGTCAGCACAGTGAACGACATGCGCACACTTTCAAGGCTTTGATTCATGTTTTCGGATTCTTGCGCAAAGGCACGAATTCCCGCAGTAGCACTTGATATTGCGGAAAGCGTGCCTTGAAGAAATCCTATAATTGCTTGACCTTTAACTACGCCAGCAGCGATGGTATTGCTCAAGCTACTCCATGACCCACCGAGCGTGTTTACTTCTTGTGCGGTATTGCGAGAAGATTCGGCAACTGAACGGAGAGCAGCACTTGCTTGGTCTTCACCAACAATTCGTACTCCAACTTCAGCCATTTCTTATCTCCTGTTTCTTGTTTTTGGTTGACCGCCACAACATAGCACGCATCCCCCATTGAAGTAGGTCGCCGTTATCATCAGCTTTTTCCAACTCCCATGGGGGTGTGTGCCACATTTCAGCAAGTTCACAAAACGTCACCCACGCAGGTAACTCCACATTATCGTTGTTTACGTAGAGGAGGAGTTGCC
>Ga0315901_10005087_pt1 | contig 16122 bp, 14 predicted proteins | sample LakEriMetagenome_10_FD_203761 | JGI IMG/M metagenome (GOLD analysis project Ga0315901, IMG submission 203761) | Freshwater fungal communities from buoy surface, Lake Erie, Ohio, United States - Buoy 2 MA116 | ecosystem: Environmental > Aquatic > Freshwater > Lake | place: USA: Lake Erie, Ohio...
CAACTGACCCTGTTTCTCCGTCAGTTCCTGCACATAATTCTCGCCAAAATCGCGGTGTCCCAGGTTGTACAACGCCTCGAGGTCCTCCACAGGCTTGGTTTTTGACACGGCGATGAGTACTGCGTGTTTAGTCCTGGCCTCATCAGCCACCTGTTTATAGGAATCGATCAGGAGTGCCATCTTATTTCAGGATTTGGCGGCCGATCACAATGCGCTGCACTTCACTGGTACCTTCATAGATCTGTGTGATCTTGGCATCCCGCATCAGTCGCTCAACATGGTATTCTTTTACGTATCCATAGCCGCCGTGCACCTGTACGGCTTCGGTGGAGATCCACATCGCTGCTTCGGATGCGTACACTTTTGCCATGGATGATGAAAGGGCATAATCCAATCCGTTATCTTTTTCCCAGGCAGATTTGAGGCAGAGAAGTCTTGCGGCCTCTACCTTGGTTGCCATATCTGCGAGTTTGAATTGTATAGCCTGGTGATGCATGATCTCCTTGCCAAAGGCTTTTCTTTCTTTTGAATACGCTAAGGCCAGTTCATAAGCGCCGCTGGCGATGCCCAGGGCCTGGGAGGCGATTCCAATCCTGCCGCCAGCCAGAGTTTTCATGGCAAATGAGAATCCGAATCCTACTTCACCAACGATATTGTCTTTTGGAACTTTGACGTCGTTAAACAAGATGCTGTGGGTATCGCTGGCCCTGATGCCCATTTTATTTTCCTTGGCCCCCACGGACACGCCCGGCCAGTTTTTCTCTACGATAAAAGTGGTAATCCCTTTGCTGCCTTTTGAAGGATCTGTTTGTGCCATCACCAGGTATACCGATGCGGAGTTACCGTTGGTAATCCAGTTTTTAGTTCCATTGAGGAGGAAATGGTCACCCATATCTTCGGCGACGGTGCGTTGCGAAGTGGCGTCCGAGCCAGCCTCGGGCTCGCTCAGCAGAAATGCGCCAATATACAGTTCTCCGTCTTTCTTACCCTGGGCAAGAGGGACCAGGTATTTCTGCTTTTGCTCTTCGTTGCCATATTCTTCAAGGCCCCAGCAGACCAGGCTATTATTCACGCTCATACATACGCTCACACTGGCATCCACTTTACTGATCTCCTCCATGGCCAGCACATAGCTGATGGTATCCATTCCCGCACCGCCGTAGGCCGGATTCACCATCAAGCCCATAAATCCCAGGTCTGCCAGCTGCATGATCTGCTCTCTTGGAAACTTCTGCAGCTCGTCGCGTTCTATCACGCCGGGTAAACACTGCTGCCGGGCGAAATCCCGCGCCGCCTGTACGATCATTTTATGTTCTTCGGTAAGTTGAAATTGCATAGCAAACCATTAAGATAAAAAAAGGCGGAAACCATGACCGATCGATCAGGGGGTCCGGTTGCAAAAATAAACCAATTAGCGGAAAAACTAACAGATGTTCGTATTAATTCATAGCGAGGCGTAATAACTGTGTCAGCTGCTCAGGAGGCGAAGCTCTTTCAGCTATTCCACTTGATTAAATTTCCATAAAGCTCGTATGGCTCGCAAACTTTAATTATGATTGTACTCATTTTGTAAGAAACTACTTTTCATTGGAACCAACAACCGCCACCGTCAACTTTAAGCTTCAGCGTATTGTCACCATTGTAGCGGTGTTGCTGTTTGGCATAAAAATGCTCGCCTGGTGGTACACTCATTCGGTTTCCATCCTTACTGATGCGTTAGAGAGCACGGTAAATGTAGTAGCAGGATTTATCAGCCTGTACAGTTTGTATGTAGCCTCGAAGCCCCGCGACCTGGATCATCCCTATGGCCATGGGAAAGCGGAATTTGTATCGGCGGCTGTGGAAGGCAGTATGATCGCCATCGCGGGTGGTGTCATCATTTATGAATCCATACAGAACCTGATCTCACCGGGGAAACTGGAGAAGCTCGACAGTGGTATCCTGCTGATCTCCCTGACGGCTGTGATCAATTATATAACGGGGATGGTATGCATCAGAACCGGGAAGAAAAACAATTCGCTCGCGCTCATCGCCAGCGGCAAACATCTGCTGACAGACACGTTCTCAACTATTGGGATCATAGCAGGGCTGATCATCATTTACTTCACGGGGTGGACGAAACTGGATTCCATCGTTGCGCTTGGCATGGCATTATTCATCATGTATACGGGGTATACCATCATTCGCGCATCAGTGGAAGGGATCATGGACAAGGCAGATATGGAGTTGCTGCAGAAACTGGTGGACTACCTGAACAGGCACCGTAGAAAAAACTGGATCGACCTGCACAATGTGCGCATTATCAAATTTGGCCCGGTGCTGCACCTCGATGCGCACCTTACAGTACCCTGGTATCTGAACGTCCATGAAGCACATGATGAAGTGGACGAGCTGTCGAGGCTGATTAAAAACGAATTCGGCGAAAGCCTCGAGATGTTCATCCATACGGATGGCTGCCTTGATTTCTCATGCCATATCTGCAGCAAAGATGATTGCGCAGTGAGACGTCATATCCAGAAAGAGCATATCGGGTGGACCGTAGAGAACATCATCAGCAACAAAAAACACGGCAGCGAGGTCACGCGGCTCTGATGTTCGCCGAATACGGGTGATCAGATCTCCGGTTCCTGCTGCGAAAGGCAATGGAAGCTTCCCAGTCCCCAGATGATATCGGTTGAGTCGATCCCCACCACTTCCCTGTCCGGAAAACAATCCTGTATGATCCGGCAAACCCTTTCATCCTTAGGCTGGCGGAAGGTTGGCACAATGACGTATTTATTGCTGATATAAAAATTACCATAGGATGCCGGCAGGCGCTGGTCCTCCCAGATCACGGGATCCGGCATGGGCAGCTCAACAATATTGAGGGGTTTGCCATTCAGCAGGCGCATCTCTTTCAACTGCCTCTTGTTCTGCTGCAGGATCCCATAATTCTCATCATCCTTATTCTCTTCAACCACGGTAATAACGGTATCTGCATTCACGAACCTGACCGTGTCGTCGATATGCCCATCGGTATCGTCACCAATGATGCCTTCATCCACCCATAGCACCTGCTCTACGCCATAGTAATCGCAGAGATAGCGTTCGATCTGTTCCTGGTTGAGATGGGGATTCCGGTTTTCATTGAGCAGGCATTGCTTTGAGGTGATCAGCGTGCCTGCGCCATTGAAATCAACTGAACCACCCTCCATGATGATGCCGGGGTTGAACACCGGGATACCGAGTTCTTTTCCGATCAGTGTGGGGATCACATCGTCGAGGTCAAACGGCGGATATTTCTCACCCCAGGCGTTGTAGTTCCAGTCTACGATCACTTTTCGCTGTTGGGCGAGTGGGTTGATGAGAAAAGCCGGGCCATGGTCACGGCACCAGGCATCGTTGGTGGGATGCATATAAAACTGCACCTGGCTAAGGTCAACATCTGCCTTGATCAGGTGTTCGAGCGCAAAGGCCTTCATGTCATCGCTACCCACATTGATGCAGACCTGTTCACTTTTCGCAAGGTAGCTGATAAACTCAGCATAGCGGGGGAAGATGGTGTGGATCTTGCCCGGCCAGGATGCTTCCTTATGGGGCCAGCTCAGCCAGGTAGCCCGATGCGGTGCAAACTCTGCGGGAAAATAATAGCCTAAAGCGCGGGGTGTGCTCATGAAAACAGGATTAGCCCGCGAAAGTACAACATCGGCCCTAAACTCCGGATACTGTGGCAGCGTTCCCCAGCTTCATGGGCTGTTTTTTCCAATAGGTCAGTGAGCGCCAGAGCCATTCAAACGGACCGAACCTGAAATAATGCAGCCAGATCGTTGAAAACAGGAGTTGAAAAACCCAGACAGCGAACACCACATAATACACCTGGTGGAACCGTAGCGTGTTGTAATAACCAAATCCATATCCGTAAAAGAATAATGTGCAAATGATGGACTGCATGAGGTAATTGGTGAAAGCCATCTGCCCCACGCTGGCCAGTGCCTTCATCAGCCAGGGAACGATGTTGCTGCGATAGACGAGGATCAGCAGGCTGGCGTGCCCCATGGACAGGAGCAGTCTCCTGATATCAAACAGGGCATCATGGGGTACCCTGTAGCTGTCCAGATAGAGACCAAAATTCTGAGCGGCTTGTATTTGTGCTTTTACTTGTACCAGACCTACGACCATGCCCATACCGTATCCGATTAAAAGCAAAACCGCATAAGTTGATGTTTTAAACCTATTGTTAAAGAATCCCAGTTTAAACAGCGCCATGCCGATGAACATCATAAACAGGCAGTCGTACGTGGCCCAGGCGTGCAACCACCAGGTTTCCGATTGAGAATTGAATGGCATCAACCAGGTAAAGATTCCTGAATAACTACCCCTCATTTCTTCGATATTCTCCTTGACTTTTTCACGGTCGGGCTTCTGGCTCTTTTCTATTTCCAACCATTCCTCCTTTGCACCAATCTGTTCCGGGGTCAACTTCTGGCCGGCTTTCTCTGCTTTCACCGCGGCTACGTAGCCCATGCGCGTTGTCCTTGTTTCACTATAATTGTACATACCTTTTCCAAAAGCGAACAGCGAAAATATCAGGGCCATGGTTAGCAACAATCTTGGACTGCTGTTCCTGAAAGGATACAACAGCATGCCCAATAAACCATAGGTGTACAGGATGTCGCCTGGCCACAGCAGCACATACGCATTGATGACGCCAAACAACACAAGCCACAACAAGCGCCTGTAATAGAGTTCCGCTACGCTTGCCCCGCTGGCGGTTTCTTTCTTATTCATCAGGAACAGCAACATGCCAGCGCCGAACAGCATGGAAAACAGTCCCCGCATGGTACTGTCGAAAAAACTGTTAACCACGGCTGCGGTTCGAAAATCCCAGCTGTTTTGATCCCCCATCATGGCATCATACATCACCACGCCATCGCCACTGAAATACGGAATATTCATCAGGAGGATCCCAAGCAGGGCTAGTCCCCTGATCATATCGATGGTCTTGATCCGGTCTGATGCTTGAACGGGCTGGGCGCTACCATTCGATAAGCTGCTGTCGGGTATCATGATATTGGTGTCAGTCATGGTTCATCATTGAAGGAGTTTGCAATGGTCTTTCCGCCGCATCTGCTGTTTCTGCGCCAGGTTTATTGGGTATCCTTTTCCTGTGTATCAATGATTTCAGCAACCATTCTGCAGGTCCCATATAATAGAATTTTGTCCAGAATACGGTAAATACAACGTGAAGGATACACAGTTCAACCGCCAGCAGATACAAGCCTGGCTGACCAATTCTGGCATAATTTCCCATCCCGTATCCGTAAAAGAAGACGGACAGGATCAAGCTCTGCAGGAGGTAATGACTAAGGGCCATACGGCCTGTTTCTGCAAAAAACGACCGCAAGCCCTGCAGCCAGTTACGTTGAATGATAAACATGAGCAGCGACGCATATCCCGCAACACCTGCCACGATCTCCAGCGGCTTCAAAAACGTATGCGGCAGTTGACGCTGTTGAACGTACTTCGTATAGTTGTCGACCGCCTCATGCAGGAAATGCAGTCGATACCATCCAAACAACAGGCAGCCCCCTATTCCGGCCAGTGCCGTAAGCATATACTGGCTGCTACTGTACCTGCCAAAAAAGAATCCGGTCTTGAACAACCACATGCCCAGCAGCATGATGGATGCAAGTTCCCACAAACCAAGAGTATAGAACCACTGCGCCTCACGTTGTTTAGCAGGACCGGTCATGAACTCCCAGTTCTTGACATAACTCACGGTCTGCATGGCCTTGATCCTGGCACTATCTTTTTTCTTCTCCCATGTGAACTTCTTTGCTATCCCCTCCCAGGTTTCGATCTGTTTTTTTTGTTTCCTGGTTAAGGTATCGCCTGTTTTTTTGTTAGTGCTGTCTTTCTTAACTGTTGTTGTGATGGGAGCCGCTGTCGGGGAAAGGCGCTCATTCACTTTAGCAGCGGCGATACTGTCGGTCCGTTTTTGAATGCTGTCTCGCGCCTGATACTTTTTGGAGAGGCTATCTGCTACTACAAATTCGCTGTAGGCTGTTGTATCATCATGGTAGTTCCAATAATATTTCCCGGACCCGATCAACAGCAACAACACTACGGAGGCCAGCAGCCATGATGTCTTCATCCTTGGAAACGGAAACAACAGCAGGCCCATGACGCCGAGATGGAAAAGGATATCCATTGGCCATAAAAACACAAACGCATTGATCAGGCCAAATAAGATCAGCCACATGTTGCGCCTTACATAGAGGTCGTGGTTCGACAATCCCGAACCCATGTGGGGTCTGACAAAAAACAGGATGATGCCCGCGCCGAAACTCAGCGCAACCAGACCCATCATTTTTCCTTCCAGTAAAAGACTGAGGGTTGCATAGGTCTTGTACCGGACACCACCAGGAAAATCGGTCAGCGCCTGCTGCATGCCCGTGCTGAAGCCACCCCAGTAAAGTATGGTGATCATCAGGCCGGCCATAACGGCAATGCCCTTTAAAATATCAAGAGCGGAGATTCTGGCATGTTCTGGTTGATAACCAGGCGCAAAAGCATGCAAGGTGGAAGCGTTCACGGGTTGTGACGCTTCATTGTTGGTTGAAGCCATGGCAGTTAGTAGTGTTTAAGGATCAGGTATCCAAAAACAATATAGATAAATAAAGCAGTAACGGCCAACCGTTTATCCTTCTTCGTCAATATATCTTTTGGTAATGGGCTGGTAACTGTCTATCCTTCTGTCTCGCAAAAAGGGCCAGTGGGTGCGGGTAACATCCGTTCGCCCGAGGTCCAGATCCATTACCTGAACTTCTTCCTGGTCATGCGAAGCCTGAAAAAGAACCCTGCCCATGGGATTGGCAACAAAAGATCCACCCCAGAATTTCATGGCCCCATCCTGCTCAAACCCTACGCGGTTCACACTCACCACATGCACACCATTCGCTACCGCATGGCTCCTTTGGATGGTCTGCCAGGCATTGTACTGTTCTGAATTGGTCGCTTCATCCTGTGAGGTGGCCCAGCCGATGGCCGTGGGATAGAACAGAACTTCCGCACCCATCAGCGCCGTGATCCTTGCTGCTTCGGGATACCATTGGTCCCAGCAGATCAGCACGCCGAGGGTAGCAAATTTCGTTTTGAACACTTTATAACCCAGGTCGCCGGGTGTGAAATAGAATTTCTCATAGTATGCCGGATCATCGGGTATATGCATTTTCCGGTACTTACCCAGGTAGGTGCCGTCGGCATCCAGTACTGCGGTGGTATTGTGATATATCCCCTGCGCCCTTTTTTCAAAGAGGGAAGCGATGATCACCACGCCCAGTTCCCTGGCTAACGCCGCCATGGCATCAGTGGAGGGGCCCGGGATAGGCTCTGCCAATTGAAAATGCTCATAAGCTTCCACGTCGCAGAAATAGAGCGAGGTAAACAGTTCCTGCAGACATACGATCTGTGCGCCTTTTGCTGCTGCTTCGCGCACACGCTCAGAAGCCTTTGACAGGTTCTCCTGTTTGTCTGCTGAGCACGACATCTGAACTAATCCAACTTTTACTGTAGCCATGTTCTTTTTATGTTTCAACCATTACCAGGGCATCAAGGCTCCTGATACCGATCTTTTTTTCTGTAATAAATCCTTCAGCATACTTCACGCCAATACGCTTCCCGAACATCCTTGCACGCGCCACCACACTATCCAGGAAATCAGGTGTTGATATATAGGTCTGCGGGCCCTCGGCATTGTCCGTAGCATTAAACTGCGTGCCATAAGCCTTAATGGATTCCATCCTTTGTTCAAAAACATCACTGATGTCTACCAGCAGGTCCGGCTCATGATACCAGTCCTGCAGATAATGCAGTACATATTTGGGGCGCCATTTCTGCTGGGCAACACCGTCATCTTCCGTTTCAACTTTCGCAAGGCCAGACAGGAAGCATGCGTCCGCGATCAGGTGCCCTGCTCTTCCATGGTCCGGGTGCCTGTCGTCCAGTATGTTGCCGATCACGATCTCCGGCCTGTACCGGCGAATGACCCTGATGAGCTCCAGTTGATGGGCCTCATCATTCCTGAAAAATCCGTCCCTCATCTTCAGGTTTTCCCTCACCTTAACGCCGATGATGGCGGCAGCAGCGGCAGCTTCCGTATAACGCGTTTCAACGGTTCCCCGGGTGCCAAGTTCGCCCTGGGTAAGGTCAACGATACCCGTCGCTTTACCGTTCCTGATTTCGTTGATGAGTACGCCGGAGCAACCCAGTTCCACATCGTCAGGGTGAACACCGATGGCAAGAATGTCGAGTTTCATGGCGCAAAGATAGCAAAAAGAGAAAGCAGTAAAGGGTGGGATCAGGACCTTCCGTACATCATGGCAACTTCCTTCACGATCTTCTCCATTTCCGCATCGAGACCCTGGGGATCGTAGTGTTGCTTCAGGCTGCTGCCAAAGACCCAGGCCACGGTCTGCCAGAAACGGGCGGAAATGCCCCCTTTATATTCCTTGATGAGTTCGTAACAATTGTTATTTGTTTCGCGGTTGATGAGCTTCATCAATACCTTTCCCTGGTAGACAGAGAGATTGGTGAGGGGATCAGCGAATTTCTTCTTAAGCTCAGCCTCTTTACTTTTGAGGTAGGCCTTGCGTTTTTGGGATTCGGGCATCCTGCCGACATTATCGTTGATCTCATTGATGATATAACCCGCTTGCAGAGCATATGGGTAGGTAACATAAATGGCGTTCCTCAGCCGGGTCCACTTCTTATAAGCGGCCTGTTGTTCCGGGGTCATGTTGGCAAATACGTAGACCGGTTCAAATTCCCGGTAGGTCATCGTATCACCGTTGTATACTATGACGGGAACAACGAGGGTGTCGTTTGGCCCATAACGGGACTGCGCGTTCGATTGGATGATGATCATCGACCCCGTCATCACCAGCAGCACTATGTACCATTTCCTTATGATCAGCCGGAACATGACTACAAATTACAAAAGCTTCCTGATATCTTATAGTGGCTTAGACCTTTAATCGCCTGAACATACTCACTAAAAATCCGATCACCATGATGATGGTGCCCAGCCAGAGGACGTTGATATAGGGGAACTTGTAGGCTTTCATGGTGATATACCGCATGACCGCCCCTGATTCCTTGACACCGAGCTCGATCTTGTCGCCACTTACCCGATTGATATTCAACACCAGGTTCTGGGTAAAAACGGTATCCATTTTAACAGAAGGTTGTGAATTCTTCACAAAATAAGCGGGTTGTGATGCGTAACTCCGGCCATCTTTCGAAAACACCATTAAGTCGGATAACCAGGCGCTGTCCACCACGGGCAGATCCTTGTTGTCATTCTTATTGGCCATGACGATATCATTAACGGTGAGGTAGCCATTGGAATAGAAAACGGTATCGCCTTTCTTGACCCAGTAATTCCGGAAAGAGGAGGTGTCCGTAATTTTATCGGGATTCAGCCAGGAGGTGATGTACACGAAAATATCGTTGGTCAGGTAGTGGCGTGCGCCGGGATTGGAAGAAAGGTTCATTCCTTCTTCGCCCTTGACAAGGAATGCATTGGGATAGATATCAAAGGATTCCAGAACAGTTCCCTGGGCCGTATCCTGCTCAGTGAAGTTGATCTTGAAATACACGCGGTCATTCTTTTTGACCGCTGAATCCCCCACGTAGGTTACGGTGTATTTTCCCATTTGGGTGGGCACCCCATGTACGAGGGTAACGTTCTCCAGCGGGTTCTCTTCCTTACCTTTCACATCTTTCAAGCCAGCTACATTAATACCCGTATTGTTCTCAGAAACCAGTTCTTTCTTGGATGATGAAATGAGAATTCCCACCAGCATCAGGCCAAACCCAACATGGGAAATGGAAGCCCCTGCCGCTTTCAGGTTACCTTTCATCACTTTGAAAATATAGGTGCCGTTCGCGATCACGGTATATGCCGAAGTCCAGAATGCAACATGGATGGCTGCCAGGAAGCCGATGCCGTATTTATCGTAGTTAATGCCGCCGAAGGCTGATACCAGGGCCGAGAACAGGATGGTGACCAGGGTTGGCACCATGAGGTTGGACCAGAAATATTTTCTCGTTGTCTCTTTGTACTTGAAATACTGCGTGACCGCCGTGAGCAGGGCGATAACCACAGTGACCAGGATCATTACGCGATTGTAAACATACTCTACATCCTGCCCTATGGCCCAATTGGTGCTGAACAGTTTATTGATGAAAGGCAGCGAGGTGAGGACGATGATATAACCTGCAGAAACAAACAACAGCAGCGAACCCACGAACATCCAGAATTCCCTGGAGTTCATGCTTTCCTCTTTCCTGATTTCCGGGATCGCTTTCCTGTTGACGACATACAGTCTTGAGGCGATGCCGATAAAGGTCAGCATCATCACGATCAGGTGCCAGTACAAAGTTTCGCCCTCGCCGGTGAACGAGTGGACGGAGGTATCCCCCAAAATGCCTGTACGGGTCAGAAAGGTGGAATAGAGTACCAGGAAATAAGCCAGCGGAATAAAGAAATAAGTGGCCTTCATGGAATGGCCGGTATGCTTGAAGATAAGCATGGTGTGAATCCCGGCCACCATCAGCATCCAGGGCACCATGGAGGCATTCTCCACCGGATCCCAGGCCCAGTAACCGCCAAAAGTGAGGGATTCATATGCCCAGGCTGCCCCCATCATGATACCCAGTCCAAGTATACCAGCACTGAACAGGGCCCAAGGCAGTCCGTGTTTGATCCAGCCCTGGTGTTCATTCTTCCAAAGACCTGCTATGGCAAAGGAGAAGGGCACCAATGCGGAAGCAAAACCCAGGAACAAAACGGGCGGATGGATCACCATCCAGTAATTCTGCAGGAGTATGTTCAGGCCGTTACCGTCTGTGAGGTATTTAAAAAGGTAATTTGGATCCTGGAAAATGGGCGCATCGGGAAATTCATTCCGCATCAACACAAACGGTCCTGTACCAATGCGTATGTCGAAGAAATAAATGCCAATGATGAAGCTTGCCAAAAATACCTGGGCAAGGCTGATCATGGTCATGGCCGGCGCTTCAAATTTCTTTGCCGTTCTCATCACCACCAGTCCGAGGATACCCTGCCAGAAGGTCCACAGCATGAAGCTTCCCTCCTGCCCTTCCCAAAAACAGCTGAGCAGGTATTCCACATCAAGGCTTCTTTTGGAATGCTGATGCGCATACTTGTATTCGAAATAGTGGTTGTAGATCACCAGGTACAGGGTGACAAAGATCGAGATGATGGAAACGACCTGGATGGCAAATGAGATGCGTCCCAGCTTTCTCCACCGCTGGGAGTCCAGCTCAACAACCGCTCTGGCAGAACGGAAATAAGCGTAAGTAGCCAGTATGGCTGAAACAAATGACAGTAATGTAAAGAAATGACCGATCTGACCGATCAGTAGATGTTCCCCTTCGTATCGCATCAGTATTGGTTAAGGATCAGTTTTGAGAAGATGTTGGCACAGCGGTATTCTCCAGTTTTTTCATTTGCTGGGTAGGATCGTCTTTATACTTTGAAGGGCATTTCAGCAAGATCTCCTTGCATTCAAACACTTCTCCATTCATTTGCCCCTTCAATACCACCCTGTCGCTATGCTCCAGTTCCGTGGGCTTGGAATTACGGTATACCACCTGGGTCCTGGAACCCAGGGAATCGACGGCGTAGAAACTCAGGTAATTGGGATCTTTGACCGGATCGTATTCAACTGGCTGGGATTTATCCAGTTTTGCGATCAGGTGAACATACCGGCCTTCCTTCTTCTTGGCCGAGGCAATGGAATCATACGTGGTAATGTCCTTCGTCAGGGTTAGGAGACCTGCTATTGACAACGCTATCACAACCAGGATCACAATGTGTAATTTCTTCATGTTCAGGCTTGAATCAGGTACAAAATTATGCCAAAAAACTCCTAAAACAGGATACTTGTTCAATATTACCTGTTAAAATACATTCATCCCTGACACCATATTGAAAAATCGTTACTTTGCACCCGCATTTGAGTTATGGCTGATCTACTAAACTTCGACCCCAATTCCGTCAGCAATCTGAATAACAACATTTTTGGACTTCCCTTTACAGAAGAAGAGGCTCAGTTGGTCATACTGCCTGTTCCCTGGGAAGTGACGGTATCCTACAGGGCAGGAACGGCCCGCGCTCCCGAACATTTGTTTCACGCCAGCATGCAGGTGGACGTGTACGACCCGGATTATCCTGAAGCCTGGAAGAGGGGTTTTTTCATGCGTAAAGTAGACAAGAAGATCCTGCTCAAAAGCGACTATTTGCGTAAGGAAGCTGAGCTCTACATCAACTACATATCCCAGGGCGACAAGGTGGACAACAACAAGTTCATGTGTAAGACGCTGGTGGAAGTCAATGAAGGCTCCGCCTTCCTGAACCAATGGGTATACGAACAAACCATGGACCTTTTACAAAAAGGCAAACTGGTTGGCCTGGTCGGCGGCGACCACTCGATCCCTTATGGTTTCATACAGGCACTTTCCGAGTTCCACAACAGTTTCGGCATTCTGCAGATCGACGCTCACTGCGACCTCAGGCCCTCTTATGAAGGTTTCGTGTTCTCCCACGCGTCCATCATGTACAATATCCTGAATAATATCCCCGCAATTTCCAAACTCGTCCAAATGGGCATTCGCGATTATAGCGGTGGGGAATATGAATACATCTGCAACAGCAACCACCGGGTCATTACCTATTTTGACAAAGAGATCAAAGAGCGGCAGTTTGAAGGACAGACCTGGCGTCAGATCGCAGACGAAATCATCAATCACCTGCCCCAGAAAGTGTATATCAGCTTCGACATAGACGGTCTTGACCCTAAACTCTGCCCCCATACCGGCACGCCTGTACATGGCGGTTTTGAAACAGAGCAGTTGTTCTATCTATTCAAAAAAATCCTCCAAAGCGGTAGGGAGATCATTGGATTTGACCTGAATGAGATCGGCATAAGCACCAATGAATACGATGAGAATGTGGGTGCGCGCGTGCTCTTCAAATTATGCAACATTTTATCGGCCTCTGCCAATGGCAAAAAGGGATAAGAACGAAGTATTTCCCTATGTAGTGGTGCTGAAGAAAAAGCACCAGCGAACCGTTGACCTGATCAGTATTTTTGCAGGCATCCTTTTCATCCTCCTGTTGATCTATTCGGTCATCAGGAAAACCGATAACTCCCTATACTTTGGCATTCCTGTGTTCATCAGCTTTGCCGGGCTTCTGGGTTATAACATTAAAAGATACCTGGACAAAAAACCTGTCGAATTTTTCTTCCTGTACCTGATGGCCATTTTCAGTCTGTTTTTCTTTCCCGCGCAATCCGCTTTCTTCATTGCCATGGGCATCACCGGTTTTCTGTCGCGCAGGAAAGAAGAGGTCGGCTTCAGCGAACAGCACATCATATTCAAAAGCCTCTGGCAGCGGAACATTCGCTGGGCAGACCTGAACAATGCCATGATCAAAGACGGCATCCTGACCCTGGACTATAAGAACAATACATTGTTCCAGGCGGAAACGGATGATGATGACGACAATGAGGAATACGATGTTTCAGAGGACGAGTTCAATGCCTGGTGTAAGGAGCAATTGGCTCATTAGCTAATTGGCTCATTGGCTGATAAGCCAATTTCAATAGAAATCCTCTTCTTTTTGGAAAATTAGCTAATGAGCCAATCAGTTAATTAGCCAATTGTTCGATCTTTGCGTATGTTTTTAATGTATTCAGACGGTCAGGGCAACATCTTTGAAGATGATACCCTGTATGCGGCGGGTCGTATGGGTTGGGATGCCATGCCCATTCCCGGCGATGAATGGATACCGCTTCCCAGTGGCGGGTCCCTGTACGAACTGCCGGGAAGAAGAGGCATTGGGATCGATGTGGAAACCGGCGAAATGAGGCTCTGTGAAAAGGGTTGGGCCGTTGCAGCTTTCATACCACCTGCTCATACTGGCCTTTATCTGGCTGCTTACGAATCTGCCCCGGATGCCCCCCTGCTGCCTTTATTTTGTTATACTGCAGCCGGCTGGTACAACGACCAGTTTTATGTACCTGCTGTCAGGATAGAGCAGGATATTCGCCAGGAATGTGAAGGTTTTGACGCCAGCGTGGTAGAACTGGGCGTAGAAAAAATGACGAAAGCCTTCCCGCATAACAGGCTGGTCAAACACCTGGCGGACAACTGCGCGCTGACCTATCATTGTCCTGCTGCGCGCAACTATTTCATGGGCCGTTGGGAATGCCCCGTGCCTTCTTCCCCCGCCTGTAATGCCAACTGCATCGGATGCATTTCTTTCCAACCCCAGGATGAAGCCATCCCGTCTACCCAGGACCGCTTGACATTCAAACCAACAGCGGAGGAGATCGTAGAATTCACGGTACCCCATCTGCAAACCGCCCCCTTCCCCATCATCAGCTTCGGACAGGGCTGCGAGGGTGAGCCTTTACTGATGTGGGAGACCATCAGGGAATCTATCATTGAGATCAGGAAACATACAGACCGCGGCAGTATCAACATCAACACCAATGGGTCAAAGCCCGATGCGGTTGAGGCACTATGCAAAGCCGGGCTGAACTCTATCAGGGTAAGCACGAACTCCGCGCGCAAATCAATTTATGAGGCTTATTATCGACCTAATAATTACCAGTTTGAGGACATCATTGAAAGCCTGAAAGTGGTCAGGCGTTACAATGGCTGGACCAGCATCAACTATTTCGTATTCCCGGGCATGACAGATTCAGTGGAAGAGTATGAAGCGCTGCGTAAGCTCATCAGCGATACCGGATTGAACATGATCCAGTGGCGGAATTTCAACATAGACCCAGACTGGTACCTGGGAAAGATCGGCGTAACGGAAACGGGTGAATGTATGGGGATCGGCCAGATGATGGACCTGATCAGGGAAGAGTTTCCCGCATTGAAGTTCGGTTACTTCAATCCGCCGCTTGAGCGGATCAACGGGAACTATGAAGCCGATTTTGCCCATTTCTAACCAGGTACCGGGCCGTTTTAACAATCGGTTCTGTGAAAATCTGGATACATTCGCATCATACCTCTAAAGCAGGAACATGGTTAACACAGAAACGGACAAGAATGTAAAAGCCGGCACTTACACAGGCATAGTCTGCGGTGTAATTCTGGCGCTATGCTTTCTCATTTCGTGGACCAATCCCTTACCTGAAGTGCCGCCTGTTGAAGAAGGCATTGAGGTGAACCTGGGCAATAGCGACCAGGGATTGGGCGAAGAGGCCCCTATGATCCCCGGCCCGCCGGCTGCAGAGGAAGAAGAAATCAATACACCTCCCAGGACGCAAATCGCTCAGGCCGATCAGGTTAAGGAAGTGGAAACGGATGATACCGATAAGGAAGCACCCGAAGCCGTGATCCCAAAACCAGTTGAGAAGAAGGTTGAAAGCAAGAAAATACCTACAAAGGAAACCACGGTAAAAAATAACAAGCCTGCTCCGCAGGTGGTGAATAACCCCACCCCGGCTCCCAAAAAACCGGCAGCGGTTTACAAAGGTGGGACGGCCACCGGAACCGGGGGTAATGATGCCGATACCTGGAATAACTCAAGAAACCAGGGGGTCGCCGGTGGGAAAGGCGATCAGGGTAAAGCGGGGGGAAATCCTGACTCAGACAGCTACACGGGCAATGGCGGAACCGGTAACAGCGGCGTATCTATTTCAAGGGGTTTGCAGGGCCGAAGGATCTCGAAGCTTCCATCCTTTGAGGATGACTTTAACGAGAATGCAAAAGTGGCTGTGGATGTCAAAGTGGATGCAGCCGGTCGCGTGGTGAGCGCCACATACCAGCCAAGGGGATCCACCACCTCAGACGGGGGCATGCGTTCCATTGCCATACAGAAAGCAAAACAGATCAAGTTCAATCCTTCTGAAAACGGCGGGGAGGAATCGATCGGCACCATCATCTTCAACTTCAGGCTTAAGAATTAATGGTAATCCCTTGCTTTTGCGCTTAACGTTTTGCGCATAAATAAGCAGTACTGTCTACCTTTGACTCTTGAATTACCAACAGACCATAGATTTTCTTTATTCAAGGTTGCCGATGTTTTCCAGGATC
>Ga0315901_10005088_pt1 | contig 16121 bp, 17 predicted proteins | sample LakEriMetagenome_10_FD_203761 | JGI IMG/M metagenome (GOLD analysis project Ga0315901, IMG submission 203761) | Freshwater fungal communities from buoy surface, Lake Erie, Ohio, United States - Buoy 2 MA116 | ecosystem: Environmental > Aquatic > Freshwater > Lake | place: USA: Lake Erie, Ohio...
GCAATATCGAGTACGGGTTCATCGAGTTCAATCGAATCACCCGGATTTTTGCGCCACTTTAAAATGGTGGCTTCCATGATACTTTCGCCCATTTTGGGCATCACTAATTCTACACGAGCCATGTATGAGTGTATTGTTGGTTAAAGCGGGGCAAAGTTACGCTCAAACTGCGATTATTGGTGCAAGCAGCGTTGATTTGACAAAAAATTGTAGAACTTTGTCTCTAATTGATATGTTGCTCTCCTTAGATTTTCTCCAATTTCAATCAGAATTACGCCTAAAGGTCGATGCGGGTCAAAAAAGAGTTTTTGATCCGATCCGAAAAAAGAACCTGGTACTCACCCCGGAGGAACTACTGCGGCAATTGGCCTTGCAGTATTTGCTAAAAGGGAAAGCGTACCCATCCAGCCGAATCCGGACAGAAATTGGCATTCAAGTAAACGGAATGCCTCGGCGTTGTGACATACTGGTGTTTGATGGACAGCTTAAACCTTGGCTTTTGGTAGAATGCAAATCACCCAAAGTAGCACTTTCCCAAGCCGTTTTAGAACAAGCCGCCCGTTACAACCTCAGCCTTGGAGTACAGTACCTTTGTATTACCAACGGGCTTCAGACATGCTGTTGTGCGCTGGACAGCGAAGCTGGTACGTTCTCGTTTTTAGACGATTTCCCAGCTTATCCCAGTCTTGGGTAGTAGGGCTACCGTTCAAATACCCGTTCCAGTACCTTTCCTGTGCTCGCACTGGGCTCCATTATCTTCAAAAAAGCAGAGAGCGTAGGCGCGATATCGCTAACAGCTGTCGCTTGATAGGATTTCCCGGCTTTGACCCCAGCACCATACCAAAGTAGTGGCACGTGGGTATCGTAGGCATAGGAGGATCCATGGGTGGCTCCCCCGTATAGAAAGGCTTGATCGTCCGGATGCCAGTTGGGGTCCAGCTGAAAAAACAAGTCCCCGGAGCGTTTTGGGTAGAATCCTTTCCTCAAACCAGCAATAGGTGGTATGTCAGCAGGTAATTGCAGGATATCAGATGCCGAATATACGCTGTAAACACCAGGCATTTTTTGGATAAAGTCCTTGGCTGCTTTGATGACCTTGGGAAGTTCTAATCCGAGGCTATCAATGGTTGGGTGGTTAAGCCAGATCATTTGGTTCATCACACTTTTGACCAAGGGGAGTTCGGTTGAAAATACGCGCTTAAAGTGTGCTGTAAGGGCTGAATCCAAAGTGCTTTCTGGAAACACATCGGCCGGGATTCGAATATCCTTTAAATGAGCGGGCGTTTCTCCCCCACCGTGGTCGGCGGATAAAAAGATTAATACTTGGTCTTTCCCATAACGTTGATCGATAAAATTAAGCAGCCTTGCGATTTCCCTATCCAGTCGGAGGTAAATATCCTCCACCTCTTCTGCGTGAATACCAAACTGGTGCCCACCGTAATCGGGGGCGGAGAAACTCAGCGCCAGCAGGTCTGGGAAATTGTCCTCGCCCAGCTGCATTTGTTGAATGGCTTCTAGGGCGAAATCAACGGTGAGGGTATTGGCAAAGGGGGTAAATCGAATGACTCCCAGTCCCATTTTTTTGCGGATGGCTGGAAGATTGTGTGGGAAGCCCCCAGTAAGGCTGACGGCATACCGCCCTCGGTCGTATTTTTTCCAATCTGCAAAACTTTGCTCATAGGTAACCCCCGGCAGGCGGTCCCAGACTTGGCTGCAGTAGGTTTCGGGTAGTTTACGGTTGTTAAAAGCTTGGACCCATTCTGGGAGTCCCAAACTATCGGGATAATAAGAGGAAGTAATCCAATGGCCGGTTTGGTCGTCAAACCAGTAGCTGGCATTGGGGATATGACCTGCGGGAAGGATACTTCCCCGATCCTTTATGCAGATGCCCACTACTTTGGAGCGGAAATTGGTGGCTAAGCGGAGTTCATCAGTGACCGTCGTGCTGAGCAAAACGGAAGGGGAGTGTTGGCCTGATTTGCCCTCTGCTCCGACGGTGCGGTAGCGTTTGTCGGAGGTGACATAGCGTTTGGCATTCCACTCAGGGTCCCACCATTCGTTGCCAATAATTCCATTTCCAGCTGGCCCCGTTCCGGTGTAAATACAAGCGTGCCCGGGCGCAGTGTAGGTTGGAATATAATCGTAGTGGGTGTTTTCAAAAGAGAGTCCTTCCTTTAGTAGCCGGTTGAAACCATCCGTTCCGTACTGGCTGGCGTATCGATACAGGTAATCATACCGCATTTGATCGATGGTTATTCCGATGACCAACTTAGGTCGGCTGGGCGCTTGGGCGGCAAGGGTGCCGGCGAATAGCCAAAGTGAGAAAAAGGTAGTTAACAGACGCATGATCAAAAACTGGAATGGTATAAAAAAACAGGCTGTTTCGCTGCTATAGGAGGAACAAATAAGACTCCAAATAGTTACGAAACAGCCTGTTGAAGCGTACGAAAATAGGTTTAGAACATCTCTACGCCAGCGAAGTGGAAGGCGGATTCAATGGCTGCATTTTCATCGCTGTCGGAACCGTGAACGGCGTTTTCTCCTACAGAAGTGGCGTACTTTGCACGGATGGTGCCAGGAGCAGCATTTGCTGGATTGGTGGCGCCAATCAGGTTGCGGAAGTCTTCTACAGCGTTGTCTTTTTCTAAAATCGCTGCGACGATTGGGCCGCTGCTCATGAACTCACATAGTTCGCCGTAGAATGGGCGCTCGCTGTGTACTGCATAGAATTCGCCTGCTTTTTCCATGCTCAATTTGGTCAGCTTCATCGCTACGATGCGGAAGCCAGCTTCGTTGATCATCTGAAGGATATTGCCAATATTTCCTGCGCGAACGGCGTCAGGCTTAATCATTGTAAAGGTACGATTACCAGACATGCTTTTTAATCTTCGTTTATTTGTTGAAAAATAGGCTGTAAAGGTACTGCAAGATTTTATTTCAAAAAGCATCTGAAAGCCCTTCCTTCAAAAAATAATATCTTGCAGGGTAGTACAATACCCGTTAATTACTATTATTTTTGCCCCTGTTTTGAGCAATATGCAGATTTCATCGGAACTTAGGGCACTACTTACCTTGCCTAGAAATGTCGCTATCGTCTCCCACCGCAACCCGGATGGAGATGCTATTGGCTCTGCCTTGGCGATGCGCTTTTACCTTGAACAATACGGGCATAAGGTACACGTGCTATTTCCTTCAGATTACCCAGAGGAGTTTGAAACCTTGCCTGGTGCAGGAGATTCTCTGATTTGGGATATTTCCACAGAGGAGTGTAAGCAAGTTCTCCAAAAAAAGGAGCTATTTGTCTTGCTGGACTTTAATGCCTGGAGTCGGATTGACCGAATGGGGGAGTATATGCGGCAACTACAAGCCAAGGTCTTGTTAATTGATCACCACTTATACCCGGAGCCAATAGCCGATTTTATGATCTCGGATCCGGAGGCAGGTAGCACCTGTGAATTGGTGTTTCAGTTCATTCAAGAAATGGGGGATAGCCTCAAAATCAACCCGATGGTGGGAGAAGCAATTATGACAGGCCTGATTACCGATACAGGCTCGTTTAAATATGCCACCAGTCCTGAAACGCTTCGAATCGCTGCTTCTCTGGTCGAACGCGGGGTAGATTTGACTCTGGTTCAAGATCGGATTTTTAATTCCCAAAAAGAACAAAACCTGCGGTTACTGGGCCATTGTCTGGTTAATCGAATGGAAATATTACCTGAGTACAAAACCGGTATTATCTGGTTGTCCAAAAAGGATTACGACGATTTTAATATTAAGCGGGGAGACACCGAAGGGATTGTCAATTACCTGCTTTCCCTCAAAGAGGTCCGGTTGGCGGTGTTCATCCATAATCAACCTTCAGTGGTCAAATTGAGTCTCCGTTCCAAAGGAAACCTGGATGTACAGGAAATTTGCCGCAAACATTTTAATGGCGGTGGTCACAAAAATGCCGCTGGAGCCTATTCGTTCGATAGCTTAAAATCTACACTTCAAAAAGTAAAGGATCTTTTACCTGTGTACAAAGAAGCCATCTACAAAAGTTAACAACAAAATGAAGCAACTTATTTTCGCCTTACTGCTGCTCTTAGCGGCTCCGTCGTTTGCTCAGCAGGGTGCTCCGGTCACCACCAAACATGGGTTTCGGTTTATCCACCACCTCCAAACAGGAGGACTAAAACCGGTATTTGAAGACGATATTATCGTTCATATCGAAGTATATGTCGGTGATTCCCTCATGCAGGCTTCCCGTAAGTTCGCTCCTGATGGCTACAAAACAGACCTCCCTTCCGAAGAGGAGTTCAATAACAGCCCCAGTATGCCAGCTATTATCGATGCTGCCCTCCTGATGGGTGTCGGCGATAGCGCAACCGTGTACATGGCATTGGATTCGTTTCTTCGCAATAGCCTTCCCCCTACTCTCCGGGGAGCGACCGATGTGCGCTATGAGGTAAAATTACTGAAGGTAATGAGCGGTGCTGAAAAACGTGCCCAGAAAGTAGCCCTTCAAGCCCGTTTCGAAGCAATTGCCTCCTCCACCTCCTTGACCGCTGCCGATTACCGCAATGGCAAACTGGCTGGCAAACTTGAAAAAGTGGAAGGTGGCTTGCAATACCTCGTCGTAGATCCAGGAAAAGGAACACCCGTACAAGAAGGGGAGCTTATCTCCACGCATTACTATGGATGCCTGACCAATGGATCTATGTTTGACAACTCTTTCCAGCGCGGGGAAGCGCTCGAATTCCCAGCAGGTGTAGGGCAAATGATCCCTGGCTTCGATCAAGGTGTGATGCAGCTCCGCCATGGTGCTAAAGCTTACTTGTTCATTCCTCCTAGCCTAGCCTACGGCGAACAAGACAACGGTCCGATTCCAGGCAACTCGGAATTGATTTTTTACATCGAAATCCAGTAAGCCATCCGCTTGCGGACTATTTTTTCAACATAGAACACAACAACAATGCGTTTTCTCCCTTTCCTGGCCCTGAGTGGCCTTCTATTTGCAGCCTCCTGCGACGAGATGTCCAAAGGCGTTGAAACTCAACACGGTTACCGCCTAGTTAACCATACCAAAAATCAAGGGGAAACCCCAAAACCTGGCGATCTCGTTCGGGTGCATGTAACCACTTTCGTTGGGGACTCCATCATGCAAAGTACCCGCGAGCAAAGCCCAGAACCACGCGAACTGATGATGCCAGACTTGTCTCAAATGGAGACTGGCCGCCGCGTACCACCGCTTTACGACGGTCTCTACATGGCAGTAAAAGGAGACAGCCTTACGATCTATCAAAAAGTGGATAGCTTGATCGAGAAAAACCTGCCAGCTAGCCTCAAGAAAGAAAAGTTCGTTCGCTACGAAGTCGTTCTGGTAGATGTGATTTCTAAGGAAGCGCAACAAAAAGAGCAAGAAGCGGCCATGGCTCGTTTCGCAGAGGTAGAAACCAAAGCTAATGAGACAATTAAAGCCTACACCAGCGGTGGCTTGAATGACCAATTGGTAACCTTGCCTTCCGGACTAAAAGTATTGACCATCGAAAAAGGAAATGGTGCGGCGCTTAAAACGGGCGAACAAGTAAAAACTCATTACTATGGTGCTTTGACCAGTGGAAAAATGTTTGATAACTCTTTCCAACGTGGAGAAGCCCTAAGCTTCTTGCTGGGTATGGGTCAGATGATCCCAGGTTATGATGAAGGTACACAACAACTTAACCACGGAGGAAAAGCGTTTTTCTTCCTGCCCTATCAGTTAGGTTACGGCGAACAAGGGACTCCTGATGGAACAATCCCAGGTAAAGCTGAATTGGTATTCTACGTAGAGGTTCTTTAATCACCCATAAAAATTTCGCCATGACGATCGAACAACTCAAGGAGTTAAAAGATCGGCTGGCTGTCTTAAGGAGGTATCTTTGACGTCGATAATCGTCAACGAGATCTGGAAGACCTGACCAGCCAAACCCTGGATCCCGCATTTTGGAATGATCCTAAAAGGGCAGAAGGAATTCAACGCAAAATAGGCGTCCACAAGAAATGGATTGAGGAATATGAATCCCTCGCCAGGGAAGTGGATGATCTGGAAGGCTTGTACGAATTTCAAAAGGAAGGAATGACCACTGAAGAAGAGGTGGATCAACACTACCATCGTACCGTAGAAGTCCTAACGGACGCGGAGTTCCGAAGCACGCTGAATCAAACAGAAGACGAAATGTCCGCTGTCTTGAATATCAATGCCGGCGCAGGTGGTACCGAGGCCTGCGATTGGTCGGCTATGCTCCTTCGAATGTACAAAATGTGGGCTGAAAAGGCTGGTTTTAAAGTAAATGAATTATTCGAACAAGAAGGCGATGCGGCGGGCATTAAGTCCGCCAGCATCGAAGTCGTCGGTCCATATGCCTATGGCTGGCTCAAGGGCGAAAACGGTGTTCACCGCCTCGTGCGTGTGAGCCCGTTCAACGCCCAGGGGAAACGGCAGACTTCCTTTGCCTCTGTGTTCGTCTATCCTTTAGTAGAGGACGATTCCATCGAAATTTATGTTAACCCGGCAGATGTGGAAATGGATGTGTTTCGCGCTTCCGGTGCCGGTGGTCAGCACGTAAACAGGACCAATTCGGCCGTACGACTGCGGCACTTGCCCAGCGGTGTAATCGTGGAATGCCAGGCGGAACGAAGCCAACACCAAAACCGCGACCGGGCTATGCAAATGCTCAAAAGTCGGTTGTATGAAATCGAGCTACGCAGGCGTCAAGAAGAAAAAGATAAAGTAGAAGCCGGAAAAAATAAAATCGAATGGGGTAGCCAAATTCGGTCGTATGTGCTCGATGACCGCTGGGTAAAAGACCTCCGCTCCGGACATAAAACCCACAACCCGGATGCCGTGCTGGATGGCAACCTGGATCCCTTCCTGAAAGCCTTCCTCATGTGGAAAAGTAACCCCACCGGTGTGGTGGAAGACGACGACTAACAATGCCAATAATAATTGCGATCGATGGTTTTTCTTCCTGTGGGAAAAGCACGCTGGCGAAGGCACTCGCTAAAAAATTAGATTACCTGTACGGAGACTCCGGTGCTATGTACCGGGCAGTCACCCTGTATTTTCTGGATAATCTAGTCAATTACCATGAGCCTGCAGAAGTGGAAGCAGCATTAACTCATATTCAAATCCATTTTGAACGACTCAACGGAGAAAATACCACCTTCCTCAACGGTCAAAATGTGGAAAAAGAGATTCGCTCCATGCGGGTAAGTGAACATGTGAGCCCCGTCTCCGCTATTCCTGCCGTACGCAGGGCCATGGTGCGCCAACAACAACGAATGGGAGAACAACGAGGAATCGTAATGGACGGCCGTGATATCGGTACCGTCGTTTTCCCAGATGCTGAATTGAAATTGTTCCTAACCGCCGACCCCGATGTGCGCACCAGCCGCCGCCACCTAGAATTGGTCGGAAAAGGGATTGATGCTGATTGGGATAATATACGGCATAACCTCCTGGAACGAGATCACATCGATTCTACCCGCTCCGATAGTCCGCTTCGCCAAGCAGAAGATGCCTTGGTGATTGATAATACCTTGCTCTCCGAAACAGAGCAACTAGAAAAAGCGTTGGAAATGGCCTTAAAAAGAGGGGCTGAAGTTGCTTAAACTTTTTCCCTTCACAATAATAGTTCGTTAGAAACGGTCTTGAACTCCTCCTTCAAGGCCTTTTTTGTGCGAAGAAAGCCCTCTTTGTGGTTTTGCTTATACGCCATCGTGGCGGGAAGCCCGTACTCCTATTGATGTTGGAGGCCGGAGCATCTATTTTATTCATAGACGCAATCCCATCATCGATCGACCGGAATTAGGACTGCTTTTTCCTGTTTTCAAAAAATGCTTGTTTATATCCCACTAGAATACCCAACTTTGTCCAACCAACTTAACCAAGTACGCTGAAGAGTAAACTTGAAGAACGATCATCAACCCTTTACCAACATATGCAATTGAAATCACTTGAAAGCCTTGTTTTTCTTAGTTTTATTTCGAGATATAACCTTTCCAAAATCCACCAAGTCTTAAGTACAACAGAGGAAGGAGACGACCTTTATGCATGGCTCCCCTTACTTGGCGAATCTGATTACAGGGAGGAGGTGATGGAAAAATGCTGGGAGCAAACCCGAAAATCCATCAAAAAAATGGAAGAAAACGGGGTGCAGGCAATTCCTTTTTATTCTGATTATTACCCCGCTGCACTAAAGGAAATGGATGATTTTCCGCCCGTATTGTATGTGAAAGGGGCAATCAACTGGCCATCCCATCTGGCTGCTGTGGTAGGTCCACGCGACTTTACCTCTTCGATACCTGCAAAAACAGAACAGATTACCCGCGTCCTGCTAGAGCAAGGGTATGGTATTGTATCCGGGCTGGCGCTGGGGGTAGATACCATCGCCCACGATCAGGCCTTGCAGCAGAAAGGTTATACATTGGCGGTACTTCCCGGGCATCTGAACCCCGTTTATCCCCCTCCCAATAAAGACTTGGCCATCCGGATTCTTGAAGGTGGAGGAACTCTTATTTCCGAACTACCCTTCGGAATCCCCTTGACTCAACGCCGGTTTGTGGAGCGCAATCGCCTCACCACAGCGCTTTCTCATATCGTGCTTCCAATGGAATTGCGGGAAAAAGGGGGTACCCTTAAAACCATTCAACATGCTTTGAAGCAAAGGAAAACCCTCCTGCTCTCGGCATTCACAAGAGATCCGCTGGCTGATAATAGCCTCCAAAAATTGCTTCGAAAGCAACAAAAAAGTGGGAATGGAGCCGTCCTACTTTCTCATCACCTCGATGAGCTCAAAACACAATTACAACAGCTCTACGATTCTACGCCCCGATAAAAGAACTTTCCCAAAAACCAGTTTACCAAAAAATGCCCTGTTTTGACCGCTGGTTATTTTGTTTGACCGCTGGTTACTTTCTGCTTGCGGGCGCGCGACCGACTTCTTAGCTTTGTGAGTAACCAATTCGCTTGCATACAAGGAAGATAATTAATTCTCCTTACTTCATTAATCAACCCTGGTATTGGCTCCGTTTTTACTTGCTTGGAAGTTGGGTTTTGGAGAATGTTGCTGGATAGAACCTTTAAGCGACCGACCGCCTGTCAATAATCAAATTGCTGCTTTGAGTTAGGTTAAAACGAATTTCTATGATAAGAATCCAGGCTGCCAACTGGAAGTAAACCATAAAGCAGTTTTTGAGAAAACAACTTTACTTTTTTAACCTCGTTTCCACATGCCCACGCTTTCCAAATCCCGTTTTCTATCGGGGCTTCAATGCGAAAAAAAAATGTATTTTGAGGTCAGTCGAAAAGACTTGAAGCCACAGATAGATGCATCGCAGCAGGCTTTGTTTGATCTAGGGCATAGCATTGGACAACTAGCTCAACAGGCTTTTCCTGGCGGGCTGGACGCTACCACCGGGATGCAGGGAAATTGGTCTTTGGCTATTCAACGAACGAAGGAGTGGCTTCAATCAGGACAGACCACCATTTATGAGGCAACTTTTTCTCAATCTGGCGGATTTGCAGCCTTGGACATTCTTCACCATAGGGACGGAGAGCGTTGGGCGATTGAAGTAAAAACCAGCACGGAGGTAAAAGAATATCACTTGCAGGATGCGGCCTTTCAGTACCATGTCATGTGTGCTGCTGGTTTTACTCCGGATAAATTTTTTTTGATGCACATCAATAACCGCTATCAAAAAAAAGGTCCGATTGATCCTGCTGACTATTTTCACCTAGAAGACATTACCTTGAACGTCAAGGAGCTCCAGGAAACGATTCATCAAAAAAAGGCATCGTTTTTACAGCTTTTAGAAACCAATATAGAACCAATTCGAGCTATCGGCCCGCACTGTAACCAGCCCTTCGCCTGTCCATTTCAGCACCATTGCTATGCTCATTTGCCCGAAAACAATGTATTAGAGCTCCTGAATGCTCGCGGGAAATCTTGGGAACTGTATCAGTTGGGCATTTGGTCGCTAGCGGATGTACCTGCTGATTTCGCACTCACGCATCGACAACAGCTACAAGTAAGCGGCAAGCCTTTTTTAGATCTTGACCGACTGAAGCAATTTTTGGAGCCTATACAAGCCCCTTTATATTTCCTTGATTTTGAAACTTTTTTCCCGGCCATACCCGTCCTAGACGGCACCCGACCCTTTGAACAAGTCCCATTTCAATATTCTTTACATATCACAGACCTAGACGGTAATCTGTTGGAGCACCGTTCGTTCCTTGCAAATCCTGCTGATTTTAATGATCCCGATCAGCCGGATCCAAGAATGCAGCTCTTCACACAACTTCGGCAGGACCTTGGATCGTCGGGTACCATCATTGCCTATAATGCCGGCTTTGAGCAGTCCATTCTAAAGGGGCTCTCGGCAGCATTTGGCGAAGAGACCTTCTATTTTGAAGGGGTAAGGGAACGTTTTGCCGACCTATTGGTACCCTTTCGAAGTGGTTGGTATTACTTGCCGGAAATGGGTTCCAGCGCTTCTATCAAGTCCGTCCTTCCCGCTATCGCCCCTACTTTTTCGTACGAAAACCTACGGATCGCGGATGGCGGGCAAGCCAGTTTTGTATTTCACGCACTTGTCACTCATACCTACACAGATGACCTGGAAACCGTCCACCAGGACTTACTTGATTATTGTCACCGCGACACGCAAGGAATGCTCCTAATCTATCAACACTTAAAAGCACTTACTAAACGATGATCAGCATAGAAGAAATTAAACAGCAAATCAAGGACCTGGCTGACCAGCACCAGGCAACCGAGGAAGAATCCCTGGATGATTTTAAGGACATAGATTGGATGGAGTACCAGGCGACTCGGCTTATTGTCTCGTACGCAGAATCCCGGGGCTACCTGGTGGAAGGCTTTCCAACCGAAAAACGCCTGCTACCAGAGGAGGAGCTGGATGATGATTATTTCTGTTCGGAGCGTTACCAACATTACCTCGACCGGCTGGCGCTGGATCACCCGGATATAGCCGACCTGTTGTGGTACTCGGTCCAGCATTTTTGGCCTGAGCAATATCAGTCTAAAGAACAATTTATGGATGCAAATCAGGGGTTTTTAGAGTCTGGCATTTACGAGGATTTTCCATTTTAAGGAGCGAGCTGAAGAGATGGATAAATTGGGTTGATTGGGGGGGAAATAAAACGATCTCCAATTTAAGCTAAGCCAAGATATAATAATTAAAATATTATCGTTGCCATTAACCTAACTTCCCCTTCCACCATTTACCTGTCTATGAAAAAAGGCTGCCTAGTTGCCCTCCTGTTTTTTCTGGCGATTGGCGCCATTGGCCTGCTCGTCTTGTATCGTATTTTTTTCGTGCCCCATGGGATTGACATCGATAAACAGAAATATCCAATAACCGGGGTGGACATCTCTCAGCATACTGGAAAAATTGATTTTAGGAAATTGAAAGGACAATCGGTCGACTTTGTTTTTTTGAAAGCGACAGAGGGAGGTAATTATAAGGATCCAAGTTTTGAGGCCAACTACCAGGGTGCAAAAGCGGCGTCATTGCCAGTAGGAGCGTATCATTTTTTTCGATTTAATAAATCCGGGAAAGCGCAGGCTGATTTGTTTTTAGCAGCTGTACAGCAGAAAAAATTAGAGTTGCCGCCGGTGTTGGATGTGGAGGAATGGGGTAACTTTGGAAAGAAGGATAAGCGGACGGTAATCAATGAAATTGGTGTTTTTATCCGGGAAGTAGAGCGGAAAGTAGGGAGGAAAGTACTGCTGTATTCGAATGAAAGTGGATATAAGTCCTATCTAGCCGCCCATTTTTCGAATCAGCCAGTCTGGATTTGCTCCTTTAATGATCCACCGGGGATAAAGGCGCGTTGGGCATTTTGGCAGCATTCGCATAAAGGCAAGTTGGAGGGGGCTGAGGGGTATGTAGATTTGAATACGTTTAATGGTGGAGTGAGTGCCTGGAAGGTGTTTTTGGGAGGTTAGGAAACTATTGAATGAAAGCAGAATCGCTGTTTTGGAAAAAATAGCTTAGCCCAATAAACGTCCTTTTTACCACTGGTTATTTTACTTTACCGCTTGGCTACTTTTTAGTTTTCGAATTACAGATTAGGTTTTCGGGGTTCGTAGTACACTTGGATGGTTAATTCTTTTTTAGTTCCAATACAAATGACTACTGATATCAAACAAAAATAAGCTACTACAATAGAAGCTAAGTGGTTAGTTAAGCTGACTCTTTTTTAAACCATCCATACCAAGTTAGTAGTAAACATACTGTACCTGGCAAAATAATCTGAAACCTATTTATTGTCTCTGTAATCGTAACGTTGCACCAATGTATAGGAAGCAAGTCACAGCCAGCCATTGACAGATGAACTACAGCTTCCCAGGCAGTTACACCCGCGAAAAATTTTGCTATTTCTTTCTTATTTATGGACATAAAGCCTCTTTTTTGAATAAATCACGGCAAGTAAGACCTAGCCGCCCATCAAATATAAAGTCCTGTGTTGGATATTTACGGTTACATCGTATTTTGCCTCGTGAATTCAGCTAAAATGATAGTTAATATGCCTAGACTAATTAATATTTGCGTTAAAATCAAATCGTAAAAGTGTATAGTCTTACATAATAACTTTTTTAACCAATATTAAATCCAATGGAGCTAACCTATCCCACTTACCAAGATGTCCGCACCCAATCGGACGCTTTTTTTTATTTTATGAAACTATTGGATACCGCGATGGTGGACGCGGTATTGAAGGAGGATCGCACCTACCAGGATATGGAGAAGGCGGAATTTATGAAAGCCTTGTCGGCGGCTTTGGCTCGTTTTGAGGAACGCGGGGATACCGAGTTGCGCTGTTTTACGGGTAAATGCAATTCTAAAAAATGCCATTATGAGTGTTCTGGAGTTCGATTTGTGGGAGAGGCCTCTTTTTGTCACCTCGACTTGATCGTTCCAATCAAAGAGGGCGAAGTACAGGATGTGTTTGAGTGTATTGATTTTAAATGTGATGAGGAGTCAGTAAAGGTCAAAAGTCGGATTTGGATAGATGGGTTTGATTTTCCACCTTTAATAGAAGATATCTAATGAATCAGGGAATTACGTTTGAGCAAGCCTTTAATAAATACATTCTTCACCAGCGGGTGGTTGGGTTCGGATTCCAGCAGCCAAAACCGGTGCTGCTTTCCAATGGGTTCTATGCGTACCCTTGTGGGTATTATACCCTCTACGAAAATGGTTATCGGATGATTGTGAGTGGGGCTAGTTTGGGCTCAACACCTATTCAGGAGGCCATGATTTTGGATCCGGATGGGGTGCCGATTGCTCGGGATACAGAAGATATTCGAAATGATTAAGCAATAAAAATGGGGAGCGAAAATAGGTTACGCTCCCCTTATAATGGTTTTTCGTTTTTGTGGTTACACTTGGTGCCGGTTTTGACTAGGCATTTTCTAGTATCTTTTTGGCAATGTTGGCGTAAAGGGTGTTGCCTTTACCTTCCAATTCAGCATACACCTCATTGTTGAGGATGGGTGCTTTGGTTCCATTGGCCGCACCGGAGATGTGCGGGAGGCAAAGCAGGGTCTTTTTGTCACCCAATTGAATTAGCTCTGGGTTTTCGGACCATGCTGGGGCGGTTACATTAAAAATGCTGCAAATGGCATCTCTTGCGCTATTTCCCAACGCGATGATTGCATCAGGTTTGATCTCATTAATTTCATTATTGAGCAAAATACTATGCAACTTATTTTTTTTAAACTCTGAAAGTGCGTTGCTTGTTTTGCTCCCAGTCCTGTAAAAGACTTTATAAATATCGGTTATGTATAAATCATATTCGATTAATAAAGTATTGAAGAAACGTAGATTTTCTCGGTTGGATTCTTTCGTTTCTTTCTCTGGGTTGGTAAGCGTACTAAAGGGTACCCAATTACTGATTTTTTCTCCACTGTCTTGAATATCTGCTCTTAATGGATCGAGCGCGCAAATCATTATTCGCTTTCTTCCGGTTCCTTTACTTAATAGTATTGGAAGGTCAATACCAACAGTGCGAATTGGTGATCCCTCGTATTTCGGAGTAGAGATCAACAAAGACTTTGTATCCAATTCCATAATTGGGGCTGAATTGGCTGCATTTGGATCTTGTTGCTCTAAAAAATACCTTTTCAAGTCCTCATAAACCGGATAAAGTCCTCCTTCCGGCTTGATAAGTTGTTCTTCCAAAAGGTTCACAATTTTTTCTGGTACAGAGAATCGCAAGGCGTTGGGGTCGGAAGAGAGAATACCTTTCCATTTTCCCCTTTGGGTTCCGGATTCCATGCCGCTTTTCCAGGTTCCTTCGAATCCGTTCTCTTTAAAAGTTAATTCTACCAGGCCGGAAGCGTTAACGGTTTCATTGTGAAAAACGCCTTTTAAGGTGTTCTCTTGAAGGGTCGCTTTAATTACTCCCCGTTGGTTGCCTTTGAGTTTTTGGTAAAAGCCAAGGATGCTACCATCCTTGTCCTGATGGAAGATAATGGTTCCGGGACCGCCATCAATGCTGTATTCTGTCTCCAGTTGAATCATATCGCCTGAAATTTTTGGTGGATAGTATGAAGGCACAAATCTATCCTATCCGGTTGGCTTTACTCAGTTCAAGTTGGTTCAAGTCAGGGCTGGCTCAGGTGTAGCAGGAAGGCACCGCTACAAAGGATGAGCAGGGCAAGAATATTTTTGGGGTAGACGGTCTCTTTAAAATAGAGGGCGCTGAATAGAATGGTGGTAATCGGGTTGGCCAAAAACAGCAGGCCCGAAACCACAGGGCTGGTGGCTTTTGTTCCAAGTAAACTGAGATACAAGGCAAATAAGATGATAAGGCTCATCAAAAATGCTTTTGGCAGGATACTTTTGGCACTACTTAGGTGAACAGGTTCGTTTTTCAGGAAGATAAAAGCGATCAGTGCTGCGCCAAAAACCATTAGCTCCTGCGTAGCTAATATAATCAGAGATGGGGTGTCATTTGTAACATTTTTCCACTGTATAATTCCCATGAAACTAAAACTAATGGTCATCACAAACAGCAAAAGGTGGCTTTTCAAATCAATCCGGAATCCGGAGTTATCTGAATTGAAATAAACAAAAAGGAGATAGCCAGTGACAATTAGGAAAACGCCCCCGTAACCATAACTCAAGGTAGTGTCTTCAAACATCCAAAGGTAGATGGAAGACATTAAAATCCCTAAAAGGTTATAAATGGCTACCCATTGCAGGGATTGTACTTGTAGGATATTCAGCATGCAAAATAAACCTACAACACCTAGCGAGGCGCCCAACGAAATCCGCCCAATCATCTCGAGGGTCACTGGCATATTTCCCTGAAAAACAAAAAATCCAGCCAAAGCAATGGTACTGGTAAAAAAGGCCCGGCAGGCAATTAAGAGATAAAGAGGGTGCTCGGCCAGGTTTTTCTTCCAGAGAATATTATTAATAGAGAGCAGCAAAATGGCTGCAATTATCATCCACATGGCGGGAAAAAGTAGAATATACCATTCGCATGGTGGTGAAGAATAAATGATCTATCCTCCGCTGGCTGCTGCTGAAGGTATTGGTGGTATACTTGTCGTAAATGGCTCAATTCTTCCTCTAACTGGAGTTGTTGGTAGACCTCCTCCAGGGTTTGGTACACGATATTTACTTCCGAGTAATCTTGGGTCGCCTGAATGGTCTGCAGTGTCCAGCTCCGTAGATAGTAAAGATGTTCTTCCAGGGCAGTTGTTTCTTCGGTCAAATGAAGGTGCCATGTGAGGTATCCAAGGTAGCGGGTTTTGGGGAAAAGGTGCAATTCCTTGAATGCAGGGCTTTCCAGGTCAAGATTAAACAAGTGTTGTCCAATGCTTGTGCAATCAGAGGAGCGCTCCAAAAACGCATGTCTGAACAATACGGTATGGCCAAACACGTAATCCTGAAAAGCAGAGTCTTTTATTGGGTTTTTGTGCTGCAAATAATAATGCAGGGCCTGTGTGTAGCCCTTGGGTCGGTGGCAGGGATCGTGAAGTGCTTCGATTAGAAAATGACGCACAAAAGGATGATCCCCAAAGTCACGGATAAACAAAGGGAAGTCATCTTTTTTCAAA
>Ga0315901_10005090_pt1 | contig 16116 bp, 9 predicted proteins | sample LakEriMetagenome_10_FD_203761 | JGI IMG/M metagenome (GOLD analysis project Ga0315901, IMG submission 203761) | Freshwater fungal communities from buoy surface, Lake Erie, Ohio, United States - Buoy 2 MA116 | ecosystem: Environmental > Aquatic > Freshwater > Lake | place: USA: Lake Erie, Ohio...
CTGCCCAGCGGCAGCCGGCTCCGCGAGCCGCTCAACGCGGCGATCCTCAAGAAGCGCGAGGACGGCTCGCTCGACCGCATCATGCAGGACTGGCTGGGCCGGCACGACTGACGGCGGCGGGCAGGCACCGCATCCTGCGGCGGCGGACGCGTTCCACGGCCTGCTAGCCGAAGGTGATCAGCACGCCCGGGTCCTCGTCCTCTTCGAAGGGGTCGAAATCGCCGTCGAACGGCCCGTGAACGTGGGCGATGGCGGCGGCGGGACGCATGGCGGAGGCTCCTGACCCCGCAACTCCAATCTCGGGCCGCGGCGGAATCAACTTGCTTGGAAAGCTCGGGGGAAACCGCTATCGTGGCGGCGTTTTCGCCCCGTTCGCCCGCCGCCCACACCCCCCCGCCGAGCATGGCCCCGACCCCCGATCCCTGGTTCCAGGACCGCTTCGCGCAGCGGATCGGCGGTGCCGGCTACGGCAAGGGGACCGAGATCTACAAGTTCGAGCTCATCAAGCGGGCCAAGCGGCAGGCGCTCGCCGAGCATCCCGAGCGGCGGATGCTCGACTTCGGCATCGGCGAGAACGACGAGATGGCCCCGGAGAGCGTGCGGGCCGTGATGCGGCGGGAGATCGACCGGCCGGAGAACCGCGGCTACGCCGACAACGGGATCGCCGCCTACAAGGAGGCGGCCGCGGCCTTCATGGCCCGCGAGTTCGGCGTCGCGCTCGACCCGGTGAAGGAGGTCAACCACTGCATCGGCTCGAAGACGGCCTACGCCATGCTGCCGGCGGCCTTCATCGATCCGGGCGACGTGACGCTCATGACCGTGCCCGGCTACCCGGTCGCCGGCACGGCCACCCGCTGGTACGGGGGCGCGGTCCACCGCCTGCCGCTGGTGCCCGAGAACGACTTCTTCCCGGATCTCGACGGCATCCCCGCCGACGTCCTCGCCCGCACGAAACTGCTCGTGCTCTGCTATCCCAACAGCCCCACCGGCAAGACCGCCACCCGCGACTTCTACGCCCGCGTCGTGGAGTGGGCGCTGCGGCACCGGGTGATCGTCGTGCAGGACGCGGCCCACATCATGCTCTCCTACGACGACGAGCCGCTGTCCTTCCTCTCCGTGGACGGGGCGAAGGAGGTGGGCGTCGAGGTGCACTCGATGTCGAAGGGGTTCCACATGATCGGCTGGCGGCTGGGCTGGGTGTGCGGCCACGAGCGGATCGTACGGGCCTTCGCCGACGTCAAGGACAACTGCGATTCCGGGCAGTTCATGGCGATCCAGAAGGCCGGGGCCGCGGCCCTGGCCGATGCGGAGATCCCGCGCCGCGTGCGGGAGAAGTACCGGCGGCGGCTGGAAAAGCTCGTGGGCGTGCTGCGGGCGGTGGGCTTCGACTGCGCGATGCCCGGCGGCACCTACTTCCTCTACACGAAATCGCCCTCCGGAGCCGGCGACCGCCCCTTCGCCACCGCCCAGGACGCCAGCCAGTTCCTCATCCAGGAGCTCTCGGTCTCGACCGTGCCCTGGGACGACTGCGGCGCCTTCCTGCGGTTCTCCGCCACCTACGAGGCGGAGGACGAGGCGGCGGAGGACGACCTCATGGCCGAGACCCACGCCCGCCTGTCGCGGGCCCGCCTCAAGTTCTGAGCCCGCCGTTCACCTTCCCACGGAGCTGCTGCCGATGACCGTGCCCGGAACGCCTCACGCCTGTCTCGTCCTGGTCGTCGTCGGTTCGTTGCTCCTGCCGGCCATCGGCTGTGGGTCGAAGAAGCCCAAAACCAAGACGATCGCCCAGCAGCTCGAGGAGGCCCGCAAGGAGAAGACGCCCGACGCCCAGGCCCGCCGGCTCGTCCGCGTGGCCCGCGCGCAGTTCAAGGCGGGCGACAGGGCGGGCGCCGGCAAGACCCTGGCCGAGGCCACGGCCCTGATCCCGGCCGACGGCGAGGCGGTGGTCTGCGGTCCGCGGCTCGTCGAGATCGCCGGCCTGTACGCGGAGATCGAGGATCGCCAGCCCGCCCGCGACGTGCTCAAGAAGGCCGTGGAGCGGGCGGCCTCGATCGACGACACCATCGCCCGGATCCGCCTGCTCGCCGACGCCGGTGCCATCTACGGCGCGAAGACGGGCGGCGTCGGCGACCGGGCGGCTGCGCGGACGACGCTCGCCGCGGCCGTCGAGGCGGCCGGCACGGTGGAGGATCGCTTCAAGGCGCAGGCGCTCGCGCAGATCGCCCTGGGCTATGCGCGGGCCGACCTCGCCACGGAGGCCGGCAAGATGGTCGAGGAACTCGAGTCGAGCGCCCAGGCCGTCACCGAACTGCGGCCCAAGGCCGAGGCGCTGGCGGCCGCGGCCCGCGTCCGCTCCCAGACCGGGGCCTCCGCGGAGGCGCAGAAGCTGCTCGCCGAGGCGGCCGAGGCCGCCAAGAAGATCGACGAGAAGGGCATGGCCGCCGAGAACCGCACCTACGCGCTGCTCTCGGTGGCGTCGGCGTATCTGGCCGCCGGCGACGCCAAGGCGGCGACGGCGCTGCTCCGGCTGGCGGAAAAATCGTCCAGCCAGGTGCCCGACCCGGAAGGCCAGAAAAACGCCCTGGAGAAGGTGCGGGCGCTGCAGGCCGAGGCCGAGCGGCGGAAGTAGTCACTTCCCCCGGCTCACGGCCTTCAAGGCCGCGAGGGCCAGCTTCCGGGCTGCGGCGTGGTCGACGAGCGGCTCGGGATAGTCGCGGCCGAGGGCGACTGCGGCCTTGGCGAGGACCGATGTTTCCGCCTCCGCGGGCGCGTGGATGTCGCCGGCCGGGAGCTTCGCGAGTTCCGGCACCCAGGTGCGGACGTAGCTGCCGTCGGGATCGAACTTTTCGCCCTGGCTCGTGGGGTTGAAGATCCGGAAATACGGGGCGGCGTCGGCCCCGCAGCCGGCGGCCCACTGCCAGCCGAGCGTGTTGGCGGCGAGATCGGCGTCCACGAGCGTGTCCCAGAACCAGCGGGCGCCCTCCAGCCACGAGACCCGCAGGTCCTTGACGAGGAAGCTGGCCACGATCATCCGCACCCGGTTGTGCATCCAGCCGGTGGCCCACAACTGCCGCATCCCGGCGTCCACGATCGGGAATCCGGTCCGCCCCCGCTGCCAGGCCCGCAGGCCGACGGGGTCCCGGACCCAAGGGAACCGGGCGTAGTCGCTCCGCAGCGGGGCGTCGGATGTATGGGGAAAGTGGAACAGAAGGTGGCCGGCGAACTCCCGCCAGCCGAGCTCGCGGAGGTAGGCCTCGGGGCCGCCGGTGAGCTTGGCCACCGGCCGCCCGCCGGCGGCCTGCCGCACGGCGTGCCATGCCCGCCGCGGCGAGAGTTCGCCGAAGTGCAGGTGGGGCGAGAGGGCGCTCGTGCCGTCGCGGTCCGGTCGATCCCGGCCGGTCGCATAGCCCGCCAGGCCGGTGGCGACGAAGGCGTCGAGCCGCTTTCTCGCCCCCGCCTCGCCCGGCGACCAGGTCTGCTCCATCGTGCCGGCCCAGGGGATCGTCGGCAGGAGGCCGAGGTCGTCGACGCCCAGGCTCGCCACCCGCTTCGTCGCCGGCGCGAGCTTCCGCGGGGCGGCCGTCGGCTCGGCCGGCTCGTCCCGCTCGAGCAGCGCCCGCCAGAAGGGCGTGAACACCTGGTAGGGCCGGCCCTGCTTCGTGGCGACGTGGGCCGGCTCGTAGAGCAGGCCGCCGTTGAAGCTCTCCACCGCCAGGCCGTCGGCGGCGAGCGCCTTCTTGATCGCCGTGTCCCGCTTCACCACCGCCGGCTCGTACCGCCGGTTCCACGTGACGTGGGTGGCGCCGGCCTCGCCGGCGAGCTTTCGCAGGGTCGCGAGCGAACCGCCGCGGCGGATGACGAGCGGGCTGCCCGCCTTGGCGAGCGCCGCGGCCAGCCTTCCCAGCGACTGGTGCAGCCACCACCGCGCGGCCGCCCCGGGCTCCCAGGGCGCCTCCTCGTCGGGCGCCCAGATGAAGACGGGCACCACCGCCCCGCGGGCGGCAGCCGCAGCCAGGGCGGGGTTGTCGTCGAGCCGGAGGTCGTGGCGGAACCAGACGATCGTGGTCGCGGGCATGCGGGCATCGTAGCCGAAGACGGCCCCGGCGACAGCCGCCGCCTCAGCCCATCTCGATCGCGTAGCCCTGACGGTAGGGGCGGGCGAGCATCGCGTCGGCCTGCTCGTCGCCCACGATCCGCTCGGCCGCGTCGTCCCACTTCAGGCCGCGGCCCAGCCGGGCGGCGATCCCGGCGAGGTGGCAGATGTTGAGCATCTTCATGTGGGAGTGGACGTCGGAGATCGGCGGGCGGCGGTTGATCGTGCAGAGGAGGAAGTTCGCCCAGTGGGCCGACCGCTCGTTCTCCAGAAGCGGCAGGTTGCTGGCATACACCTTCGCCAGGGCATCCTCCGGCAGCGGATGGTCGGCGAGGTCCTCCACGGGCTTGCCGGTGAGCTTCCCGCGGCTGACGAAGATCCGCCCTTTGTCCCCCTCGATGAGCACGCCGTTGGCCTCGTCGCTGCGGATCACCATCTGCGTGCCGCCGGGGAAATCGACCGTGAAGCGGAACTCCGTGGCCGTGTTGTAGCGGTCCTGCTCCACGGGCATGCCGTCCTTGAAGGCGACGGGGTGCTTCGCCGTGCCCTCGATCGCCAGCGGCCCCGCCGTCTGACCGTTGACCGCCAGCGCCCAGGCGGCGATGTCCACATGATGGGCGCCCCAGTCGGTGAGCTTGCCGCCGGAGTACTCGTACCACCAGCGGAACTCGTAGTGGCCGTTGGTCTTCGGCCGGCCGTCCTTGTCCCGCCAGGCGGGATCGTCGAGCAGGCGGTACTCCGTGGCGGGCGCCGGCCCGAGCCAGCGGTCCCAGTCGAGCCCGGCCGGCGGCGGCACGGCGGGGATCGCCGGGCTCGTCGGCGACCCGCCGATCCGCGCCTCCACGCGGTTGATCCTGCCCAGACGGCCCTCGGCCACCAGGGCCATGGCCTTCACGAACAGGGGAAACGTGCTCCGCTGCTGCGTGCCCACCTGCACGATCCGGCCTGTCTTCTTCTGGATGCTGCGGATGAGCTTGCCCTCGTCGATGGTCAGCGTCAGCGGCTTCTCGCAGTAGACGTCCTTGCCGGCGAGCATCGCCTCGACGACCGGCTTCGTGTGCCAGTGGTCCGGCGTGGCGACGTGGATCACGTCCACGTCCTGCCGCTCGATCACCTGGCGGTAATCGGCGAACACGGCCGCCTTGCCGGCGGCGAAACGGTGGTTCACCTCGTCACGGCGGCCGGCATCGACGTCGGCGATCGCCACGACATCGATCCACTTCCGTGCCGCCTGGAGGTTCTCATGGGAGATGCCGCCGGCCCCGATCAGGCCGAGGGCGATGCGGTCGGTGGGCGAGCGGGTCTCGGCCGCGAGCGTCCGGGGCTGCCAGGCGAAGTAGGGTGCGGCCGCGACGGTGCCTGCGGTGGCGAGGAAGGTGCGTCGCGAGGCGGCCGGAAGACGCGGCATGGCGGAACTCCTTGCGGTGGGTGGACGACGCGTTCAGTCTACCGGCACCCTGGTTCCGGATCGATCCGGTCCCCGACCGCCGTGGTGGCGGCGGCATGGCATCCGCGGCCCGACTCACGGCCTCCGCCCGGAACCCGATGGCGGATGCGGGCCCGCGGGGGTCAGCGGCGCGCCAGGCGGGCGGCGATCCGCGCCTCGTCGTAGACGCAGCCCGCCCACACGCCGCCGCTGGCCTGCTGCAGCATCGCCCACACCCGCGTGTCGGCCGGAAGCCGCGGGTCGGCCGCGAGGTCGGGCCGCGACGGCCGCCGGGCGAGTTCCGCCGCGGCCTCGGCGGGCGTGAGCGCTCGCCCGCCGTGCGCGACGAGCTCCACGCTCCCGACGGCGGCCCGCGTGTCGATCTCGATGGTGATCACGTCGCCCTCCACGAGCCTGCCGAGCGGCCCGCCCGCGAGTGCCTCCGGGCTGACGTGGCCGATGCAGGCACCGGTGGAGACGCCGGAAAACCGTGCGTCGGTGATCACCGCCACGCGGCTGGCGATCGGCAGCTGTTTGAGGGCACCCGTCACCTGATAGGTCTCCTCCATGCCGGTGCCCATCGGGCCGATGCCGGCGAGCACGAGCACGTCGCCCGCGCGGATCGATCCTGCCTTGATCGCGGCCATCGCCGCCCGCTCGCTGGTGAACACGCGGGCCGGCCCGGTGTGGCGATAGACGCCGTCGGCATCCACGGCCCGCGGATCGATCGCCGTCGCCTTCACGATCGCCCCCTCGGGCGCGAGCGACCCGCGCAGAAACGCCATCGTGCCCCTGAGCCCGCGGGCCGCAGCAGCAGCGGGAGGCATGATCACGTCGTCGGGATCGACGCCATCGGCGGCGCGGAGGATCCCGCGGAATCGCTCCCGCCGCTCGCTCGTCTCCCACCAGGCGAGCTGCTCTGCCAGCGTGCCGCCGGAGACCGTCGGCACGCTCGTGTCGAGGAGGCCGAGCCGGTCGAGATGGAGCATGATCTCGGGCACGCCGCCGGCCAGGAACACGCGGACGGTCGGATGATGGACCGGACCGTTGGGAAGCACGCTCACCAGCCTGGGCGTGCGGCGGTTGATGGCGATCCAGTCGTCCACGGTGGGCTGGTCGAGGCCCGCGGCATGGGCGATGGCCGGCAGGTGCAGCAGCAGGTTCGTCGAGCCGCCGCAGGCAGCATGCACGGTCATCGCGTTGGCGATGCTCGCGGGCGTGAGGATGACCCGCGTGGTCGTGCCGGCGGCGGCCAGCGCCACGACCGCCCGCGCCGACCGCACCGCCAGATCCCGCCACACGGGCTGGCCGCTGGGGGCGAGCGCCGCGTGGGGCAGCGTGATGCCGAGCGCCTCGGCCACCACCTGCGCCGTGGCGGCCGTGCCGAGGAACTGGCAGCCGCCGCCCGGCGACGCACAGGCGCGGCAGCCGAGATCGGCCGCCTCCTCGAGCGTGATCAGCCCGTGGGCGTACCGCGTGCCGATGGTCTGGATCGTGCCGGCATCCTCGCCCCGCTGCGGTGGGAGCGTGACGCCCCCCGGCACCACGATCCCCGGCAGGTCGCCGAGGCCCGCCACCGCCATCATCATCGCGGGAAGCCCCTTGTCGCAGGTGGCGATCCCCAGGACGCCGGCCCGCAGGGGCAGCGATCGCGCCAGGCGGCGCAGCACGATCGCCGCGTCGTTGCGATAGGGCAGGCTGTCGAACATGCCGACCGTGCCCTGGGTGCGGCCGTCGCAGGGATCGGAGCAGAAGCCGGCGAAGGGGATCGTGCCGAGCCGCCGCAACTCCTCCGCGGCCGCCTGGACGAGCAGGCCGATCTCCCAATGGCCGGTGTGGTAGCCGAGCGCGACGGGCGCTCCATCGGGAGCCCGCACGCCCCCCTGTGTCGAGAGGATGAGCACCTGACGGTCGGCGGCCGCGGCGGCCTCCCATCCCATGCCCACGTTCTGCGAGAGGCCGAAGAGATCGCCACTGGGGCTGTCCCGCAAGAGACGATCGGTGAGCGGCAGGCTGCCCGCGGGCCCCGGCGCAACCGTGCGGATCTCGTAGACGGCCGCGTCGTGGGGCGCGAAGACGTCGAAGTCGCGGCGTGGATCCGTCGCCATGATGGCCCTCGGGTTCGCGGGGCGGCCCTGCGGTCGATATACTACCGCCCCGCCGCGAGCTCGACGGCAACCGCCATGACGATCCCTCGGGCGGTCATCGGTCGCGGCACGTTCCGGCGACGGGCCGGGCATCCCGCCGGGCCCCGTGCCCGAGGCATGCGGCGGACGCACGGAGCGAATGTCGATGAACCCACCGGGCCAGGAGCGGGTGTGCCGGTTTCGGCGGGGCGGCACCGACCGTTCGGCTCATGTCGGCGCGGTGACCGAGGCGGGCGTGATCGACCTGGGGGCTGTGGGGATCGCGACGCTCGCGGAGGTGCTCGATGCCGCCGACCCGGCGGCCATGGTGCGGGCCGCCCGGGCCGCCGCGCCGTCTCCGCTGCCGCTGGCCGACCTCGTGCTCCTGCCCCCGGTCGAGCGGCAGGAGGTGTGGGCGGCCGGGGTCACCTACCTGCGGAGCAAGGCCGCGCGGATGGAGGAATCGGACTTCAGCGCCACCGCCTACGACCGCGTCTACGAGGCGGCGCGGCCGGAGATCTTCTTCAAGGCCGTGGCCGAGAAGGTGGTCGGCCCCGGCGACGGCGTGGGCATCCGCCACGACGCGCGGTGGAACGTGCCCGAGCCGGAACTCGCGCTCGTGATGAACTCGCGGGGCGACGTCGTGGGCTGCACGATCGGCAACGACATGAGCTCCCGCGACATCGAGGGGGAGAACCTGCTCTATCTGCCGCAGGCGAAGGTCTACGACCGCTCCTGTGGCCTCGGCCCCTGGATCGTGCTCGGCTGCGGGGAGCAGGTGGCCCGCGGCTGGACGGTGTCGATCACGATCGATCGTGCGGGCCGCGAGGTGTTCTCGGGGCGGACGCGGATCGACCAGATCAAGCGGTCGTTCGCGGAACTTGCGGACTACCTCTGGCGGTCGCAGTCGTTTCCGCACGGCGTCGTGCTGCTCACGGGCACGGGCATCGTCCCCGACGAGTCGTTCACGCTCGCCGCGGCCGACACGGTCTCGATCACGATCGACGGCATCGGCACGCTCGTGAATCACGTCGTGGTGGTCGAATGATACGGCTCACACATGAGCCTCACGCACGGAGCCGCTTCTGAGCAACGAGAGTCGGGGAGGGGCTGCCCGTGCCCCGGGAGCCGGCGTGGCTCGGGCACCGATCCGCCGCAGGCGGATTGGTCGGCGAAGGCCTGGATGCCGGAGTGCAGGCAGCCTCGAGAGAGCGGAGGCCCGGAAGGCCGTAGCGAACGTCCGGCGACGGGGCACGGGCAGCCCCGACGAGCGTCACGCGTGAGGTTCAAGTGGGATGCGTATGACCCGGCTCCCTGCCAGGCCGCCAGTGGCGGCCGTCACGGATGCCCCGTCCCTTCGGCCACCGCCGCGGCACCGCCCGGTTCGCGGACGAGCGCCGCGTGCAGCACCTGCACGGGATGCAGGGCGGTGCGGCCGGTGCCGTCGGCGATCTGGTGGCGGCAGCTGGTGCCCGGCGCGGCGATGATCGCGCCGGCGGCCGTCCGGACCGCCGGGAAGAGCACCAGCTCCCCGATCCGCATCGAGACGTCGAAGTGCTCCCGCTCGTAGCCGAACGAGCCGGCCATGCCGCAGCAGCCGCTGGGGATCACCTCGACGGTTGAGTTCCGCGGCAGGCGCAGGATCGCAGCCGAGCACTCGACCGAGGCCAGCGCCTTCTGGTGGCAGTGGCCGTGGAGTTTTATCGTGCGGCGTTCATCCGTGAAGGCGGCGGAGTCGATCCGGCCGGCGGCCGCGGCCCGGGCCAGGAACTCGTCGATGAGCAGCGTGCGGGAGGCGAGGCGGCGGGCCGCCGCCGCGAGCGGCTCGCGGACGAGATCGGGATACTCGTCGCGGAAGCCGAGGATCGCCGACGGCTCGATGCCGACCAGCGGCGCCTCGTCGGTGACCACCGGGTCGAGGAGTTCGACGTTCCGCTCGGCGAGGCTGCGGGCCTCGCGGAGCAGCCCCTTCGAGATCTGCGCCCGGCCGCTGTCCACGTGTCGCGGGATCACCACCTCCCAGCCGAGCGCCTCGAGCAGCTCGATCGCCGCGATCCCCACCGGCACGTCGAGCAGGTCGGTGAACTCGTCGCAGAACAGATGCACGCGGCCGAGCGGGGCCGCCCCGCGGGCCGGCCGGCGGCGGTGCCAGGCGGCAAGCGTGGTGCCGTGCAGCTTCGGCAGCGAACGGGCGGGCGCGAACCCCAGGAACCGCTTCACGAGCCCGGACAGGCCCGGGGCCGTGACGGCGAGGTTGTAGAGCCAAGGCGCGAGCATGGCCCGCCGCATCGCCGCGGCCGACCCGGCGATCAGGCGGCTGCGGCGCGGCACGCCCCGGGCGTCGTGGCGGTGCTGCTCCCACTCGGCCTTGAGCCGGGCCATGTCCACGTTCGACGGGCACTCGCTCTTGCAGGCCTTACAGGAAAGGCACAGATCCATGACGGCCGCCAGCCGCGGGTCGGTCCAGGGGTCGGCCGCCCCGCGGCCCCCCTCGAGTGCCTGCCGGAGGACGTTGGCCCGGGCCCGGGTCGTGTGCTCCTCGTCCTTCGTGGCCATGTAGCTCGGGCACATCGTGCCGCCGGCGAGGTGCGACTTGCGGCACTGGCCGACGCCCCCGCACTTCTCCGCCGCCCGCAGCACGCCGCCGGTGTCGGCGAAGCGGAACACCGTGTCGTGGACCGGCGGCGGCTCGCCCGGCACGATCCGCAGGGAGGTGTCCATCGGCGGCGTGTCGATGATCTTGCCGGGATTGAAGATCCCCTGCGGGTCGAAGGCCCGCTTCACGCGGACGAGCAGGTCGTAGCAGGCGTCGCCCACCATCGTGCGGATGAACTCGCCGCGGAGCCGGCCGTCGCCGTGCTCGCCGCTCAAGGAGCCGCGGTACCGCTTCACGAGGGCGGCCACGTCGGTGGCGACGGCGCGGAACATCCGCAGGCCCGCCGGCGTCCGCAGGTCGAACAGCGGCCGCAGATGGAGCTCCCCCGCGCCGGCGTGGGCGTAGTGCACGCTCTCCACGCCGTACTTCTCGGCCAGCAGCCGGTCGAAGTCGGCGATGTAGGCCGGCAGGTCGGCCACGGCCACGGCCGTGTCCTCGACGATCTCCCGGGGCTTCCTGTCGTCGGGCGCGTTGTTGAGGAGCCCCTGGCCCGAGCGGCGCAGTTCCCACACCTTGTGGGCGTCGGCGCCGAAGAGCGTCGGATAGGCGTAGCCGATGCCGGCCGCGCGGAGTTCCGCCGCCAGGGCCGCGAGCCGCCCGCCGAGCACCGCCTCGTCGGCGTGCCGCAGCTCGACGACGAGGATGGCGCCGGGGTCGCCGACCACGAACTCGCGGTTCTTCGCCTGCTCGCGGTTCTCCTTCGTGCATTCGAGGATCGGCCGGTCGATCAGTTCGCAGCCGGTGGCCCGTTCGTCGGCCGGCCGGTCGGGCCGCATGACGATCACCGTGCCGCGGAGCGCCTCGTCCACCGTCTGGCAGTGCACGCACAGCAGCGCCCCCGGCGGCGGCAGCGGAATCACGTTGAGCTCGTATTCCACGCCGAAGAACAGCGTGCCCTCCGAGCCGGCGACGAGCCGGCAGAAGTTGAAGGGCCGGTCGCTGGCCGGGTCGAAGCAGGCGGCGTCCATCAGGGCGTCGAGGGCGTAGCCGGTGTTGCGGCGCGTGACCTCCGGCTTGGGGAACGAGTCGCGGACGAGCCGACGGTTGGACTCTTCGCCGAGCAGGTCGCGGATCGTGCGGTAGATCCGCGTCTCGAGCGTGTCGGGAGCGGCGCACTTGGCGGCGAACCCCTGCGGCGAAAGCGGCCCGAACGTCGCCTCCGAGCCGTCGGCCAGGAAGCCGCGGGCGGACAGCAGATGGTCGCGGGTCGTGCCCCAGGCGATCGAGTTGGCGCCGCAGGAGTTGTTGCCCACCATGCCGCCGATCATCGCCCACCCGGCGGTCGAGGTCTCCGGCGGGAAGAACAGGCCGTGGGCGGCGAGGAACCGGTTGAGTTCGTTGCGGACCACGCCCGGCTGGACCCGGACACGGCGGGCCGCGACGTCGAGCGCCACGATCCGGTTCAGGTGCCGGCCGGCATCGACCACGATCCCGCCACCCACGACCTGGCCGGCGAGCGACGTGCCCGCGGCCCGGGGAATGAGGCCGACGCGGTGCCGGGCGGCGAAGCGGACGAGTTCCCGGACATCGGCCTCCGTCTCGGGCAGGGCCACGGCCAGCGGCCGCTGCTGGTATTCCGAGGCGTCGGTCGCGTAGATCGTGCGGGCGACGTCGTCGTGGAGCAGCTTTCCCTGCAGCCGCGCGGCGAGGTCGGCGAGGGGCAAGTCGGCGGCCGGGCTGGTGGTGGCGGTGGTCATGGCGACTATCATCGCCGAAACGGGCCGGTGATCCACAAGGAGCCTCGACACGCATGCCGGGAGGGCAGCTTTCCCTGTTCGGCGACGACGCGGAAGCCGACGGCGGTCCGCCGGGCCGACGACCGGGGGTGCAGCCCGCCGGCGTGCCACCGGCGGTGGTGGCCCTGGCCGCGTCGCTGCCCTCCGCCATCCGCCTGGGCACGAGCAGCTGGTCGTTCCCGGGCTGGACGGGGCTCGTCTACGCCCCGGCAGCGTCCGGCCGTCCGCTCTCCGAGGCGGTCCTGGCCCGCGAGGGCCTCGCGGCCTACGCCGCCCATCCGCTGCTGCGGACCGTGAGCCTCGACCGCACGTTCTATGCGCCACTGCCCGCCGACGCCTTCGTCCGCTATGCGGCCCAGGTGCCCGAGGGCTTTCGCTTCGTCGTCAAGGCGCCCGCCGCCTTCACCGACCCGGTCGTGCGGCAGCCCGGCTCCGGGATGGCCGCCCGCGACAACCCGACGTTTCTCGATGCGGCGGCCGCGGCGGCGGCGTTCGTGCAGCCGGCCGGCGCGGGCCTCGGCACGAAGGCGGGGCCGCTGGTCTTCCAGTTCCCACCGCTCGGCCGGCGGCTCCTGGCCGACGTGCCGCGAGTGATCGCCCGGATCGCCGCCTTCATGACGATGCTCACCCGCGGCGGGGCATCCGGCGGCCCGCCGCTGGCCGTCGAGGTCCGCGATCCCGAGCTCTGCACGGCGGAGATGGCCGCCGCCCTCCGCGACGCGGCCGCCGTGCCCTGCCTCGCGATCCACGCCCGGATGCCGCCGGCCGCGGCACAGGCTGCCGCATTCGGCCTCGACCGCGACGACTGTCCGTGGCCGGTCGTGGCGCGGTGGAACCTGCATGCCGGACGGGCCTACGAGGAGGCGCGGGCCGACTATTTTCCGTTCGCTCGGCTCGTCGAGGAGGACGAGCCGACCCGCGCCGCCGTGGCGGCCCTGGCCGCGCGGGCCGCCGCGGGGGGCCGCGGGGTGTTCGTCACGATCAACAACAAGGCCGAAGGCGCGGCGCCGCTCTCGGTGCTGCGCTTGGCCGAGGCGATCACGGTCGCGATTCAGCTCCCGGCCGCCGCGGACGCCGCGGCACAAACGGGTCGCATGTGAGCCGCGCACGTCGTCGTTCGGGGTTGCCCATGCCCCTGATCTCCCGCCCGATCAATCGCCGATCCGCGGCTGTGCCGGGATGGCCGATGCCTGGCCGAACCGCTGCTGCTGGATGTCGCGCAACTTCTCCCACATGACGCGGGGCTCGGCCTTGGAGACGTAGTCCGCCGTGCGGTCATACGCCGGCAGCGACGCGGGAATGGTGTCCTTGTCGTAGCGCTTGACCATCAGCGGCCCCTCGGCCGGCACCGGGCCCTCGAAGATCGTCTTGCCCGCGGCGTCGACGACTTTGACGGGCTTGGCCGGGTCCACGAGCGCCGCCGTGAGGTGGAAATCGAAGCCCGAGATGCGGTCGCCAGCGTGCTCGATGACGATCGTGTTGGCGGCCTTGTCGGCCCGGACGCAGAACCAGGTCTCGCAGAGATCCTCGCGCCGATCGTAATCGCGATTGAGGTAGGCGTTGGCCCAGTAGGCCCGCGTCGTCAAGGTGTCTTCGATGAGATGCACGATCCGCTCGGGGTGCGGATTCAGTCGCCACTTGTCGAAGTGATCGGTGATCAACTGGTAGATGGAAGGCTGGGAAAAGACGATCTGGCCGTGATCGCCGTTCCACGAGCCCCAGTCCACGATCGCCCGCTTGTCGCGCAACCCCTGGTAGACCTCCTTGCAGCATTCGGTGAAGGAGTCCCGGTCGCCGACCGTGATCCGCACCGGCGGCCCGCCCGCGTACTGCGTCTGCCAGAAGCGGCCGTAGCGGGACGGCGTGCGGACGTCGCAGGACGCCGTCGCCACCGCCGCCCACGTCTGCGGATACCGCCAGGCCGCCTGATACACCAGTTCCCCGCCCTGCGAGTGCGAGGTCAGGCAGACCCGGAAGGGGTCGATGTGCACGTCCTTCGCCAGGTCGAGCACCGCCTGCTGCAGCACCTCGGTGACCAGGTAGTTCATCTGGAACATGTTGACGTACGGCGAGTTCACGAACAGATCCGGGGAGCCCATCGCCTGGCACATGCCCATGAACGCCTGCGGATGCTTCGGGTCGTATGACCGGGGGACCGTGTACTGATAGGCCGACACGCTGCCGTCGATCGCGAGGAACGCGCTGCCCAGATGGGCCCCTGGCAGGTACAGGTCCGGGTCCAACTTGCGCTCGAGCTTGTCGAGGAAGAAGGCGAAGTAGCCCTCGAGGGCGATGCCGGCGAACAGCATGTTGATCTCGTCCGTGGCACCGCCGTCGGGGATGCAGGCAACATGGGCGACCATGAGCTTCTCGCGAAGCCGTGGCAGGTATCGCGCGACCAGGGGATCGTCAGCGTCGAGCTTCTCCAGGCGGGGCCCGACGTCCGCGATCAGGGCCTGGAGCCGCCGGCAATTCACCGAGTCGGTCTCCTGCACGGCCCGGGCCCGCCATTTCTCGGGGATGGGAAGCGGGCCGCGACCGGGATCGGCGGGGAGCGCGACCCGAGGGGTTTTCTCCTGCGGTCGCACCACCTTTCCTGCACTCGGCGGCGGATCGGCATCCGGCCGGTATTGTTGGAGAACGCCCTTCACCCGCTTCTTCACGTCGTCCCCGAGCGGCGTCAGGTGGTTGTAGGCCACGTCGATCAGGCCCTTGTACTGGGCGACCGCGGGCGGCAGGCCCTCGGGAGTGAGCGCGTTGTGCTCGAGGTGGAGGTAGGCTTTGCTCGTCCCGGCGAACAGGGCCTCCGGCAGCGTGGCCAGGCGGTTGTCCGCCGCGGCGAACCCGACGAGCTTGCCGAGGTTGCCGAGTGCGCCGGGAACCGTCTCGATCTGGTTGTCCCGCACGTCCAACTCAACCAGGCTCTTCATCGAGCCCACCGCCTCGGGGATCGCCGCGATGCCGTTGTCGTGCAGGGCGACAATCTTCAGAGCATCGGCGTCAGCGATCTCCGTGGGAATGGCGGAGAGGCGATTCCGGCCGAGCTTCAGCTCCCGCAGACGCTTGGCGCGACCGATGGCAGCCGGAATCGACTCCACCTCGTTGTTGGTCAGGTCCAGCGAGACGACGGACGTCAGGATCTCGTCGGGAATCACCTTCAGCCGATTGTTGCGGGCCACGATCGTGTTGGCGCGGAGGGTGCCCGGCAGCACCGTCAGGCCGTTGCCCGAAACCCGCAGGTGGTCGAGCTGCTTGCCGATGCGCGGAGGCAGGGCCGTCAGCCGGTTGTTATCGACATGGAAATGCAGCAGTTCCTCCAACTGGCCGAGGGTGTCCGGCAGCGCGGCGAGGCGGTTTTCATCGGCCTCCAGCCGCACCAGTGCCTTGAGGTTGCCCACCGACGCCGGCAAGGACTCGAGCTGGTTGAAGTAGCAGAACAGGACCTCGAGCTTGCGCAGGTCGCCGATCGTCTCCGGCAGGGCCGTCAGCCGGTTGTACATCAGATGCAGGATCCGCAGCTTCGCCAGCTTGCCGACAGACGGCGGCAGGGCCGCGAGCTGGTTTTCCTGCAGATACAGCTCCTCGAGCGCGGCGAGATCGCCGAGCGAAGTCGGCAATTCCCGCAGTCGGTTCCGGTTGAGGGCCAGCTGGCGCACCGCCGTCAGCTGCCCGATCCCCGCGGGCAGGGTTTCGAGCCGGTTGTGATGGGCGGCCAAGTCCGTCAGTTTCGCGCACTTGCCGATCGACTCCGGCAGCGATGGGATCGCATTGTGCGACAGATCGAGGCGGGTCAACTCGACCAGACCGCCGATCGTATCGGGGATCGCCTCCAGGCCGTTGCCTTGAAGGTCGAGGTCCGCCAGGCGGGAGAGGCCGCCCAGGCCGGCGGGCACCTTCCGCAGGCGATTGTGCGCGAGATCGAGCGTCTCCAGGCGCTTCAGTGCGAGCACGCCGGGCGGTAGTTCCTCCAGCGCCATGTTCTCCAGGCGCAGGGTGCTCAGGGCATCGCAGCCGCCGACCCACTCCGGGAAGGTCTCGAGCCGATTGTTCGAGAGGTCGAGCGCTTCGAGTTTCGTCAG
>Ga0315901_10005093_pt1 | contig 16110 bp, 8 predicted proteins | sample LakEriMetagenome_10_FD_203761 | JGI IMG/M metagenome (GOLD analysis project Ga0315901, IMG submission 203761) | Freshwater fungal communities from buoy surface, Lake Erie, Ohio, United States - Buoy 2 MA116 | ecosystem: Environmental > Aquatic > Freshwater > Lake | place: USA: Lake Erie, Ohio...
ACCACAGCACCGGCACGCCGCCGAGCGTCACGGTGTTGCCGCGGCTGGTGACGAACTGCTGGTGCTCGACCTGCGGCTCGCCGGTGAGCGGATCGACCGCCGGCTGCCCGAACGGTCCGGCCAGCGGAATCTGCTCGTCGGTGAGCTCCAGCTCCCGCGAGCGGAACTCCCAGCTCGGCACGCCCAGACGGCTCGACGTCAGGCCGGTCTGCGCGGCCACGAACCGGCTCCGGTCCACCTGGCGGATCACGTCGGCCCGCAGGCGGACGGCGCCGGAGTAATTGTCGACCGGCGTGAGGACCGTGGCCCCGGTGATCACGCCGCTCGACCGCGGCACGTCGTAGAACATGCTCACCGCCTCGACCACGCGCTGCCCCTGGCGGAAGATGACGTTGCCCTCCATGTAGAGCTCGAGGGGCACGTCGGCCCCCTGCCCCGTGCCGCCGTTCAGGTCGGGCTGTCCCTGGCCGCGGGTCCAGATCACGAGCCGGTCGGCGGAGATGTCGAGCGGCCCGGCGGGATCGACGCCGTCCACCACCAGGTTCACGCCCGACGTGATCACGGCCACCCACTCGTTGCCGCCAGGGCTGGGGAACCACTTCACCGCCAGCGGCACGCTCGACCGTGGAAACGCCCGCAGCCGCCGCGTGGTGGTGGCCGTCGCCACCTGCGGCACGGCGGGCGGGCCGAACTCGCTGAATTGCGTCCGCTGGATGGGGTTGCCGTCCGTCGCGGCGCCGCCGGCACCGGCCGTCTGCGCCCCATCGCCAGGAGACTCGGCGGGGCGTTGGGCCGGGAGCCCCTCCGCCGGCTGTCGATACACAGGCGGCGTGCCGGTCGCGGCCACGACGCTCGCGAAGTCCAGAGTCGGATCGCGGAGCGTCCAGAAGCGGCCGCTCCACCGCGGGCCGCGCACGCTCGAGGCGGGCGCGGCGCCCGCCGCGCCGGCGACCGAATCCACCCGCACATCCCCGGCCATGCGCACCAGCACGCTGCGCACCCGCGGCCGCGCATCATCCTCCGCCACGGCGCCGGCGTCCTGCTCGATCCACACGACCGCCTCGTGGGCGCTGGCCTCGGTCGGGCCCTGCGCGATGCGCACGCCGCCGGTCAGATGCCACACGTCATACGCGCCCTCGGTCCAGCGGGCCGCCTGCGTCGCCTTCACCGTCAGCGGCTCGCTCGGATCGACGCTCGGCACCTCGATCCTCCCCGCCTCGGCGATCGCGGCCGCGAGGCCCCGGGCCGGCAGCGCCGCGAGGGCGCCGGATGTGGCCGGCAGCCCGGCTCCGGCGTCCGACTCCGCGGCCCGCGCGACGATTGGCATGGCGCTGGCCACCGCCACCATCAACACGAGGAGTCGTGTCGGCGCGCACGGCGGCCGCGAACCGGAAGACGGTCCATGACGGATGGGCGCGGCGATGCTGTCGCGGTGTGGCACGCGGTGCGGCGGTGGCGGAAGGGGTGGGCACAGGGCCCGGCCTGAAAAATCGCGGGACTATAGAAGTGGCCGCGAAACGCGGTCAAGGCATCACCGGCAGGCACGGCAAGCCGGAAAACCTGCGCGGTTCCGGCGGTCTTCAGGGTAAAATGGCCCGCTTCGCGGCCCGGCTCGGCCCTCCGCCACCCCCGCCGCGGCCCCGCCGCCAGCCGCGCCCATGACCCAAGCCACGTCCGCCGCCGTCGCCGACCGCATCGCGGGCTGGCTGATCGCCTGGCGGCTGCCGCTCGCCGTGGCCGCCATCGCCCTGGCGGCGGTCTCGGTGGAACGGTCGCGGCATCTCGAGTTCTCGCGGTCGATCGACGCCATGTTCGACCGCACCGATCCGGCGCTCGTGCCCTACCGGCGGATCGCCCGCACATTCGGCTCCAGCGAGGTGGTGCTCGCGGCGTACGACGATCCCGAGCTGTTCTCAACCGCCGGCATCGACAGGCTGCGCCGCCTGACCGATCGGCTGGCGGCCACGCCGGGCATCGCCTCGGCATCGAGCCTCTCCAGCACGCCGCTCGGCCAGCGGATCATCGACCTCGACTCGAGCCCCACGGCCCGCAAGTTCGTGCGGCTTCTGGAGGGCTACGCGGTGGGCGCCGACCACCGCACGGCCGGCGTCGTCTGCGTGCTGGAGCCCCCCGCGCCGCGGTTGGTCTCCGCCCGTGAGCAGGCGGTCTCGCGGGCCGACACCATCGACCGCCTGCGGGCCATCATGGCGGAACTGCCGGCCGGCACGGTCGCGGGCGAGCCGGTGATGCTGCGGGAAGGGTTCGCGATGCTCGAGCGCGACGGCAACCTGCTGGGCACGGCCAGCGGCATCCTCGCCGGGCTGGTGCTCCTCGTTTCGTTCCGCAGCCTCCGCTGGCTGCTCGTGCCCCTGGCGGTCGTGCTCCTCGCCCTGTGGATGACCCGGGGCGGCCTCGCGATGCTGGGGCTGAAGTTGACGATGGTCTCGACGATGCTCTCGGCGATGATCACGGTGGTGGGCATCGCCACCGTCACGCACGTGATCGTCGAGTTTCGCCGGCAGCGCGGCCTCGGGCATGATCCGGCGGCGGCGCTCCGCGCCACGATCGCTTGCCTGCTGTGGCCGATCCTGGGGGCCATCGTGACCGACGTCATCGGCTTCGGCTCGCTGATCTTCAGCCGCGTCGGTCCGGTGCACGACTTCGGCGTCATGACCTCGATCGGCGCCGGGATGGTGCTCCTGGCGGCGGGACTGGTGATTCCGTGCCTGGCGCTCGCCGGACGGTTCGACACCGACCCACGCCGGGCGTGGGGCGAGCGCGTGCTCGATTTCGGCCTCGACCGGCTCGTGCGGCGGATCGTGCGGCACCCCGGGCCCATCCTCGCCGCGTCGTGCGCCGTGGTCGCCGTGGCCGTGGCCGGCATGCGCTGGCTCGAGGTCGAAACCGACTTCACCCGCAATTTCCGCGACACCAGCCCCGTCGTCGCCTCCTACGACATGGTCGAGTCACGGCTCGGCGGCGCCGGCGTATGGGACGTGCTCGTGCCGGCCGCCGACCCGATCGACGGCCCGACGGTGACGCGGCTCACGCGGCTCGCCGACCGGCTGCGGACCGAGGTCACCCTGCCCGACGGCGCCGGCGGCTCGCGGCCGGCCCTCACGAAGGTGATGAGCGTCGCCGACGTGCTCGCCGCGGTGTCCCCCGTGTCGCTCGAGCAGCTCCAGGCCAGCCGGGTCGGCAACTGGATCGTGACCCGTGCGGTGGAGCTGCTCCGGGAGCAGATGCCGCAGATGGGCCGGGCCCTGATCGGCCGCGATCCGCTCGACGACTCCACCTGGCTGCGGATGACCCTCCGGGCCCGCGAGCGGCAGCCGACCGAGGCGAAGCGGTCGATCATCGCCCAGGTGCAGCGGATCGTCTGCGAGGAGTGTCCGGCGGCCGACGGCCGGCCCGGCGGCGAGGTGACCGGGTTCTTCGTGCTGCTGGCCCAGCTCGTCGATCGGATGCTCGCCGACCAGTGGCTCACGTTCGCGATCGCGACCGGCGGTATCTTCCTGCTCCTCGCCGTCGCCTTCCGCAGCCTGCTCCTGGCGGCGATCGCGCTGGTGCCCAACGCCCTGCCGATCTTCGTGGTTCTCGGCCTGATGGGCTGGGCGGGCGCGCGAATCAACATGGGCACGGCGATGATCGCGGCGGTGTCGATGGGGCTCTCGGTGGACAGCTCGATCCACTACATCACCGCCTTCCGCCGCCGCATGGCCGCCGGCGGGGCCTGCGCCGCCGCGCTCGAGACCGCCCACCAGACGGCCGGCCGGGCGATGGTCTTCTCGACGCTCGCCCTCGTCGTCGGGTTCCTGGCGCTGACCACCAGCGGCTTCGTGCCGACCGTGTCCTTCGGCTGGCTCTCCTGTCTGACGCTGCTCGGCGGTCTGTTGGGCAACCTCGTCGTCCTCCCCGTGCTCCTGGTGTTGACGGCGGGCCGGCGGCCGACCGGCTCCCCAGCCGCGGAAAAGCCGGTACAACAGGCGGATTGGCACTGATCCCGCACAGGAGGCCCCCATGACCGCCCCGCTCCGCGCCGCCGTCGAGTTCTCGCCCATTCGCTCCGCCGACGCCGCCGGCCGCATCGTCGCCGAGGCGACGGCCAGGCCTGAGACGATCGCCGCCGACGCGCTGGTCGTCTTCATGGCCGAAGGCGCGGTCGGCGCAGGCCCCGCCGCGGCGCTCGACCGGGTGACCGGCGGCCTGCTCGGCCGGCTGGCGGCCGCCGGTGAGCTCGGCGGCAAGCGGTACGAGTGCGTTTCGCTGCTGGCGGCCCCGGGCCTCACCGCCGGCCAACTGCTCGTGGTGGGCCTGGGCAAACGGGAGGAGGTCGATGCCGGCGTGCTGTACAAGGCCGCAGCCACCGCGGCGCGGCAGCTCGCCGGCCGGCCGCGGGCGCAGGTCGTGTTCGCCGCCGACGGCTCCTGGACCACGCGGCAGGTGGAGCAGGCGGTCGCCGGCGCCGCCGTCGGCATGGTCGGCCAGGACCTGTATCGGGCCGATCGCCGCCGCACGCCCTTTGGCGCCACCATCTGGACCGCCGCGGCGGCCGAGGCCGTCCGCGCCGGGGCCACGATCGCCGACGGCGTGAACCTTGCCCGGCGCTTGGTCAACACGGCCCCCGACGATCTCTATCCGCAGTCGTTCGCCGACGAGGCGGCGGCCGTGGCCGGCCGCACGGGCATGGAGATCGAGATCTGGGACGAGGAGCGGCTCCTCCGCGAGCGCTGCCAGGCGATCCTGGCGGTGGGCCGGGGCAGCAGCCGGCCGCCCCGACTGGTGATCCTTCGCTACCGCGGCCCCGGCAGGCAGGACGGCCCGCCCGACGTGGCGCTGGTGGGCAAGGGCGTGACCTTCGACTCCGGTGGCCTGTCGCTCAAGCCCAGCGACGGCATGCTGACGATGAAGTGCGACATGGCCGGCGGGGCCGCGGTGCTGGCCGCGGCGGCGACGATCGCGGCCCTGAAGCTCCCCGTCCACCTCGTGGCGGCGATCGGCCTGGTCGAGAACATGACGGGCCCCGCCGCCTACAAGCTCGGCGACGTGATCACGGCCCGCAGCGGCACGACGATCGAGGTGCACAACACCGACGCCGAGGGGCGGATCGTGCTCGCCGACGTGCTCGACGTCGTCCGCGGCCTGCAGCCCGGACGGATCGTCGACGCCGCCACGCTCACCGGGGCCTGCATGGTCGCGCTCGGCCACGACGTGGCCGGCCTGTTCACCAACGACCAGCCCTGGTGCGATCGGATCGCCGCCGCCGCCCGGGCCGTCGGCGAGCCGGTCTGGCAGCTGCCGATGTACGCCGACTACGACGAGCAGATCAAGAGCGAGGTCGCCGACATCAAGAACGTGGGCGACGGCCGCTGGGGAGGCTCGATCACGGCCGCGAAGTTCCTCGAGCGGTTCGTGGGGGGCATCCCCTGGACGCACATCGACATCGCCGGCCCGGCCTTCGCCGAGAAGCCGAAGCCCTGGACTGACGGCGGCGGCACGGGCGCCATGGTGAGGCCGTTCGTCGAGCTCGTCCGCGGCGGGTGATGCCGCGGGCGGCCGCCGGGGAAACGCGTGCATTCGTGCGGCATGGACGACAGGGTGGTTTTCGGGCCCGGTGTCCCCGGGCTCCCGCCCGGGGCTTCTTGGGAACGAACACACGCCAACGACACAAGAAGCCCCCGGCGGAAGCCGGGGGACTCCGGGTCGCATGCCTTCCCGGATGCCATGCGATGCGGGTTCGAACCGGGTAAACGCGTCCCGTCTTGTGGAAAGGACGGCGAAGTGGTTTTCAGGAACTACAGGAGCGTGTCCAGTTCGTCGACGAGTTCGCCGAACCGGGCCAGCGCCGTGGCGACGGGCTCCGGCTTCTCGAGGTCCACGCCCGCGTCGCGGAGCAGGTCGAGCGGCCACTTCGACGAGCCTCCCTTCAGGAAGCCGAGGTAGCGGTCGAGGGCCCCCGGCTCCTGGTCGACGACCTTCTTGGCCAGCGTGATCGCCGCCGCCAGGCCGGTGGCGTACTTGTAGACGTAAAACGCATTGTAGAAGTGCGGGATCCGCAGGCATTCCAGCTCGAGCTGCGGATCGAGGGCGAACCGCGGCCCGAAGTAGGCGTCGAGCAGTTCCCGATAGATCGCGCGGATTCGCTCCAGCGTCAGCGGCTCGCCCGCCTCGGCCGACGCATGGCTCTTCCGCTCGAACTCGGCGAACATCGTCTGCCGCACGATCGTCGCCCGGATCGAGTCGATCTCCCGGGCCAGGATCGCCGCCCGCTCCTTGTTCGTCGTCGCCCGCGCCAGCAGAAGCCGCGCCAGCAGCTGCTCGTTGAAGGTGCTGGCCACCTCCGCCACGAAGATCGTGTAGCCCGAGTACTGGTAGGGCTGGGCCTCCGCCGAGTAACGCGTGTGCATGGAATGCCCCGCCTCGTGCGTCAGCGTGAAGACATGCTCGATCACGTCCTCCTGGAAGTTCATGAGGATGTAGGGATCGGAGTCGAAGGTGCCGGAGCTGAAGGCCCCCGATCGCTTGCCGGCGTTCGGATAGCGGTCGCACCAGCGGCCGCGCAAGCCCTGCTCCAGGCGGCCGCAGTACTTTCCGCCCAGCGGCTGGAGCGACTCGATTACCAGCTGCACCGCCGCGCCCCATGTGTGCCGCTGCTCGAGCTCCGGCACGAGCGGCACGTAGCAGTCGTAGTGATGGATCGCGTCGAGCCCCAGGACCCGCTTCCGCAGGTCGTAGTAGCGGTGCACGACCGGGAGGTTGGCACGGACGGCCGCGATCAGCTGGTCATAGACCGCCAGCGGGACGTTGTCGGCGAACAAGGCCGCCTCGACCGCGGATGGGTAGTTGCGGACGCGGGCCGCATAGACGTCGCGCTCGTTGGAGCCCGAGAGCGTGGCCGCGAGCGTGTTCGCATGGGCCTCGTATTGGTCGTAGAACTGGTGGAATGCCGTCCGGCGGACGTCCGGCACCGGGTCGTGGAGGAGCGTCGTGAACGTGGCGTTCGAGAGCTCGACCCGCTCCCCCTTGCCGGTCGTGACACTGCCGAACTTGAGATCGGCGTCGGTGAGCTGGCGAAACACCTTCCCGGCGGTGCCGGCGAACGTGCCCTGCATGGCCAGGAGCTTCTCCTCCGGCTCCGAGAGCGTGTGGGCCCGGGTGCGGACGATCCGCTCGAGCATGAGGCGATACGGTGCGAGCACCGGCAGGTCCATCCACGCGGCGAGCTGCGCCGGGTCGATGGCCATGATCTCGGGCCGGATGAAGCTCGCCGCCTCGCCCGCCCGCGTGGCAACGTGCTGAAACCGGCCGACCATCCGTTGGGCTGCGGCCGCCGCCTGGTCCTCGCTGGCCCGCAGATGCGCGTACGTGCCGAGCCGGTCCCCCTCGCGGTCGAACGCCAGGTCGTGCTCCAGGCACTCGGCGAGCCGCTCCGGCGTCGACCCCAGCGTGCCCGCATAGGCCGCGAACTGCCCGATGCGATCCTCCCAGGCCGCGAGCCCCTCCTCCCACTCCGCATCGGAGCGGCACAGGCTCGCGAGGTCCCAGGTGTCGCCGACCGGAACGTCCTTCCGGGCCGGCAGTTTCTTTTCAATGCTGGTGTCGCTCATGGGCATTTTTTCCGCGGTGGTTGGTGTCTCTTTGAAATGGCCGTGTCGGGCTGCTCGTCAGGCCGCAACTCGTGATGGGGGAATGCATGCCCCGTAGAGCGGCGGTCTCTGACCGCCGTGTCCCCCGGCTTCCGCCGGTGGTTTCTCGTGCCTTTCGCTCGTGTTCTCTCCCAGAAGCCCCGGGCGGGAGCCCGGGGACTCCGGGCCTGAAAACCACCCCGCCGCCCATGCGGGACGACGGCACGTGATCCCCCGGTTCGAACCCGCATCACATGGCACCCGGGAAGGCATACCACCCGGAGTCCCCCGGCTTCCGCCGGGGGCTTTTTGTGCCGTTCACGCGCGTCAAGCCGAGCGCAAGACCGGAGAACTCGCACAACCAAAACTCGTGCCTCGGGCTTCCCACCAGTGCCGCCGTAATGCCCCATGGGCGATTGTTTACCCCACCCTCCAAGGCCAAAAGGCAGCGCCGTCGCCTCCCCGTATGTCCCAAGGCTGGCGAACTCGCCGGGCCCGCGATCGTTGAGGAGGCCCGGGTGTCGGCGTGAGGATGCGGAGCGTGGCGGACCTTCGCCAGCGACGCAACTCATGCCGCACCCGGGCCGGCTTGGGCTCGTTGACTCCCCCGGCGAAACACCCGCGATCATCACAGCCTCCAGACGGCGCTGCCCCACGCGAGGCCGCCCCCGAAGCCGCACACCACCACCGTGCTGCCCGGCCCGATCCGCTCCGCCCGCCAGGCCTCTTCCATCGCCAGCGGGATCGAGCCACTCGACGTGTTGCCGTAGCGATCGAGGTTCACGAACACCTTGTCGGTCGGCAGCCGCAGCGCCTCGCGCACCCCCTCGATGATCCGCGCATTCGCCTGATGGAGGAAGAACATGTCGACGTGCTCCAGCGGCACGCCGGACCGGTCAACGACCTGACGGATGTTCTCCTCGACCAGCCGGATCGCCCACTTGAAGACGGCCCGGCCATCCATCTGCAGAAACTGGTCACGCCGGGCGATGCCCTCGACCGTGACCGGCTGTCGCGAGCCGCTCATCGGGCAGGCGAGCATGCCTGCCCCGCGGCCGTCGGACCCCAGCGAGCAGGCCAACAACCCGCGATCCCGACCGTTCGCGTCCGGCTCGGTCGCCTCCAGGAGCACCGCCCCCGCACCGTCGCCGAACAGTGGCCAGGTCTTCACGTCCTCGGGATCGACGACGCGGGAGTTGGTGTCGGCGCCGATCACCAGGGCCAGCCGGCTCGAACCCGCCGCCACGAAGTTCGCCGCGGTCACCAGCGCATAGGCGAAGCCCGCGCAGGCGGCCGTCACGTCCATCGCCGGCGCGTCGAGGCCGAGCCGCTCCTGCACGATGCAGGCGGCCGACGGAATGCACATGTCGGGCGTGAAGGTGCCGAGCACGAGGAGGTCGATATCGGCGGCGGCCACGCCGGCATGGGTGATCGCCGCGCGGCCGGCCGCCGCCGCCAGATCGCTGGTCGCGATCTCCGGGCCGGCGTGCCGCCGCTCGTGGATGCCGGATCGGGCCACGATCCACTCGGGATCGCAGCCCAGCCGGGCGAGGTCGGCATTGGTGACGACGCGGTCCGGAACGGCCGCACCGACGCCCACGAGCCGGAAGCCCACGGCGCGGCCGAAACGTGACGGCCGCGGCGAGGTGAGGATCTCGGACATGGGGGCAGGATACCAAAACCGCCGCCGGAGCCGGCTCCGAAACCCGCCGCCATGCCGCGACGCCGTCCGCCACTCACCGCAGTCCACCGGCGATCAGCGGCCGCGGGTCCGCTGCATCGCCGCCGATGCGCGTCTTACTCCTGCTTGGCTTCCTTGGATTTCTTCTGCACGACGCCGGCGCGGTTGAGATGAATCTTCCCGTACTCATCGTCGGAGACGACGTAATACCAGTCCGCGAAACGGGCATTGAGCTCCTTGACCCGCTTCTGGGCGGCCTTCACCTTCTCGTCATACTCTTCCTGCTTGCGGCGGTTCTCGCGCTCCACCCGCCGCCGCTCCTCGAGCGCCGCCTGGGCCTTCGCCTCCGCCTCGTCGGCCGCCGCCAGCTTGCCCGACGCATCGGCAGCGGCCCCCTCGTCCTTCTTCTCCGTGTCTTCCTTCTTCGCCCCATCCGGCTTCTCGTCCGCCGCCGGCACGGACGGGACTTCCGGGAGCGGATCCAGCTTCGGCTTCTCGAGGAGCGACTCGGCGAAGCGGGCCATCACGAACAGGTACCGACCGGTGGTGTCGTCGGAGGCCTTGCCGTCTTCCTTCTTGTCGGCCTTCGCGTCACCGGCCACGCTCGTGCCGTTCCCGAATCGGAGCAGGTATTCGACGCCATCCTTCATCCCCACGATCGTCTCCCCGTTCGAGGAGAGGATTTCGCCCGAGGCGAACGGGTAAAAGCCCTTCTGAGCCAGCGACGTCACGGCCTCGCGATCAGTCGTGAACTTCTCCTCGGCCTTCAAGTCGCCGCTCAAGCCGGCCGGCTTGCGGGCCACGTCGATGATCTTCAGGTCGCCGAGCGCGTCCCGCAGCGCGTTGAGCTTGCTCGAGGCCAGTTCCTCGTCTCCGGCGAGCTGCTCCTCCTGCGGTTTGTTGTCGGCCCCGAAGGCCTCCAGTTTCAGCAGCGACCACTTCGCGTCCTTGTCGTCATAACCGAGGGCGATACGGCTCTTGCGATCCTGGGTCACGGCCGGCCGACCGCTTGCCTCGTCGAACCCGAACGTGCACGTCGAGTCGTCGATCACCAGCCGGCGGACGTCCCAGGGCGTGATCTTCAGCAGGTCCTTCTCGATCCAGTCGTCGAAGTTCGTGGTGAACTTGGTGGCGTCGATCTCCACCCGATACACGGGGTCCTGCCCGGCCTTGCGGACGAACCGCAGCTTCCGGCCCGGCATGCCGCCGCTGGCCGGAGCCTTGTCTTCCTTGCCGATGATCAGCCGGGCGAGCTTGTTGCCCGAAGCGTCGCGGATCTCCACGAGTTTGCCCACGCCGCTGTCGCCCACCTTGATCTTCTGCGGATCGGGCTCGATCACGCCGTAGGTCTCATGATCGCCGGGCGATGCGGTCATCACCGCGAGGATCGGCCGATCGACCAGTTCGTTGCAGGCGGCGGCAAGCTGGTCCTTGGCGTCGGCCGGATAGCCGTCGTGCGACGGCAGTGACCACACGCCCCCCGTCTGCACGACCTTGAACGGCTTGAGCGTCGCCGTCTCGTCGTCGAACGAGATGATCTCCATGCTCGCGGCCTTGGCGGGGTCGGAGAGTTCCGGGAAGAGCACGCGGTCGGCCTCGGGCGCGACCGCGGACTGACGAAGCCGGGGCTGGACCGCGGTGCCGAGGAGAAACATGCCGATCCCGCCGAGCAGGAAGACCGCCGTCTTCTGCAGGGCCGGCGACAGGCCGCCGGCCGCCGCATCGCCTGATTGGTTCGTCGCGTGGTTCATCGTGCCGTGCCCTCCCATGCTCACCTCAACCTCGACTTCGAGACACCCTCGCGCTCCAGCGCCCGGCGCCGGAAAAACACGAAGAACGCCACCACGAGCGGCGGAATCGGCGGCAGGAGCACCGCCAGCCACTTCTGTCGGTCCTGCTCGCGGCGGACCTGCCCCTCGAGCCTTCGCTCCACCGCCGCCACCTCGGCGTCGCGCTTGCTCTTGAGCTTCTCGATCTTCGTGTCCAGCCGGCGCTGCGCGAGTCGCTGCCGGCTGGCCAACTGCTGGACGGCCTGCATGGCCGCCTGCGGATCGGCGTCGCCCTGGGCCTCCATGTCCTTGATCTTCTTCTCGAACTCACCAACCTCCTTCTGCATGGCGGCGTTCGCCTCGCGTTCGGCCTTGTCGAACTCGGCAATGAAGGTCGTCCGCTGCCTGTCGGCCTCCTCGCGGGCGCTCGCCACGGCATCCTCGATCCGCTCCAGCGTGCGGTGCTTCGGCTTCCGCTTGCGGATGGCGATGAAGCGATCGTCGCCGGCCAGCGAGTCGAGCGCGTTGAGGGCGAACTCGACGTTGTCGAAGTCGAGGCCGAAGACCTCGTCGGGCCGGCTGCGGAGGCCGAAGATCCGCCCGTCGAGCAGGTCGACGTCGGCGACGACCACGGCGCGGATCGGCTTGGCGGCCGCCGCGGACTCCCCCTCCTTGCCCGCAACAGCGGCCGGCAGCTTCCGGTCCACCAGCGCGGCCAGCACCATCGACTGGTCGGCCTTGCGCTCGAAGATCTGCAGTTGCCGCATGTCGCCGCGATTCCCCATCACCTGATCAACTTCGATCGTGCCGGTTCGCGGCGCCGCGGTCCGCACCAGGGGCGTGATCGTCACGTCCGCCGCCTCGTCCTTGGCGATCGCCCCGGGAAATGGAAATAGCAGTTCCTGCAGCCCGGAGGAGATGGGATCGCCCTGATTGAAACCCGAGTCCTTGCCTTCGAGCGTGGCATCGATGAACACGAACTCCGCGGGTAGTTCCAGCTTGAGGTGGGGGTTGTAGTCCTGGTAGACGACGAACGGCGCGGCGCCCATCTGCCCCATCGCCGGCCGCCCGGCGCCGGCCGAGAGCTTCACGCCCAGGGCCTGCCACAGCTCGTCGAGGTTGCCCTTCGGCTGCCCCTGCGGCCCGCCGAACATCGCCATCGGCCCCATCGGGTTTCGGCGGGGCTGTGACGTGCCGGGAACGTTCGTCATCAGCACGGGCAGCGGATCCTCGAAGATCGCCACCGGCTGGCCGGCCTTCACGGCGGCGACGAAGTTCGTCATCTGCTCGGGGCCCAGCGACGAGGGCTGCACCGCCAGAAGTACGTCGTAGGTCTCCGTGATCGGCGCCGAGGCGTCCACCTGGACGACGTCGTACTGCTTCTCGAGCTCGTCCACGATCGGCTGCCGCGGCCGCTGCTGGCCGCCCATCATGTCGAAGCCGCCGAACAGGTCGGCGTCGGTCGTGAGCACGCCGAGCCGCTTCCGCTTCTGCTGCGCCGCCGTGCATACCGAGCGGATCAGCTCGTATTCCACCGGCGTACCCTTGTCGAAGAACGGCACGACCACCTTTTCCAGTCCGCTGGTGAACGCACAGCCGAGGAAGATCTCCTCGTCGCGGTAGGCGCCGCGGACCCGGGCCAGCACGTTCACCGGCCCGATGCCGTACTGCTGGGCGGCCAGGGCCGCCGCCTCCGTCTTCGGCTCGGTGGGGATGACCTCGACGTTCACCTTGCCCTGGCCGAGCTGCTGGAACTGCCGCAGCGTGTTGAGGAGGTTGAGCCGGGTCTGGGCGTAGTCCTCGGGCACGGTCGGGCTGACGTAGGCCTTGATGTCGATGGGCCGCTGCGTCTCCAGGGTCTTGAGCAGGCGGCGCGTGTCGGGCGAGAGGGAGCTGATCTGCTCGGCCGAGAGATCGGCCCGCACGTCGAGGGCCCGAAAGAGGAGCACGCCCCCCACGGCCGCGGCCGCGAGACCGAGGGTCCGGGCCAGATAGTGGAGCCCCATGCCGCCGGCATCCCGCCGGCCCGTCCAATGCCGCCGCCCGATGAGCACCATCGCGATGTACAGACAGACCGCCACGATCCCCAGAAAGAAGGCGACCGACGACATGCTCACCACGCCGCGGCCGAAGTCGGCGAAGTGCTCGGCCAGGCTCCAGGCCCGGACCTGCGCCGCCGCCTTCGCCCCCATCACGCTGCTCGCCTGATCGGCCAGTGCCAGCGGCGCGTTGAACAGGAGGCCGAGGATGAACCCGACCGTGAGGTTGCTCGTCAGGAAGCTGGCCACCATGCCGACCGCCAGCATCGCCAGCCCCACGAACCAGTAGCCGAGGTAATTGGCGAGGAACAGCCCCGCGTCGGGCGTGCCCCAGCGGAGGAGGATGATCAGGTTGCAGACGCAGGAGAACATCAGCGCCACGGTGAAGATGCCCACGGCGGCGAGATACTTGCCGAACACCACCTCCCAGTCGCTGGCGGGGATCGTGAGCAGGAGTTCGTCGGTCCCCTGCCGCCGCTCGTCGGCCCACACGCTCATCGTGATCGCCGGCACGAAGACCAGGAGGATGTAGGGCAGATAGCGGTTGAGCTGGTCGAGGTTGGCGAGGTTGGAGTTGAAGAACTCCGGCGGCCAGAAGGCGGCCAGCGACCCCAGGAGCACGAACACGCAGATGAAGACGTAGCCCGTGGGATTGGAGAAATAGGCGACGAAGTTCCGCTTGAAAACGGCGTCGAGAACGTGCCACTTCATGGATTCGATCCTTCGGTCATGGCTGCGGTTGCAATGCGATTTCCTTGAATACAACCCGGATGGCTGCGGGGCGGCATGAGTTGTCTCGCTGGCGGAGGACCGCCACGCTCGCCATCCTCACGCCGACCCCTTGCCTGACGCTGCAGGGCCGCGATTGAGTGCGAGCTCATGCGACGCGGATGGCTGCGGGGCGGCATGAGTTGTCTCGCTGGCGGAAGACCGCCACGCTCGCCATCCTCACGCCGACCCCTTGCCTGGCGCTGCAGGGCCGAAGCGGAGCGGCGATCAGGCGTCCATCCGAACTGCATCGGTTGTCCTTCGTGGGGAACGGCTTGGGCTGGAACGACCGCGGACCTGCGGCGGCCGGCGGGCAGGGTGGGTCAGGCGGAACGCGTCAACTCGTGGAACCGCTCGTCGAGGCTGCGGCCGTCGCGACGCAGATCGGCGGGTGTGCCGTCGAACCGCAGCCGGCCCTCGGCGATGAGGAGCACGCGGTCGGCCAAGGCCTCGACCTCCTGGAGGATGTGGGTCGAGAGCAGAATCGTCTTCTGCTCGCCGAGCCGACGGATCGTCTCCCGGACCTCGCGAATCTGGTTGGGATCGAGGCCGCTGGTCGGCTCGTCGAGAATCAGCACGTCGGGTTCGTGGAGCAGCACCTGGGCCATGCCGACCCGCTGCCGGTAGCCCTTGGAGAGCTTGCCGATCGCCTTGCCGATCACGCTGCCGAGTTCGCACTGCTTCACGACCTTCTCGATCCGCTCCCGCTTCCGCTCGCCGGTCAGGCCGCGGGCATCGGCGAAGAACTCCAGCAGGCTGCGGGGCGTCATGTCGGGATACAGGGGACCGTTTTCCGGCAGATACCCGAGCCGCTCCGCCCCGGCGAGCCGGTCGGTGGCCATGTTGTGGCCGGCGATCCGGGCCGTGCCGGACGACGGGGCGAGATACCCCGTGAGGATCTTCATCGTCGTGCTCTTTCCGGCGCCGTTGGGGCCCAGAAAGGCGACGATCTCACCCCGCGGCACGCGGAAAGTGACGTTCTCGATGGCGATGAACTCGCCGTAATACTTGGTGAGGCCATCGGCCTCGATCATGGCTGCGCCGCCGGCCGGATGGCTTTGGTGGATCATCACAGCGTCCAGTGCGGGTGGGTATGGAAGCGGGGAACTGCAGGTCCCACATTCTTTCCCAGAACCGCCCTGGCGACAATCCCCGGGCCTCGGGCTCGACCCGCGTCGGGGCGCGGGTCGGGGCTCCCGGATCGCCGGCCCGCCTACTCCACCGGCTCGAGCACCGGCTCTGGACGGCCGCGCCGCCAGGCGATGTGCCGCCGCCACGCGGCGCTGGTCGCGGGATGGTCGGCCCGGTAGTGCACACCGCGGGTCTCACGGCGGTCGATCGCGGCGTGGATCATCAGCCGGGCCACTTCGAGCATGTTCTGCAGCTGCCAGCCCGACGGGTCGGCGAACTGCCGCGGGAGCACGTAGCGGCACCAGCCCTCGACCGCATCCAGGGCCTCGCGGAGCGACGCCTCCGTCCGCTCCACGCCGACATGCCGCCACATCAGGGCCCGCAGCGAGTTGCGGATGTCGGCCAAATCGAGCGTGCCGCTCGGCTCTCCGGCAGCGACCCGGGGAAACGAGATCGGCGGCACGCGATACTCGTCCGCGTCGTCGCCGGGCATGGCCAGCACGTCGGCCGAGGCCGCGGCGCCGGCGCGAGCGCCATAGACCAGCCCCTCCAGAAGGCTGTTGCTCGCCAGGCGGTTGGCGCCGTGCAGCCCACTGGAGGTGACCTCGCCGGCGGCGAGCAGGCCGGGCAGCGTCGTGCGGCCCGTGTCGTCCACCGTCACGCCGCCGATCATGTAGTGCGCACCGGGCCGCACCGGAATCCGATCGCGGGCCAGGTCGAGCCCGAACTTCGCGCAGATCTCGGCCATGCCCGGAAACCGCCGGCGGACCATGTCCGCATCGAGGTGCGACAGATCGAGATACACGTTGGCATGATGCGTCCGCTGCATGACGACGGTGATCGCCCGGGAGACGACGTCGCGCGGGGCGAGCTCGGCGCGGGGATCAAACTCGGGCATGAATCGCCGGCCGTCGCGGTCGACGAGGTGCGCCCCGGCGCCGCGCACCGCCTCGGTGATCAGGCTGCGGGTGCCGCCGGCGATGTAGAGCACCGTGGGATGGAACTGCATGAACTCCATGTCGCGCAGCTCGGCGCCGGCCCGCCAGGCCAGCGCCATGCCGTCGCCGCCCACGCCGGGCGGATTGGTCGACTCACGA
>Ga0315901_10005094_pt1 | contig 16109 bp, 10 predicted proteins | sample LakEriMetagenome_10_FD_203761 | JGI IMG/M metagenome (GOLD analysis project Ga0315901, IMG submission 203761) | Freshwater fungal communities from buoy surface, Lake Erie, Ohio, United States - Buoy 2 MA116 | ecosystem: Environmental > Aquatic > Freshwater > Lake | place: USA: Lake Erie, Ohio...
AAGGGGTCCGAAAGATGATGCAGTCCGCCTTGGCGTTCCAGACGAGTCGTGATGTGCTTGAGTTCGAGTTGCCAACTGATCGCATCGCCGTCTTCATCGAGACCGAGCTTCCCAGACAGTTTTGGCTGCAGGGCCCGCAGCTTCTGAATCAGCAGGGGCGTTGCCTGTTCCGTCTGGACGTTCCTCTGGAGGTGAACCAATGAGCCAGTCCGGACCGGCCGCCATCGAGGTGGTGAATCTCAGTCATGCGTTTGGATCGCGGTGGGCGGTTCGAAATGCAAGTTTTGAAGTGCCCCAGGGAGCGCTGCATGGCTTTGTGGGACCCAACGGTGCGGGCAAGACCACGACGCTCAAGTCGATCTGCACGTTGCTGATCCCGCACTCGGGAACCATCCGGGTGCTGGGGCTGGATGTTGTCGCCCAGACCAATGAAGTGCGCCGCCGGCTGGGTTTCATGCCGGACCATTTCAGTATGTATCGCCGGATGACGGTGTTCGAGTATCTCGATTTCTTCGCGGCGGCGTATGGCATTCCGATGACACAGCGAGACAAGGTGATTGACGAGGTCCTCACCCTGACCGACATGGAGGGTCGCCGGGAGGAGCTCGTGGGGGGGTTGTCGCGCGGCATGCAGCAGCGGGTGGCGCTGTCGCGGGTGCTGGTGAGTGATCCGGATGTTTTGCTGCTGGATGAGCCTGCCAGCGGACTGGATCCACGGGCCCGGATCGAGCTGATGGAAATCCTTCGCGAGTTGAAACGGATGGGCAAGACCATCTTCATCAGTTCTCATATTCTGAGCGAGCTGGCCGAACTCTGTGACTCGGTAACGATCATCGACGCTGGTCGGATCAAGTACAGCGGCTCGATTTCCGGCTTGCTGAAGCGACCGACCGAGCATGCCGGATTCCGAGTCGGAGTTGCCGCCGGGTCCCCCGATCTGACGGAACGGATTTCGTCCCTGCCAGGCGTGCTGCAGACAGTGCGTGTCGATGCAGGCAACGAGTATCGGGTCGAGATGGAGGCCCGCCCGGATTCAGGAAACCGGCTGCTGCAGGGATTGATCGCGCAGGGAGTGTTGGTGAGTTCGTTCGGAGAAGATCGAAGACACCTGAACGAAGCATTCATGGACCTGACGACCGGAGGAGTTGGCTGATGTTGACCGGCACTCTGGCTTTGTTGCATCGGGCCCTGCGTCTTGACTCGCGGCTGATCTCGGCGCACCTGTTTCGATTTGGCTTTGCCGTGCTGATGTATTTCAGCCTGATCATCGCCCATCTGCAGAGCTATGGACTGGCCGCCGCGCCGGGATTGAGACTCTTTGAGTCGATGATGACGCTGAATGTGCTGCTGATCATTCTCGCGGGGATCAGTTTCTTTGCCACCGCCATCACCGAGGAGAAGGAGGAAGAGACGCTGGGATTGTTGAAGATGGCGGGCCTCAACCCGCTGGGTCTGCTGTTGGGCAAGTCGACCAGCCGGCTGATCAACACGTTGTTGCTGCTGGGGGTGCAGTTTCCCTTCACTCTGCTGGCGGTCACCCTGGGTGGGGCGACGGTGACGCAGATCGTCGCGGGCTATGCTGCCCTCGCGGCTTTTCTGGTCCTGACGGCGAATGTGGGACTGCTGGCCTCGGTGGCGTTTCGTCGGGGAGGAACCGCCTCTTGGGTCGTGTCGCTGTTTTTTCTCATCTACTTTCTGGCCCGACCGCTGCTGGACGGTCTGACCAAATCGCAGTGGATTGCCGCACCGCCCGGAAGCCGGGCGGACCAGATTATTCAGGCGGTGGGGCTTGGTTCGGTGTGGACCCGATTGCAGGAGATCTTTTCCACCGGTTTTGCCGGTCCCACCTTGGGTCTGCAATTCTGGTCGAACTGCGGTCTCGCGCTGGTGTCATTCCTCGTCGCGTGGGGCAGTTTCAACTATTTCACCAATCCGCGACGGGTGGGGGCCGCCACCCCCGACCTGGCGGACCGCCTGCAGCGGCTGTTCGGAAGCAAACGGCCCCGTCCCCGCAGCCATCCGGTCATGTGGAAGGAATATCAATTCGTAACGGGCGGCTCGCGATTCCTGATCGCGAGATTCTGTTGCTACCTGTTGTTTGTGATTCTGGGGGTGCTCGCCGGGTTATTCTGGGGGCAGGCCAGTTCGGACGAGACCGCCCAGGTGATCTCGGTCATTGTGTTGGGCCTGGTCATTGTCGAAGCGTGTTTTTATGCCTCCCGACTGCTGCACGACGAATGGCGGGAACACACGCTTCCCATGCTGCTGATGTTGCCGATTCCCGTGCACCGCATCCTGCTGACGAAGCTGGCAGGATGCGTGCCAGCGCTCATTCCAGGACTCTCCTGTCTGGTCATCTCGCTCTGCTTTTGGGAAGGGGGATTGGAATACCTCTGGAATACGCTGTTTCTTCCCAGTTACTGGATGTTTGTGATTGTCTTTGTCCTGATGCTGACACTCACCATGTTCTTTTCGCTGGTCGTGCGGTGGGGAGCCCTGCCCCTGGCCATCGCGGTGATGCTGTTCTCCTCGACTTTCGCCGGGTGCTGCTTTGTGCCGGCCTTCACCACGGTGATGGGCACGTCGGGAGGGAGCATCGTTGGTCGCGAGGCGGCCTGTGCCGTTATTGATGCCATCCTGATTCTGTTGATCCTGGCTCTGCAGTTCGACATCCAGCGGCGTCTGGAGATTGCCTCCGCCCAGTAGGTCCGGGAACTCAGCGCGTGGCGGAGGTCTCGTCGCTGGCCGCCGAGGCCCGCATATCGAGGCTGCCAAACACCTCGTCCCGGCCACGCAGCACCCGGAACCGCAGTTGGGACGAATCGTTCGAGGCTTTGTTGAGAATGTATTCGAGATCCTTCAGCGACTTGGTCTCGAACTCGTGAAGCCCCACCAGGATATCCCCCTTGCGAATCCCGTTTTGATAGGCCGGGCTGTTTCCCCGAACATCCACAATTCGCATCCCGCCGTTGTACCGCTCGCGGACCTGGCGGGACTCGACGTCGGTGGTGGGGGCCAACTTCAGACCCAACAGTCGCCAACTGCGACCAGAAATCGAGTCATCCACATTCACAGAGCGGGCCTTGCCCGAATTGATGGGCCGACGGGCGATTGACGCGGTGCGGCCCTCGAAGCGGGCGGGGGCCAGATTCAGGGTCAGCGGGGAACCTCCGCGGTTCACCACCAAGGGGACTGATTTTCCCGCGGGGACCTGGAGCAGACTCCGTTCGAGATCGACGCCATCTTCAATGCGCAGACTCCCCACCTGCACCAGAATGTCGTTGTCCTGCAGTCCTGCCGTCGCCGCCGGACTCCCCGATTCGCAGCCGACAACCTGCAGATACCGCTGACGCGGCGACTTGATGTCCCGTGTCAGCACGCCGTGCCAGGTCTGGCTGCGGCGACGGATGTCGAGCAGCTGGGCTGCGTAGTTGCGGGCGTCATCGATCTTGATCGCGAACCCAATCTTCTGAGCGTTGGCGCGAATCGCGACGTTGATGGCAATCACCTCGCCGTCGAGATTGATCAACGGTCCGCCACTGTTGCCGGGATTGATGGCGGCATCCGTTTGCAGCAGGTTGCGGTACGACTGATTCTCGGCCTCAACATCCCGGACCAGCGAACTGACGATGCCCACCGTCACGGTGTGTTCGTATCCCAACGCATTCCCGATGGCAATGACCGTCTCCCCCAGGCGGATATCCGAAGAGGTCCCCAGAGGTGACACCGGGAGGGGCAGGGGGGCGTCGATCTTGACGATCGCCAGATCATGCACGGGATCGACATCAACGATCGAGGCATCGTAGCTGGCCCCGTCGTGCAGGGTCGCCCGCAAGGTCTCAACCCGCGCCACGACGTGGTGGTTGGTCAGGATGTACCCGCGATCATCGATGATGATGCCGGTCCCCATCCCGTTGAGCTTCTTTTCGGTTCCGGTCTCGAAATGCGAGTCCCGGCTGTGCTGGGTCCGCTCGCTGTGGATGTTGACCACCGACGACTGGGCACGTTCGACCGCGCGAACGATGGGGGTCTGTCGGATGTCCGAGGCTCGGGCCACGGGAATGGCCAGCACGAGGGACAAGGTCAGGGGCAGCAGGCGGAACTTGTGAACGGCGGTCAACATTCCGGGCTCTTTCACGTCTCCCGGGGACGGCCGAGTGCAGGCCCATCCCTGGCAGCCTTGGTGTGAATCGAATCCTTCTCCACAGAACCACACTGCGCGGTTGCAGCGGTTCGCCTGCTGAGATCGTCAGCCCCTCAGAAAACGCTTGAAACACCGGGCCGGTTCGTGCACAGCTTGCCCAGAGCGAACGTGATTCGGGATGTGCGGGTTGTGTGGTGAAACCCCTCGATCAACTGGGGCAAAACCGGGGGGAATTCCGGATTGAACTGGAGTTCGTCGAGCCACGGCATCACGGACCGGCCCTTCAAAGGGATCCCGCTGCAGATTCAGTTCCGCCAACCGTCACAGTGTGAACACGGGGCCCGGTGGATCCGGCATCCGATGCAAGGGCCGCTCAGCCGTCAAAGTTTGACTGACTGTCAGGCTGCGGCATCAGGGATCTCCCGACTGAGCCAGCGACCTTGGCGGCGGTCGGACAGTCTGGTGCCGGACCGGGCCCGCAGAACTCAATCGCGGTTCCGCCATTCCGCCTCGCCCATAAGTTGCACCCAGGGACTCACCGAATTGTCAAAGATCTGTATCCGCCGATCCCTCGGCATCTCCCGCCTGGGCCGTCAACTTTTCAAATGCCTCCAGCCGGGACCGCAGGTCTCGGGCGGCCCCATCCAGGAACGCCAGGCGGTTCGACTTCAGCAGCGACTCCAATTTCTCGAGGCAGGTGTGCGCCTGTGCTGTTTCGCCCTGCCGAAGGTGCCATTCAATCCATTGAATCGCAAGGTGACAGTCTCCCGGAAGTTGTCTCTCGGCCGCCGCCAGCAACGGGAGTGCCGCGTCGGGATTGTCCTCTTGGATCGCCAACGCCGCTGCGGCGATCTCCAGCAGGCCGGGGGACGGGATGCGTGACTTTGCGGCCTGGAGAACTTCGAGGGCCGCGTGTCGCCTGCCCATTCGCAACAGGGCAATCACCTGGCGAAAAGGGCCAATGGGATCGAACGGCAGCAGCTCGGCCAATCGGGTGCCATACTGCTCAGAAAGAGAGAAGTTGCCCGCATCGAACTGCAAGGCGGCCAGCGACATCAAGGCGGCCGGGAAGTCGGGTTCAGCCTGATTCAGAGACTCCAAACGCTCCACCGCCTGTTGGGTTTGTCCCGTCAGGGAGAGTGCCAGGGCGGCGGCATTCTGCAGCGCGGGGTTTTTACGCTGGCTCGCCGGGGCTGCGTCAAACTCCCGGACAACGGCGGCGTACTCACCCCGACTGAACAGCGTGTTGATCCTGTGGTGCAGCCGATCTTTTCGCAACAACCGAATCAGCCAGACCCCCACCCAAACGACCAGCAGGCAGATCCCCAGCGTGGCTGCCACATCGCTGGCGGGATGATTGAACCAGCCCGGTGCCTGAATCAGAAAGAGGCCCACACCCGGAAGCAACAACCTCCAGCCGAACTGCCTGAGCCACTGGATAGGGTTGCTGGAGAATCGCCGAGCCTGCAAACGACGTGCTTCCTGACGCCGCAGGCGGTGCGTCGCGACAAACGGCAGCAGCAGGGGGCCGGTGGCCAAAGCGAGCCAGGCAATCATCACCGCTTGGGCACTCTGAGGCGAGGTTTGCAGTTGCCACAATCCCCATGTCAGAGTACCGAGCCACAGGACGAACATCAGCCATCCCAGCCGTCGGATGCGCCGCACCTGGGATTCGTCGGACAACGACAGCCGTTCGCCCGCCAGGTGCTTCAGGCGGGCAATTCGGCTGACCAACGGAGGATGGGTGGCCGAGGCGTAAAACAGGGCAGAGAGCCAACCTTCATTGGGAATCGGCAGCAGTGCATGAATTTTCTCCAGGGCCGAGATCATCGCCTGCGGGTTCACCGCCAGGGCGGCCCGTCGATCACAGTCGAATTCCAGCGGACGTGAGACCAGCCGATTCAACCCGACGAACACCAGCAGGCCCAGTCCCCAGGCGACGCCCAGTCCCCACGGTGACCCGAGGCAGGCGGCCACAGCAGCCAGGGGTAGCAACGGAGCGAAGAGCCACAACGACCCATTGGCGAGGTGCGCCAGTTCGTGCGAAAGAATCGCATCGGCCTCGGCAGAGGACAACCGGTTGAAGATTCCATCGGTCACCACAACTTGTGGGGCCGACAGTGAGCCGGCAAACGCCAGCGCCAGTTGGTTGTCGGTGGCCGACCGCCAGAGCCGGATCTTCGGCGGCGAGATTCCCATTCGGTTGGACAGATGTTCGATGCGCGCGACAACATCCGGATCGTCAACCAGGGGGAGCGGCTGCTTGTCGGCAAGTTGAATGGGAGGCCGCAAGGAGGCGCTGAGCCCGGTCACGGACAGGAGGGTCCCTAAGCCGAGCACCAGCCAGAGTTCGGTGGAAGAAGCGTCGAGCAAACCCCACCAGGAAGAAATGAGGGTTGGCCACAGACACATTGCCGCCAGGATTGCCGAGACAAACCACAGACGTTTTTGGGACCCATTCACATCCCGGGTCGCCTGTGCTCCAGTCGACACCAGTACGACCCACAGCACCCCCCAGCCCATCAGCAGCAGTAGGGACCATGTTGCCCCCTGCCAGGCGCCGAGGAGAGATCGCAGCGCCGTCCCCAGTGAGAAGAGCAGGCTGGGGGAACCACTTCCAGCGCGCGATGGCGTAGCGGCTGCGTCAGGCCAACCGGGCTGCGGGACGGGCAACTGCGCGAGTCGCGACTGGAGCGCGACTGCCTCCGGCTGATTCGGTACCAGTTGAAGCGCCTCGTTGACATCGTCCCCCGCCGCCGAGAGGTTTCCCAATTCCCAGTGGATCCAGGCCCGTGCTGCCAATTGCGCGGCAAATTCCCGTACCCCGGAGCCATCTGGCGGCAGCGATCGTCGTTTTTCTCCAGACAGCTCTGGATCGAGCCGTGTCAGATGTTCGAGCAGCTCCTGTTCGACCGGAGACAACACATCGTCCGCGTCCTCGTCCTCAGGATCCGACTCGACAGCCCCGGCCGGGGCCCCACGTTCCTGGGCCAGGCTGCGCGTCGGGGCCGCCAGCCAGAGCGTGCTGCCGATCACCAGCAGTGCGGCCAACCGACTCGGTCGCGCGGCGGTCAGGATCACGGCGCAGGGAAGTACTTCTCGATGATCCATGCGGGCTGCCATGGGTCGGGTTGCCGCGGTTCGGCGGTGAGGTCGATCGGCAGGGGGGGCTGGTTGGTCTCGGGAATGGTCACCTGATCGCCGACCTGCGTCTGCCAGCGCGTCATCAGCGATTTCAGGCGGATCAGAGTCGCCTCTTGTTCGGGCTGCTCCGCCAGATTCACCCGTTCGTCGGGATCCCGCTCGAGATCGAAGAGTTGCAGATGGTTTTGGTCGGGGTAGGCAATCAACTTCCAGCGCCGGTCCCGCACAGCGCGCTGTACGCCAAGGTAGGGCAAAAAGACCGAATCCCGCACCTCTTGCCGCTCACCAGTCCACAGCGGCCGCAGGCTGTGACCGTCGAGATCGTCGGGTGCTGCCACTCCACAGACCTCACAGAGGGTCGGAAACAGATCGAGCAAGTAGGTAAAGGCGAAGGACGACTGCCCGCGCGGCACACCCGGCCCGGAGATCACCAGCGGCGTCCGCAGGCTGTGTTCGAAGACACTCTGCTTGCCCAGCAATCCATGGCTTCCCAGGGCCAAACCATTGTCGGCGGCATAGACCACGAGCGTGTTGTTCAACTGACCACTGTCTTCCAGAGCGGCCAACACCCGGCCGATCTGTTGGTCCAGATGCGAGATCAGGCCGTAATAGTCGGCCAGTTGCTCCCGGATGACCGACTCGGTGCGGGGCCACGCCGCCAGCACCTCATCCCGTCCGCGTACAAACCCGTTGTCAAACGGGAATTGCGGGGCGAAATTCGTGGGAAGGGGAGGAGGTTGGCGGGCATACCGATCCCGAAACTCTTCGGGAGGCTGGCGGGGATCATGCGGCGCCGTGAACGCCACATAGCAGAAAAAGGGATGCGACCGATCGTGGGTCTTCAGAAAGTCGATGGCGGTGTCGGCGAACAACTCGGTCGAAAACTGACTCGCAGTCTCGGTCATGCTCCAGGTCCCATCGGCATTTCGCGACTGGACCGGAACCTGCGTGTGGTCACTCATCCCCCCGAACATGATGTTGCGGGCCCGCTGGAACCCCCGCGCGCACGAAGCCTCGCCGTTGTGCCACTTCCCGGTGGCGAACGTCGCATATCCCTGCTGGCCGAGGATCTCCGGCAGCAGAACTGAGTCTCCCATGGTCCGGGTGTCGATCCGGAACCACGTTTTGCCGGTCATCAGCATCGCCCGGCTCGGGACACAGACCGCACCACTGTTGCTGCCGAAGGTGTAGTTGCGCCGGAAACTGAAACCCCGGTTCACCAGTGCGTCGAGATGCGGGGTGTCGATGTGAGGATTGCCATGGCCGGCGATCGTGTCGGCCCGCTGGTCGTCGGCGAACAGGAACAGAATGTTGGGCCGTTCCGCCGCGACGCCAGTTGTCACAGCCGTTTGCATCAGCACCAGCAACGCGAACCAGACTCTCCAACCCGTTGCAATCATGCCTTGTCCTGCTTTGATCAACGAATCTTTTGGTCGGGAAGCTGGGGCTTGATTCCCTCGTCCCGGGGCATTTGATCGGTCTGGGCCGTGAGCCCTTCCTCGGCCAGCAACGCTTCCAATTGAGCCTGTAATTCGGCCCGCTTGGCAACATATCGCGGATCGTCCGCCAGGTTCCGCCGTTCTTCCGGATCCTGAGTGAGGTGGTACATTTCCGCACGGTGCCGGTCGGGCTGCGCATCGCCATGCGGATAGCGGATGAACTTCCAGTCGGACGTGCGAATCCCCCGCACATTGGGGGTGTAGGGAAACTGTCGTTCGTAGTTGTACGCGTAGAACCACGCTCGCCGCCATTCGGGATCGCCCCCATTGACCAAGCGGCACCACGAGCGTCCCGCGATCTCGGCCAGTGGCTCGGCGCGGCACAGTTCGAGAACCGAGGGGGCCAGATCCAAAGTCAAAACCTGCTGATGTTCAACCACTCCCCGGGGTAGCCCGGGACCACTGGCGATCAGCGGGATCCGGATACTGGGTTCGTGCATCGTCCGCTTGTCGACCATGCCATGCTCTCCCTGCAGCAGGCCATTGTCGCCCGAGAAGATCACGATCGTGTTGTCGAGTTGCCCCGACTCTCGCAGGAACCCGAGCAGTCGCCCGACGCTGTCATCGATGCTCAGCACCGTGCCCCAGTAGGCGTGCACCATGTTCTCGAAATCCCGTACCGCCTCGGGGCGCCGGTCGGGAAACTTCTTCCGCCATTCAAACAGCGGGCCATAGATCCCATGCCAGGTGTCGAGCCGTTGCGTAATCCAGCGCGGTTTGTCCTCCAACGCGAAGGCACTCTCAGGGTAGGGGACCGCTATCTCGTCGAAGGCATGAGCGTACTTCTCTTCAGGTTGGTAGAACGAATGCGGGGCCTTATGGCCGAGACAGAGGGCCCAGGGCCCGTCACGCGGCTGGGCCTCCAGCCATTCGAGCGCCAGGTCGGTGACCACGGTGGTGTAATATCCTGGCTTTTTGACCCGGCTGGTTCCGTTCAGGTTCCATTCGGTATCGAAGTATTTCCCCTGCCCTCGATGGGTGACGAACCAGTCGAACCCGGGCCGGGGCTCATCGTTGTCTTCTCCCATGTGCCATTTGCCCAGGTAGGCCGTGCGGTATCCGGCCGACTTCAGCCGGGCGGGCCAGTGGACAGCCTGTGGCGGGAGTTCAGTGAAATTGTCCCGTACCCCGTGCCGATGGGCATGCTGGCCGGTCAACAGCGAAGCGCGGCTCGGGGAGCAGAGCGAGGTGGTGCAGAATGCATTGGCAAAACGCACTCCGCGCGTCGCCAGCGCGTCGATCGCAGGTGTGCGAACCTGCGGCGATCGATAACACCCCAGCGCGTCGGTCCGCAGGTCATCACAGAGGATGAACAACACGTTCGGGCGGTCGGCTCCCGGGACCAGACGTCCCCATCCCAGCAGAGCGGCTGTCAGCCAACCGAGTTGCCAGGTCTTTTGGATCCACGCGCTGCAACGTCCCATCTCTCGCTTCCCCGGCAGTGCCTCACGTCTTGGTCTCCAGCGACACACCAGCTTTGATTGTATCCGGATGTTTACTGGAAGTGAACTGGAGGTCTGGGGGAAGTTCAGGGTTTTGGCCGAGGGAGAGCTGGAGGGGGCCCCGCAAGGGCCGGGTCGGCAGGGCTGAGATCCGGCCAGTCGTGCTGGTATTCGACCTGCACCAGATAAAGCCCCTCAGCCGGGGCGGTCGCACCCGCCAGATTGCGGTCTTGAGCAGCGAGGATGCGGGCGACGTCGGCGGCGGTCCAGCGTCCGCGCCCGACGTTCACAAGGGTGCCGGTAATGCTGCGGACCATGTTGTAGAGAAAGCCATCCGCGGCAATCTCGAGGCAGACCAGCGAGTCATCACGAGGGGCAGTCGAAGGGGATGAATCGGCACGGGGAATCGCGAACGGGCGCCACGCGTCCCACAGGGGTTGGCGGAACAGGTTCAGTTCATGGATGGTACGGACACTGGTGGTCTTGTTGGGCCACTCGGTTTCGAAGCAACGGAAGTCATGCGTTCCCAGCAAGTGGTGGGCGGCGGCCTGCATCGCCTCCACATCGAGACGGCGCTTCAGCCACCAGCAGCGGTTTTGCAGAAAGGGAACTGGTTGTGGCGCGTTGTGAATGAGATACCGGTAGCGTTTCCAGCGGGCGGCGAAGGTGGCATGAAACTCCGGCAGCGCCTCCCACGACTGCAGCAGCTGGATTTCGCGGGGAAGATGGGTCTGCAGGGCGGCGGCGAATTGCGCGGGGGGAATCGGGCTGCCGCTGTAGAAGTTGGCGACCTGTCCCAGGGCATGGACGCCCGAGTCAGTCCGTCCCGCGGAATACACGGTGACCGACTCTCCCGTCAGCTTGAGAATCGCCTTTTGCAAGGCCGCCTGGATCGTTGGGCCATTGGGCTGCACCTGCCAGCCGCAGAACGCAGTCCCGTCGTAGGCCAGCCGCAGCGCAATGTTGCGACCGGTAGGGATCTGTCGGGAGGAAGCTCGGCGATCCGGCGACGTCAGTTCCATTGGGGATTCGAGATCCCGCCGGGAACCGCGGGATTCAACTCCTGGTATTCGCTTACCGCCCGTTCCCAGAGGGAATAGACATCGGAGGTGAAGACATGCTCGAGGCGGGCCGGCAAGACCATCCAGTCTTTGCGGCGCAGTTCCCGTTCGAGCTGGCGCGGTCCCCAGCCGGCGCAGCCCAGAAACATGCGGAACCGCACGTTGTCGTGGTCATCGGCCAATTGGTCAAGAATCGAGCGGAAGTCATCGGGACCGGCCCCCAGAAACAGCCCCGGCAGCACCTCATTGTCGTCGTTGCGCAGTCCGTCGAAGCTGTGCAGCACAAAGAGTGCCTGAAGTTCAACAGGGCCGCCCCGGAAGATGAGATCCCCGCGATCGGGGATCTCGACGTAGGACGCCAGGACGTCGACCACCTTGTTGCGTGTGGGACAGTTCAGCACGACCCCCATCGCTCCGTCCTGGTTGTGCTCGAGGATGAGCACAACCGACTGGAAGAAGTTTGGATCGCGCAACCGGCGTCCGGCGATCAGCAGGTGGGAACGCAAAGACTTGGGCATGTTCTAGGGCCCGCTGAAACGGCCCGCGGTCCTGTCAAGCCGCCTCGGGACGGGGCTCGGCCTTCCGCTTCGCCGGGACCGGGTTCTCGCCAAACCGGTTCATGAACCACAACACCAGCGGGCTGGCGATGTAGACCGTGCTGTACGTTCCGGCGATCGCTCCAATCACCATGCAGAACGCGAAGCCATGGATCCCCTCGCCACCCAGGGCATACAGGATGATCACGGTCAGCAGTACGGTCAGGGCGGTCAGAATTGTCCGGCTCAGGGTCTGGTTGACGGTCTCGTTGATCATCTCCTTCGTGATTTCCGGATTCTTCCCGCGGACTTCCCGAAGGCGGTCGAAGATCACGATGGTGTCGTTGATCGAGTACCCGACGATTGTCAGGAAGGCGGCGATCATCGGCATGTTGATCTTGAAGTCGGTCAACTGGAACAGTCCGGCGATCGGGGTGCGTGACAGGTACGAGCAGATCGCCACCATCGCCAGAGTCACGAGTACGTCGTGCGCGAGGGCGACCACGGCGGCGAGGCCGAAGATGATGTTGTCGAACCGGAACCAGACATAGGCCACGATGGCGATCAGGCTGGCGAGGATCGCCATCAGCGCCGACCACTTCGCTTCGTCGGCCACCGAGCTTTCAAAGCTGGTCACCTCATCAAACACCGGCTCGTTGTTCATCTCAGTGGCAATTGCCGAGAGTGCCCCTCGCAAATCCTCGGGGCTCACGACCTTGCTGACCTTCAACTCGATGTCCGAGTAGGTCTTCGAACGGTTGCCGGTCGTCTGCAGTCCGCTTCCCGACTTCCCTTCAAGGGACAGCAGCGAATCGCTGCGGCCATACTTCGAGCCGGTGGTGCCTTCCCCGGCCGGAATCGCCGACAGCTTCCGCTCAATCAGGTTGGCGAGGGTTGCCGGAGCAATCTCCGAGGCCCGCGTTGGTTTTCCCGAGGGATCGGCAAATGACAGAGTCACACGCTGACCGCCGGCGAACTCATCGGCAGACGTGGCGTTCTCCTCGTCGTCCGGTTTGGGGGCCGCAGCAATCTCGGACAATTCCCCCGGCTTCATGGTCCGTCGAACCAACTCGCCCTGGAAGGCCGAGCTGACTTTCTTCTCGATCTCCGGGACCGGCAGCATCGCGTCGGTCTCACTGGCGAGCCGGAACCGGAAGAAGGTTCCCGCCGGAATGTCGGCCGACGGGCTCAACTCTTCCACAGTGATGTTCTTGGTTCCGAAGGCCGTCTCCAACCGCTCTCGAACGCTCTCGGTTTGCTGGGGCTTCTCGAACTGCATGGTGACCGAAGTCCCCCCCATGAAGTCAATGTCGTAGTTGCGGGTTCCCCGGGCGAAGAAGCAACCGAGGCCGACCAGAATCAGGGCCAGCGACGCCACAATTGCGATGTTCTGCTTGCCGACGAAATCGATATTCGTCTTGCCAATCGCGTTCATGAAGTTGACTTTGGTCAGCACCCGAGACCGCTCGAGGATGTTGAACAGCAGCCGGCTGCAGTAGACCGCCGTGTAGAGGTTCACCACCAACCCGATGAACAGCGAGATGGCGAATCCCTTCACCTGCTCGGTGCCGATCACATACAGGATCAGGGCGGTCAAAAGTGTGGTGATGTTCGAGTCGAAGATCGCCACAAACGCCTTGTCGAACCCGTTGTGAATCGCCATTCGCAAACTGGCGCCGCGTTCCAATTCCTCCCGCATGCGTTCGTAAATCAGCACGTTCGCATCGACCGCCATACCGGCACTCAAGACCAGCCCGGCGAGGCCCGGCAGAGTGAAGGCCGCCTTCAGATAGACCATTGCCGCCACGATGAACAGCAGGTTCATCAGCAGGGCGATATTCGCGATGATTCCAGCGGTCCGGTAATAGACCGCCATGAAGACCAACACCACCAGCGACGACACGATCAAGGCCAGACGCCCCTTGGACTGCACGTCGGCCCCCAGGGTCGGGCTGATCGTGAATTCGCTGATCGGCTCGCTCTTGAGCGGAACAGGCAGGGCGCCGGCGTTCAGCACGTTCACGTATTTCTGGACTTCGTCGAGGGTGAACCGGTCACTCTCGATGATTCCCTGCCGGTCGATCGGCGAGTTGATCGAGGGGGCGGTCTGGACTTCGCCATTGAGCAGCACCGCCAGACGCCGCCGGGATCCATCCTGGCGGGGAGCGTTGCGCGAGGTCAGGCTGTAGAACCGGTAACCCCCTTCGAGATTGAAGCGGAAACCGACAGCCGGCCCGCCACCCGAGTTCGCGGTCGTCACTTCGGCCCGCTGCAGGAAGTGACCGGTGACCCGCCGGTCTTCTGGCTCATAGACGACCAGAATCTCACTGAACCCACGGGGCAGTCCGGCAATCTGCCGGACCGCGATTTCCGGATCGCCATCAAACTCGGTGTTGGGAATCTGGCGTCCCCGGGCATCGGTCGCCGGAGCGATCGGCACCCACTGGGCTTCGAGCTGACCAAACGGCACCTTCTTGGCGGGGTTGCCCAGGGCCTGGCGAATCAATTCGCCATGATCGCGCTGGTTTGCCAGGATGGCGAACTCCAGGCTTCCCAGCTCGGTGATTTCCTGCTTGATCTGTTCGACCACCGCCTGGTCGGCACCGGGCAGAATGATTTCAATCCGCTTCTCACCCACCCGACGGATGACGATTTCCTTGGTGCCGTTGGGATTCACCCGCTTCATCACGGCCCCCACCATGCGGTCCATCAGGCCGTTATCAACGGTCACTTCATCGCCGCCGCCATCCCGGTCAGCCACTTCGTAGATCAGGTTGGTTCCACCGGCGAGATCAATCCCGAAGCTGAGGGCCTGCCGCCACCGGGACGGGTCGAACGAGACCCGATTCACCACCTCGACGGGAGCCGCTTCCGTCTTCTCATCCGCCGTCCCCTTCTTCTTGGCAGCGACAGCGGGATCAACGAACAGCCACTTGCCTCCCTTGTATTCCATGTCATCGAGAGTCAGGTCGACCCGTTTGACCGGAGTGCCCGATCCCTTTTCGACCGCGCTCACTGCCCCGGTCGCCGGGTCGGCGGTCTCGTCGACCTTGTCGATCGAAATCCACTTCAGATCCGCCACGCTCTGGTAGGCATAGCGGTCGCGCTGGATCATTCGCGAGAGAAACGGCAACACGGCCGCCGCGATGAAGAACAGCACCCAGCCGAGCCGGAACGTGTATTCCCGCACCCGCAGCGAGCTGCAGATCAGGTGCGCCAACCCAAACGGCAGCACCAGCAGGAAAAAGAAGTAGAGGAAAAACTCGAAGTTCTGGGTCAAAAAGGTCATCGAAATTCCGTCCTGACTGTCCTGACTAACTTGGGCAGGCCGGCTGGCCTGCCCCGGGGTCCCACCCCTCTCGTGTTCCGCAATTCGATCGGCCATCGCCCGCGGGGTCAACAGCTTCCGCTCTGGGAGCCGACGGTTAACGCCGAGTCCGCCTCCCTCAACTCTTGTTGGATACGACCGACTGAATGGCCGATCGCAGCACCCGCACCCGGGTGCTGTCCGCGATCTTCAAGGTCACTTCCTTGCGGTCTTCCGTCAGGCTGACCACGGTTCCAATCAGCCCCCCGATGGTCACAACCTCGTCATCCTTCTTCAGCTTCTCCAGCTGTGCCTGGCGATTCGCCGATTCGCGTTGCTGCGGGCGAATCACCAACAGATAGAAGATCCCCAGCAGCAACAGCATCGGGGTGAACGTGGCGATCAATTCCGCCAAGCCACCCGGAGCCGGTGCCGCCGCATCCGCCAGAGTCCACATCATCATGGGTTCTCGTCAGTTCCCTTCCGTCTCATTGTCTCTCTCAGTGCCCCCAACCTCAGCCGCTCTGCAGCCCGCTTGGCCCGCGGTTCCAAACCCGCGACCCGGTTCGCCCTCCGGGTGCTGACCGCCATTCAGCGGCACATCAGCCATTCCACGGCACCGCAAGTTCCCCGTTGTATCACACGTCTCCGCCGCCGCAGTCCCTGGAGATCGGCCGCTGGATCGCGGATTTGGCTGGGGGAACTTCGGACTGATGTCGGACAGAGCCGGCCGCAGTGAACATTCCCCCGCAAACTCCACTTCCAGTTTTCCGGGCGGCGGGGAGGACGATTCCGGCAACTCGCTCGAGCCAAGGGATCGGACCGCACCAAAAAACCGGAACCTCTGTCACAAGGTTCATGGCAATTGGACACGCTCCAACACCCCCCGCGGGAAGAGCCTCCTCCACACGGCATCACGAGGCGGGCAATCGCCGGAACCCCTTGCGCCGTCAGAAGAATCGCGGCAGTTTAGGGT
>Ga0315901_10005098_pt1 | contig 16102 bp, 15 predicted proteins | sample LakEriMetagenome_10_FD_203761 | JGI IMG/M metagenome (GOLD analysis project Ga0315901, IMG submission 203761) | Freshwater fungal communities from buoy surface, Lake Erie, Ohio, United States - Buoy 2 MA116 | ecosystem: Environmental > Aquatic > Freshwater > Lake | place: USA: Lake Erie, Ohio...
TCTTCGGCACTCAGTCGGATGTGATGCTTTTTCTTTGGCATCACTCCCATCTATACAGGAAACTACTTAGTACCAGCTAATTCTTTTCGCGTATTACCATTACTCCATGAGTGACTTAGCACTAGCTGCGTTCTCTGAGGCATCATAGTGGACACAAGATAACGGCTGCTCGCGATGAGCAGCCGTTTCTTTTTTGCGCTCTACGGGGCCACTATCACCTTGGCGTTCGAATGCGGAATCGAGCGCAAGCTGTCCGCGCTCGTCATCGCACGCTGAAGCGTGGGACTGCGTTGCGCGCGTTGCATTCGCTGCGCACTTCGCGAAAGTGAACGGATGCCCGCATTCCAGCTTTCTTCGAAATACTCACCACAGGGCGATCAGGCACAGGCGATCGCGAAGCTGACCAAGTCCATCGTCGCGGGGAACCGGCACCAGACGCTTCTCGGCGTGACGGGCAGCGGCAAGACGTTCACGGCGGCAAATGTGGTGCGCGAAATCGAGCGGCCCACGCTTGTGATCTCGCACAACAAGACGCTCGCCGCGCAGCTCTACTCCGAGTTCCGCTCGTTCTTCCCGAACAACGCGGTGGAGTACTTCGTGAGCTATTTCGACTACTACCAGCCCGAGGCGTACATCCCGCGATCGGACACGTACATCGAGAAGGATTCGTCCATCAACGAGGAGATCGAACGCATGCGCCTCTCGACGACTTCATCGCTGCTCTCGCGGCGCGATGTGCTCGTGGTGGCGAGCGTGTCGTGCATTTACGGATTGGCGTCACCCGAGGATTTTCTCTCGATGCTGCTGACTCTCAAAGTGGGGCAAAAGATCGGACGCGAGATGGTGCTGAGCAAGCTCGTGGACATGCTCTACGACCGGAATGACATCGCCTTCGAGCGGGGCCGATTCCGCGTGCGCGGCGACGTGGTCGAGGTGCATCCCGCGAGCGAGGACGAGACGGCGATTCGCATCGAGTTCTTCGGCGACGAGGTGGATCGCATCTCGCGTTTCGATCCGCTCACCGGGCAGGTGGCCGAGCAGCTCACGATGATCGTGATTTTCCCTGCGAAGCAATTCGTGACGAGCAGCGACCGCTTGCGCACCGCACTCGTGACGATCCGCCAGGAGATGCAGGAGCGGGTGATCTTTTTTGAAAAGCACGGGCGCCTGCTCGAAGCGCAGCGCATCAAGCAGCGCACGGAATACGATCTGGAGATGATGCAGGAGATGGGATTTTGCAGCGGCATCGAGAACTACTCGCGCCACCTCAGCGGACGCCCCGCCGGCTCGCGTCCGTACACGCTGCTGGATTTTTTCCCGAAGGATTTCGTGCTCGTGATTGACGAGTCGCACGCGACGATCCCGCAGATCGGCGGCATGTACGAAGGCGACCGCGTGCGAAAAAACACGCTCGTCGAATACGGCTTCCGCCTGCCGAGCGCGATGGACAACCGTCCGCTGAAATTCCCCGAGTTCATGGAGATGGCGGGGCAGACGATCTACGTCAGCGCGACGCCGGGCGAGTTCGAGATCCGCAACAGCGTCGTCGGCAACACGAAGTATCTGCCGGTGAGCCGGACGCAGTTCGGCGGCGCGATTGAAGTGCCGGATTTTGTCGTGAGCGCGAACACGGATGTGCGGCCGAGCGGTGCCGCCGAGCCGATTGACAAGTTCGACGTCCACACGCCCGGCAAGGCGCTCGTGGTGGAGCAGATCATCCGACCCACGGGACTGCTCGATCCGAGGATCACCATCCGTCCGCTCAAGGCGCAGATTGACGAGACGATGGAGCTTTGCCGCTCGCGCACGGAACTCGGCGAGCGCGTGCTCATCACCACGCTCACGAAGCGCACCGCGGAGGATCTCAGCGATTACCTCAAGGACGTGGGCCTGCGCGTGCGCTACCTGCACAGCGACATTGACACGATCGAGCGCGTGGAAATTTTGCGCGCTCTGCGCAACGCGGAGTTCGACATCCTCGTCGGCATCAATCTTCTCCGCGAAGGTCTCGACCTTCCCGAAGTCTCGCTCGTCGTCATCCTCGACGCCGACAAGGAAGGCTACCTGCGCTCGCAGACTTCGCTCATCCAGACCGCGGGCCGCGCCGCGCGCCATGTGAACGGGCAGGTCTATCTTTTCGCCGACAAGGTGACGAAATCCATGCAGGCGCTGCTCGACATCACCGAATACCGCCGCGCGCGGCAGATGGAATACAACGAGAAGCACGGCATCACGCCTACGAGCGTGATGCGCGCCGTGCAGGAGAGCCTGCACACGATTTTAAAGGGGCGCGAAATCGAATCCTCCGTCGTGAACGAGGCCGGCGGCAACTTCTCGCTCAGTGAAACGCTGCGCGAACTGGAGGAGGAAATGCTCCACGCCTCGGCAAACCTCGAATACGAAAAGGCCGCGCTGCTGCGCGATCAGATCGGCGAACTCAAGGCCGGCACGGGTCTCTCGAAAATCGAGCCGAAGAAACGCCCCGTGAGCTACGGCAAGCCGAAGCGCAGCGCTGGGCCGAAGGCGCGGGCTGGAAAGTAGTTCCGGGGCTTCAGCCCGCAAAGCCGTGCAGATTCGGAACGCGCGTCCTGCTTCTCACGGTCTTGCGGGCTGAAGCCCCAGACTACTTTGCGTGCGGCTTTCGGCACCGTCCACTTTCGCCGTCCGCTTTCGCCCTTGCCCGAAACCATTTTGCGCGGATGATGCGCGACTTTTCCCATGCAATACCGCACATACCTCCTGCTCGGCGCGCCGGGTAGCGGCAAAGGAACCCAAGGTAAAATTCTCGGCAACATCCCGCGCTTTTTCCATCTCTCGATGGGCGATGTGTTTCGCGCGCTCGATACGCGCACGGTCATCGGGCAGAAATTCGTGGACTACTCGAGCCGCGGCCAGCTTGTGCCGGATGAAATCACGATGGAGCTTTTGCGCGCGCACATCGGGCATCTCGTGGGCATTCATGCGTTCAAGCCGGACATTGATGCGCTCGTGCTCGACGGCGTGCCGCGCAACCAGCGGCAGGCGGAAATCATGCGCGGCATGATTGATGTGCGGCGCGTCTTTCACCTCTCGTGCTCGGACCGCGAGCAGCTCATCTCGCGCATCCGCAAGCGCGCGCTGAAGGAGAACCGTTTCGACGACGCGAACGAGGAGACGATCCGCCGCCGGCTCGTGACCTACGAGGAGGAGAGCAAGCCGCTGCTCGATTTTTACGGGGAGAAACGCGTGAAAAATATCAACGCCCTCGCCGCACCGATCAGCGTGGTGAAGGAGATTGTCGGCGCGATCTGCGAGGACAATTGAGCGCGATGCGCGTCGTCTTTTTTGGAACGGGCGACATCGCGATTCCGAGTTTCCGGTGGCTGCTCGACGCGCCGGGCATCGAGGTCATCGCACTCGTCACGCAGCCGGACAAGCCCGTCGGGCGGCATCAGGAAGTGCAGCCGCCGGAGATCAAGAAGCTCGCGCTCGCGCACGGCGTGAGCGTGCTGCAGCCGCTGAAAATGCGCGCACCGGAGGCTGTGGCGGAAATCCAGGCGCTTGGTGCGGAGCTGATCGTGGTGATGGCTTACGGCCAAATTTTGCCAAAGGGCGTGCTCGATGCGGCGACGGTCGCGTGCCTAAATCTGCACGCGTCGCTGCTGCCGCGCTGGCGCGGCGCAGCGCCGATCCAGGCGGCGATCGAGGCGGGCGATGAGAAGACGGGAGTCGCGGTGATGTTCATGGACGAGGGACTCGACACCGGCGACGTGCTGCTCATGCGTGAGATCGCCATCGCGCCGGACGAGACCGGCGGCACGCTGCACGATCGCCTCGCCGACCTCGCACCGCTCGCGCTCGCGGATGCCGTCGCGCTGTTGCGTGAAGGTCGCGCGCCTCGCACTCCGCAGCCCGCCGAGGGCGTGACGCATGTGGGCAAACTCACGCGCGAACACGGCCAGCTCGATTTTTCCGCAGGCTGCGAAGTGGTCGCGAGGAAAGTGCGCGCGATGACCCCGTGGCCCGCCGCCTCGACGATGCTCAGTGGCAAGCGGCTGAAGATTTTCGCCGCCACACCGCTCGCGGAGCCGGTGCTTGGGGCCGGTGCTTTGCAAGCGCGTGAGGACGGACTGCTCATTGGCACCGGCGACGGCTGCGTGCTTGTGGGCGATGTGCAGCTTGAGGGAAAGAAGCGGATGAGCGCGCGGGAATTTCTGCGCGGCCACGCGATTACCGACGGGGGAATTGCAAATTGAGAATTGGACATTGCAAATTGAAAATTTGCCGAACGAACCGCCCGCTGAAATTTGCAATGACCAATCCCCAATCCCCAATTTGCAATTCCCCCGCATCGAAGCGCCTTGAAGCGCTCGTGACGAAACTCCGCGCCTGCACGCTCTGCCCGAAAATGCACCGCCCGGCCGTGAGCGGCGGCGCGGTCGTGTCGCGCGTGATGAGCGTGGGGCAGGCGCCCGGCGTGAAGGAGCCGGTGCTCGGACGGCCGTTCGCGTGGACGGCGGGAAAGACGCTCTACGGCTGGTTCACCGCCGCGTGCGGATGGAGCGAGGCGGACTTCCGCGCGCGCATCTACATGGCCGCGGTGTGCCGTTGCTTCCCAGGCAAGACGAAGGCCGGCGGCGACCGCGTGCCCGATCCCGGCGAGATCGAGACGTGTTCGCGCTGGCTCGCGGATGAGATCGAAATCCTGCGTCCCGCGCTCGTGCTGCCGATCGGCAAGCTCGCGATCCTGCAGCTCCTCGAATTTGAAAAACTCACCGATGTGATCGGGAAAAAATTTCGCGTGAAGAGGCACGGTCATGAGTTCGACGTAATCCCGCTGCCGCACCCGAGCGGCGCATCGCCGTGGCACCGTATGGAGCCGGGAAAATCGCTGCTCGCCCGCGCGCTGAAGCTCATCGTGAAGCACGAGGCGTGGCCGGCGGCGTGAGCGCAGGCTTCTCGACGCGACGCTATTTTCCGCCGAGGTCGAAGGCCGCGAGTTCGCCCGCGTTGTTCTTGCAGAACACTCTTCCGCCCGCGAGCGCGGGCTGCACCCAGCAACGGCCACTGAGGACTTTTTTCCGCGCGAGTTCCTTGTAGCCCGCGCCGGATGCGGCGGCGACGACGAGTTCGCCGGCCTCCGTGATGATGATCAGCTTGTCGCCCGCGACGATCAGCGAGCCGTTGTTCACTTCCTTTGCGCGCCACTTTTCATCGCCGCCAGCGAGGTCGAGGCAGACGAGTGCGGCGCGGCGTTTGCCGGCCTCGCCGTCCATGCCGAAGACGAAGCCACCGTGCGCGACGGGCGAGTTGAAATGCGCGTGCATGGCTTTCGTGAACCACGCCTGCGAGAGATTGCCGCCTCCGAAGTCGAACGCGCCCGCGCCGTGATTGTATGCCGATGAGACGACGACGCGCGTGCCGACGAGCAGCGGCGTGGCGGCGTTGACTTTCCAGGAGGTCTTCCAGTCGAAGCGCGCGGTCTCCGCGCCGGTCGCGGTGTCGAGTGCGACGAGTGCGTCGGCCTTCAAAATGAGCACGCGGCGCGCGCCGCCGAGCGTGGCGGTGACGGGGCTGCCGTAGCCGGCCTCTTCATCGCCGGATTTCCATGCGAGTTCGCCGGTGAGCTTGTTCAGCGCGACGGTGCTCGAGCCCTTGCCGCCGCAGTCGAGGATCACATTTTTCCCCTCGACCGTCGGCGAGCCGCTGAAGCCCCACTCGGGCCGGCGTCCGCCGAAATCGCTGACGAGATTTTTCTCCCAGATCGGTTTTCCGTTCGCCGCGGAGACGCATGCGACGTGGCCGTCCGCGCCGAGCATGTACACGCGGTCGCCGTCGAGCGTGGGCGTCGCACGCGGGCCGCCTTCGAAGAGATAGTTGCCGAGCTTCGCCGTCCACGAATGCGTCCACAGCACGCGGCCATTTGCGACGCTAAGGCAGTGCAGGACTTCCTTGCCGCCTTGGTATCCGGCGGAAAAAGCCCGGCCATCCGCGACCGTCACGCTGCTCAGTCCGGTGCCGAGCTGCACGCGCCAAAGCTCGCGCGGCCCGCCGACGGGAAATGCGCCGACGGCCTCCTGCGTGGAGCCGTTCAGCGCGGGGCCGCGATAGTGCGGCCAGTCGCCTGCGAGCGCGTGCGAGGAGGTGAGGACGGCGAGGGCGAGCAGGCGTGCGGGCGTGTTCATGTGTGCGTGATTACACGAGACGCGATGCAAAGGCATCCTGTTTCCAAACCCGATGTGAACGCGCACAGGGCCGCCCCCTTTGCTTCGGTACGAAAAACAAGGCCTCGGGATGAACCCCGAGGCCTGTCATGTTTCCGCAGAACCGCGCAGCGCTACTTGGCCGCAGCCAGGCTCTTTGCGAGAGCGAGGCGCTCGGTCTTTTTGCGGCGCACGGCGCGCTTCTTCACGTTGTCTTTACCTTTGCAGTGTCCCATAGAACCGCGCAACACACACGCTTGGCGCACGTCTGCCAAGCAGTTTCGCAATGTTTCTCCGGAAAGCGGGCGTCGCGACCGCATCAGCGTCGGGGCGGCTTCGGCGAGGTGCTCGTCTTTCTTCCCGCCGCGAAATGCCCGGAATCATCCATTGACAACCCCGCGCATCCCCTCCAACCTCCGCTCCCTTTTTTCACAGGGGAAACCGCCTCACACCACCGAATATGCTCAGCCACCTTGTAGATGAAGCCGCAAAGAAGATTCAGAATGTTCCCTTTCTGGTGAACATCGTCTCGAAGCGCGTCCGCCAGCTCACCGCCGGGCACCGCCCGATGATTGAGGTCACGCCGAAGATGGGCTTTGCGGACATCGCCCTGCAGGAGATCATCGAGGGCAAGCTCAACTACGAGCTGAAGCCGGTGGTCGAGGAGCAGGAATAGCGCCGGCCCGGCATTCGGGCTGTCAGCATTGAAGCATGGGCACGGGTGGCGACATTTCGGTCAACCGCAAGGCGCTGCGCGATTTTCACATCTTCGCACGGTACGAGGCTGGCATCGTGCTGAAGGGCACCGAGGTGAAATCCATCCGCGCGGGATTCGCGAATGTGGGGAATGCCTTCGCGAAAATCGAGAAGGGCGAGGTGTGGCTGTACGACCTCGACATCCAAGCGTATGCGAAAGCGAGCCACACCCAGCATGAGCCGAAGCAGGTGCGCAAGCTCCTCATGCATCGGCAGGAGATCGAGAAGCTCGCCGGCAAGGTGCAGGTCGAGGGCCATGCGCTGGTCGCGCTGCGGCTCTACTGGAAGGATGCGCGCGTGAAGGTGGAACTCGGCGTGGGCAAGGGAAAGCTCGCGCACGACAAGCGCGAGGACATCAAGACCCGCGTGGAAAAGCGCGAGGCGGATCGCGCGATGTCGGACTTCAACAAGAGGCGGAAATAGTTGAGAGGTGAGGGTTGGGAGTTGGGAGGCAGGGCGGAGCTTTAGCCCGCAAGACGGAACGGGACGGGACGCGGCTGCAAAATCTGGACGGCTGTGCGGGCTGAAGCCCGGGACTACTTTCTCTCAGAGCAAACGCATCAAACGCATCAAAAAAAACGGGGTCATCCTGAACGGAGCATCGGCACGGGCGAAGGCGGCGGGCCGATGCGCAGTGAAGGATCCCGTGGAATGTCAGAATGAGGTCCAATTTTGTTCGAGCACCCTTTGCCCATTCACGGGATCCTTCGACTCCGCGCCGCCCCGCCTTCGCCCACGCGGCGCTCCGCTCAGGATGACTGCAATATTAATGCGATTGCGCTGTACTTTCTCCGCGCACCGCTTGCCACGCGCGGGGACTTTCCCCACGCTCCCGCGACTTATGCCTGAACAAGTCCGCGTCCGCTTCGCTCCTTCGCCCACCGGCTACCTCCACGTCGGCGGGGCGCGCACGGCGCTCTTTAACTGGCTCTTCGCTCGCCACGCCGGCGGCAAATTCATCCTGCGCATCGAGGACACCGACGCGGCGCGCAACACCGACGCGGCGATGCAGGCGATCTACGACGGCATGCGCTGGCTCGGGCTGGATTGGGACGAAGGCCCGATCGTCGGCGGCGAGCACGGGCCGTATCTTCAGAGCGAGCGCGGTGCGATCTACGAGCGCCATGCGGAAAAGCTGCGCGCCTCCGGCCACGTTTACACGGATGAGAACGGGGCGCTGCGCTTCCGCCTGCCGCGCAAACTTGTGGTGATGGACGACCTCGTCTGCGGACGCATCGAAGTGGACCGCAGCAAATCACAAAACCGCGACGGTTCGCCCGAGGCGGACATGACGATTCGGCGCGCCGATGGCGGATGGATTTTCCATTTCGTGAATGTGGTGGACGACTTCGAGATGAAGATCACGCACGTCATCCGTGGCGAGGATCACCTCTCGAACACGCCGAAGCACCTGGAGCTTTTCGAGGCGCTCGGCGCGACGCCGCCGCGCTATGCGCACATCCCGCTCATCCTGAACAAGGACGGCACGAAGATGAGCAAGCGCGATCAGGGCGCGGCGGTCGGCGCCTACATTGAGGGCGGCTACGTGCCCGAAGCCGTGCGCAATTTCCTCTGCCTCCTCGGCTGGTCGCCGAAGGATGATCGCGAGATCATGCCCATCGGCGAAGTCATCGAGCGATTCGATCCCGCGCAGATCAACCGCAAGGCCGCGCAGTTCGACTTGGAAAAATGCGACTGGATCAATCAGCAAACCATTTTGCAGATGCCGCTCGAAGCACTCGTCGTGCAGGTCGAGCCGTGGCTGAAAAAGGCGGGCGTCAATTTTGGCACGCGCGCCGACATGCTGCCGGTGCTCGCACTCGTGCGCGAGCGGCTGAAGAAGCTCAGCGATGGTCCCGCGTGGATGGACTATTTTTTCACCGAGGATTTCCCATTCGACGCCGAAGCCGTCGCGAAAGTCACCGCCAAACCCGGCGCGCTCGATCATCTCCGCGCACTCGCCGCCGCGTACACGGGCCTCGGCGAATGGACGGCAGCCGCGCTGGAGACTTCGCTGAAATCCGCAGCGACCGTCGCAGGCGTAAAGGTCGGCGAATTCGTGCATCCCGCACGCCTCGCCGCGACCGGACGCAGCGTCGGCGCGAGCCTCTACCACACGCTCGAAGTCCTCGGCCGCGACCGCGTGCTCGCACGCTTCGAACGCGCGCTGGTGAAACTTGCAGCCTGACGAAAACCGAAGACTCGGATGCCGCGGATTTTTCAACCACGGATGACACGGATGCTTTCCATCGGTCGCGATGTGCGTGCAGCGAAGCGGCTCTTCCATCCATGCCATCCGTGTAATCCGTGGCTAAACCTCCGCGGGGATATGCAAACCGTGTCGGCATCCGCTGTCTGTCAGTCATGAAGGACGTTTACACCATCGAGGATCTGCGCGACTGGCGCGTGGCGACGGCGGACTGCGAACTGCCGCTGCGGCTTGCGGTCATCGGCGATCCCGTCGCACATTCCGCGTCGCCGCAGATGCACAATGCCGCGCTCGCTGCGCTCGGCATCCCCGCGCGCTACACGCGCCTGCACATCAGGCCCGCCGAACTCACCGAGGCGCTCGGCCTGCTGCACGGCGCGGGCTTCATCGGCATCAACTGCACGATCCCGCACAAGCCCGGCGTGCTCGACGCCGTGGATTTCGCCGACGTCGCCGCAAAGCTCGCAGGCGGAGTGAACACCGTGGTCGTCGGCGCGGATGGAAAGCTCACCGGTTTCAGCACCGACGGCCCCGGCTTTTCCCGCGCCATCCGCGTATGCTTCGGTGCCGAACTGCGCGATCTCCGCGTGCTCGTGCTCGGCGCAGGCGGCGGCGCAGGACGCGCCATCGCGATGCAGTGCGCCGCCGAACAATGCCGCGCGCTCACACTGCTGAACCGCAGCCTCGACAAGCTCGAACCGCTGCTCGGGGACATCGCGGAAATCTACCCGTTTGACCGCGTGTTGTCCGGCGACATCTCGGATCTCTTTTTGAAAATCGGCCTCGCGAACAGCGACCTCATCGTGAACTGCACCGCGCTCGGCATGAAGTCCGGCGAGCGTTCCCCGGTGCCCGCGAAATATCTCACCGCTGCGCATCTCATCTACGACACCGTGTACATCGGCCACCGCACCCCGCTGCTCACCGCTGCCGACACCGCCGGCGCGCGCGGTGCAAACGGTCTCTCCATGCTGCTGCACCAGGGCGCGCTGAGTTTCAAAATTTGGTTCCAGCGCGAAGCCCCAATCGAGGTGATGCGCGAGGCACTGCTCATGCGCGTCGATCCCGGCGCAAAATAGGCGGGCTGGAAAATCCGCCGTGCGAGTTGCCCGAGCGCGCATCACAGCCACACCGGAACCTGCGGCGCCATTTTGATCTGAATCATTCCGGCTCAGATTTCGCACCGTCGCAGATTCCTCCTGTCCGTTCGGAACCGCCGGGACTCCACCGCATCCGCAGCGCGGGGCATTGACTCCCAACTCCCAACTCCCAACTCCCAACTCCCAACTTTCCCCATGTCCGAAATCGTCTGCTTCGGCGAAGTCATGCTTCGCCTGACCACCCCTCATTTTTCCACGCTCGCAGATGCGCCGTCGCTCGACCTCGCGTTCGGCGGTGCGGAGGCGAATGCCGCGGTGCAGCTCGCGCAGTTCGGACGGAGCGCGGCGTTTGTCTCGCGGCTGCCGGAGAACGGACTCGGCGACCGCTGCATCGCGGATTTGCGCGGGCGCGGTGTGGACACGGGCGCGGTGCTGCGCGGCGGTTCGCGCATCGGCGTGTATTTTCTGGAGCCCGGCGTCGGGCAGCGTCCGGGGCGCGTGAGCTACGACCGGCAGAACTCCGCGGTCAGCGAAATGCGGCCGGGGATGGTGGATTGGGATGCGGTGCTTGCGGGCGCGAAATGGTTTCACTGGAGCGGCATCACGGCGGCGCTCAGCGCGGGATGCGCCGCACTCTGCGCGGAAGCGTGCGAGGCTGCGAAACGGCTCGGCCTCACCGTGAGCTTCGACGTGAACTACCGCTCGAAACTCTGGAGCCGCGAGGTCGCCGCCGCCACGCTGCGCCCGCTCATGCGGCATGTGGATGTGTGCGTCGCTGGGGAAAGTGATGCCGTGGACATCCTCGGCGTTCCGACGCACCCCGGCGACGAGGAGCAGCGCCTGCCCGCGACCGCACGGACGCTCGCGGAGATGCACGGCTTCCGCACCGTCGCGATGACGTGCCGCGCGGGCGACAGCGCATCGCACACGACCTTCCGCGCGATGATCCACAGCGGCGGCGCGTCCGCATTTTCACGGCGGCACGAAATCACCGTCGTGGATCGTGTCGGGGCGGGGGACAGCTTCACCGGCGGGCTCATCCACGCGCTGCTGCGCGGCGATGAAAATGCCCGCGCGATCGAATTCGCCGCCGCGACCGCCGCGTGGAAGCACACGATCTACGGCGACTGGAATCGTGGCAGCGTCGCGGAGATCGAAGCGCTCGCCGGCGGCACCGGCGGGGGACGCATCGGGCGGTGAATGGCGAAAAGTGTTCAGTGCTCAGTGCTCAGTGCTCAGATTTGAAATGTCTGCCCACTGAGCACTGAGAACTGAGCACTTCATCCGCCCCGCCTCCGGTGTTGACGAAGCCGGAATGCGCCCCTTTTATGCGCGGCCAATTTCTTCCCGGGCACTCACACAAGAACCAACACTGAAAACAAAATGATCAACATCGGTATCAATGGATTTGGCCGCATCGGCCGTCTCGTCTTTCGCGCCATCTGCGACCAGGGCCTGCTCGGAAAAGAAATCAACGTCGTCGCCGTGAACGACCTCGTCCCTGCGGACAACCTCGCCTACCTCGTGAAGTACGACTCCACGCAGGGCAAGGCGACGGAGGAAGTCTTCAGCAAAAAGTCCTCGCCCGACTTGGCGGAGGACGATCTGCTTGTCGTGGACGGCCACGAAATCAAATGCCTCGCCGTGAAGGAAGGCCCCGCCGCGCTCCCGTGGAAGGCGCTCGGCGTGGACATCGTCATCGAGAGCACCGGCCTCTTCGTGGACGCGGAAAAGGCGAAGGGCCACATCACTGCGGGCGCGAAAAAAGTTATCATCAGCGCCCCTGGCAAGAATGAGGACATCACCGTTGTCATGGGTGTGAATCACACGAACTACGACGCTGCGAAGCACCACATCATTTCCAACGCGAGCTGCACCACGAACTGCCTCGCGCCCGTCGTGCACGTCCTGCTGAAGGAAGGCTTCGGCATCGAGGAAGGCCTCATGACCACCGTCCACAGCTACACCGCCACGCAGAAGACCGTGGACGCGCCGAGCAAGAAGGACTGGAAGGGCGGACGCAGCGCAGCCATCAACATCATCCCCAGCAGCACCGGCGCGGCGAAGGCCGTCGGCCTCGTCTGCCCCGAAGTGAAGGGCAAGCTCACCGGCATGGCCTTCCGCGTCCCGACGCCGACCGTCTCCGTCGTGGACCTCACGGTGAAGACCGTGAAGGAGACCAGCTACGAGGAAATCTGCGCCGCGATGAAAAAGGCGAGCGAGACGTATCTCAAGGGCATCCTCGGCTACACCACCGACGAAGTCGTCAGCAGCGACTTCATCCACGACGCGCGCAGCTCGATCTTCGATGGCGGCAGCGGCGTCGGACTGAATAAGAAATTCTTCAAGCTCGTGAGCTGGTATGACAACGAGTGGGGCTACAGCAACCGCTGCGTGGACCTCGTGAAATTCATCGCGAGCAAGGGCCTCTAAGCCGCGCGCGCGAAACCGCGCACACACATTCACCAAAACGCCGGGCGGGCCGAAAGGCTCCCCGGCGTTTTTGCTTAATGCACTTTGCATCCGCCATCCTTGACCCGGCGTAAAGTCCGGTGCTTCGTGCCCACACTCAATGCTAAGGCTCGCGCTCAAGATGCTCTACGGTGATGTGGCGAAGTTCGTCATGCTTCTCGGCGGCCTCACATTTTGCGCGCTGCTGATGACGCAGCAGAGCGGCGTCTTCTGCGGGCTGATGCTGTGGACGACCTCGACACTGCGGAACATCAAGGTGCCCATCTGGGTCTGCGACGCGAAGGTGGAGCAGGTGAACGAAGTCGTGCCGATGCGCGACATCGAGGTGAACCGCGTGCGCAGTGTCGAGGGTGTGGACTGGGCGGTGCCGCTGTACTGGGGGCTGATCTCGGCGCGGCTGCGCGACGGATCGTTCCAGCCGATCCAGCTCACGGGGCTCGACAGCGCGACGATGGTAGGGCGTCCGGTGAAGATGACCGCTGGAAACATCGAGGATCTGCGGTTGCCGAATGCAGTGGTCGTGGATCAGATCGCGATCAAGAAATTCAAGCGCAAGGGCATTGACCTGCGCGTCGGCGACAGTTTCGAGATCAACGACAAGGAGGCGCGCGTCGTCGGCATCTGCTACGCGGAGCAGAGCTTTCTCGGGCAGCCTTACGTTTACACGACGTATGAGCGCGCGCTCGAATACGCGCCGCCGCAGCGCAAGCTCCTCTCATTTGTCCTCGTGAAGCCGAAGGATGGCGTGCCCGCGGCAGAGGTCGTGCAGCGCATCCGGAAAATCCCCGGTATCAGCGCGTTCACCGACGCGGAGTTCACTGACCGCACGATTGACTGGTACATCAAATACACGGGCATCCCGATTTCGTTCGGCACGGTGGTGTTGCTCGGCGCGCTCGTGGGCATCGCGATCGCGGGGCAGACGTTCTATCTTTTCGTGCATGAAAATGTGCGGCATCTCGCCGCGCTCAAGGCGATGGGAGCGGGCAACACGCTGCTCGCCGAGATGGTTTTCTTGCAGGCGTTCACCGTCGGCACGATGGGCTTCGGCCTCGGCACGGGACTGACTGCCATCTTCGGGAATATCTTCCTGAAAGTCGGCGAGCCGCCGTTCTTCCTCCCGTGGCAGGTGCTCGCATTCGCGGGATCGATCATCGTCTTCATCTGCCTGTTCTCCGCGACGATCGGGCTGCTGAAAGTCATCCGCGCGGAACCCGCGATTGTGTTCAGATGATCCGTAACCGACGACGACTGAGACCGCGTGATGAGCCGCGCCATGGCGGAAGACAGGCGTCATCGCCTGTCACGGCAGACAGGCTTCCAGCCTGTCGCCTCCGCATGGCACGGCAGGCCGGAGGCCCGCCCGCCCTCACAGCCGGGACGGCTGTTTTCCCTCGCAAGCGGACTTCTCGCACAGTCTTGGAAGGAGGCGGGCAGTTCTTCAAATGACGAATGACGAACATCCAGTAGTGAGCAGCGAGCACCGCGAACTTGCTGTGCAGACGCGCGGCGTCACGAAGACCTTCGGCCGCGGCGACAACGCCGTGCGCGCGCTCAAGGGTGTGGATTTCGAGGCGCGCTGCGGTGAGCTGATCATGCTTGTCGGACCGTCCGGTTGCGGGAAGACGACATTCCTCAGCGTGATCTGCGGCACCATGAAGGCGGACTCGGGCAGCGTGGATGTCTTCGGCACGGACCTCGTGCATCTCGGCGGCGGCAAGCTCACCGAGTTTCGCGGACGCAATGTCGGGTTTATTTTTCAGCAGTTCAATCTCATCCCGACCTGGAATATTTTGGAGAACGCGAGCATCCCGCTGCTGCTGCAAGGCCAGTCGCGGCGCAAGGCGCAGGATGCGGCGGCGAAGCTGCTCACGGAAGTCGGACTCGGCGAGCGGCTCGACGCGCATCCGCGCCAGCTCTCGGGCGGGCAGCAGCAGCGCGTGGCGATCGCACGCGCCCTTGTGCATGAGCCGCGCCTGCTGATCTGTGACGAGCCGACTGCGTCGCTCGACGCCGCAACCGGACACAAGGTGCTCGAACTTCTTCAGGCGAGTGCGTGTCGCGAGGACCGCTGCGTGATCGTGGTCACGCACGACAGCCGTATTTTTTCATTCGCAGATCGCATCGCGGAAATGGAGGACGGCGTGGTGAAAGGCATCCACAATTCCGGCGAGTACAAGGCACAATACGTCTGAACCGCGCCCATATTTTTCCATGAAACGCCTCATCTTCTGGCTCCTCGTTTTCACCTCCGTCATCGGCGCGTTCGCCTGCTTCCGGCTTGTGCTCAATTCGCGGAAGACGGTCCCCGCGGCCGTCCCGCTATACGAGCCACCGCGCGCGCCGTTCGCTAAATCCATCGGTGGACGCGGGCTCGTCGAGAGCGTGAACGAGAACGTGCGCATCTCGCCCGCCGTGGCTGCGCTCGTCGCGAAGGTGCATGTGAAAGTCGGCGACGAGGTGAAGGCGGGCGATGTGCTGGTGGAGCAGGACACGCGCGATGTGGCCGCGCTCGTGGCTGCGCAGGAGGCGGATTTTTCCGCACTGCAGAAGCAGCTCGCCGAGGCCGAGGTGACGCTCTCGGACAAACGCGACCAGTGGGATCGCATGGCGAAGCTCATCGCAACCAAAGTCGCGAGCGAGGACGAGAAGCAGCGCAAGCTCTTCGCCGCGCAGACGGCCGAGGCGCAATTTGCGAGCATGAAGGCGCGTGTCGGGAGCGCGCAGGCGATGCTCAACCGCGCGAAGGTGCAGCTCGATCTGCTCACGATCCGTGCGCCGCGCGACGGGCGCATCCTGCAGGTGAACACGCGCGCGGGTGAATTCGCATCGCCGATGACGATGCTCGGATCGGGCACCGACCCGATTCTCGTGCTCGGGCAGACGGAGGAGCTTCAGCTCCGCGCGGACATTGACGAGGACAACGCCTCGCGCGTGCGCCCCGGCATGGCGGCGAAGGCCTACATCAAGGGCCGGCGCGATGTGGAGATGCCGCTGCGCTTCGTGCGCGTGGAGCCGTTCATCGTCCCGAAAAAATCGCTGACGGGCGAGAGCAGCGAGCATGTGGACACGCGCGTGCTGCAAATCATCTACCGGTTCGACCGTCCGAAAGGCGTCGGCGTCTATGTGGGGCAGCAGATGGATGTCTTTCTCGACGACTGGAAGTAGCGGACGCTGCGCGGAACTCAGATCGCGTCGAGCGCGAGCAGGATTGCGGTGGAGAAAATTGCCGCGCCTGCGAGACGGAGTGTGCGTTGATGGGCGGTGCGCTGAAGTGTGAGTCCGAGTGCGATGCCGGTGGCGTGCAGCGCGGCGGTCGCGATGACGAAGCCCGCAGCGGTCAGCAGTCCGGATGCGTTTACAGGCATCTCGCTGCCGTGCGC
>Ga0315901_10005103_pt1 | contig 16094 bp, 12 predicted proteins | sample LakEriMetagenome_10_FD_203761 | JGI IMG/M metagenome (GOLD analysis project Ga0315901, IMG submission 203761) | Freshwater fungal communities from buoy surface, Lake Erie, Ohio, United States - Buoy 2 MA116 | ecosystem: Environmental > Aquatic > Freshwater > Lake | place: USA: Lake Erie, Ohio...
CGGGGCGACACGGCGACGGTCCGTCGCCTGATCCGTCAGGGGATCGACGTCAACGCGCCGCAGACGGATGGCATGACGGCGCTGCACTGGGCGGCGCAGCGTGGCGATTCGGGGATCACCAGCATGCTGGTGTATGCTGGCTCGCGGGTGGACGCCATCACGCGCAACGGCAACTACACGCCGTTGCACCTCGCGGCACGACAGGGACATGCTGCGGCGGTGCGCGCCCTGTTGGCGCTCGGCGCCAATCCGTTGGCGGTGACGTCGTCCGGCGGTGCGAGCGCCCTGCATATGGCGGCAGGGAATGGCGATGCGTCCACCGTATCGGCGTTGCTCGACAAGCAGGTGCCCGTCGACGTGCGTGAGACGGCCTGGGGGCAGACGCCGCTGATGTGGGCGTCGGCCTACGGGCGGATTGCAGCGATGGAGCTGCTGATCAAGCGTGGCGCGCAGATCGAAGCCGTGTCGAAGATCGAGGACATCCCGGCTCGCGAGAAGTCCGATCGCGCGTTGTTGCAGCAGCGCGCGCGCCGCGTCGCGGCGCTCAAGGCGGCGGAGAATCCTGCCGCAGCGAATGCTGCAGCCAGTGCCGCCGCGGCAGCACCGGCTCGGCCGGCGGCAGCAGCTCCGGCAGCAGCAGCTCCGGCGGCGCCAGCGGCCGCGGCTCCAGCAGCAGCGCCGGCTGCAACGGCGGCTCCATCCCGGCCCACCACGGCGGCCGCACCGTCCGCGTCGCGTACGGGAGCGGCGCCGCGTGCCCAAGGGGACTCGGCGAGGCCGATCACCGGCTTCCAGAACCGCGGCCCGAGCTACGGGGAGCTGATCGGCAACAAGGGAGGGCTCACGCCACTCCTCTTCGCCGTCCGCGAAGGGCAGATGGCGGCGGTGCGTCTCCTGCTCGACGCCGGTGCCAAGGTCGATCATGTGAGCGAGGGCGATCATACGAGCCCGCTGCTCATGGCGGTGGTGAACGGCCGCTTCGACATGGCCGCGTTCCTGATGTCGAAGGGCGCGAACGTGAAGCTGGCGAGCGATGCCGGCGCAACGCCGCTGTATGCCGTCATCAACACGCAGTGGGCGCCGAAGTCGCTCTATCCGCAGCCCACGGCGCAGCTCCAGCAGCAGACGACCCATCTCGAGCTGATGGAGTCGATGCTCAAGGCGGGGGCGGATCCGAATGTGCGCCTCAGCAAGCACCTGTGGTACATGTCGTACAACTTCGACCTGCTTGGCGTGAACACGATCGGCGCCACGCCGTTCTGGCGCGCGGCGTACGGGCTCGATGTGCCGGCGATGAAGCTGCTCATGAAGTACGGCGCCGATCCGCGCATCCCGACCATCAAGCCGGTCGGGCGGCTCCCCGGTGAGGATGGCCCCGATGAGAGCACGGGTGGGGCGGACCCGTCTGGATTGGCCCCGATTCCGGATGGTGGCCCGGGCGTCTACCCGATCCACGCCGCCTCTGGCGTCGGCTACGGTGAGGGCTTCGCCGCCAATTCGCATCGCCATGCGCCCGACGCCTGGATCCCGGCGGTGAAGTATCTCGTCGAAGAGCTCAAGGCCGACGTCAACGCGCGCGATCACAACGGCTTCAACCCGCTGCACCATGCCGCGGCACGCGGCGACATCGAACTGATCGATTATTTGGTCAGCAAGGGGAGCGACATCAAGGCGCTGAGTCGTCGCGGACAGACCACGGCCGACATGGCCAATGGTCCGGTGCAGCGCGTCCCACCGTTCCTCGATGCCGTGGCTCATCTCGTGAAGCTCGGCTCCATCAACAGCAACAAGTGCAAGTCGTGCTGACGCCGTAGGCGCCGGCACTCCGGCTCAGTCGTCGTGATTCCGCTCGTATTCGCGCTGCGCCGCGACCCGCTCCTGCCCAACGGCGCGGTCGCGGCGTTTTGCGGCTGCCAGCGCTTTCCCGTGCGTCCCTGAGGTCTTGATCGACGGCAACGCGATCTGCTTCTCCAGTGCGGTGCTCCCGCACGACGGACACGCCGGAATCTGGCTGCCGCGCACCAGCGTCTCGAAGGACGCCTCACACGCGGTACAGACGAAGTCGAACATCGGCATAGCTTTCACACTCCCTGAAGTTCCACGGCCTGCGGGCCACCCACCGGAGACACACGATGCAGCGAATGCACCTGGCGGCGTCGGCATGCGGCGCCCTGGCCCTTACCATCCTCGCGACCGCCCCCCTTGCTGCGCAAGCGGCCACCCGACAGGTCGTGGTCGGCGAAGGGCAGCGGGTCTCGGCCACGCTCTCCCCCGGCATCCGCGTCGGCAACCTCCTCTTCGCCAGCGGACAGCTCGGTGACGCCCGCGATACCACGATCGCCGGGCAGACGACGCGCGCCCTCGAGAACACCGAGAAGGTGTTCAAGGCCGCGGGTTCCACGCTGCAGCAGGCCACCAAGTGCACGGTGTTCCTGACCGACGTGAAGGACTTCGGTGGCATGAACGGCGCGTACACGAAGTTCTTCCCGTCCAACCCGCCGGCCCGCTCCACGGTGGTGGTGGCTGCGTTGGTGGTCCCCGGTGCGAAGGTCGAGATCGAGTGCATGGGCGTCATTCCCTGACCGTCTGCGCTGGACCAACGCTGGACCAACGCTGGACCAACGCTGGACAAACGCACACGGGGCCGCCTGAGAATGTTCAGGCGGCCCCGTGACCGTTTCCGGCGTTAGCTGCGTCGCGTTACTTGCTGCCCGCCACGGGCCACACGACACCCTGGCTGCCGCGCGGGACCGCGCCGATCCCCTTGTAGCGGAACTTCTGCAGCCGCTTCCCTTCGTAGGTTTCGGTCGTGTAGAGGTTCCCCTTCGAGTCGGTCGCGATGCTGTGTACCGCGAAGAACTGCCCGGGCTGACGTCCGCCATCGCCGAACCACGTCAGGATCTCGAGCGACTGCCGATCCATCACGTAGATCCGCTCATTCTTGCCATCGGCGAGATACAGGTACTTCTGCGCCGGATCCTTCGAGAAGCTGATATCCCACACCGAGCCGTCGCCCCGCGTCATCGGCGCCACCCGCACTTCCTTCACGAAGGTGCCATTGGTGCGGAAGACCTGGATGCGATCGTTCGGGCGGTCGCACACGTACACGAGGCCGTCGTTGGACGGGTCCGCGCAGTGCACCGGATTCCGGAACTGCTGGGCCAGCGGCGCCGACGGGTCGTAGGGGGGAAGCCGCGCGTCGTCCGGAGCATTGCCGTAGGCGCCCCAGAAACGCTTGAGCTTGCCGGAGGCCATGTCGAGCACGGCGACACGCTTGTTGCCGTAGCCGTCGGCCACGTAAGCCTCGCCCGCCTTCACATCGAAGCTGACCTTCGCCACCCGGCCGAAGTGCGTGCTGTCACGGCTATTCATCGCCTGCTTGGGCACGCCGATCTGCTGCAGGAAACGACCATCGTGCGTGAACTTCAGGATGTGGGAATCGTTCGCGCCATTCCCGCCGATCCACACGTTGTCCTTGTCGTCGAGGCTGATCCCATGGTTCGACGCCGGCCATTCATAGCCGCTACCCGGGCCGCCCCACGCCTTCACGAGATTGCCGGCCGGATCGAACTCGAGGATCGGCGGCGCGGCCTGACAGCACTCGGCGATCGGGGGATTGGCCTTCATCCCCGCCTCGGTCCGCTGATTCAGCGTCGAGTCGCCGCGGTGGATGATGAAGACGTGATCACGACTGTCCACCCCGACGCCGATGACGGAGCCGAGGATCCAGTGATTGGGGAGCGGCTTGGGCCAGAGTGGGTCGACCTCGAAGCGCGGGGCCTGGACCGTTTGCCGGGCATCTGCGGTCAGGGTGGCCTGCGCCGCGCCAAGGCCGGCGATTGTGAGCACCAGGAGCGTCCACCGATTCGTCAGGCGGATTCGCATGAGAAAACTCCGTGAGGGTGGGGACCCGTGACCATCCCTGAACCGGGTGGTAAGTTCGGGGCATTCCAGCGCCCAAGCGGGCCCCCAGTTCTAACGCGCATTCCACTACCTGTCCAGCATTTCGTGCGGTCGTTCCGCTATAGTCTTGTCCTGAGGGCGTGCAGTGCGGCGTTCGCGGCACTCGTCGGGCTCGCTGTCGTGCTCGCCGTTGTGCCGGCCGTCGTGCTCGCGCACGAGGTGCCGAAGCATGTCGGCGTTCGCGCGATCGTGCGGCCCAGCACGGATCGTGTCATGCTCCTGGTGCAGGTCCCGATGGACGCGATGCGCGACATCGAGTGGCCACGGCGCCCCGATGGGCAGCTGGATGTCGCGAAGGCCCCACCGCATCTGCGGGATGCGGCGCAACTCTGGGTGGCTTCGGGCGTTCGGCTCTTCGACGGGGCGACGCTCCTGCCGGAACCGCGCGTGCTGGCGGTGCGCGCAGCACTCCCGGCGGATCGGGCTTTCGAGGACGTGGCGTCAGCCATGCGAGCCATTCGCGAGCAGCCGCTCGCCGACTCGGTCAGCATCGACCCGATGCAACTCCGCCTGGAAACCTGGCTCGAGATCCCCACGAGCAGCCCCGTGCAGGATCTGCGCGTGGAACCATCCTGGGCGCACCTTGGCGTGCGCACCACGACGGTCATGATGCTGGCGCCGGAGCAGGGGTCTACGCGTGTGTATACGTGGGATGGGGATCCGGGAACGGTGCGACTGGATCCGCGCTGGTGGCATGCTGCCGGGCGGTTCGTGCGAGAGGGCGTGACCCATCTGCTCGGTGGCCTTGATCACCTGGCGTTCCTGTTGTGTCTGGCCCTTCCGGTTGGCGCGATGCGCCCACTGATCGGCATCGTGACGGCGTTCACCGTCGCACATTCGATCACCTTGGCCGCTGCCGTCTTTGGCGTGACGCCCGACAGTGCGTGGTTTGCGGCCGCGGTCGAAACGGGGATCGCGCTCTCCATTGTGTGGATGGCGCTGGCCAATGTGCTGGGGCTCTCGCCCGAGCAACGGTGGCGCTCCGCGTTCCTCTTCGGCCTCATTCACGGCTTCGGCTTCTCGAATGCCCTTGGCGATACGCTGCAGTTTGCCGGTGCGCATCTCGCGGTGTCGCTTGCCGCCTTCAACGTGGGGCTCGAACTTGCCCAATTACTGGTGCTGCTCCTCTGGATTCCGCTCTTCCGGTGGATATCGATGCGGCTCGCTGATCGGATTTCCCCGCGTGTGCTCATCGTGACCCTGTCGGCGCTCGTGGCCCATGAGGCGTGGCATTGGACGTCAGCGCGCCTCACCGAGTGGCGGGCGTTGCCCTGGATGTGGCCGACCTTCGATCAGACCCTTCTCCTGACCATGATTCGACTCGCGATTGCCGGCGCCATCCTGACCGGTGTGATGTGGTTGCTTTCGGCGTTTGTGGCGAAGCTGCAGCGCCCGCGTACCTCGGTGCTGGTGTTGTTGGCCCTCATCATGTCGAGTGCCGCCATGACCAGACGCGGTGAGGCGCAGGCGGCACCGACGTCTACCGCTGCGGGTGTGTACACGGCGGCGCAGGCCAACAAGGGGCGCAATATCTTTCAGGCGAACTGCCTCGGCTGTCATACGACCGCGTCGCATGCGGGCGCGGCCTTCGAGCAGAAGTGGTTCAATCAGCCACTCGCCCATCTCTTCGATTATCTCAGCAGCATGATGCCGAAGTCGGCGCCGGGCTCTCTCACGGAAGATGAATACGTGTGGGTGACGGCCTATGTCCTTCGGCTCAACGGTATGCCCTCCGGATCCGTGGAGTTGAATCCCGATCCGAAGTGGCTCAAGGCGGTGCGCATCGAGGCGGTGCCGCCCGGACGTTCCCTCCCATCGCCTCAGAAGGAGTCCCGATGATCCGACGCAGTCCCTCTCGATTGGCGGTTCTCGCGGTGGTTGGTTGTGCGCTGGGCGGAGTACTGCTCACGCAGGCCGACATCACCATCGCGCAGGCCGGCAAGCCGCTCGTTCGCGGCAACGCCTTCGGTGAATGGCGCCACTGGGGGGCCGATCAGTGGAGCACGCGCTACTCGCCGCTCGAGCAGATTCACGCCGGCAACTTCGACTCCCTGAAGGTCGCGTGGGAGTGGAAGGCGGGCGCGTTCGGCAAGGATGAGTACTACCGCACTACGCCGCTCTATGCGAATGGCCGGCTGTTCACGGTCGCGTCCACACGCCGAGTGGCGACGGCGATTGACCCTTCGACCGGCGAAACGCTGTGGATGTATCGCCTCGAGGAAGGGATCCGCTGGCAAAAGGCGCCGCGCCAGTTTGCGGGGCGTGGCCTGTCCTATTGGTCGAGCGGCAGCAAGGAGCGCGTCCTCCTCGTGACGCCCGGCTATCATCTCGTGTCGCTCGACGCGAAGACGGGGCGCCCCGATCCGCTCTTCGGCAAGAGTGGCGTCGTCGACCTCATGGAAGGGCTCGGCTATCCGATGGTGAAGCTGGCCGTCGATGATTCGGGGCCGCTCATCATCTCCGATGCCGCGCCCTATCGCGCGGCGAAGCCGGGCGAAACATGGGATCCGGTGAAGAAGATCGGTGCAGATGGCACCGTCGGCATCGTAGGACAGATCGCCGCGAGTTCGCCCGTCATGGTGGTGGGCAACACACTGATCGTCGGTAACTCGTCGATTCACGGCTACTACCCGATTCGCGCGTCGAACCCCATCGGCACCATTCGCGCCTTTGACATTCCGACGGGTCGACTCCTCTGGAAGTTCAACCTCGTGCCGCAGCCGGGTGAATTCGGCGCCAACACGTGGAAGAACGGGTCGAAGCAGGGAACGAAGGGCGTGGGCAAGACCGATGCGTGGGCGCCGTACGCTGCTGATGAGCAACTCGGGCTGGTGTACATCCCCGTCGGCATGCCGCTGATGGACGAATACGGTGGCCACCGCCCCGGCGACAATCTCTTCGGCAACAGCCTGGTTGCACTCGACGTGCGAACGGGCAAGCGGAAGTGGCATTTCCAGATGGTGCATCACGACATCTGGGATTACGACACGCCGATGGCGCCGAACCTCATGGATGTCGCCATCGACGGCAAGCCGCGCAAGATTGTGGCGCAGCCGACGAAGCAGGGGTGGCTGTACGTCTTCGATCGCGCGACCGGTGAGCCGATCTGGCCGATCATCGAGCGTCCCGTGATGGCGAGCGGCGTCCCCGGTGAGCAGGCGTCGCCGACGCAGCCGATTCCGACCAAGCCGGCACCCTACAGCCAACAGGGGCTCGTCGAGGGTGATCTCATCGACTACACGCCCGCCATTCGCGATTCCGCATTGGCCTTGGCGCGGCGCTGCCGCATGGGGCCGTACTACATTCCGCCCGCAGCCAATGATGGGCGCGACAGCAGCGGCTACAAGTGCGCCTGGTATGCGCCAGGCGCAAGTGGCGGTGTGAACATTGATGGTGGTGCGACGATCGATCCCGAGACGGGGATGATCTACGTCGCGTCGATCACCGGGCTCAGCACGACGGCATTGCAGAAGGATCCCTGCTCGGAGTTCGACTACAGCTCACCCGCGAGCAACTGCGGATTGATCGGCGCGCTGCCGACGCCGGCGGGCTACAAGCCGCCGGAAAACGTGGGCTTCACGGGGCGCTCGTCCGGCTCGATGATCGGCGGCATCTCCATCGCCAAGCCGAAGGAGTTCGGTGGTATCACGGCCTACACCATGAAGACGGGCGACAAGTCGTGGTGGGCGCCGAACGCCGGCTTCATCAAACAGACATCGCGCGATCCGCTCTTCGCCGGGGTCACGCTGCCGCCGCTGCCGGGACGTGGGCAGGCGCAGGCGATTACGACGAAGTCGTTGGTCATCTACGGCACGGGGCGCTCTGGCGGGCTTCCGGGTGATGACCCGAAGCTCTATGCCCTCGACAAGGCGACGGGCAAAAAGGTTGGGGAACTGACCATTCCTGCCAAGACGACTGCCGTCCCGATGACGTTCCTGCACAAGGGTGAGCAGTACATTGTCTTCGCGACGGGCGCCGAGGAGAATACGAGCCTCGTCGCGCTCAAGCTGCCGCGCAAGAAGTAACGGCGCACGGTGTTGATGGACAAAGGGCCGCCCTGTCTCATGACAGGGCGGCCCTTTGCATGATGGCGCATTCGCGTCAGCGCTTTTTCTCGTACCGCTTGAGTGCCTTCTGTCCGACTTCCGCGCCGTAGATGTTCCCCGCGGCGTCTACCGCGACCCCTTCCGCGCTGCTGGTGCTGGGCGGGTTCTGTTCCGGATCGGGAATGAACGCCGTGACCGCTCCCGTCTTCGCACTGCCGATGCGGATGCCCCGTACCCACGCCTTGTGCGGCGGATTCACCGATCCGGATTCCGAATCGGCCACATACATCTGGTCGTTCTTGTCGATCCAGATGCCACTCGGGCGGCTGAACTGATACCACGTGTCGAGGATCGTGAAGTTCTGATCGACAATCAGGATGCGATCGTTGCCACGATCCCCGATGAAGAGGCGCCCTTTGGAGTCCAGCGCCAGCGCGTGGGGCTGATCGAGTTGTCCTTCGCCTTTCCCCCACGTGCCCCATGTCCGCTTGAGACCGCCATTCTTGTCGAACACGAGGATGCGCGCGTTTGCACCCGCGCGCGACGAATGCCCCTCGGCCACATAGATGTCGCCGTTCGGCGCCGTAATCACGGCGTTGGGTTGCCAGAAGAAGGCGCTGTCGCGGCCGCCTCCCGGGGCGCCAAGCGACATGAGGTGTGATCCGGTCGGGCTGAACTTGTGGATCTGGTGGCCCTTGCCCGTTGGCGCAGGCGTTGCGCCAAGGGTGCACGCACAATCCACCACCCAGAGATTGCCGTCGCGGTCCACATGAATGCCGTGCGGAGACAGGATCATCCCGCTGCCGAATGACGCGACGACGCGTCCCTGCGGATCAAACTTGAGAATCGGCGCGAGGTTCGATGTTGCACACTGATTGGCGCCACACCGTTCGGCCACCCAGATATGCTTGCCATCCTTGTCGATAGCGACGGCGCTGGTTGAACCCCACGTACGGCCATCCGGGAGCTTCGCCCAGTCGGCCTGCATCTGATAGGGGTTGGGCCGGTCGTTGACTGGCGCCATCGCGGGAGATGCGTTTTGGGCACGCAGCAGGGGAGCCACCGCCACTGACATCGCGAGCACAACGGACAGCTGTCGCATGAAGCCTCGGGAGAGAGTCGGGAAGGGAGAGTATGGAAACGACTACGAGGTCCCGCCAGTCATGATGGCGACGGCCTCGGTCATCGTGATGTCGGCGGTGTCGACGAGCGCGATACGCTGACCGAGGCGCTGAATGTGAATACGATCAGCCAGCTGGAAGACTTGTGGCATGTTGTGACTGATCAGCACGACGGAGAGCCCCCGATCGCGGACGCGCCGGATGAGATCGAGGACCATGCCGCTCTCCCGTACGCCGAGGGCGGCAGTCGGTTCATCTAGGATCACGACGTGGCGGGCGAACGCCGCGCTGCGGGCGACGGCGATGCCCTGCCGCTGTCCGCCGGAGAGCGTCTCCACCGGCTGCGTGATGGCGCGCACGGCGATCCCAAGCGCGTCGAGCGACTCGGCGGCCTCACGTTGCATCCGCGGATGATCGAGACGACGGAGCAGGCGACCGGTGAGGTCGGACCGTCTGAGTTCGCGGCCGAGGAAGAGATTCTCCGCGATGCTCATCGCTGGCGCCAGCGCCAGCTCCTGGAACACGGTTTCGATACCGGCAGCGCGCGCATCCCGTGGAGAGGTAAAGTGCACTGGACGGCCGTCGAGACGGATCGTTCCCGCATCGGGGATCAATGCCCCCGAGAGGGCCTTGATCAACGAGGACTTGCCGGCCCCGTTGTCGCCGATCACGGCCAGAATTTCCCCGGCGCGCACATCGAAGTCGGTGCCATCGAGCGCGACCACGTGCCCAAACTGCTTGCGCAGTCCGCGGGCTTCGAGGACGATCTTGTCGGCTGCTGTGCCGGTCATGCGCGACGCCTGGACCATTGATCGGTGGCGACCGCCAGAATGACCAGGACGCCGGTCACGAGGATCTGATACACGGATGGGATCCCCATCAGCGTCAGCCCGTTGCGGAAGACGCCGACGATCAACGCCCCTATAAGCGAGCCCAGCACAATTCCGCGACCGCCGAAGAGACTGGTGCCGCCGAGGACCACCGCCGTGATGGCATCGAGATTTTCCGTCTGGCCAGCCTGCGGATCCCCCACGCCGGTGCGGCCGATCAGCAACAGCGCGGCGACACCGTACAGCGCGCCGGCCACGGTGTACACGACCACCAGCACGCGCTGCGTGTCGATGCCGACCAGTCGCGCGGCTTCGGGGTGATTGCCGACCGCATACACATGACGCCCACCTGCCGTCTCGCGCAGCAGCCACCACGCGAGCAGGTACAGCAGCAGCATGACCACGACGCCGTACGCGATGCCTGTCCCGAACAGCGGAATCGTGCGGCCGAGCGCCGTCAGCAGCGGGGGAAGTTCCGTAATACTTTGCGAGCGCGACAGGATCTGGGTCAGGGCAAACGCGATGTTCATCGTCCCCAAGGTGACGATGAACGGCGGCAACGAGACCCGCGTGACGAGAAGCCCGTTCAACAATCCCGCGCTGGTGGTCACGCCAAGGCCGACGAGCATGGCGAGCATCGGCGACAGACCGGCCGGACCGGCCAGCATGGTCGTGATGACGCTCCCCAGCGCCATGAGCATCCCGCACGACAGATCGATCCCTGCGGTGAGGATGACGAGCGTCTGCCCGATGGCGAGCACCCCGACCACCATCACCTGCTGCGTGATCAGCGACGCATTGTCGAGCGTCAGGAAGCGCGGAGACTGCGTGGCGAACAGCAGGCAGGCCCCAAGCAGGGCCAGCGCCGGCCCGAAGGAGGCCAGCTGCCGGCGTGTCATGCCGTGCCCCAACACCGCGCGGTGCCGTCTTCAACCGACAGGCTTTCCACGCCGGGGAGGCGTGCGCCCGCCACGAGTGCGACCCCTGTGTCGATGAATCCCGAAGGGCGGGTCCCGCGGCGGAGAAACTCTGCCGCCGCCTGGACCCCGAGCTCGGCCATGCGCAGCGGATACTGCTGGGCAGTGGCGGCGAATCGTCCGGCAGCCACGTCGGCCACGCCGCGGCAGCCACCGTCGACGGTCACGATGAAGACATCCTTGTCGCGCCCGGCCTTCTTGAGGGCGTTGTACGCCCCGGCCGCACTCGGCTCGTTGATCGCATATACGACGTTGAGCTCCGGCGCCTTTTGCAGGCAGGTCTCCATGACCGCCTGCGCCTTGGCCTGATCGCCGATGCTGTCGCCCATGCAGACGACCTGACTGGGTGCGGCCAGTTCGTTCGACGTCCGGTCGTTGGTCGGGAGTTCGAGACCGTGGAGGAATCCGTTATGCCGTTGCGCACCGGTCGGATGGCCGGGTACGAGATCGATCGTCACGATCCGGGGAGCCGTATTCCCGAGGCGGGCCTTCGCATACTGTCCGATCAGTTCCCCGGCGCGATAATTGTCGGTGCCGAAGAAACCATCCGTCGCGTCCATCGGATCGGCCGGGCTGTCGAGCGCGATCACCAGCACCCCCTGACTGCGCAGGCGTGTGATCGTCGGTACGATCGCCTTGGCATCGCTCGGCGAGATCAGGATCACCTTCGCGCCCGCCGCCACCTGATTCTCGATCGCTGCGATCTGGCCGGCATTATCGCCATCCGATCGACCCGCTCCGGCGAGGAGCTGAAGCTGCTCCCCGGTCGCCGCCTGTTCAGCCCCCTCCTTCATCTTCACGAAGAACGGGTTCGTCTCCGTCTTGGTGATCAGGCCGATGACGGGTCGTTGGTCCGATGAGCGCGCACAGGCCAGCAACGACAGCAGCGGCAGTACGAATCGGCATGACCGAACCATGGACACGCCAGTACCGATGCGGGGCAACGTGGGGGAAAAAGGCATGCGGATGACCATGGCCGATAATCAGCAGGGTGGGGCCGCCGGCGGCAAGCAGCCGCCCCAGCGGCGATCGGCCCATCCAGCGGAACGGGGATGTATTGCATCTTCCTCCAGTGGGGGACAGCGTTCGCAGATGATGAACGTGCACCGCGCCCATCCCCGCTTCTCTTCCCTGTCCATGCCCCATGCATGACCTGACCACGGGCAGCATTCCCCGGCACATCCTGCGTCTGGCGCTGCCGATGTGCGCGGGGATGATTCTCCAGACCTCCTACTACCTGATCGACTTGTGGTTTGTCGGTCGGCTCGGTGATGCCGCCGTGGCTGGCGTGAGCGCGGCCGGTAATGTGCAGATGGTCATCATGGCGCTGACGCAGGTGCTGGGGGTCGGGACGATGTCGCTGATCGCGCACGCCGTCGGCCGCAAGGATCAACAGGATGCTAATGTCGTGTTCAACCAGAGTGCCCTCTGGTCTCTCGCGTGTGGCGCGTTCGTGCTTGTCGTGGGATATGCCCTAAGCCCTGTCTATCTCGGGGCGGTGAGCGCGGATGCGGCGACGCAGGCCGCTGGCGTCGCGTATCTTCGCTGGTATCTCCCGGGGCTCGGCCTGCAGTTCATGCTGGTCTCGACGGGTGCGGCGCTGCGCGGCACCGGCATCGTGCGACCGGCCATGATGGTGCAGATGGTCACCGTGGTGTTGAACATGGTGCTGGCTCCCGTGCTAATTGCCGGGTGGGGCACCGGACGCCCGATGGGCGTCGCGGGTGCCGGGTTGGCCAGTACCATTGCCATCGTCGTCGCGATCATCCTGATGCTCGGCTATTTCGTGCGCATGGAGCATTACGTGCGCTTCGACCGCGCCCTGTTCACCGTGCGATGGGATGTGCTGATGCGCATGTTGCGTATCGGTGTCCCGTCGGGCGCCGAGTTTGCGCTGATGTTCCTGATGGGCGCCACGATCTATTTCGTGATTCGCGATTTCGGGGCGGCCGCGCAGGCGGGGTATGGGATTGGCGTCCGCGTCATGCAGGCCGTCTTCCTTCCGGCGATGGCGGTGGCGTTTTCCGCCGCGCCGTTGGCGGGGCAGAACATGGGTGCGGGGCAGATGGCGCGAGTCCGCGATACGTTCCATTGGACGGCGATTATCGGCAGCGTGCTCATGGCGATCCTGACGCTTCTTTGCCAGTGGAATCCGGGGCTCCTGGTGCAGGGATTCAGCAAGGAGCCGGAGGTCATCGCCGTCGCGGCCGAGTACCTCCGTGTCATTTCCCTCAACTTCGTGGCGAACGGGTTGCTCTTCACCTGTAGCGGCATGTTCCAGGCGCTCGGCAATACGATCCCGGCGATGGTGAGTAGTGCGATGCGGCTCGTGATCTTCGCGTTGCCAGCTTTGTGGATGGCTCGGCGTCCGGGGTTTGCCTTGCACGATGTCTGGGTGCTGGGGGTCGTGACCATGACGGTGCAGGCGGCATTGACCGGATGGTTGCTCGTGCAGGAGCTGCGGCGTCGCGGCGCGTATGCGCCTCTCGCTGCCGCGTCCGTCTCTTCCGTCTCATGATCATGGTGAATCGGCGATCCCTGCGAGGACTCGGTCTGCTGATCGCGCTGACCGTTGGTCGCACTGGCCACGCCCAGTCTACAGTTACGCGATTCACCACGGTGGCGTGTCCCGCCAACGTGCCGACGGATGCCCAGTGCCACATCGCACGCGATGTGAATGGGGCGTTCATCTGGGCCGTGATGCCGCAGGTCTGGAACACGCAGCTGGTCGTGCATGCGCATGGTGGCCCTGATCTGACGCCCCCCGACTCGAGCGGTCCTGCAGAGGATGTCAGCCGTTGGAATCTGTGGGTGCGCCTTGGCTATGCGCTGGTCGTGACGTCCTATCGACAAAGCGGGGTCGTCGTGCGGACAGCGGCGGAAGATCTCGCGGTCAGTCGCGCGCTGTTCGTCGCACAGTTCGGCGAGCCGACACGGACGATGCTCCACGGGCAGTCGTGGGGAGCGGGCGTGGCGGCCCGGGCCGCGGAGTGGCATAACGCGCCGCGCGCCAATGGGCGACGCCCTTTCGACGCCGTACTGCTGACGAATGGCGTGCTGGGTGGCGCGACCTGGTCGTACGACATGCGCATGGATCTGCGCGTGGTGTATCAGGCCGTCTGCCGGAACCATCCGCGAGCCGACGAGTCCGCGTATCCACTCTGGCAGGGCTTGCCGTCAGGCACGCGTCTCACGCGAGCACAACTTGCCGATCGTGTCGATGCCTGCACGGGGATACGACGGCCTGCCGCCGAACGCACGGCAGAGCAGGCGCGCAATCTTGCGACCATTCTGGGTGCCGTGCAGATCCCGGAGCGCACGCTGATCGCGCATCTGAATTGGGGCACGTGGCATTTCCAGGACATCGTGCTGCGCCGCACGGCTGGGCGGAATCCGTTTGCGACCATCGGGGTGCGCTATCCCGGTCAGGTCGAGGGCCGATCGCTCGATTCACTGGTCGCGCGATATTCGGCCGATTCCGTTGCGGTGGCGCAGCTGGCGTCTGACGCTGATCCGACTGGTCGTATCGACGTGCCGGTCCTCACGGTTCACGGCATCGACGATCCCACGGCGTTCGTTGAGCTCGAGCACCAGTTCGCGTACACGATGGCGAAGGCCGGGCGATCGGATCGCTTGCTGCAGCTGTTCACGCAGGATGGTGAGCACAGTTATCTCCACGATGCCGCCTACGTCACGGCGATGCAGGGCCTTTCCCGATGGCTTGAGACGGGACGTCGTCCGAGCGCTGCAGACGTTGCGGCCTCGTGTGCGTCGGTTGTTTCGGCGAAGGCGGTCGCCGCCGACTGCCGCTTTCTGCCGTCCTATCGGCCGCGTCCCCTCGCCGAGCGTGTGCCGGCGCGCTTGAAACCCGGCGTGCCGCGTTGAGCATTTCCCGGATGATGCTTCGTCACCTTGTTGTTCTCTCCGGCGCCGGCCTTCTGGTCGGGTGTGCCTCCGAGTCGCCGAAGACCCCTCGCGATGCCGCGGCGCGGTTCTATGCGGTGCTTGATGCGTTGGGGGTACGTGAGGCACCTCCACCACCGGCGGTGGAGGCGTTGCGACCGTTCGTCACGCAGGAACTCGGCAAGGCCCTGCAACGGGCAGCGCGTCCAGCGACTGGCACCGCCGTTCCCGATAGTGGGGCCTGGTTCGGCAGTCTCCCTGAGGGATTCACATCGGCCGATCCGCGAGCAGCGGTTGTCCGTGGTGATACCACCCTGGTCGTGATGGCGATGGCCAACACGCGAGAGAAGCCGGCCGTATCCTGGACGGATACCATCGTGGTGGTGTCGGAGCAGGGGCGGCTCGTGGTCGCCGATCTGCGTTACGGCGCCGGATGGGACTTCGCTCGACGGGGCACGCTGCGTATGCTGCTCGATGCGCGGGGCACCGAGGCATCACCAAACCCCTGACCTTTTCCCGGACGCACGAATGATGGCACGCCATTCCACTCGCTTGGCCAGCATGATGTCCAGTGTCGTCAGTGCGGCACTCTGCGTGATGTCGTCGCCGCTCATGGCGCAGCGGCCGGTTCTGCCGAACCCGCCCATTGCTATTGATTCGACGGATCCGGTGGCGGTGATGGTATCCCGCCTCGATCTCGAACGATACAAGGCCACCATCAAGGGGCTCACGCAGTTTGGTGATCGGCGTGAGGGCACGAAGCGGAATCGCGATGCGATCGATTGGATCGAGGCGCAGCTCAAGAGTTACGGCTGTACCAACACGGAGCGGTTGACGTACGAGTTCCGTCCGGACACCACGCGTCGTACGGCGCCGGCCGCCGCTACGCGTACCGCGGCGGCACCAACCGTCCCGATGTCGGCGGGGGGCGGGCGTCCCCGTGGCGTTCGCACGCGCACCGGCGTCAACGCTGATTCACTGCGGCAGCCGGATCCCCGTCTTCGCGCGTTGAATGCGGAGCCCAGCACGCCGGGGGAGCGGCAGCAGGTGTATTGCACGAAGATCGGTTCGACGCGCCCGGACGAGATGTACATCGTCGGGGGCCACATGGACGGCATCGGTTGGGGAGAGGCCGCCAACGACGATGCCTCGGGAACGGCGCTCGTGATGGAGCTGGCGCGTGTGTTCAGTGATCCGTCGGTGCAGACGGAGCGGTCGATCCGCTTCATCCTCTGGAACAATGAAGAGACCGGA
>Ga0315901_10005104_pt1 | contig 16090 bp, 21 predicted proteins | sample LakEriMetagenome_10_FD_203761 | JGI IMG/M metagenome (GOLD analysis project Ga0315901, IMG submission 203761) | Freshwater fungal communities from buoy surface, Lake Erie, Ohio, United States - Buoy 2 MA116 | ecosystem: Environmental > Aquatic > Freshwater > Lake | place: USA: Lake Erie, Ohio...
GTCCGACGAGCGTTCGAGGAGCTCGGGCAGCGACCCGGCGAGATCGCTCCACACCGCGATCGGCGCCTCGACACGCGGCGACGATCGATAGACCTCTGCGGTGGCGAGGGCGAGATCGAGCTCGGCCGCTGCTCGCTCGAGGGTGGTCGTGGGGATCGGCAGCACAACACCGGCATGCCGTGCAAAGGCCGGGTTCGCCGGGTCGAGGATGCCCTTGTCGATGGAGGCCGTCACGAGCCGGTTGCACCGACACGGGTTCGCCGAGCGCACCAGGCCACATCGCTCGCCCATCAGGTCTCGCATGGTGGCGCGAGCGCGCGACAACCGCTGCCGGAACGCCGCCGGCGTCACGTCGCACACCAGCGCCCCGTCGATGTCGGTGAAACCGAGCACATCCCCCAACAGGTAGGCGATGCGCTGTTCTCGCGAGAGGCAGAGCAACATCCCGTACGTGCACGACAGGCGGACATCGGCGCACAACTCCCGGTACGCGACCTCGTCCTCGGTGCTCCACGGATCGCCGAGATTGCCGTCGATGAACGCACCGAACGCCTCAGGACCGAGCACCGAGGCCTCCGTCGGACGCTTCACCGATCGGAGCAGTTGCCGGGTCGCGAGGGTGTACATCCAGGTGGTGAACCTGGACCGGGCCTCGAACGAACCGAGGTGCGTGACGATGCGCACCAGGATCTCCTGCGCCGCGTCCTTCGCATCCTCCGGGTGCCCCGTGAAGCGGAGCGCGATGCGGTAGACGGGTTGCTGGAGACGCCGGCACAGTTCCTCCAGCGCCGAGCGATCACCGTCTCTCGCTGTGAGCGCGAGTGAGGTCAGTTCGTCGAGGTCCCGGTCGGGGTCCATCCCTCAGCGGCTCTCGTGCGCGATGTGGCCGTGGGTCATCGAGGTGACCTCGGCGATGTGAGCCGCCCATGCGCCTGCTTGCGGGATGTTCGGGAAGTCCGCCGCTGCTGCGTGCGCCTCGTCGATGGTTCGCCAGCGCACGAGGTCGATCCACTGGCCGTCGCCCAGATCGACGAGTTGTGCGTGCAACAGCCCGGGGTGCACCTCTCGGACGGCGGCGATCATGCCGTCGCGTTCGGCGAGGAACGCGTCCTCATGTCCGGTCGCCACCGTGAGGTGGACGATCTCGATCGCTGGTGCGGTGTTCGTGGTCATGCGTCATTGCTCCTTCCGCAGCGGCACGGTCGCCGCTGTCACCCACATGAGAGACACCCGAGACGCTCAGTGTGACAGCACCTCACGACGAGGACACGCGACACATCGGACCCACCGCCGCCAGGCCCGCCCGACGTGATCACTCCTGCGGAGCGAGCGCGACGATTCGCTGACGCCGCTTGATGACACGCGATGCCGTGATGCTGGCGACGACGAGCAGCACGGAGACCGACAACGTCACCGGATCGATGCCTCCGAAGCCTTCGTCGAGCCGGGTGATCGACGCCCCGATCAGCACGAACGCCACCGTGCCCGGCAACGTGCCGATCGCGTTCGCCGCCAGGAACTCGCCACGGCGCACACGAAGCAGACCGCACGCGTAGCTCACCGGGTCGTACGGCAGGAACAACAGCCGCATCAACAGCACCGCCTCGAACCCGTTGCCCCTCAGCCGGGCGGCCCACCCGCCGAGTCGTGAGGTCACCTCGTCGGCCCGTTCGGGTCGGCTGAAGCTCCGGCCGACCGTGTGCGCGATCAGTGCCGAGACGTTCGCCGAGACGGCGGCGACGGCGACACCCACGACCGGACCGAACAGCAACCCGGCCGCGACCGTCACGACGCTGGCAGGGAACAGCACCAAGGGGCGCAGCAGCGAGATGACGAGATACCCGATGATCGCCCACCAGTTCCCCCGCGCCGTGTCGACGAGCTCCTGTGCGGTATCGACCGGGCCGAGGCCGCTGCGTCGCTGGTACACGATCCAGGCGATCGCGAGCGAGAGCCACGCTGCGCCGGCGAACGCGAGCCGCGCCCAGCGGCGCCCCGACGACCGTTCGAACGGTGCGTTCACGACAGGTTCCGCACGGCCCAGACCACGCGCTGGCCGATCGTCACCCCGACGAGCGCCGACATCGCCACGAACAGTTCGGTCGCCCGACCCGGGACGGCCAGCATCAGCGTGAAGAGCACGATGGTCTCGGCACCCTCGATCAACCCGGCGGGCATGTGGATCGTGGTCCGCTCACCGCGTTCGGCCGCACCGCTCCCACGCTTCTCGGCGATCGCGGCCAGGAACGTCCACGACATCGTGTTCACGTAGAACGCGGCGAGCAGCACGGCACACGCGACCCACACGGTCGTGTCGTCCTGCGAGACCGCGATGCCGATCGGCACCGCCGCGTACCCGATCGTGTCGCCCAACATGTCCAGGTAGCCACCGAGATCGCTCTGCCGTCCGCTCCGCCGGGCCACCGCACCATCGAGACCGTCGAACACCCGCCCGGCCAACCACAACGCCACCGCCGACCAGCGAAACCCGAAGCCGGCGGCCACGCCTCCGCCGACACCGGCGAGGAACGCGAGCACCGTCAGCGCCATCGGAGGCACGCGACCGACGATGCGGGCGGCGACGGGTTCGACGACGAGGTCCTTGGCGAGCCGGAGCCGGCGATCGATCATGCGGCCACCATCATCGCTGATGCCACGGAGTCGGTTCCTGCCCACCGGCCACGACCACGGCGACGAGGAGCATCGCGACCGCCGGGCGGGCACCGACCCAGCGCTGCGCGATCATCCGTTCCGAACGGCGACCATCGATCCCGTCGCGTGGTGCCCGTTGCACGGCCCTCGGGCACGGCGATCGCCTCGGCCGATCGCGACGCGTGGGTCATGCCCACGGGAACCCGGCCCGCCACCCACCGATTCCCGCCGCCCGACGAGGGAAGCTCCGAACGCCCAGCCGGGTTCCTCTCTCACGGATCAACACCCAGGGGAATCGATGAAGAACTACGACGTGGTGGTCATCGGCGGTGGCGCCGGCGGTCTGGTGGCGGCCAAGGAGGCTCGACGGCGCAAGGCAAGTGTGGTCATCGTGCAGGACGGACCGCTCGGGGGCGACTGCACCTTCACCGGCTGCGTCCCTTCGAAGGCGCTGCTCGCCGCGGCCGCGGCCGGGCACGGCTTCGACGAGTCGATGCGACGCGTCCACGCAGCGATCGAGACGATCGCCGCAACCGAGGACTCCGCTGCACTCGCCCGCGAGGGCATCGACGTGATCGCCGGGTATGCACGGTTCCGATCACCCACGTCCATCGAGGTGAACGGCGACACCGTCCGATCGAGACGGTTCATCGTCGCCACCGGCGCCACGGCACTCATCCCACCGATCCCCGGCCTGCGCGACTCCCGGCCACTCACCAACGAGACACTGTTCACCCTGGACCGGCTCCCACCGTCACTCGCGGTGCTCGGCGGTGGACCGATCGGATGCGAGATGGCGCAGGCCTTCGCCCGACTCGGCAGCACCGTCACCCTCCTCGAAACAGCCGACCGGATCCTGCCCCGCGAAGAACCCGAGGCCTCCGCGGTCGTCGAACGGGCACTCGCACGCGACGGCGTCACCGTGCGCGCAGGTGCCGCAGCGACCCTCGTGGAACGGCTCGCCGACGATCGGGTCTGCATCCACACCGGAACCGGCGACCCGATCACCGCCACGCATCTCCTGGTCGCGATCGGCCGATCGCCGTCGGGTCGGGGGTTCGGGTTGGAGGAGATCGGCGTCAGGGTCGACCAGCACGGTGCGATCACCGTCGACGACACCATGGCCACCGGGGTCGTCGGCATCTGGGCGGTCGGCGACGTCACCGGCCGCCTGCAGTTCACCCACGTCGCCGGCAGGATGGGTTGGATCGCAGCGACGAACGCCCTGTCGAAGCTCGCCCGCATCCGGGGCTTGCGGCTCGACACGTCGGCCACCCCGTGGGCGACCTTCACGAGCCCTGAGGTCGCACACGTGGGCCTCACCGTCGCCGAGGCCATCGAACGGCACCCCGACGCGAGAGTGGCCCACCTCCCGCTCTCGCACGTCGACCGGGCGATCACCGCCGGTGCCACCGACGGGTTCGTCGCGCTCATCGCCGCACCGCGACGTGCCACCGGCCACCTCGCCGGCGGCCGTCTCGTCGGAGCCACCGTCGTCGCACCCACCGGCGGCGAACTCATCCACGAGGCGGCACTCGCCATGCAGACCGGCATGTTCGTCGGCCGACTCGCCCAGACCAGCCACGCCTACCCCACCTGGTCGATGGCCATCCAGCAGGCTGCCCTGCAGTTCTTCGGCGAATCAGCAGGCCTCCGAGCCAGACCGATCGACCAGGCGATGGCCGCCCGAGGCATCAGTGACCAGATCCGAGCACGTACGGGCCACGAATGAGAGTGTGACGATGTGTTCGGAGCAGCAACGCCGTGAGGGCACGGCCATGACCCTGCGAGTCGGTGACCTCGTCCCTGATCTCGACCTGATCGACCACACCGGCGCGAGGTGGCGGGTGTCGGACCACCGCGGACGCCCCGTCGTCCTCGTACTCCACCGACATCTCGCTTGACTGCCCTGCCAGGAACACGTGATCGCCGTGCGCGATCACCTCGACCGCTTCGAGGACGCCGAGATCGTCGTCGTCACCTTCGCCGCGCCCGAACGTCTGGCGGCGCACCGTGATCACCTCGGGGTGCCGTTCACCGTCGTGACCGACACCGACCGGCGTCTCTACACCCTGCTCGGCGCCGAACGTGGCACCCGCCGCCAGGTGTGGTCGATCGGAACGCTCGAGATGTACGCCCGCCTGCTGCGCAGCGGACGGCGCCTCTCCCGACCCACCGAGGACGTCAACCAGCTCGGCGCCGACGCCGTCATCGGACGCGACGGCCGCCTTCGGTACCTGTCGCTGCCCTCGACCCCGGATGCGCGACCACCGGTGTCCGACCTCACCGCTGCCCTCGACTGACCGCTCGATCCCGCCCGGCTCATCACTCGACGGGACCGTCGCCACGGGCGATCCGTTCGCCGAACTCGCGGAGCCGGGTGATCGCATCGGCAGGGACCACCGGCTGCGCGTCGGCGAGGGAGCGCTTGATCCGCTCGTAGGTCTCGGCTTCGAGACCGCATCGCCGGCAGTCCTCCAGATGGGCGGCGAGGCGGCCGGAACGTCGCTCGTCGAGCTCGTGGTCGAGGTGGTGCTGCAGCCAGGTGCCCACCTCTTCGCACGTCATCGGCCGTCGACCGGACGGCCGGAAGCGGTCCCTCCACGACATCTTCATCAGTGGCTCCTCGGGGCCAGGCCGGCCCGATCGAGACGATCACGAATACGACCACGCGCCCGGTGCAACCGGCTCATCACCGTTCCCGTCGGCACCCCGAGCACCTCTGCGGCCTCTGCATACGACAGACCGGCGACATCGATGAGTTCGACGACACGACGGAACGGCTCGTCGAGCTCGGCCAGTGCCCGCTCGATCTCGGCATCGAAACCCGCATCGATCGTTGCGTCAGTGGCGTCCACGGAGGCGACCTCGTGCAACTCGCGGGAGGTGCCATCGGGATCGCGGAGCAGTTCGGGCCGGCGACGACGGTTGCGGTTGATGTGGGTGTTGCGCAGGATCGTCAACAGCCACGCACGCGGGTGTTGGCCATCGAAACGGTCGATCGCACGGAACGCCCGTATGAGGGTGTCCTGCACCAAGTCCTCTGCGTCGGCGTCGTTGCGGGTGAGGGAACGGGCGACGCGCAGCAGCACCTCGATCTCGGGCAACACGTGCTGTTCGAACAGCGCCTGGCTCGACTCTGCGGTGGGCACGCGACCGGGAACCCGGCGACGAGGCCTGTTCATTCCGCGGGAAGCAATCGATCAGGCAACGGGTTCCCACCAGCGTGTTGCGCATCGACCACCTCCGCTACCGCCGTTACGTCGACGCCTTCGTCGATGGCGAGCTCGACGGCGGGCTCCGGAGCCGTGTCGCCGACCATGTCGCCGAATGTCCGATGTGTGGCCGGTATGCCGAGCTGACCGTGCATGTGAAGCACAGCCTCGCACGGCGGCGAGGCCTCACCGAGCGTGCCGCCGAGCGGCTGCGCCTGTGGGCCCGACGCCAACCGGGCTGACCGGCTCAGCCCGCCGAGCGGCCAGTCCTGTCGACGCCGTTCGACACCGAGTGACGGTGCCAGGACGCGACGGTGCCCCGGCCGAGCCGGCCGGGGCACCGCACGACACGGGCCGGATCAGCGACCGGCGAGCGCACGCTTCCTGGTATCCGCGATGGGCATCGCATCGGATCGCTCCGACGGCTCGAACCCGATCTTGTCGTCGACCGAGTACGGGCCGGGACCGAGGAACACGAGTGCGATCAGACCGGCGAGCAGCGACAGGTCGAGCTCGGTGCCCGGCATGGGCTGGCTCGAGATGATCCCGAGATCGGCCTTGACGTAGACGATCGCTCCGATCATCACGACGCTCAGCAGCATCGCCGCGACCCGGGTCGCCACACCGAACACCAACATCGCGCCGGCGGCGATCTCGATGATCGCGGTCAGCATCGCCGACGCTCCCGGCGCCGGGACGCCCCACATCGTGAACATCTCCTCGATCATGTCGATCCCGACATCGAACTTGTCGATGCCGTGCCACACGAACAACCCACCGAGCACCACCCGCAACACGAGCGGCACCCCCGGCCGGAACCGATTCAACATCGAACACGCCTTGTGCATGACTGACCCCCTGGGACTGTGGGTCCGCCACCACGACGGACCGCACCGGGAACCCGGCCTCGCACACAGAGATTTCGGAATCTTCCGGTGTCTCGACGGGTTCCCTCCCGCCCGTCGCACTCTCCCCGATCGTCAGTGGAGGGCGCGAAGACCGAACCAGCCGAGCACGACCATCGATGCCCCGACGGTGAGCATCACGAGGGACCGCTCTCGGCGAACCAGGGTCGTCACGATCGTCGTCACGACGACGACGCCCATCACCTGGGCAGCGACGCCTGCATCGGTCGCGGGGTGCAGCAGGTCGTCGATCAGCGACGCCGTCGTGCTCATCGGTCAGCCATCCGAACCCGACCCTCCTGCCACGACGGTGTCGGGTCGGAACGCTGCCCAGGCGAACCAGAACGTGTCGAGGTGCGCCACCGGCTCGAGTTGCGCACCGGCGAGTGGTCCCTCCGTGGCGCGACCGAACACGTTCCAGGTCGACCCGGTCTCGGTGTCGACGAAGGCATCACTGTCGGCCGTGAACGTCAACGCCTGGCCCTCGACCACGGGGACGAACACACCGGTCGCACCCACGTCGTCGCCGTCGACGATGTCGGCTTCGTCGAGCGCGGACGCGGTGCCGGGCTGCCACCACACGGTCAGGCTCGTGCCGTCGACCTCGATCGGCACCACGCGCTCATCGCGCAGGTCGACCAGCGGCACGGCAGCGGCGCTGTCGTCGATCTCCACACCGACCACCCGGGTCATCGCGGTGAAGCGGCCGTCGACCTCACCCTCGAACAGGAACGGTTGACTCGTCAGATCGTCGTAGCCCGGATATGGGTTCCGTCCGTAGTCGCGCTCGAACCCGGTGTCGCGACTCAGCACCAGCCCGTCGGGGTGCGCGTCGCGCCACGCACGCCACGACACGGTCGCCACCGGGAAGGTGTCGAGTTCGGTGCCGGTGAGCACACCGGCGATCGCGTCGCCGATGAAGTGACTCCACAACGACTCGGTCTGCCGGTCGTACATCACCAACGCCGAGTTCCACAACAGACCTGACGTCCCGAAGTCGAGTACGCGTTCACCGACACGCCGGTCGTACGCGACCGCCGAGTTGCACAACGGGCAGTAGGTCACGGCGACCGGGATACCTCCCACGGTGTCGTTCACGATCTCGTGCCAGATCAGCACCTGCACCGGGTATGCCCGGGCATCGCCACCGATCTCGACCGCCATCACCGGCTCGTTGTCGGCGAGGGAGTCGACATCGGCCGCCCGGAGGAACGTGGGCGAGTCGATCGGCGGGATCCCGTCCGGTGGCGGACCGCCGGACATCAGCTCGATCAGCGGCACAACTGGCTCGGGCAACCCCTCGACGATGCCGCCACGTGCCGCGGACAGCGCTGACGGCCCGTCCTCCACCGGCGACGGGGCGACCTGTTCGACCACCACTCGCTCGTCCGACCCGACCGTCTCGTCGGTGTCGACCGGCGTCGAGGCGCTCACTGCCGATGTCGCCGAGCCCGAGTCCGGGTCACTACTGGTGCACGCAGCGACACCGATCACGCAGGCGAGCACACCTCCCCATCTCAGACGGTGGGTCCGGGCACATCGAATGGCGGCCATGATGCCGAAACCCGCTGAGCCGCACGTTCCTTCCACTCTCGGCGAGTCGAAGCCGTACGAGCGAGGAATGGCCCGACGACGAACCGGGTTCCCACCTCATGTTCGACGCCAACTACGGCCTCGCCGTCGCCGCCGGAATGGCAGCGACGGTCAACCCCTGCGGCTTCGCACTCCTCCCCGCCTACCTCTCTGCCTTCCTCGGCAGCGAGCACCGCAGCGGCGGCGCCAACGCCATCGGCCGCGCACTCGCCGTCTCCGCTGCGCTCACCGCCGGGTTCGTCGTCGTGTTCGGCCTCTTCGGGCTCGTCATCACACCCCTCGCGCTCTCCATCGAGGACAAGCTCCCCTGGGTCACCATCGTGATCGGGATCGGTCTCGTCGGCCTCGGCATCGCGCTGCTCGCCGGCAAGCAGCCCACGCTCAACATCCCGAAGCTGCAGCGCGGCGGCAGCGACGGAACCATCCCGTCGATGTTCCTCTTCGGCATCTCCTACGCCATCGCCTCGCTCTCGTGCACCGCCGGGCCATTTCTCGCGATCACCACGACCACGTTCCGCTCATCGAGCTTCATCGCCGGCCTCGGCGTCTACGTCACCTACGCCTTCGGGATGGGCATCGTGATCGGCGTCCTCACCATCGCCCTGTCGCTCGCCAAGGCCACCGTGGTACAGCGATTCCGCGCCGCGCTCCCCAAGATCAACCGGTTCGCCGGAGCACTCATCGTCATCGCCGGCATCTACGTCGCCTACTACGGCTGGTACGAGATCCGCGTCTTCAACGGCGACACCGACGACCCGATCATCGACCGGATACGCCCCGTCCAGACCTGGCTCACCAACGCGGTCGTCCCCGACGACCCCGGCCGCGTCGCCCTGCTCGCACTCGTCGCGATCGCCATCGGCACTGCCGCGACGACCGTCGTTCGTCGCCGCCGTTCGGCTGAGGTTTGCGCAAACACCGACTGAACTACCTTCGAGACGACGAACGGATCCGACGATGACCAGACGCGCAGAACGAGTGACCTTCCCCGGCAGCCACGGCACGCCGCTCGCCGGCAGGCTCGACCTGCCGGCCGGACCGGTACGCGCCTTCGCCCTGTTCGCCCACTGCTTCACGTGTTCGAAGGACATCGTGGCCGCCGGCCGGATCGCCGCCGAGCTCAACGGGCACGGCATCGGCGTGCTCCGGTTCGACTTCACCGGGCTCGGGTCGAGCGATGGGGACTTCGCCAACACCGACTTCTCGTCCAACCTCGGCGACCTCCGCCTCGCCGCCGACTGGCTCCGTGAACACCACGCGGCGCCGCAGCTGCTGGTCGGCCACAGCCTCGGCGGTGCGGCCGTGATCGCCGTCGCCGCCGACATCCCCGAGGTGCGCGCCGTCGCCACCATCGGCGCGCCCGCCGACGTCGCCCACATCCAACGGCTGTTCGCTCCGCAGCTCCCCGTGATCGAGCAGGAAGGTCGCGCGATGGTCGAGATCGCCGGCCGGTGCTTCACGATCCGCCGCGAGATGCTCGATGACCTGGACGCGCATTCGATCGAGGACCGCGCGTCGGAGCTGCGCGCCGCGCTGCTGGTCACCCACTCCCCCGTCGACAACACCGTCGGCATCGACAACGCAGCGCGCATCTCTGCCGCGGCTCGCCACCCGAAGAGTTTCCTCGCCCTCGACGGCGCCGACCACCTCCTCACCCGACCGACCGATGCGGTGTACGCGGCACGCATGATCGCCTGCTGGGCGGAGCGGTTCCTCGTCGACGAACACCCTGCCGCCACCCCACCCCGGGCGAACGCCCCGGTCGTCGTGGCCGAGACCGGTCAGGGCACGTTCCTGAACCATGTCGTGGTCGGCGACCATCGTTTCCTCGCCGACGAGCCCGTCTCCGTCGGCGGGTTCGATGCCGGCCCCGGTCCCTACGACCTGCTCGGCGCCGCACTCGGGGCGTGCACCTCGATGACGCTGCGCATGTACGCCGACCGCAAACGTCTCCCGCTCGACCGGGTCACCGTCGAGGTCACCCACGCCAAGACCCACGCCGAGGACTGCGAGTCGTGCGTCGAGGGCGCCGGGCCGCTCATCGACCACTTCGAGCGTCACATCGTGGTCGACGGCGAGCTCGACGACGAGCAGCGCACCGCACTGCTCCGCATCGCCGACAAGTGCCCCGTGCATCGCACCCTGGAAGCCAGCTCGCACATCACGACCACCATCGACCCTCCTGTTTGATCGTCGGGGCCACGGCCGGCGGAAGCCGGCGGCGTCACGTCAGGCGTCGAGCAGCTGGTCGACGATTGCCGCGAGCTCGTCGGCACCGAGCGAGCCGGTGAAGGTCTCGAGACGACCGTCGTCGGTGATGAACGCGAAGGCGGGTTGGGCGAAGATCTCGTACGAGGCCCAGATCTCGCCGCTGCTGTCGTCGAGGTGGATGAACGAGCTGGTGTCGGTGTCGGCGACGAACTCACGCATCTCCGCAGCCTCGCCACGCCCGGCAACCCCGACGAAGTTCACCCGGTCCGAGTAGCGCGACACCACATCGACCACGTCCGGGGCCTCGCCGCGGCAGATCACACACCACGGCGCCCAGAACCACGCAACGGTCGGTCGGCCGGCGAGCGCATCGGCATCGAAGGCGGCGCCGTCGATCGTGGTCGCGCCGACCATGGCAGCTGGGATCACCGATGGTGTCGCCGCCGCCGTCTCATCGGTGGCCGTCGACGGTGCCGCTCCCTCCGCCATCACCGATGCAGGGGGCACGTCGGTGATCGCAGTCGTCGGGCCGGTCGACGCAGATTCGCCGACGGTTCGGGCGGGTGCCGGATCCGGTGGTGTCGAGGACCTTCCGCCTCCGTCGTTTCCGCAGGCCGCGAGGACGAGGGCGGCCGTAGCTGCGAGGAAGCCAGCGCGTGTCACGGGTGGACCGGGTGTCGTCGTCATGCGACGGAAACCCGGTGACCCCTGCGTGGCATTCCACTCCCGACAGCACTCAGGCCAACTCGCCACGGCCACGGGTCGGTCAGGACGATTGCGATGCGAGAGCGACGACCTCCGATTCGGGGAACGGCCCGAGCCAGCCCTGGATGGGGGTGCCGTCGGCAGCGAACAGGATCGCCGTCGGTTGCGACGTCACGTCGAGTGCCGACCACGACTCGAATGACTCGTCCCACAGCATCGTGAACGTCGTCCCGTAGTTCTCGACGAACTCCTCGGCCTCACCGAGGGTGTCCTGCGTGCCGAGACCGATCACTCGCAGCGTGTCCTCGTGCTGTCGAGCGAACTGCTCGACGCCAGGGGCTTCCCCCCGGCAGGCGGGTCAATGCGGAGCCCAGAACCAGACCAGTACCGGTTTGTCGGCGGGCAGGAAGTTCGCGAGCTGCACCCACTGCTTCTCGCCGACGTCCCAGACCGTGACGGTCGGCAGGAACTCGGTCGACGCGGGGTTCGCGACGGCAAGGTCGGGTCGCGGCCCGGGGTCGACCGACGCTGCCGGCGGACCGCCGCACGCGGCGACCATCAACGCCGCGGCAGCTGCGATCGAGACCGATTGTGCAGTTCGACGAAGACGGAACATACGCCGGAAACCCGGCTCATCTCCGCGACATTCCCGGTGATCTCCAGCGATCTCGGATCCCTCTCCGCGGATCGGCGGTCCACAGCGATGGTGACCTCGACGCTGAGGTCAGCGATCGGCCGAGCCCGACAGCTTGCGCTGTACCCACCCGGCGAACCGACCCGGCTGTGGTGGCTGGTTGAACCACCCTGGGTCTGATGGAGGCTGGTCTGCACTGGGGATCGCGCGATCGGGATAGTTGAATCTCGGGCACTGATGAACCACCCTGGGATCCCTGGAGGGTCACGCGACCCGGGGCGGTTCATACTGTCCATACCCCGAGTCCACCGGCAGCTGCGTGAGCAGTCCACGGCTGACACCGATCAGAAGTCTGGAGAGGAGGAGCACAAGCGATGGTCTCGAGAAAGCCCGTTCCTGCGAAGAATGTGCTTCCGCAGAGCCGAGCGAAGACCTGGGCAGCGCTCCGGCCACTGCTCAGCTCCGGGCGGCGCGTTCTGATGACGGCCGAGGTCTACGAACTCCTCCAACCGGCACCCGCATGGCTCGGCAAAGCTGCCGGCATCATCGTCACCGACGTGCCGTCGTACCGGTTCGAGCCCCGCCGAGGCGACGTGCTCGTGCAAGCCGGCTCGACGCCATACCTGCCCGACAACGCAGGGTCAGCAGCCACCGTCGTCCGCGTCGACCACAACGGCGTCACCACCTCGACACTCGCCGAGTTGCTTGCACGGGAACGCGCCGCGTACCGGTCCCTCGGCATGAGTACGAGGGGTTCCACCCGGAACTACCGCCGGGTGACTGCGCTACAGCACTCGTGGCGCCTCGACGGCGGCACACCGACGTCACTCGTCAAGGACCTCGAGGGCATGGGATTCCAACTGGTGCGCCAGCTGGGCACCGCACCGTGGCGGCGAGGCGGCGTTGACACCGAAGCGATCGCCTTCCTCAACGGCGGCATCTCGACCGCGTCGAAAGACGGGTTCGTGGTGGGCGGGCTCGACGGTTGCACCGTCGTCGGCGGTGCTGCGATGGCATGGGTGTGCGATCACGCCAAGTTCCGGCGACCTGCGACCGCGAGCCTCATGGCCGCAGCCGAACTCGACGAACTCCTCGTCGCGCAGTCCGGGCTCGGTGACGAGGTGCTCGCGCAGGCGAGTAGGCGCCTACTCGCTGCGACCATTCCCGAACTCGTCGACGCCGAACGGCACGTACCGCAGCTCCTGGGCTGGTCCTGACCAGTGGACCCCGATCTGACCTCGTCGACCGCATGGACCGCTCGACGGACCGACAACTCGCCAGTGCTCATCCACGTCCCTCACGCCGGCACCCACATCCCCGCCGCTGTCCGGCAGGCCATCGTCCTGTCAGACGAGGACCTCGCGACCGAGATCGACCGCATGACGGACTGGCACACCGACCTCATCGCAGCATCGGCACAGCTGATCAGTGAACCCAGCCGTAGGGCGTCGAGCTTCACGAACCACCTCTCCCGACTCGTGGTCGACCCCGAGCGCTTCACCGACGAGACCGAGGTGATGCGAATTGTCGGGATGGGCGCGGTCTACACCAAGACCAGCGATGGCCGCCCGCTGCGCAACCCGGCCCCGAGCCACGAGGCGCACCTGCTGGAGAGCTACTTCCACCCCTACGCCGAGGCGCTCGCGGACATGGTCGACGAGATCATCGCCTCGGTCGGGCACTGCACGATCATCGACCTCCACTCGTACCCGCGCTCGGCCCTCCCGTACGAACTCGACCACACCGCCCGACGCCCGGAGATCTGCCTCGGCACCGACCCGTTCCACACACCGGGCTGGCTCACCGCCGCAGCACGAGAGGCCTTCGCGGGCTACGAGGTAGACGAGAACACCCCATTCGCCGGCACATACGTCCCGCTACGCCGCTACGGCACCGACCAGCGGGTGACGTCCGTGATGGTCGAGATCCGCCGCGACCTCTACCTCGCTGACGTGACCCAACCGATTGACCGGAACGTGAGGAGACTGACCGAATCAATGGCCCGGCTCGTCGAGTCCTCGAGCGTCAGCTGACGAACCGTGACTCAGCCCGTGTTGGTTGTCCATGGCCTGGCTGAAGGTACTCCCGCTCGGGGCCCTTCGTTCGGTTGGTGGGTCAACCAAAGAACGGCGCCGACCGGAACGAGTGACCGTCGTTGAAGCGTTCGGCCATCTTGTCGAGCCAGGCGAGGAGGGCAGCATCCAGAACCGCTGGCAGCGGGTGGCCGTCGGGCACGTCGGTCGGGGCGACGGCGGTGAGGAGTCGGTCCAAGGTGGTGCGGAGCGGGTCGGGGTCGTGCCAGGGCACCTCGGTGGCGGGGCCTTCACCCGGGTTCCGCAGTTGGTGGGCAGACGATGAGGTTGTTTCGGGGGTGTGAGCTGGGGTGACGCGTGGTTTGGGCTGTGGGCCGCGTGTGTCCACGCGCGCTGGCGCCTGGTTCGAGCGTGAAATGCCTGGTCAGGCGGTGTGCAGGTGGGTGATGCGGGGCGGTGCCGGGACACCGCAGGCGTCAACAATGCCTTGTTGGACCGTCGTGAGTGGTGTGGTCTGCACGACGGTGCCGGCCGAGCTGGTGAGGGTGACGGCGTGGACGCGGCCGAGCTCGATCGCGATCCGCCGCCACGTCATGCCGGTGCGTCGTTCGGCGACGCGGATCAGCAAGAGCGCGAGCCAGCAGAGCAGTACATGGGCGCGGATGCGTGGCTCGATGCGATGGAACACGGGGCGGAGCTCGGCCTCGATCCGCTCGATCGCGGCGTCGCGTTGCGCGGCGTCGCGTTCGGCCTCGAACGGGTTGTGGCACACGATCCACCGCTTGCCCGACTCGTCGTCGGGGCGAACTTCCTTCACCCGAAAGTTGTCGCGCACGGTCTGGTAGCGACCCTGCCGCGACAGGGCTGCCTGGGCGTCCGCGGAGCCGTCGCGCATCTTCTCCCCGGCGATCCAGTGCCCGCCGGCGCGTCGCAGGTAGTCCAGGTTGGCGTCGGAGGAGAACCCGCGATCGACCACCGTGACGACACGGCCGAGCCGCCACCCACGCAACCCGTCCTTCACCTCGGGCAAGATGCTGTTGTCGTTGGTGTTGCCCGGCCACACCCAACAGCGAACCGGGATCCCCTCACGCGTCACGGCGAGACCGATCACGATCTGCGGGAGATCAGGACGCGAGTCCTTCGACTTGCCGTGCCGGCGGAACTCGTCCGCGTCCTCGGTCTCGAAGTAGGTCGAGGTCGTGTCGAAGAACAACAGATCGACCTCCAAGTTGAGGAGGTCGGCGACGGCGAAGAACACCGCTTCTTGCACCTGGGCCTGCGCATCAGCGGCGACCAACAGATCCATCGCCCGATACGCCTGATCCTCATCCATCGACTCCAGGCCCGAGATGGCGACGTCGTTCGAGGCCCACTCCGCAGCGGCCAGCTTCGATGCCGGGTCGATCGCCCGGTTCGCGACGAGCGCGAACAGCACCCGCTCCACATCGGTCGTGAACCGCCGGCCACCCAACACCTTCGCGAGCGCAGTGTCGACGCCGAGCTGACGCCACAAGCCATCGAGCAGCCAGGCGACACCCATCGGCCGCGACGCGACGATCGACAGACCGTCACCGACCGGAACATCACCGCCACCGCCGTCGTCCTCACCGAGATAGCGGTTGATCGACCCCACCAGCCGGCGCAGCCCGTCACGATCGAGGAGGTCCTCACGGCCGAGGTTCAACAACACCTCCGCCTGCGTCACCCCGTCCACGCGGCGGTTGTGCGCGAGCTGCACGTAGCGGACGACCGACCCGTCACGATTCTTCCGCTGCGTCGACCGCACGTACATGCCCACACCATCGCGGAACAAGCCAGCCAAAGCAACGACTGTGGACAAGTCGTGTGCCCACGTTTTCGAGCTCGTCAGACCACCCGCAACCCGCTGACCAGCATGTTCGCCCGCCCAACACCCCTCATGTGCCCATCAACTGCGGAACCCGGGGAACACACTCTCTGTCAATGACCAAGTTGATGTCCTCGCTGGTGGCCATCGGATGTCCTCGCTGGTGGCCAACGAAAGTCCTCGCGGTCAGGTCCACCTGCCTCGTGTCAAGGTTCCTGAGACAGGTGAAAGTTGGGGCCTGACTTGAAGGAGTACCGATGCCACGTCCACCGTCGAAGTCGGCGGAGCACAAGGTC
>Ga0315901_10005116_pt1 | contig 16066 bp, 12 predicted proteins | sample LakEriMetagenome_10_FD_203761 | JGI IMG/M metagenome (GOLD analysis project Ga0315901, IMG submission 203761) | Freshwater fungal communities from buoy surface, Lake Erie, Ohio, United States - Buoy 2 MA116 | ecosystem: Environmental > Aquatic > Freshwater > Lake | place: USA: Lake Erie, Ohio...
CCGCTCATGCCGTCCGAGGAGCAGCGTCGACAGCTCGATCTCGTGCAGTCGCTCAACAAGGATCATCTGGCACTTGCGGGCCGCGATCCCCAGCTGCAGGGAACGATGGAGTCGTACGAGTTGGCCTTTCGGATGCAGCTGGCCGCTCCTGAGGTGCTGGACCTGTCTCGCGATACCCAGGCCACACAGGAGCTGTACGGCATCCACAAGAAGGAGACTGAGAACTTCGGACGACAGTGCCTGCTGGCTCGGCGGATGGTTGAAGCCGGAGTGCGATATATTGAGCTCTCCACAGGGAACGTCTGGGACCAGCACGGCGACCTCAAGAATGGTCACGAGAAGAACTCACTGGCGACCGACCAGCCGATCGCGGGACTTCTGGCCGACCTGAAGCAACGGGGTCTGCTGGAGGAGACGCTGGTCGTCTGGACCGGAGAGTTCGGTCGCACGCCGATCGCGCAGGGCTCGAACGGACGCGACCACAACCCGCAGGGGTTCACAGCCTGGCTGGCGGGCGGTGGTGCGAAGCCGGGGATCACGTACGGGGCAACCGACGACTTCGGGTACTACGCGGTCAAGGACCGAGTGCATATGCACGACCTGCACGCCACGATTCTGCACCTGATGGGGCTGGAGCATACGAAGCTGACGTATCGGTATGCCGGGCGGGATTTCCGGTTGACGGATATTTATGGAGAGGTCGTGAACGGAATCATCGCGTGAGACGGTTCAGCTCCTTGATACTGGCCTGTTTGCTGTTGTGGACCTGTGTGGTCCCCGCGGCCGAACCAGTGCCGCTGGTGGGCTACAACGAACACCGCACGAATCTGTCCGGGGGGCGGCACGCCAACGTCAGCACGAACCGGGCGATGCTGGTGAAGGTCGATGGGAGTGGGCGACGTGCGATCGGCCGCGAGCTGGCCAACGAGCCTGGAGCCTGGACACAGTTCGCGGGCTGGTCGCCTGATGGCCAGACAGCCATCGTGCTGCGGGGCTGGGAAAGTGTCGAGAACGCTCAGTGGGAAGAGGAGCACAGGACCTTTCGCTTCACACCGGAAGGTTGGCTCGTGGACTCGTATCTGGTCGATGTCGTCACCGGAAAAGCGATGAACGTGACCGGCGTCGAGCGGGTCAGCTTCTACAACTCGGGGCTGTTCTTCTGGCCCAATGATCCGACCAAACTCGGCTTCACAGCACTGATCGGCGGCAACTCGAAGCCATTTCGGATGGACCGCGATGGCCGAAACAAGACCGATCTGACAAAGAACTCGACTGGCTTCGCGTATGGCTTCAGCGGCTCGCCCGATGGGTCGCGAATCTCCTATCACGAGAACTATCAGGTCTATCTGGCGGACGCTGATGGATCGAATCGCATCCATGTGCAGACCGGTCATCCGTTTGTCTTTGCCCCGACCTGGTCGCCGGACGGGAATTGGCTGTTGTTTGTGTCCGGGGAGCACTACGACTGTCATCCCCATATTGTGAAGGCGGATGGGACGGGCCTGCGAAAGCTGGCGGATCGCGGCGGGTATCGAGGGGTGACTGAGTTTCTGGATGTCCCCGATTACCACGGTGGCAGCAGCGATATCCCGGTCTGGTCGGTCGACAGTCAAGCGGTCTTCTACACCGCGAAAGTCGGCAACAACACCGAGCTGTTCCGAGCGACGCTTGACGGCGCAACCGAGCGCCTGACAACCTCCGCCGAGGGGACCTCGCATTACCACCCCAAGCCCTCTCCTGACGGCCAGTGGATCGTCTACGGATCAAAACGCAGCGGGGTTCGCAATCTGTATCTCATGCGGCTCTCAGACCGCCAGGAACGAGCCCTGACCGATGTCCCGCCGGGCCACGCCGCGATGCACGCCTACTGGCAACGAGGAGCCGGGAGTACTGACTGAGCCGATTGTTCGATCCCCGGAGTTTGTGGCTCCGAATTCGCGGGACGGGGTGTGACCGGTGGAGTGGGCAAGTTCGCCGGCCCGAGCCACTTCACCTCGCGAAGCGACATTCCCAATCGATAAAGCTGGGACAGATGCCTTAATCGGCGGTCAATCGCCTCAGGCGACATGTCTGGATGGCGGGGATCAGGGATTTGAGGAATCAAATTCATGGTTCCAATCCGAGTTGCTCAATGTCGATGAGATCCTGTTTCCTACCAGAAATTCGTTTAAGAGTTCTCAGGCCCTCCCGCGAGACAACGCAAATCCGACGCCCGTTGAATTCGGCGACAAGCCGACTGTCCCAAACGGATTGAATGTCTGGACCGACCAGGAGCAGATCCAACGCCAGAACATCTTGTCCAATCACCTTTGAGACACGGGCGATTTCCCATGCCGACGCGGGATTGTCTCCAACGGGCATGCGCCCACCCTCTAGAACGAACCCCAAGCCTTGGGTGAGATCCCGGACACGCAGCTCATCGCGCGCCAGGATTAATAGATCGATGTCTCGGGTAAAACGCGGAAACCCATGAATGGCAACGGCCACTCCTCCACAGACCGCAAAGGGAATCCCAGCCTTGGTCAGTACGTCGGTCAGGCCGAAGAACTCCGCATACAGATCGATTTCCAGTGGAGCCATGAAAATCCAGCCTCGAATGATCCATGGGTAGCAGCTGTTCGCCCTATGAAGCTCCCGCTGCCAGGAACTTATCCACTTCGTTCGACACAATCACCCCGTAGTTCACCGCGCCCAGCCAGCCGGACATGATGATGCCAACCGATCCAGCGTGGTACAGGCCGCTGACCTGCTGTGGGAGAGTCTGCGAGACCTTCAGTCCCTCGAACTTGGTGCCGAATGAGGCTCCCGCCAGATGCCGGGTGTAGTGCTGGAACGTGCGAGGCGTGCTGGCCTCGATCCAGTCGAGCTTCTGACGGATATCGGGGATGTACTTCTCCAGACAGACCAGCGTGTCCTCGCAAAGGGCGGCCTTGTCGGCCTGATACTGCTCTTCGGGCAGGTCGGCCCAGTCTTTGTAGTTGGCGTTGGTCGACGACACGATCAGCCACCTGTCCGAGCCGGGGCGCGTCTCGGGATAGTAAAAGCTGAAGGTTCGCGAGCTGACCTGCTTGCTCAGCAGGGCGTCGACATCGAAGCCGCTGTGCTCCGAGTGAAACAGCAGGTCCCCCTGATTCGGGAACCCTTCGCCGGGCTTCAGACCGATGTAGACCTGACAGCTCGAGTTATTCAGCCGGACCGCCTTCGTCTCGGCCACGTAGTCCTTGTCGAGATGCTCCTCGCCGACCAGATTCAGCACGGTCGACTTGATGTTCGCGTTCGACATCACCACGCCGCAGGTGATTCGCTTGCCGTTGACCCAGACAGCCTGCACCTTGCGATCGGGCGTGATCTCAATCCGCTCAACCAGCGAGCGGATGCGAATGTCGACGCCGTTCTTGAGCATCTCCGCCTGCATCAGCTTGATCAGCCGATCGGTGCCCCCCTGGAACGTGAAGACCCCCTTGCTCATGAAGTTCGAGAAGACGATCCCGTACGTGATCGCCGGGTCTTCCAGCGTCGAGCCGTTCGCGTAGGTGATCGGCTCCATCAGCAGCCGCACCACATCGCTGCGTCCCGGGAAGAACTTCTCGAACAGCTGACGCGTGGTCATCGACTGGTCGTCGTAGAAGTTCATCTGCCGCGCGAAGTCGAAGAACGCCGTCACGGTCTCCTGCGGAATGCCGAACTTCTCGATCAGGATGCGGGTGAAGTCTTCGCGGTCAAATGTGGTGCGGAGCGAGAACTGCGGATTCTCAAACCGGACTCCCTTGAGCTGGACAATCGAGTCGGCGATCTCCTGGGTCCAGTACTTGCGACAGCTCTTGATCATCCCGACCGGAAACCCGTGCAGGGAGATATCGAAGATGTGCCCGCCCTTGCGTTTGAACCAGGTGGCCATCCCGCCGAGCTGATAGTGATGCTCGAGTAGCAGGACCGAGCGTCCCTGCCGCGCGAGGATATTCGCGCTGGTCAGCCCCGCGAGGCCGCTGCCGATCACGATCACGTCGTAGTGATCGCGCACACCCTGCAAAAAGTCCTTCGACATCACCGGTTCCGTCACGCCGCGAATCGGTCGCCTGTGCGACCGGACGAGGAAGTGTAAGGGAGCGCCCGCCGAATGTCAGGGAATCCACTGACGAAGTTCGTGGCAGGTCCTCCCAGTAGGCAAACCGCTCTCACGCGGGATACGATCAGCCTGTGAACCGTCTGCACCGATTCCTGGAATGGTATCTGGGGCTCCCGTCCGCTCAGCCCGGACAGGGAACCGCTTGGGATTTGATGGCTCCGGACCGTGACGCCGCCGGAATTCCAGGCGGAGTCTGGACGCTGGCCGGGCTCGGGATCGGACTGGTGATCTGGCTCTATCGCCGGCAGGGTCGCAACCTGACGCCGCGCAAGCTGTGGACGCTGACGGGGCTCCGGCTCGCATCTCTGGTCATCTTGCTGATCATGGCATCAGGGGTCTCGCTGGCAATCCAGAAGACCGGATTGCCGTATCTGGTGGTGCTGCTCGATACCTCCTCCAGCATGGGGATCATCGATCAAAGTCGTGATCCGGTCATTGCCGAAACCTCGCGCAAGCGCGTGACCGAAAGTCAGCTCACCGACGCTAGCCGGCTGGAACTCGGCAAGTCGGTCCTGCTGGAAAAACAGTCCCAGCTGCTGACGACCCTCGAAGACCGTTATCGGTTGAAGCTCTACAGCTTCGACGATGCACTGGCCTCGATCGGTCCCGGTGAGACAGCTGCACGGGACGAGGTGACCCGGGCCTTGCGCGCGATCCGACCGCTCGGTTCCGAGACCCGACCCGCTCCGTGCCTGAAGCAGGTTCTCGAGGAGTTTCGAGGCTCTCCACCCGCGGGGGTTGTGATCCTCTCTGACGGTGTGGCCAGTCGATCCGCAGGCGAACGGCTCTCTCAGGCTGCCGAAGCGGCCCGGGCTCAGTCGGTTCCGCTGTTCACAGTCGGCCTGGGGAGCAGTGATCCCGACCGCGACCTGGAGCTGACCGACCTGCTCGTTGAACGGATGGCGATTCTCGGGGACCCGCTGCTGTTCACCGCCCGCGTCCGCAGCTGGAGTGTTGATAAGGAACCCGTTCGCGCGACGCTACGCCAGGTGGGGGACTCACGTGTGCTGGCCTCGACCGAGATTCAGCCCACGACCAATCCGTTCACGATCGAACTGCTCACCGTTCCCGAAGACGAGGGGGATCTGGAGTACGAAGTCACGATCGAACCGGTCCCAGGGGAGTCGACGCTGGAGAACAACGTCGCTCGCGCTACTGTCAGCGTCCGCAGCACCCAGATCCGCGTGCTGCTGGTCGAGCGGACGCCACGCTGGGAGTTTCGGCACCTGAAGCCGCTGCTCGAGCGGGACAAGATGATCGAGCTTAAAACGGTCCTGCAGGAGTCGGACATCGACTTCGTTCAAGAGGACCGGACAGCTCTGCCGAACTTCCCCGCTCGGCAGGTCGATCTGAACGAGTTCGATGTCGTGATCCTCGGTGACATCGACTTATCGCTGCTCAATTCGCAGTCACTGGGACATCTGAAGACATTCGTCTCGGAGCAGGGGGGCGGACTGATTCTGGTCGCGGGAGAAAGGCACAATCCGCTCTCCTACCGCGGGACGCCGCTGGAAGCACTCTGCCCCGTGCTGCTCAGCGAATTGCAGTTGCCCGCTCCCGAACTCTCGGAGGCCGGTTTCCAGCTGGAGCCCACACCGGAAGGCCGAGCACAGGCGTTTCTGCGACTGGATGACCAGACCTCCGATCCGGCGATCTTCTGGCGGGCGTTGCCCCCGCTGTACTGGTCATTGGAACCGGGGAAACGCAAGCCGGGAGCTGTCGCCTTAGCTGTGCAGTCGAGTCGCTTCGGGAAAGACGGCAAGATTCCGGTCCTGGTCTGGCAGCGGTTCGGAGCCGGTCAGGTTCTGTTTCACGCGACCGATGAGCTGTGGCAGTGGCGACAGGGGCGAGAAGATTCGGTCTATGGGCGCTATTGGGGCCAGGCGATCCGCCAGCTCAGCCGGGCGAAGCTGTTGGGTGATGACCGGTCGCTGCATCTCTCGTCGGACCGTCCGGTCTATACCCTGGGCGAGACCGTAAAGCTGCAGGTACGAGCCCCCGGTGGACTGCAGGATGGCGCGGCGGATGAATCATTGGTGGCGATCGTTGAGCGTCCCGGCGGGGAACGCCGAAGGGTGCCACTGCAGAAGATTGGAGAAGAGACAGCTGAGTTCGAGGCCAACTGGAGTTCGGACCTGGTGGGGCCGTACCGGGCCTGGATCGAAAGCTCCGGCAGTGATGCGGAGGCCGATGCCTGCCGGTTCCGCGTCGAGATTCCGAACCGGGAACTCCGCCAGCGGGCGGCCGATCATCAGGATCTGCAGGAGGCTGCCCGCATTTCTCGCGGGCAGTTCTATCACTGGACGAAGGCCGCCGAGCTGGCGAGCGATCTGCCGCTTGGTCGTCCCATCGCCGCATCCAACGCCGAGCAGTACCCGCTCTGGAATCGTTGGGAACTGCTGCTGATGCTGCTGGCGTGTTTGACGGCGGAGTGGATCATCCGCAAGCGTTCGTGGCTGGTTTGAACTTCAGGCCATCGTCCGCAATTGCCGTCACTGTGCAGCTGGGCGAGCTGACGGAAACGCCTCAACGCGCGTGCTGACGGTCTTGGTCTGCTTGAACTCCAACCCGTTGCCGAGGTCAACAACCATGTCGATCGTACGCTCGGTGTTTGATTCCTTGGGCAGACCCGTGTCGCGGAAGATGATGCAGTCGCCGTATGTCCGACCACCCGTCACGAATACCTGGATCGAGTCGCTGCCGTTGATGACTTTATTCGCGGTCTGCGAGGGCAGAATCTCTCCGGTGATCTTCACGATCGCCTCGGAGTCGGTCAGCTCTTGCAGGGTGTACTGGTTCTGTATCACCATCGGCACGGGGCGCTGCACAGAGCGATGCCGGGACCAGGTGTATCCCGGTGAGACCTCGACATTGAATGGCAACAGACCGATCGCGTTGTCCACGAAGTCCGCAATCCCGTTTTCATCGGTTCCGGCCTCCATGTTCATCATTACCTGCTTCTGCTGAGCGAGCGGAATGTTGGCCATACATCGCTCCATAAACTCATAGAACCCGACAGGCTCGTTGATCTGATTGTCTTTCCCAATCCAGAACGAGAACCCGTCATTCACCATGTTGTGATAGGCCAGAGCCGCTAGTGGAACAGGGTCGGGAGGATTCGTCGACCGGTACTCCAGCCGCTGCCCGTCCATATCCTGGTCAAGTTCCACGCGGTTGTACTTCACACCCAGCCGGGTCCGCCCGCCTGCAACCTCCTCGACCGTAATGGCGAGCAGCAGACGCAGCTCGGTCTGGATTCGGGTTTCCGTACCATCTGTCGCTGTGGAGACCAAGCCCGTGATGATCCGCTTGCGCATCGGAAACATCTCGCCGGGTTCCAGCTTGAGCTTGAGTTCTCCGTGGGCTTCTTTCGGGTCGCGCGGACGAACAGCAGGTTGGGACTCTTCTTCAGCGGCTTCACTGTGAACGACACGTTTTCCGGCCCGTGACTTCGGAGCTTCTGACTCTTCAGCATCGAACTCGGAAGCTTCACCGTCTTCCGCGAGGAAGTCCGGCAGCTCCATGGTGGGATCAGTCGCCGCAGCCTGCTCTTTGTTGCAGCCCGCAACGAGCCCAGCTGTCAGTGCCAGAGAAAACACCAGGAGTAGACGCATCTCGGACTCCGATTCCGGGACTCGTGAAGGAAACTACGGACCACCGATTAAGCGGCGTCGCGGAAATCGTCGGACTCGGTATCCAGCGTATCGTGTGGCTGGCCATCGACGTCATAAATCAGCGAGTAGACATTGTCCGCAGCTTCATCCAGATAAGCCCGGATGTTCTCGCTGGTGATGCTCTGCATCAGCTCTTCGAGAGCCTGAACAACGCGATCAACCTCCACGCTGGAGATTTCTTCGTAGTCGTCCGAGGAGTCAAATGGAGGGGGAGTCATGAGTGCTTCCTTGCTGATCGACAAGCGGGCCATCGTGGCACGCTCGAATCACTTGCTCTTGCGAGCTGCCTTTCCCGACTTCTTGGCCGTCGCCTTCTTGGCAGTCTTGGCCTTACCCTTCGCAGCAGGCTTGCCCTGAGCTGGCTTGCCGCCCGAAAAGATCGCGTCCCAGCCACTGGAGAACTTCTCGTTGGAACCGGTGTGAACGGTGTAGCCAGTCATGATTCTCGGGGGGCAAGGGGCGTGCGGGAGGGGCGGAGATTAGCAACCGGCGAGATTCGCTGCTACTGGAATTTTGGTGAGTCGATGAGAAGAGAAGTGGGCAGTGGGGAATGGGCAGCGAAGAACGGACGAGTTGCCGGTTCGTTCAATCCGCTGCATACAAGCTGCGAGATCATTCACGTGGCGAATACCCTCACCCCCAGCCCCTCTCCCGAGCTCTCCCGAGAGGAGAGGGGAGCCAGGCAGTTCGTCACTTCGGCTCTCCCACTGGCTTTCCACTGCCCACTGCCCATTCCCCACTGCCCTCTTCAATTCACCTTCCTGTCTCCTCGCCCCTTTCGTATAGTCTCGACCCCGGCGAGTCTGGACAGGGATTGTCCTCGGGGCCGCCGGTCGACGGAGTGCAGGGAATGCGTACGATCGCTGTGATGAACCAGAAGGGCGGCGTGGGAAAGACCACGACCAGTGTGAATCTGGCTGCGGGACTGGCTCGACAGGGGAAGCGCGTCTGCCTGATCGATCTGGACCCCCAGGCCCATGCCTCGATCCACGTGGGTGTTGACCTGCACGGCGGGACCGACACGATTTATCAAGTGCTGGCCGGCAGCAAGTCGTTCAATGACATCCGCCAACTGGTCGGTAACAACCTCTGGCTGGCCCCAGCGAATCTCGACCTCGCAGCCACCGAGCTGGAGCTGGTCGATGCTCCAGGCCGGGAATTCGTCCTCCGCAAGGCACTCGAAGCGGCTCAGGCCTCTGAGCAGTTCGACTACATCGTGATGGACTGCCCGCCGTCGCTGAGCGTGCTGACGATCAACGCGCTCACAGCTGCGACCGAAGTCTTCATCCCGCTACAACCACACTTCTTTGCCCTGCAGGGGCTCTCGAAGTTGTTTGAGACCACAGCTCTGGTTACGCGCCGCTTGAATCGTCAGCTGAGAGTTTCGGGAATCGTCCTCTGCCTGTTTGAGACCGGGACCCGGCTGGCCACCGATGTGACGGATGACCTGATGCGGTTTCTCGAAGCCAGCGATCCGCAGGCCCCCTGGGCCGGAGCCCGCGTCTTCAGCAACCGCATCCGCCGCAATATCAAGCTGGCTGAGGCTCCGAGCTTTGGGCAGTCGATCTTCGATTATGCTCCCGGTTCTGCAGGAGCCAGCGATTATCAGGGACTGTGTCAGGAAGTGATTCAGGCTGAAGCGGCACTGCCGACCGCCCGCGCTGCGTAGTGACTCTACGGAACGGATACCGCGGGTCATTGACCCATTACGAGTCACTCGACAAGATGGCCCCACGCTCTGGCGATTTGCCACGAGCCATCCGCCATCTGCCCTCCCATGATCTGGTCCACCCTGCGCGGACATGACCGACAAGTCGAGATGTTCCGTCGAGCTGTGCGGCGGGGCCGGCTGGCGCATGGGTTCCTGCTGGTCGGACCGCCGGGGATCGGCAAGAAGGCGTTCGCCCGGAATGTGGCGCAGTGTCTGTTCTGCACAGAGCGAGTTCCTGAAGACCTCGACGCGTGCGGCCATTGTCCCAGCTGCAAACAGGTCCAGGCTGGATCGCATCCGGATATGCTGGTGGTTGAGCGCCCCGAAGGGAAACAGGAACTGCCGATCGATCTGCTGATCGGTGCTCCCGACAAGCGCGGCCGAGAAGGGCTGTGTCACGATCTGGCGCTCCGGCCAATGAGTGCCAGCCGCCGCGTGGCAATCATCGACGATGCCCACACGATGAACGATGCCAGTGCCAACGCGCTGCTCAAGACCCTGGAAGAGCCGCCCTCAGGATCGATTCTGTTTCTGACCGCGCCCGAGTCGGCCTCGATCCTCTCCACGATCCGGTCGCGTTGCCAGCCGATTCTGTTCTCACCGCTCTCTCCCGAAAACCTGACGGAGCTGTTGATCGAGCAGGGTCTGGAAACCGATCGAGCTCAGGCGGCAGCAATCGCCTCCTTGTCGGAGGGGAGCCTGGAGGTTGCTCAACAGCTGCACTCTCCGGAGTTGCGGTCAATTCGAGCTGCGGTCTATCGCCAATTGGCCGCCAGTAACTTTCAGAGTCTGGCCGCATCCAAGCTGTTCCAGACCACGATTGACGAGATCGGCAAAGACCCCGCCTCCCAGCGCAAAGCGGCCTTGTGGCTGGTGCGTTTTGCCGCCGACTTTTATCGCCGCATGCTGGGGGCCGCTGTGGTGGCTTCCCCGGAGGAAGCGGTCAGTGTCGATGCCGCGCTGCAGCGATTTTCGACCGAAGATATGACGGCCATGGACCGCTGGAGCCTGATGCTCGATCGCAGCCTGGAGGCCGAAACTCAGTTGTTGGCTTCGATGCCAGTGCCGCTCTGCCTCGACGCGTTCTGTCACGATCTGGGACGTATCGGCCGCGGGGCACTGACTGCGTTGTAGTCCGGGACGTTATCCGACAGGGGGACTGTCCGGAGAAACCGGCTCGCTCGTGACCCGCTCGCGTTCTATTGGCAGCGTCCAGAACAGTCGCATCAGCCCCATCAGCCCCGCCGTGCCGCCGATGGAAACCACACTCAGCCCGAGCAGCAGCACCCAGTCTCCGAACAATCGACGCACCGCAAACGTCGTCATGCGATCATCCACCCCGAGCGGACCAGCGGTTCCGATCTCGATTTCGAACATCCAGATCCAGCGCCAGGCGAACATCACCACGATCGCCCCCAGCGCCAGAAACGGCCCGTACGGCACAGCCTTCTCGGCTGAGATCCGGCGAGCCAACGGCCCCAGCGCCAGCGCCAGAACGGGCGCGAGAAAGAATGCAATCACCGTGGCCTGCCAACCGAGGAAGGCCCCGACCATCGCCATCAAGGTGACATCGCCTGCTCCCATCGCTGGACGACCGAGGGCGAACTCGGCGACCTTTCGAATGACGGCGGTCAGCACTGCTCCGACAAGGGCCCCGGCACTGCTCCAAGCCAATCCGTGCCAGTGCTGTGAATGCTTCAGCCACTCGGGGATATAGGGCCCTCGCAGGTCCTTGATCACTTCATTCCAATCGACCCAGACATGCTCGATTTGCAGCTGTCCCGATGCCGTGGCGGCGGTGATCCCGATGACGATCCCCAAATGGACGACAAAATCGGGAATGTAGAGAGTAACCAGATCGGTCGCGGTGATCACCAGCAGCAGTCCCAGGCACACCGCATGGAACAGAATCCGCAGATCCTGAGAGAACGGATCCGGAAGAACAACTGGTGTCGCCTGGCACTGGAACTCGCTCATCGAGTAGGCCAAGGCGGCTCCCAGAACGAGCCCGATCACACTCATCATCCGGGGCCATCGACCGGCCGGTGCTCCACAGACGGTTAAGGCCGGCCGCACCAGAGTCGCGGCCACTAGCGCGGTGATGACTCCCCCCACGACCGCCCAACCGGCGGAAGAGATGGCACTCATCATTTGTTCCAGCGCAGCGAACACGATCAGAGCCACTCGTCTCAACGAATCGGAATGGGCCTACTTGTGGTACACCTTCTGCGGATCGAACAGCCTCTCACCCACGACAGTGACGTCACCAGTCGTGCGATCGACTTCGCGAAAGAAGCAGCTGGGAAACCCCTCGTGACAAGCGGCTCCCCCGACCTGCTGAACCTTCACCAGAATCGCGTCCGCGTCACAGTCGAAATAGATCGCCTTGAGATGCTGAACGTTTCCGCTCTCTTCGCCTTTCCGCCACAACTTCTTGCGGCTGCGGCTGTAGTAGCAGACGCGCCCGGTCTTCAGCGTCTCGTTGTAGGCCTCTTCATTCATGTAGGCCAGCATCAGCACCAGCCCGGATTCCGCATCCTGGGCGATACATGGCATGAGCTCCGCTTTCCGGAAATCGGGTCCGTTCATCAATCACTCTCCTGGCCCGGGGGGCTCCCGGCATCTCTGATTCCAAACTGTAACGGCGATCCCACCGGACACCAAGAGACGAAGTCGGTGGTCGGTCAGTCGCCCGAATGTAAGAATCTCTTCTGGTCGATCCCCGGCCTCTTGAGCGCTTCCGTGATGCAGTTTGGCTTCCATCCGATCATTGAACGCTGGTTCGCCTCGCGTTTTGCGGGGCCGACTGAGCCGCAGGTCCGGGGCTGGCCTGAGATCGCTGCGGGGCGGCATACGCTGATCTCTGCCCCGACGGGAAGCGGCAAGACGCTGACGGCGTTTCTGGCTGTGATCGACCGGCTGTTTCGAGACGCCCTGGCTGGAACGCTGAAGGAGGAGATGCGCGTCGTCTACATCTCCCCGCTGCGGGCGCTGTCGAACGACATGCAGAAGAACCTGAGCGGGCCGCTGGAAGAGATTGCTCAGTTCGCCCGAGAAGCCGGTGAAGTAATCCCCAAGCTGCGAGTCGGCCTGCGCACCGGCGATACCCCCGCCAGCGAACGGGCCAAACTTGTCAAGAACCCGCCGCATATCTTCGTGACCACCCCCGAGTCACTGTTCCTGATGCTGACCGCCGAGAAAGGCCGGGCCGCGCTCTCGACCGTCGACACGGTCATCGTCGATGAGATTCACGCTCTGGCGAGAGATAAGCGCGGCTCGCATTTGGCGCTGAGCCTCGAGCGGCTGGAACATCTGGTGAGACGAGAGACGAGAGACGAGGGACGAGAGCCAGACATCGACGTAGGACGGGCTTTCCAGCCCGTCCCGAGCGCAGAGACAACGACCGCATTCCCGGTGACTTCATTCGGACGTCGACTCCCCGCACAGGACGGCCTGGAAAGCCCGTCCTACGAGGTAACTTCGAGATCGCGTTCCAGCACCCTCACCCCCAACCCCTCTCCCTCCGTGCCTCCGTGCCTCCGTGGTGAATCCTCCGGCTCTGAACTACCGGCGGCTAGCGCCGTGCCGCTCACGGACTCTCACCCCTCAACCCGCAACCCTCAACGTCTCCAGCGCATCGGCCTCTCCGCCACACAGAAGCCCATCGAGCGGATGGCCCGGTTTCTCGTCGGGGCGGGTGACGAACTCGATCCGGTTCCGCCCGAGCTGCCTCCGCGCGAGTTACCGGAACTGGACGCCACGGGTGGCTGCAAGGAAGAGGTTGACCGCGCGGGCCAGATTGCCAGCCGTGAGCCACCCGCCCCGCGACCGGTCGATTGCTCGATCATCGATGTTGGCCATCAGCGACAGCTCGATCTGGGGATTGTCACTCCGGAAAGCGAACTGAGTTCCGTCTGCTCGCATGAGCTGTGGGCCGAGATCAATGCCCAGATTGTGGAGCTGATCAACACTCACCGCAGTACGGTGATCTTCGTCAACACCCGACGCATGGCGGAGCGCGTGACCTTCCAGCTCACGCAGCTGCTCGGCGAGGAAGCTGTCAGCAGCCACCACGGTTCGCTGTCAGCCGAGATTCGACTGAAGACCGAACAGCGCCTGAAGTCGGGCGAGCTGAAGGCTGTGGTGGCGACCGCGTCCCTCGAGTTGGGGATCGATGTGGGGTATATCGATCTGGTCATTCAGATCGGATCACCGCGGTCGATAGCGACGTTCCTGCAACGGATCGGCCGGTCGGGGCATGCCTTGGGACTGGTTCCCAAGGGGCGACTGATCGCGCTGACTCGTGACGAGTTGCTCGAAGCGATGGCCCTGGTCCAGGCGATCCGCGCGGGGCGGCTGGATGTGACTCCGGTACCGATCGCCCCGCTCGATGTCCTGGCCCAGCAGATCGTGGCTGAGGTCTCGACGGGCGAGTGGAACACGGATGAACTTTACGAACGGTTCCGCCGCGCCGAGCCGTACCGGACGTTAAGGCGTTCGCAGTTTGATCAGGTCATCAAGTTCCTCAGTGAAGGGGTCACCGACACGGGCGGGCGGATTCATACGCTGCTGCACCACGATCATGTCCATCGCCGCGTGCGGGCTCGCCCGAGCGCTCGGCTGACCTCGATCAACAACGGCGGGGCGATTCCCGAGACCGATGTGATCCGGGTGGTCGTCCAGCCCGAGGGAACGGTCGTCGGCTCGGTCGATGAGGAGTTCGGCATCGAGAGCATGGCGGGGGATGTGTTCCTGCTGGGGAATACGTCGTGGCAGATCGAAGGTCTGCGCGGCAGCGACCTGTATGTCCACGATGCCCACGGAGCCCCGCCGACCATCCCGTTCTGGCGCGGCGAAGGACCGGGGAGAACGCTGGAGTTGTCGGAAGAGGTGTCGCGGCTGCGACGCGAGATTGAGGAGAGGGTGAAGCAAGGAGGAGAGACGAGAGAGGAGAGAAAAGAGCCAGAAGATGATGTAGGGCGGGCACATTTGCCCGTCCTGGAAGAATCGCTCTCTCGCTCCAGCACCCTCACCCCCAACCCCTCTCCCGGGGGGAGAGGGGAGCCGGAGGGAATCGCTGCTGGCACTCGTCTCTCGTCTCTCGTCCCTCGTCTCTCCCAGTGGCTGGTCGACACCACCAGCTGCACGCTGGCCGCTGCCGAGCAGATGGTGACCTATGTCGCGGCCCAGCAGGCCGCTATCGGGCTGGTTCCCACGCAGGACCGGGTGATCTTCGAACGCTTCTTCGACGAGACCGGCGGGATGCAGCTGGTCGTGCACGCCCCGTTCGGTGCCCGGATCAACCGGGCATGGGGACTGGCGATGCGAAAGCGGTTCTGCCGCTCGTTCGACTTCGAGCTGCAGGCCACCGCTGATGATGACGGGTTTATTCTCTCACTGGGGCCGCAGCACTCGTTCCCGATCGAGAGCCTGTTCCCAATGCTGCGGGCGGACAATGTCCAGAATCTGCTTGAGCAGGCAATCCTGGCTGTCCCGATGTTTCAGCTGCGCTGGCGCTGGAATGCGACGCGGTCGCTACTGGTCGCTCGGCAGAAGAATGGCAAGAAGGTCCCCCCCGCGCTGCAGCGTTTCCGCTCCGACGACTTGCTGACAGCTGTGTTCCCGCGGCTGACAGGGTGCCAAGAGAACATCACCGGGGACCATATTCTGCCGGACCATCCACTGGTCGAGCAGACGATGTATGACTGCCTGAATGAGGCCCTCGACATTGAGGGGCTGCTGACTCTGCTGGGGAGAGTGGAACGCGGGGAGATTCAGTTCATCGCCCGCGACACGCGCGAGCCTTCGCCTTTCTCGTATGAGTTACTCAATGCGAACCCGTATGCGTTCCTCGATGGCGGCGAGGCTCAGGAACGTCGGGCCCGGGCTGTCCAGACCCGTCGCAGCTTGTCGGTCAACGATGTCCGCGACCTGGGTCATCTGAATCCAGAGGCGATCGCGCGGGTCGTGGCCGAGAGCCAGCCGGTCGTGCGAAACGCAGATGAGCTGCATGATGTGTTGCTGAGCCGGATTGTGCTGCCCGTCAGGCATGATTGGGAGAGTTGCTTCCACGAGCTGCGAGACTCTGGCCGCGCCGCTGAGATCACCCTCCCTAACGGACAGCCCGCATGGGTCGCTACCGAGCGCTGGCCCGCAGCTCGACTGGTCTACAAGCAGGCTGTCTGCTCGCCGCCGCTGCAGGTCCCATCGACGGTACGACAGGACTGGGAAGAGATCGAGGCCCTCGTCGCCACGATCCGCGGGTATGTCGAGTTCTCCGGCCCCGTCACTGCCAGCGAGATCGCCGCCGAGATGGGACTGGGTGAGTCGGCGGTGTTTGCCTGCCTGGAGGCGATCGAGGGGGAAGGGATCGTGCTGCGCGGGCGGTTTCGGCCGTGGCAGAGAGGAGAGATGAGAGACGAGAGACGAGGGCCAGAAGACGTAGGACGGGCTTTCCAGCCCGTCCTGAGCGCAGAGCCCATGACCGCATTACCGGCGACTTCATTCGTTAGCCAACTCTCCGCACAGGACGGCCTGGAAAGGCCGTCCTACGAC